>Ga0134122_10000903_pt1 | contig 20898 bp, 25 predicted proteins | sample KB302_FD_96461 | JGI IMG/M metagenome (GOLD analysis project Ga0134122, IMG submission 96461) | Terrestrial soil microbial communities without Nitrogen fertilizer from Kellogg Biological Station, Michigan, USA - KB3-0-2 | ecosystem: Environmental > Terrestrial > Soil > Unclassified ... | reverse complement strand
TCGTCGTCAACATGAAGGCGGCGAAGGCATTGAACTTGAGCATCGATCCTACAATCGCCAAAGGCGGTCGCGTCATTGAGTAGAATAGGTCGCCTCGACTTGATTCATTACCATCCGAGCACCAAGAATCGCTCCTCTACTGGAACTTCGGCCCTGCCGACTGTGGGCTGCCAGTCGGAAGCACGCAGGGTCTCCGTAGCACGTCGCCCGACGCATCCGTGTCCATCGGATGGTGCGTGACCCGCGATCACCAGCCAACCCCGCCAGCGCTCGCGCCCCTCAAATTTCCCGAGGGAGAGTCGGCATTCCTATGCTTAGGCCATGCAATGTTATATCATTACTCGCCACCGCCGGTGTGACGGCGAATATTCTGATGTTGCTGACTTTGATCATTCTTATGTGGAGCAGCTTGGCCAGAGCAGGCGCTACTGAGGTGCCTAAAGTCTCGTTCGAACCCGAGTCGTTGGCCGCTGTGTGTTGTGCACTCCATCGACGAGATCGGGAATGCGCGGGTGCCGTGAGAGCGGGCGCCCAGGCTCTGCGTGACGGCGAGGATGCCCAGACTACTCCAATCGAGGCTCACCTTTCATGCTCGACGAATTCGATCGAGCAATCGCGGACTTTAATCGTGCCATCCAACTCGAACCAGGCAATGAGATTCGGTGCTACAATCGCGGCGCCGCGCTTTAGTCGGAAGCACGAAGGCCAGAGAGCCATCGACGAATGCTCCCAGGCGATGCGGTTGCCCCCGGATTTAGCCCCAACCAACGCGACCCGTGCCCGCGAGTTCCGGTGCTGGGCAAGCGGGATGGAACCCTTGTGAACGCGTTGCGTTCGACATCAACGGGGGTATGCATTTTCGAGGACGGGGGCAATGTCCGGCGACATTTCGCATTCTGATACCCACTCAGCCACTGACTGGCTCGTCGGGGGTGGTGAGATGGGCTCCCTTATTCGGGCCTATGATTGGGCGCAGACGGCAATTGGTCCGCTAACGAGTTGGACCCCCACGCTAAGGACGATGGTCCGCTTTTTGCTGGCCAACCGCTTTCCACTCCTGTTGTGGTGGGGACCGCAGTACGTCTCGATCTACAACGACGCCTATCGCCCGGTGCTAGGCACCAAACATCCGTGGGCGTTGGGTAAGCCCGTCAGCGAGTGTTGGAGTGAAATCTGGCACATCCTTCAACCTCTGATTGATACGCCCTTCTATGGCGGCCCCCCCACTTGGAACGACGACATCGAACTTGAGATCAACAGGCACGGGTTCGTCGAGGAAACCCATTTTACCGTAGCTTACAGTCCTGTGCCCGACGAGGCAGCAGCAAACGGCATCGGTGGCGTGCTGGCGACTGTGACTGAAACGACGGAGAAGGTTGTCGGCGAGCGCCGAATTGTCGTGCTGCGGGACCTGGGCTATCGCGCCGCCGAAGCCAAGACCGCCGAGGAGGCGAGTGCAATTGCGGCCGAAACTTTGGAAAAGCACGCCAAGGATGTCCCGTTCGCGCTGATTTATCTCATCGATTCTGATCACAAACACGCTCGCCTGGCCGGCGCAGCGGGAACTCGCGCGGGCAACATCATAAGCCCTCCCGTCGTGAGTCTAGAGTGCCGCTCTGGCCCGCACCCGGTGTGGCCTCTTACAGCTGCCGATAGGCTCCTCGCCGTCGAAAACTTAGCCACTCGCTTCGCCGCGGTACCCTCCGGGCCCTGGAGCGATCCGCCACACACGGCGGTCCTGCTCCCCATTCCATCCAACAGCGCGCAGGAGCTTGCTGGGTACCTGATCGTCGGCATCAGCGCGCGTCTCAAGCTCGATGAGCGCTATTGTGACTTCCTGGAACTCATGAAAACGCAAATTGCGACCGGGATTGGAAATGCGCGCTCGTATGAGCAAGAGCGCAAGCGCGCAGAGGCCTTGGCAGAGCTCGACCGTGCCAAGACGGTGTTCTTTTCCAACGTTAGCCACGAGTTCCGCACGCCTCTCACTCTGATGCTGGGGCCCTTAGAGGACATGCTGAGGAAAGACGGCACGGTTCTGTCCCCCGACTCCCGGGGGCAGCTGCAGGTCGTACATCGCAATAGTCTGCGGCTGCTGCGGCTGGTTAACACGATGCTGGACTTCTCGCGCATCGAAGCAGGGCGCGCCCGCGCGAACTACCAGGCGACCAATCTGGCAGGCTTAACGGCGGAGCTTGCGAGCTCCTTTCGATCGGCGTGTGAGCGTGCGGGGCTGCGCCTCTCTGTACATTGTCCGCCGCTCGGCCCGGTCGCCCATGTCGATCGGGAAATGTGGGAAAAGATCGTCCTCAACCTCCTCAGCAACGCGTTTAAATACACCCTCGAGGGCGAGATCGAGGTGAGGCTCGAAGCCGCCAACGACAAGGTGCGGCTTTTGGTGCGCGACACCGGGGTAGGGATACCGGAAGACGAGATCCCACGCATGTTCGAGCGCTTCCATCGCGTTCCACAAACGCAAGGGCGCACCCATGAAGGCACCGGAATCGGCCTTGCACTAGTGCATGAACTCGTGAAGTTGCATGGCGGCGAGGTCAACGTTGAGAGCGTTCTCAAGACAGGCAGTTGCTTTGTCGTGAGTATCCCCCTTGGATCATCGCATCTCGACCCAAGACATATTGGCGCAGAGACGGGCCTCAGTTCCACAGCGACCGGTGCGGCCGCATTCGTCGAGGAAGCCCTGCGATGGCTTCCAGACAACGGCCAGGCGCCCGAGACGGTCTTCGAGCCATATACCGGAGTGCACACCGCAAACGCATCAGGGCCGCGGCCCCGCGTAATCTGGGCCGACGACAATGCCGACATGCGCGCCTACGTGACACGCCTGCTGCGCGGACGTTGCGATGTTGAGTCGTTTACCGATGGACAGGCCGCTTTGGACGCTGCACTCGCCAACCCGCCTGACCTCGTGCTTAGCGATGTGATGATGCCGGGGCTCGACGGCGTTTCATTGCTCCGTGCGCTGCGAGCGGATCCGCGCACCGCCCTTTGTGCGGTAATTCTGATTTCGGCGCGTGCTGGCGAAGAAAGCCGCATCGAGGGAATTGAGGCTGGTGCCGACGACTACATCATCAAACCGTTCAACGCTGCGGAGCTCGTTGCCCGTGTTGAGACGCGTGCCAAGATGGCGCGCATGCGCCGTGACGAGGAAGAACGCGCCGCCGCCGAACTGAAAGCCATGGAGCGCCTACTGGAGGTCGGCAAGCGGTGCGCTCGGCAAGGCGATGACTTCGAAGGGTGTTTGCACGAGATTGTGGTCACGGCAATCGCGATAACCAGCGGTGACAAAGGCGCCATTCAGTTGCTTGATGAGCCGTCGGGCACGCTCCGCTTTGCTGCGCAGCATGGGTTCTCTGAGCCCTTCCTCAACTTCTTTGGGAAAGTTGCTGCGGAAACAGCAGGGGTCGCAGGTGCCGCGTTCCGAGCCGCAGACCGCGTCCTTGTTGCAGACGTTACCAAGAGTGAAATCCTTATGGGCCAACCCGCGCTTGACGTGATCCTCAAAGAGGATGTGCGTGCGGTGCAGTCTACGCCATTGATTTCGAGCTCCGGCCAGGTATTTGGCATGATCTCCACGCATTTCCACGAGCCGTGCCAACTAGGGGCTCGCGATTTGCATCTTATGGATCTGCTCGCGCATCAGACCGCCGACTATCTGGAGCGTAGACGCTCCGAAATTGCCTTGCGCTACCGCACCCGGCAGCTCGAGACGCTCATCGACCAGGCACCCATTGGGGTCTACCTCGTCGATGCGGATTTCGTGATCCGCACGGTGAACCCGGTTGCAGTTCCGGTATTCGGTAATATTCCAGGTGGCGTGATCGGCCGAGATTTCGGCGAGATTACCCACATACTCTGGCGAAAGGACTACGCCGACGAAATCATCCGTATCTTCCGCCACACGCTGGAAAAAGGCGTGTCCTACGTTACTCCAGAACGCATAGAAGAGCGCAAAGACCGAGGGGCGACCGAGTATTATGAGTGGCGCGTCGACCGCATTGTCCTCCCCGATGGCCGGCATGGGCTCGTTTGCTATTTCCGGGACATCTCCGCGCAGGTCCAGACGCGCGAGACACAGCAGTTGCTCGTCGACGAGCTCAACCATCGCGTCAAGAATATGCTCGCCAGCGTGCATGCCATGGTGCAGCAGACGTTGCGCACGACCAAAAGCCTTGATGATTTTACCGCGAGCTTTACGGGTCGCATTCAAGCCATGTCCCGCGTGCATTCGCTTTTGAGCAGCGGTTCTTGGCAAGGCGCAGACCTGCGCGATGTTATCCGCGATCAGCTTATCGGAACCATTGGCGATACAAGGCTTTCGGCCTGGGGCCCTCCCGTCCATCTGGAACCGCAAGCGGCGCAGCATCTTGCACTGATGCTTCACGAGCTTGGTACCAACTCGATGAAGTATGGCGCGCTTTCGATAGTCGAAGGCCGCATCACGGTCAGTTGGTCTGTCGAGCACGCGTTGCTGCACCTGAAGTGGGCGGAGCGAGGTGGACCTCCGATATCAACGCCCGTGCGCCGCGGCTTCGGCACGGCGCTGATCGAACAGAGCACGCGCGGTGAAGGCGGCGACGCACGTATGTTGGTCGACGCCGAAGGACTGAGCTGGGAAATTACACTACCCCTCCCGCGCACTCACACTGGGCTGCCAGGAACCGCGCTCGCCAGTTTGATGAAAAATAAATTCGCATCGCTTGAAAAGCCGCGTTCGGTCGACAATCAGCGCGCCAGGTTCTCGGGCAAGCGGTTTCTGGTGGTTGAGGACGAGCCGCTAGTAGGCCTTGATCTAATCGCCGGCCTGCAAAAGGCTGGCGCGGAAACGGTGGGACCGGTCAGTAGAGCGGAACAGGCGTTGGCAATCATCGAAAAAGACAGACTTGATGGCGCGCTGCTGGACGCGAATTTGCATGGCAGGTCGGTTGACGATGTTGCCGCTGCATTGACTAGGCATCGCGTGCCGTTCGTGTTCGTGACCGGATACGACCGCGCCAGCTTGCCGGAAGCCTTCGGCAAGGCCCCCCTGCTTGCCAAGCCTTTCACGGAGGCGCAACTGCTGGACGCCGCCGGCGAGCTCACTATTCGACAGGGGCAGATCCGGCTGAGGAACTGAATCAAACGATCGCCGGCGTCGTCCCAGGCGTGCTCCTAGAAATCCTGAAGCGCTGACCGGCCTTATGCGGGTCGGTCACTCGCTTCGTCCCGCAGGCAGCTCGGTTTCCTCGTCGCGGTAAGCGGGAGGCACATACACGCTCACCGTTTTCAAGAGCGACCTGCCGATATTTCGTATCTCATGGCGATCGCCCGCTTCAATCAGGACCATGGTCCCCGGCTTAAGCCGTTTAGCCCGTCCGTTGATGGTCGCCTCGCCGCTGCCTTCAATCACCAGCAGCCATTGATCGGCTCCTTTGTGAAGATTGTCCGAGCCCCCTTCCTTTCCGCCGACCGCAAGCACCATCACCGCAGCTTGCGACCGGGTATTGCCAACGGATAGCCGGAAGCCGGGCCTGAATGAGAGTTGATCGCTCTTCATCCTTTTCCACCTTTCTAGGCAGGCCGGTCAGGGCGTGCTCTATTGAGCCGAAGATGGCACCGCTATCTACAAGACGGCAAGCCATCTGGAATGGCACTTGGCAGGTGAACGGTGATAGACTGCGCATCGAGCGGAAGCTGAGGTGCCCTGCTCCGTGAGGTCGTTGGGACAAGACGGGCGAGACGGTATCGATCATCGACTCCGCTTCCAAGCACACCCGCGCCAAGGTCGTGAAGACGGCTCCGGGTAACGCCGAGAAATTAGCGCCCAAACTGACCTAAGATGGTGTCGGCGTAATTGGCTTCTCCAGCCCGATGCAGGTCGCGAAAAAAGCGAGCGGCCCTGGGGCACAAAGATCCTTGAAAGTAAATCGCCTGGTCTCAAAGGGATGAGCACGTCAAGCGGGGTACGTGCACTGAGCGGCATCGTACCCTCGTACGCCAGACCTACTGTTCAGAGGCGGACCTGGAGCTAATGCTCAGCAGGTCATTGTGGCGCCACGGAATGGCCGTTACATACACGGTCCCGCCGGAGAATCCACCGTTGGAGGAAACAATGCTTCGAAAGTTGATGACTGGAGCACTTGCCGTCGTCGTGGTCGCCGTTGCGACTGCAGCAGCGGCTCAAGGTCAGTTCGGTAGTGCCGCGGAAGCCAAGTCGATGCTGGAAAAGGCCGTTGCCGAGCTCAAGGCTAACGAGACCGCCGCTCTCGCCAAGTTCAACAAGGGCGAAAGCGGTTTCAAAGACCGCGATCTCTACGTCTTTTGCTACGACATGACGACAGGCAAATTCACCGCCCACGTCAATCAATCGCTGGTCGGCACTGACGTGAAGGCGCTGAAGGAGAAGGACGGCTCACCCCTCGGCGAGAAAGTGTTCAATGCGACTAAGGCGGGGGCCGTGAACACCGTCGCGTACAATTTCCCAAAGCCTGGGAGCTCGGACCCTGTACCCAAGGAATCGTACGTCACCCAGGTCGCCAATCAGGGATGCGGCGTCGGATACTATAAATAAGCGACTTAACTGGTGGGCGGCTTTCTACAGTTCTTGTGGCCGCCCTACTTCCAGCGCCGGTCGAGAAGCCGCGCTTTGCCGGTCCGTGAGCTCGCAGTGAATGCCGTTAGGCGCGTCTCTCACGCGCGGACAAGATCGGTGAGATCGGCAGGACCGGCCGCTACGGCCCCGGTCGGCAGAGCCCGCCGTGCTGTGGGTCACCGAGCAGCATCCTCGTGCCGCTACGTCCGCAACGGCCGAGCCGACGTAGAAATTCGGCTGCGCTCCTACGGTACTGGATCCCCTTAGCCCGGCAGCACCCACGTGACCTCCGAGCTCGCGATAGCGTCGCAACCAGGTCCAACGGTCCATTTGGGAACAGAAGTCAGCCCGGTTGTGAATTGCACTGCAACCCGTTCAGGGACGGCAGCGTTCCTTTTGATACCATTTTGCGAGCGAGGTGTCGGCCATGTCCAAACCGCTGACCGAATGGAAGGTCTTGCCCCATGGCAAGCTGACGAGAATTGAAGACAATATCCTCACGGTAGAAGGCATGATCCGCATGCCGCTGGGCGCATTCAGCCGGCGTATGACCGCAGTGCGTTTGCGCGACGGGCGGCTTGTCGTTTTCAACGCGGTCGCGCTCGACGAATGCGAAATGCGGGTACTCGAGGATTTCGGCAACCCCACGTTCCTTATCGTCCCCAATGCTCATCACCGACTGGACGCAAGAATCTGGAAAGACCGCTACCCGGAGATTCAGGTCATCGCACCTGCAGGGGCGCGGGCCAAGGTAGAAGAGACGGTCCCGGTCGACGCAACGGCTGCCGACTTCGGCGATCATGGCGTTGTGTTCGTCACTGTTCCGGGTACGGGCGATAACGAGGCCGCTCTTGAGGTCCGGGGAGCAAACGGTACCACGTTGATCCTCAACGACATGGTGGGCAACATCCGAAAAACATCGGGTTTCGGCGGATGGTTGCTGCGCCTGATGGGCTTTGCCGGAGACGAACCGCACATCCCGGTTCCAGTCAAACTGATGATGATTAGGGACAAGCTGGCCTTCGCTGCGCAATTGAGGCGCTGGGCCGAATTACCCTCGCTAAAACGGGTTCTCGTTTCGCACGGCTCAACCATCGAAGACAATGCACCGGGCTCCCTGCGCAAACTGGCGGCATCGCTTGGGTAGTCCGCCTGTCCCGCGCTGGGCAGAAATCTACCCAACAAGCCTCAAAGCCTAGGCGACCGTACAAGGAGGCGTCGAATGAAGAGCGTAATCGAACTGGACATTGAGGCCCAGCAAGACGAGGTCGCTCAGTTCTTTGCCGATCCCTCAAACAATCCAATGTGGATGGATGACCTTGAGAGGATCGAACTTATAAGCGGCAACTTGGGAGAGCCGAGCTCGATCTAGCGGCTCATACCGAAGGACGGGAACATGGCGTTGTCGCGACCGTAGTCTGCCGAGATCTGCCGAGCGAGGTGAGAGCGGTGCTCGAAGAACCAACTGTCTCCGTGGCCATAACGGACAGATTTGTTCCGCTCTCAAGTCAAACAACAAGACTCGACTCGGAGGAAATTTCCACTTCACTCACAACTAGTACCTTTCAGGTACGAGAATGGTTCGACGGATAACATTCTCGATTCTTGGTTCGTCAAAAATCGGGCTGAATACCTTCTATACCGGCGATTTCGACCTCGCCCCCGCGCTCTCTTTCTCCCGACGCCGCACGGCGGCGGCGAAGTCGCTCGATCTTGTCTAGGATTTTGTAACCAATTTTACCATCGCAGTGCCGATGGGTATATCGATTTGGAGTAGAGTACATTGCAACCCATCGACAATCCGTTTTTGGGCCAGGTTGTCATCTATGGGTGCGTGTTGTTACCATCTGGACATAGATTTACTTTGAGCCAAGCATGATGAAACGGTGTACGCCTACGTGCTCTAGTACCTATTTAATTTGACGTCGGGGCGGAATACTTGCATTGCGCACGGGTGCGGGATCCAGGCCTGTTTCCAGCTAATTAGCCAATGGCTAATTTGCCACTTTCTTTCGGCCTTTCGGTCAGGTCGCCAAACGATGGATTTAGCTGCTAGCATCGCTAATGCGTGCTTTCGGTGGCACGGGAGTGTCGGGAAGGGGCGTGACCATAACAGCCCCTCTCCGTGCACGGGGGCGGGGATGCTGCAAATAGTCGGCGCCTGCATTGGCCTTATCTGGATCGCGTTCGTCCCTTCTTGACGAACAACAAGTCCCAATGTCGACGCATTGACGCACCCCTACCGAAACTTGCCGGGAAGTTCTCTCGCGTCATTGGTTGGGGGTAGGGCTCATGCGCATCTTCGGAATCGTGATCTGTGGCTTACTCCTTACCCCCGTGCTTTTTTCCGGCGAGGCCTCAGCCCAATCCACATTGTCAAACGCAACCCCACGGGTCGCCGCACAGACTCAGGACGTGAAGGCAAGGTTGAATACCTGGACGATCGGGCTTGCCGCTGGGCAGCTCGAAGGCGCCCCTCTACGATTTGCTGCTGAACTCGCTCGCGTTCTCGACGATGGCGACAACATGCGGGTGCTGCCCATGGTCACCCGCGGGCCGTTCGACAACGTGTTCGACCTGCTTTATCTCCGCGGCGTCGATGCGGCAATCGTGCACGGCGACGTGCTAGATCACTTCACCAAGGATCGCAAAATTGCAGGCATCGAGCGGCGAATTAGCTACCTCATGCCTCTTTTTCCGTCTGAAGTGCATGTCTTCGTGCGCCCCGAGATCAATAGGCTTGAGGACCTGGCTGACAAACCCGTCAATTTCAACACGCAGGGAACGGCTGCAGCCTACTCTGGCCCAATCATTTTCGAACGGCTGGGTATCAAAGTAGATGCGCGGTTCGTTCCGCATCCCGTCGCTATGGGGGAAATCGCCAACAGCGCCAAGTATGCCGCTGTTGTCTTCGTCTCTTCCAAACCGCTCGATCCGTTCATCAAGCGCAAGTGGCCGGAGGGGTACAAGTTTCTTGCAATACCGCTCACGGAAAGGCTCGAAGAGTACTATTTGCCAGCTCAGCTCGAGGCTAGTGACTACCCGGGGCTCATTCCTGAAGGTCAAAAGATCCAGACAATCGCGGTGCCGTCTGTTTTAGCCGTCTACGATTGGCGCCAAGATCAAGAGGGTCAAAAACGGATCTCACGGTTAGTGGACTACCTGTTTGAACGGTTCTCGAGGCTGCAGACTGAGCCCGGCTACCATCCCAAGTGGAAGGAGCTCAATCTTGCGGCCACCGTGCCGGGTTGGCACCGCTTCCCGCCAATGCAGGCAAAGCTTGTCGCCGCCAACTCGGGGACGGAAAGGAAAACCGTGATTAGTGGAGAGCGACTGGTCTCACCCGGCGAAAAAGCCTGGCAGCAGCAAAAAATGCGACCGAAGCAGTAGGTGCTTGCGTTCGGAGGTGTTAGCCATGTGTGGGCAACGTCAGGTGTCAAATGTGCTCTTCGTGGTGTGCGGCGGACGTCGAACCGGCCGGCGTCAGTGTCGAACTCGGTTCTGGGCGGTGATTCAAATTTGGATCGCCGCATTGATCACCTCAATGGCTATAAGCGGTGGCGCAGCCGAAGCTGGGGAAGAAAACAGAAATGATCGGGGACAGATTCAACTCGCGGTCGGACCAACTCTAGAGGTGGAACCCTCAGTGCCCACGGAATTCTATGTGCGCTTGGGTGGTCCAACTGACGCTTTGCCTGGGCATAGCTACGTTCAGATCAACAACCTGCCTGCGTCTGTAATTTTGTCAGAAGGTAAGAAGACGCCGGCCGGGTCTTGGGTCGTTCCGGTCGTGATGCTTGAAAGACTTAAGGTCACCGCACCCACTCGCTTGCCACACGAGTCGGAGTTCATCATCTTGCTGATTGCCGGCGATGGCACCGTGCTTGTTGAGCGGACAATTGCGCTTTACGTCGCCCCGGCGGTTGTCGCCGCGCGGACCGACGAGAAATTAGAGGAAACGCAGGCGCCACGAATTGCGACCTCTACCGCCCTGCCCATTGCCTCTACGCCAGTCCCTGGGCCAGTCTCTACCGACCCTCCTGAGCGGAAAGGCGCGACGTCCGCTCCCACCAAGGAGGAGCGCGCTCAGGCCGAACGGCTGGTCAGTCAGGGTGAGCGCTATGTCGCCGAGGGCAACATCTCAATCGCACGCCAATATTTCCTCCGTGCCGCTGAGCTGGGGCTTGCAATTGCGGCATTGAAAATGGCGGAAACGCACGATCCGCGCGCCCTTGAGGGCGTCAACGTGCGTGGCTTAATGCCCGACCCGGTTGAGGCGAGAAAGTGGTATGAGCGAGCGCTTGAGCTTGGCGTGCCAGAGGCACAAGCTAGATTACAGCGGTTGGGCAGAAAGTGAATTGCTGCGTTCGACGACGCAAAGGGGCGGTCACCGGGCATCGCTACGCGGCTGCGTGGAGAGATCGACGCCGGAAATGATGCCCGCTGCCAGGGCCACGCCGCCCTTATCCTTCATGGCGCCGCGGATGACGAGTGGTGATGTGCTTGCAGGTCCCGAGTCGTAATCGGACGAGTTCAGCTGGCACTCAGAAAACTGGTCAAGCACAAGGTGGCGGACAAGACGATCGAACCGCCGCCACGACATCGGCATCGAGCCTGCGCTGTATTCGGCGTCAGTGTTGAGATCAACAGCAATCCTTTACCGGCTCGAACTCGATTGGCACTGGCACGAAAGAGCGGTTGGGATTTGATGACTGCTCAGCATCAATCTCGACGTCCCGACGCGCCCTCCATTGTGGAGCTCGACCTTGTCAAATGGAGTATCAGCATTGCCCGCAAGGTCAGTGTGCCCAAGAAGAAGGTCCTCACCGCGATGAGCCTTGATTAAATCAATGCGCATCCGCGCGGATGCCCCCGGACCTAGCTGAGGCCGGTGATCTCGGCGCGCACACCGCCGATCTCAATTTCTTCCCCGACCTCCCGGCCGAGAAGGGCCTGCGCGGCAGGAGACACATAAGAAAGCGTCCCCTTGGCGGGATCGGCCTCATCGATACCAACGATTCGGTAGCTCAGTGTCCTTCCGTCCATGCGGCGGAAGGTGACCGTTGAGCCGAATTGAACTGTATCCCCCGGTGACGGTTCCGTGAGCTGCGCCGTTGCCTGCCTTGCATTCCAGTAGCGCAGATCGCGAGCGATGCGCGCGAGCGCATGCGAGTCGGCCTCGGACTTGGCGCCATCCTGCTCCTCCTTCAGTTTCCCAATCAGCTGGCCGATCAACGCAAGTCCCTTCGCCGTGACCAGATTGGGATGCGGGGATACGGCGCGGTCAGGCAGGCGCTCGGCGATGTCATCGTCTTCTTTGACGAAGGCCTTGTTCATGTCCTATCCAGCCTCTGCGGTCAGCCCGGCATGGCGCGTCACCACCCATTCCAGGTGGTAGCCGCTGCGGCTGGGCGCAAGGTGTTCAAGGTCGCATCTCGTCTTAGGCGGTCCACCGATCTCGGCGATGCAGAGCGGTTGGGGGGATTTCGCATTACGGGCCTGCCGCCCCGTAGCCCCACGCAGATTGCCGTGGAAGCGCTGACAAGGGCAAGTAGGAATCGACTACGCCGCGGGATTGGTCTGGTTTGTAATCGCTTCCGGCGAGCCGACCATCTCGTAGCGGGCGCCGCCTGCTGCGAACTTCCGCACCCACCCCCGAGCGGTCAAGTCAGACGCCGGGCCTGGAGCTCAGTGTAGACAGGGCCAACAACCTGGCTCCGGCCAGCGCCGGCGAAGCAGCAACGAAGTGTGATGATCGGATCGTCTTCAAGAATTAGCACTCGAGTGCCGTAAGAGGACAGAAGAGACCATGCTTCACCTGACGCAGCGACGATTATCGTGAGGCGAGCCGATCCGAGGTGGCAGCTGTCGGTACCAATGTTCCTGCAGCATCGGGCCCGCATGCGCAGCGTTGGAGGCTGTTCCCGTACTCATGCCAAAGACGGGCTTTGAGTGAGTTGCCCAATCAGGACACTCCGACGATGGAAAGTCTTTGAGGGCGGTACAGCCACTGGGTTCGTCCGCGAGGACGAGGAACACGTGCTTTTGGTGCTCAATGCGTTCGCGGTATCCGCGATCAACCTGTTGAACGTCGCGAGCGCCATGAAGTGGCCCGCGAGGTCTACACCACCTCAAGGCGCGAAAGAAACGTCTCCACCGTCCTCACCGGACAACGGCTCGGCATCGGGGAAGTCGGCGAGGAAATTTGGCTCGTCACCTTCATAGACTATGGTCGAGTTGCTGGCCGCGGTGCCCCAAATCGCAGGCGAACCTGGTTGGATCTTTACCCATGATGGCAAGCGGCCGATTGGCGGTTGTCGAAATACAAGGCCAGGTTCGACAAAGCCATGCTGGCCGTCCTGCGTCAGAACGACGCCACGGCGATCTTGAAACCGTGGGTCGTGCACGATCTGAGGCGGACGGTCGGAATCAGTGGCTGGATTGGCTCGGATTACGCACCCGCCGGCAGGCGATTGAGTTAATATAGGCGGAGCTTGGAGTTCCCGTCCCACTGAGCAGATTTGAAAGGATGCAATGGCCGGCGGCGTAGCACGCCCCGGCGCCATCTATGGGCGACAGCATCTCTAGACGCGCGATCAAATTCTTGAATGTGGACGCAGCCTGATTGAATCCGCGCAAGGGAAGCGCGACACCGCTGCTTGATCTCATCCTGTACGCCCTAACTCGGCGAAGGCCGATAAAGCAACGAGAACGGCTGCGGCCTACCCATTAGTACGCGATGAAAGAGCGACGATCGTGTCATGCGGACGAAGCGGAACCGCCCACGAGGCAAATCGCGAGGGCGACTACTTCTGAACGACAGTGCCCCCATCAAAACTGCCGATCGTTCGCTTGATATAGGTCAAGCAGCGTCAGTTTGGAAGTCATGGCGACACCAAGAGCCAGCGCAACGGCCGGCCGGCCCAATGTCAATTGGCAGATCCATGCCCGTTGGCATTGGACCGATCACCGTTGATGAGGGACAGGTGGCTACCGCTGGCACGATCGTGCTCGAGAGCAAGATTGCGACCGATATCGTCCTCACCGAAGACGGCAAGTACTACGTGGACGCCATCACCTCGAAATGCGGCGACACGATCCAGGAGTGGACTGAAGGGCCGTTCGATACTGAGACCAAGGCGCGTGAGACCCTGAAGTGGCAGGTCGCGCTACCAGTGAACGAGAAGGTAGTTGGGCTTGTTGGCCCTCAGAAGGGCGAGGGAACTCCATCTACAGATTGAGATGGAGAGTGGGACGCCGACGTTGCAGTAGAAGACCCAGAACCGTGGTCACGAGCACGTCAGGATTAGTTGGTTTCGGCACATGCACCGCGTCGCCGCAGGCTCCATCAAGTTCGCCGTATCCGCTGTGGAGCACGTACGGGATGTTTCGCTTTTTGAGCCGTTTGCAAAGCTGCGAGCTTTCACCATTGCTTAGCGCTTGATCCAGGATGACGGCGGCTGGAACCTCGTTTTCTACGGCAATCAGCGCATTGGCATGCGAGTGCACGGTCACCACGCGCGCACCCGCATTTGAGAAGGCGTTTGCAATCTGTAAAGCGATCAGGGGCTCGTCCTCGCACACGAGGATCGAGCAACCAGCCAAGCTGGTGCTGTTCATGGTGGTGTCCAGTGGCGCGGCAAAGCGCGAAACTGCCAGAGCCAGGGGCGACCTCTTTATGGGCCGCACGGTGTCCCGAGCCGTCGATCAATCCTCAGCGCGCAACAAGCGTGATGATCGACTGCTGAAGGCCCTGGTCGCTAGCTAGGACGGGCAGGGTGTTGCGAGAATACAGTTAGCTTACACCCTTTCGGTTAGCCCTGTCCGTAACCTAGTGCACAGAGACACGATTAATTGAGACAGGGGAATGGGAAGTGCCCTACACACACGCGCGAGGGCCACAGGCCTACTCTGCCAACTCGCGACCTGGCGTGGTGCACGTCGCTTTTGCCAGCTTTGCTGTGAGCGGCGTGCTGGCGCTCGGCGACGCTCAATCGTCCTCCCTCATCGCAAGTTCGTGGAAGCCGCTCCATTGCCCTGCCGCGAATACGTGGACGAAGGCCTGACGGATCTCACGCATCGCTCAGTCGGTGGTTACTTTGGCCAGAGGGCAAAGTAGCCATCAGTTTACCTCAGAGGTCCCGGGTTTGGTTTCGAGTACCCTTAGACCCTTCTCCACGTCTGCAAAGAATGCTCGCGCGCGTGCAAGCGTTAATTGACGCACGCGTTCATCATCTTGCGTGCGTGGAGCGTCCAACCCCAGTTGAGCCATCCCATCTAGAACACCGTTCTTCAGGATAGCAAATGACTGCGGACGCGACCTCGCGATCCCTAGAACAAACGCGATGAGGACACTGCGAACGACCTCGATCTCGGCCACCATTTCGTTAATGAAAACCTCTTGCTGTGAAACAGTCATGTAGAGCTTCCTCCACCGGTGAATATTGCGAGGTCAACTTATTTTGGCTGGCGTGGGAATATTTACATAGGCTTCAGTCTCAACTCGATGCCATCTCGCGCTGGCATCGAGGTGCACCATTACGCGCGCGCGACCCTACATCGCGCTGCGCCTGACGATTTCCATGACCGTGTTCTTGGAAAGCCCGACGTTGCGGCCGATCAGGCGGTAGGACAGGCCTTCCTTGTGCATGGCCAACACATGCTTGGCTTTCTTATCCGATGGGCGCTGGCCGGGTTGCCGGCCGAGTTTGATGCCTTTGGCCCGCGCCGCCGCCAGGCCTGACTTGACCCGCTCCCTGATCAGATCGCGCTCGAATTCGGCTAGGCCGGCCATGATGGTGCGCATGAGTTTGCCGGTGGAGGTGCTGAGATCGAAACTCAAACCGGTCTGCGCCAGCACGCTGACCTTCGAGCCGTGTAGGTCGTCGAGGGTCCGCACCAAGTCCTGGGTCGATCGGCCCCAGCGGCTGAGCTCGGTGACCAAGATGGCATCGATTTCCCGAGCCCGGGCGAGCGCCATCACCTTGCTGCGTTCGGGCCGGTCATCATCCGCGCCCGAGGCCGTTTCCTTGAAGGTGGCGATCACCTTGTAGCCGACCCGCTTGGCGAACGCCTTCAGGTCTTGCTCCTGGCGTTCGCACGATTGATCGCTCGTACTGACGCGGCAGTAGAGGGCTGCCTGTCCCAACTGAACCTCCTTGGAATTCGGGCTGCCAAAAGCCAGCAAAATAGTGCTTTCGGCGCACGGAATGCTGTATCACACAGACAGTAGTCTAACAAGGACGGAATTCACGCCAGCGCAAACTGCAATCTCTGCTGGATGTCGTGTTTCAGAGAGTCCGAACTGCAACGCCGCGCCGCTCGCACGGCCGTTGTCCCAGCTAAATCCGGCCATGCGTTACCGCGTTCTTAGCGCAGCTCCCAAAACCTCAGTAGCCCTGTCGCTCAGAAATGATCCCGAGTGGCCAGGGCTAATTCCGCTTAGTGCGGTAGATGAGAACATCACGTGGTTGACGGCAAGTTTTGATCCCGAGGAGAAGCGTCGAGTTCTATTTCCCGTGAACCGGTCCCAACTTGAATGGTGGCACGGATGGCTTCGCCAAATCAATGCCGGTCATCGTTCCGAATGTTCAGTGGGCAACAGCCTATGCCCCGGAAGGACTGCAGAGCAAATGTGGCACTCAAGTGCATGGCGAAAACTAGGACGCGTGCCTTTGGGTCCCACTGACGTATCTGTCGGATGCCATCGATACCGCCGCGACCTGACAACGAGATGTCCATGACGACGACGTCGGGCTTTCGTTCCTTAAAGGCTTGATACGCGCGTGCCGCATCGGTTGCCTCGGCGGCGACGATAATGCCCTCCTGTTGTTCAAGAAGCCGGCGGTATCCCTCACGCACGACCGCGTGGTCATCCACAAGCATGACACTGCTGCTCCGCAGCTTCATGGTGCCGGCCCCGGAGCCTTCGCGATCGACATCGGGATAGTGGCGCCAAGCATCAGGCCCTTCTCCGGCTTCGACAGAATTGCCATCTGACCACCCAAAGCGAGAACTCGCTCGCGAATGCCGATCAGCCCGAGGCCGAACGCAGCCTCGCGCTCCTCCTGGCGTGCCATTCCCGCCCCGTCATCCACGACGGTGACCTCGACCGCGCCAGTACCCGTCTTTGGGGTGCCATCCTAGGCGAGGCATACGCGCACCACCGCACGCACCTTGGCAGCCTGTGCATGCTTGACCGCGTTTGTCACGCCCTCCTGGACGATATGAAAGATGTGAACACTCATCGCAGAGGGTAGAGCATTCACATCACCGTGCGCCTCGATGGCGAACTTGCTGTTTCCGCGAGAGCGCTGGTTATGGTTGGCGATCAATCCCTCCAGGCTTGCGAGTAGGCCAAGATCGTCGATCTCCTGCGGTCTCAACTGCCGCAAAGTGCAGCATAGCCCTTTCATGATATTGCTCGCGTTCTCAGCTAGGGCTTCAGCCTCTGAAACCAGCGATGGGCAATCAGTCGTGGCGGTGATCTTGATCGAAGCCGCCGTCGCACTCATGGCGCTGAGACTCTGCGCCAGCTCGTCATGCAGTAGCCTTGCGAGATGACGCCTCTCCTGTTCCCGGGCATCCACCAGCCGTCGCGCGGGGCCGGCACGCTCGAAGATCGTGACCTCCAGAGTTGTCGCCAGCGTTGAACACATCGTTTATTCTTTGCAGCTCGGCAACCCCGAACCGAGGAAGACGGCACTTTAGATCGCCGGCGGCCAACCGATAGAAGCCTGCAACGATATCTGCCGTCGGCCGCAGGGCGCGCTCGATAACAAAATGGATGAGGGATGCAAAGAGCAGCCACGGTCGCAGCGGACAGGCCGAGCATCTGCGATATCTCCGCCCAGGTACTTGCTGTCACGGCTGCCGGGCCGAGCTGACCACGACCTTGCCAATTGCCCTTCCCCGATGCATGACCGGGCGCTCGTAACTCATCCGACGACCCAGCGTAAGAGCGGCTACAGCTGCAGTAGCCGCGGAAGCACGCAGGCGAGCGCCGAAAGAGGGGCCCCGGCAGCGACGGTCGCTACTGCCGAGGCCAGGGCTGCCGGTACGAGGGAGATTGTGGCAGCAAAAGTAAATCTAGATAATCCCTTACGGGATTCAACTGAGGTTGGTCATGACGTTGCTGTTACCGAGGTGTTACCGGTCACCCGCAGCACCCAAGTCCCTCGAAGAAGAAGGACCCCAGAGAGTTCCGAGCAGCAGTGGCCGATCGAAGGCGACCCCGCCATGGAGGTCGGCGAGCTCGGCTCGGCATCGACATCTACCGCAGGAGGTGCGATGCGCCGATTGCGGTGAGCTGTTGGGGTGGGAGCGCACGCACCTGGCTGGTGCTGGTTAGGCGAAGAAAGCCCTAACGATACCGAAGGCGAGAACGCAGGCAACCACGAGCTGATCCAAGAACCAGGCCACCTCACCACCGGCAAGTACGTTCACGAACACCAAACCGATCGCCAGGGCGATCGGTAGAGCGAATATCCAGTTCACTAGAGTCCCTCCCCCAAATCCCACGGTTCGGCCACGCATGCGCGGGTTGGAATACTCCGCATTTGGCCGGGTGCCATCGAGCGGAAACATCATAGGCAAAGAAACGGAAATGGCTAAGAAAAAGGTGAACGGCCGGATCCTGAGGACTTTCCCGTGCGTCCGGTGACCCTCCGTTTCCCCACGCAGCGCCGCGGCAGCCCGGATGATCGGTCTGTGCCAGTTTCAGAAGTGGACGCCAGGATTGACAGCAGCGCAAGCCCCGTGCCGACCTTCACCGCCCGCAGGATGCCGCTATATTGCCGCTCTCAAAGAGTAACGGGCGCGAAAGCTTTTTGAGCTACTAGTTTCTTTTCAATTTTTTAGCTGGGCAGGCGGGGAGCGCGGCGAGGCCCTGCGCGTGTCGGCATAGAGGGACGTCGCACTTTTCTGGTGGGCACGGTGAAGTCGGCCATTGCAGGTCCAGCAAGCAAGGTTCTGCACTCGCGGCCCTACCACGCTGGGTATTGCGCTCCGGCCATCGTCGGGCCTCGGGTCGAGGCACGCCTTGGGCAACTTGCACAGTTGGTCGTAGCATCTTGCTTCTCTGCACTCCCGTTGCTGCCGGTGCGTGCGGCCGGTCCTCTAGACCTCGAGGCTGGGCAAGTCATCACGGTTCCGGCCGATGGCACCGAGCAGGGTTCACCGCGGGCCTTTCAGATGGAGGAGTTCCTCGACCAGCTGATGGCGGCAGAGTCGGGCGGGCACCTGTACAAGAAGAACCCCCGTTCGTCGGCGCTGGGCCCCTTTCAATTTATCGAATCCACGTTCCTCGTTGTCGTGAACAAACATTTTCCGCACGAGGTCGCGGGCCTCACCGAGCGACAAGTCCTCGCGCGCAGAACGGAGATTGTTTTCTCGCGCCGGGCCGCCCGCGCCTATGCGAATGACCTCATTTCTGTTCTCAAAAACAACGGCTTGCCAGCGACGACGCTCAATTTGCGGATTGCCTTTCTCGTCGGCCCTTCTGCTGCGGTCCGCTTGCTTAAGGCGCCGCCCCAGAATCCCCTAAAGGAGGTGCTGTCGGCTCATGCGATCGCAGCGAATCCCTTCATGTCGGGCGCGACGATTACCAAGCTCGTCCAGAAGGCCGCCGCCGACGTGAGTGCGACAGCCGCGACTAGTCGGCCAGGTCCCTCGTTGGGTGAGCCGGCCGTCACGCCCGCGCCCTCGAAGGGCGCGGCTACCCCCACAACAACCTTGAAGGACGAGAAGGCCGCCGCGGTTGCTCTGAAGGGCGAGCCGGCTGCCGCCCTAGTCGCCCCGAAGCGCGAGCCGGTCGACACTCCAGTTGGCTTGGAAATCAACCCTATGGTGACCAAACTGGTCGACTCACACTTCGAGAACAAATGTCAGATCGGCCTCGCCAGCTGTCGCAAGTGGATCGCCCTCGAGGAGCAGAAAGCGCGACTTACTCGCAACGCCGAGCGGTAGCAATCCTGATCGCGTTCGTGCAGACAGGAGGGGTGTCGGATACCGTCGCGCGCCCAGCTTTGACAGCGAGCGGAAGCGGCCTTCAACAACCGCAGCCGGTAAAATAGGGCAAACGCCGGAGTGCCCCGAGCGCGGCTAAGCGATATCGCTCATGGCGCGGTACTGACACCCTGACGATCGCCGGCGCGGAATGACAACCTTTGAAACAGGGCAGCAGCCTGCGGCGATAGGCGCGGCAGAGGTGCAGGCTCGACGCGCGCGCACACGCACGGCCGCTGTCATGTTCTTTTCCAGCCTAGGCCTGTTAATCGGTGCGAGTCTGGGCTTGGGTTTCCTTCTTGGCCGGGCATCGAGCTGGAGCCTACCGGTGGGTACAGCACCAACCGGCGTCGCCGAGCAATTGTCAGCCGTCGGCGTGGCAAAAACCGGACCGCAGATCAAGGACTTGATTCCACCTAGCAAGGTCAACGAGGGGACGCTCGCGACAACAGTCGACCTGCCGAGCACCACTCCCGTTTCGCAAGCATTGCCCCCGAACGTTGGTGCCAAAAAGAGTGGCGCGGAATCGCGAGACGTTGCAAAGTCGCAAGTATTAGCCGCCGACTCTGCGCTGCTTGTTGGGGCCATCCAACCACCAGTCACGCTCCAGGCGAAGGAGCGGACACCAGTAACAATCCTCAATCCCGCAAGTGATCCTACCGTGGATGCACCATTGAGAACCGCGCAACACTGGCTGAAACTCGCTGAGGAAGCCCGACATCAGGCCGAGGAGTCTACACAGGCGAACGGGAAGCGGTTGCTACTCAAAATCGCCGACACGTACGAGCGCCTGGCGCAGTTGACAACGGGAAAGACAGCCGACGAGAAGCCGCGGCGGCGGCACAGATCCAGGCGGTAACCGACTGCGCACGGAGATGCACGCGGCACCTGCCTATGGCGGTTCACGGGATGGGCGCCATGCTACCAACACGCGACGGTGCAAGGAGCCTTAGCGACAGCCCATCCAGAATGTCTTTACCCTTCAAGACGAGGTTGCGCGTACGATCGCGGGCATCCTGTCGACGCACGTGCAGAAGGCGGAGGCAGAACGCTCACTACTGAAGCCTCCGGCGACGTGGCAGGCCTATGACCATTACGTCCGAGGCTGCGTGGCCCTGGGAAGATTCTGGTCCACCTTCAAGGGCGAGGACCTATTCGAGGCGCGCCGCAACATCGGTCACTCCCTGGCGATCGATCCCAAGTACGCGCGTGCGTTTGCTGCACTGTCGCGGTCCCACGCCACCGGCTTCCTCAACCCAGTGGACGAAGAGTTTCTGAACCCTTCTGCAATCGAGCGCGCCTAC
>Ga0134122_10000902_pt1 | contig 20902 bp, 15 predicted proteins | sample KB302_FD_96461 | JGI IMG/M metagenome (GOLD analysis project Ga0134122, IMG submission 96461) | Terrestrial soil microbial communities without Nitrogen fertilizer from Kellogg Biological Station, Michigan, USA - KB3-0-2 | ecosystem: Environmental > Terrestrial > Soil > Unclassified ... | reverse complement strand
TGGTGCGCACGACAACCTCAATCGGACCCAATGGGCGGTCGCCCACACTAATGCCGGTGTCATAGACGCTGGAACCTCCCTGACGGATATCCGCAACATAGGCATTCGGACCGAGAGGCGGTGCCTGCGATACAGTCGACGTCTGTGCGTTGTTCGATGGCGGACCAAACGTGACCTGGAACCGGTACTGGGCTTCCGGAACAGCGGGAATCGTGAACGAACCCTCCGCGTCGACCACAGGTTGATAACGGCCCACCTGCTGGTAGACCGGAATTTTCAGAGCACTCTCGTCGGCCTGCAACGACACTCTCACATTGGCGGCCGCAGGAGACGTGTTTCCGTCAATCGTGATTTTCGCATTCAGGTCGACTCCGTGATGGATCGTGAGTCGAACACCTTCCGGGTCCCGATCCCCAACCTCGACAGTGGTTCGGCCATATCCAAGTGGTCCAGAGGCCACACCCGGGGGATTCGCCGGACCATATCCCGTAACGTCGGGCATGCTCGCAAATGCTTCATACGTGCCGCGGGGAACGTTGCGAAGCTCAAAGCGGCCGTTATCCGGATCGGCCATGACCACCGATGTTGAAAGACCCGGAGCCGGATCCTGCGGTCCGTTCTTACTCCGGGGAATCAGTGTGAGCGTTGCGTTCGGATATGCTCCTTGTGCTGGAGCGATAGCGACAAGCGGAGGTGCGCCGCCAGCGGGGGCGGCTGGTCCGCCACCGCGAATCGGATTTGCCCCCGGAGCCGCGGCTGGTGCGCGTATCGGGGACACGGCTTCGGAAACGGGAATGGTTGTCATGACCTGGCCGGAAATCTTCCGCGTTGAGCTGGCCGGTTGAATCCGGATGTTGATACCACCAAGTTCATCGCCGCCTCGAACATTGATGGCTATGGCAGACCCAGCGTCTGTCACATCGGGATAAAAAGTCCGAACCGTGTTCTGTGAAATACCCGGAGGAGGTGGGGGAGGCGGCGGAGCAGTCCCACGGACGCCACCACCACCCGGACCACCGGCCGCCTGGCCGGCGACGACGTAGTACTGTCCGGGTGCCAATCGAAAGAGTCGATAGTCCCCACGATCGTCCGTCGATCTCGTACTGATCGGCTGAAGTATGGAAGTGCCTTCCTGGTATGTCATTCGCAATGCCTGAACGGGAACATCGGCAGCAAGGTCTCCGGTGGGGGTCAGAATTCGGCCGGCGATCGTGCCGCCGGGAATCATCACAAACGTAACCTCTGCTGTTTTTCCGGACGTGACCGTTGTAGTTTCCTGGACGCTGGATTGAATTGTTGCGCGGGACGGGCCGAAGTAGCCATCCCTGGATGCCGAGAGGACGTGCTTGCCTGCAGGGACATCTCGAATCAGAAAGGCCCCGGCGCTATCGGTAATGGCCGTCGGACCAGTCGGGGTTTGAGGTGGGGCGCCGTTCACCGTAATGGCTTGACCATTCTGAAGGACAACACCGGAAACTGCGTTCATGAGCGTGGCAGACAGAGTGACGAACACTTCGGTCGGAGCCGCCGACGGCGCATTCAGAAAAATCTGCACGTCGGGAATGGGCTCCGACGTTCCTTCCCGAACAACCTTACCGTGGATGGTCCCGGGCTGAAGCTGTGGCTGCGAGCTCTGTGGGCGGGCGGACTTCGACGTGATTGGCCCCGCAAGAAGGGCAACGATAGCGGCCAGAGCAAACTTTTTCATGGAGGTTCTCCTGCATCCATATAGAGGATGCTTTTCGTTTTATGGGACGATGTTTGAGGGGATCCCTCTCCCGAAGGGAGAGGGTGGCGCGACAGCCAGCAGGCTGGCGTGCCGGGTGAGGGGTCAAAAGACTGCGCCGTTTCTGTACCCCTCACCCGGGCCCGCCATTTCTTGATGTCCCACCCTCTCCCTTCGGGAGAGGGAACCTGCCCACACTTTTCCCTCTCCACTGCGCATCAGTTTTCCGAAGGTTTCTCGATGTGATCGATCACCACGACTTCGGTAGCAACTTTTGTGTTATCCAACTTGAGCCCGATTTGTTCTTGAATTGCGGCCGCAATGGTCGGACGGACAACACCGTTGTTGTCGTACTCGACTCTCAAATTGAACTGGCCCGTAATCCCGGTCTTGTCCTGAACCTGTACCTTTGTGATGCCTGCCACCATGTTCGCCAAATCCGCCATGGATCCTTTGCCAAGCAGGAGTTCGCCGTAACTCTTCCCATCCTCCATTTTGAGATTGATCCGGCGTACCGCCTGGTCGGCTTCGCCGGCTGCGGTCATTTTGGGTGTGCCTTTTCCCGCCGTCAAAACGAAGGCGGGAAGTTCCTTCATTTCGCGATGCACCTTGAGCTTGAAGCGATCCTCCAGCAGGGCCTCCATCATCATTTGAAGTTTCGGCGCCTCGCGGTTTGCAACTTGTGCGGGGGTGTAGGTGGGAGTGCCTTCCGGTATGGCCGCCTCAATATCGTAGCGGTCCGTCTTGATCCACTCGGGACCGCCCGTCACGTTTTCCGGTGACTGACAGTTCTTCCCATTGGCAATCGAGACGAGGGCATATGGAAATGCAGTGACTGCAATTCGCTTGGCGTCGACCTGGAGTCCGAAGATGCCGCATCCCCCGCCAAAATTCATAAACATGCCGGGACGGCCGGGGACGGCCGGATCGTTTAGTCTCACCGAAGCGACATCGAAAACCGCCCATGCCTCCACGGGTTTCTGTGGTGCGGATTGCGGATTCTGCCCGCCGATTGCAATGGAAGCGGTAAGCGCTGCCATTGCCGTGAATGCAATCAAGGCACTTCGGCTGTAAATCAATCTGTAAGCGATGCGGTTTCTCATGCTTCCCTCCATTCGTTTTTTGAAATTGTTCGATCAGGCACACCAATGGCAGGTCAATACAAAACCCGCCTTTTGTTTGAGGGGACTGTTATCCGAATTACCTGCCGGCTGAAGAACCGTGCGTCACCGCGTAACCCAGCCCCCGGGAGAGCTCCATTTGTTCACCGGGGGCGCGGGCGCCGGAGGATTCGGGCTTCCTCGACCGCCGGAGCGAAGGGCCGGTGCGTTTCCACCCTGCCGCGGGGCTGGCTGAGTTATGACATAGCTGCCGGCGCCGGACTGGAGGACTGTTTCAGTCTGCAGCTGGACCCATTGGGCACGCGTTAAATTCTGGCGGATCTCCAGCGTCATTTTCGAGTTCGTTCTTTCCATATCGGCGCGAGTTTGAACCACGCGCTCGATCTGCGCCGAAATCGTTTTCACCGGTTCCATGGGCTCGGCCTCGAGCATGCGGTTCAGAGTGGCTTCCTCTTTTTCAAGATCCGCCTTGTTCTGAACCAGCGTCTGCCGGTATTGCTGATAAGTGGCCTCGACTTTTTTCTTCTGATCATCGGTCAAACCAAGCCGCGACACCAAAGCGGCATTGGTCCACCAGCCAGCCGGAGAAATGACGGCCGGCACATTCGCCGCCCCCCGGCCCTGCAGTCCCGGAGCCAGGGGAGCCGGAGGCGTTGTTGGGCCTGGGCCGGAATTCCGGCCGGGACCACCTTGTGACTGAAAAGTTTGCCCCAAAGTGAAATTGAGGCCGCCTAAGAGGTCTATGACGGGAAGAGCGCCTTGAGCACCCCCGCTACGGAGTCCAGGCGCGCCTGGAGCTCCCCCGCTGCGGAGTCCAAAGCCACCAGGCGCATTCGGCAATGTGGCGCTTTGATCCTGGATCACAAAGTCGATGTCTGAAACGAGCGCCACGGAAGAGATGGAAATGACGCTTCCCTTTGTCATGTCGAGCGTCCCCGGATAGTAGGTCGGAAGATCCACTCGCCCTGCCGTGATGTAGTAGCGCCCCGGCGGGACATTTTCGAGACGATAGCGCCCCATGGAATCCGTTTGCGCCAGACTCGCCATCGCTCGAAGGGCGTCGTCGACCGCTTCCACACGCATCGCGGTGACGCGGATACCCGCTGCCGGAGCGCCGCCGGCCGTGCGAACAACGCCGGTCACGGTGCCCGTTTGGGACGCTAACGGAGGCACGATTTGCGCCATCAGAAGGTCAGGCGGGGCCATTGCCAAAGCGGCAAGTCCTGCGATAAACAATCCAAAGTGAAGGGCTGCGCCATTCGATCTCATCGGATTTCCTTTCTATCGGGCGATGGAGCCTGTTCGGCCTCGCTTGGAAGCAGCGCCATCACGCGTTCCATTGGCATCGGAATGGGGCGCGAAAGATGCGCGTTCACTGCTTCCATCAGCAGAACATCCTCGTTGATCGCCGTCTCGGGCGGAAGACTCGCCGCGGTATCGGTGATGAACGGCGCCGGCTCTTCCATGTGCTGGTAAACGGGAATCCCTATCAGTACAGCGGCCGCCAAACTCACCACGACCCAACGCAAAGACGGGTATAACGGTGGTCTCCGGTGCAAGGCGTTCGGCGTCTCATCGAGCCGCGGGATAGCCTCGCGCTCGGACCAATCCTGCATGGCAACGCGGAACGTTGAGACACGCTTCTGAAACCGGCTCAACTCGGCACTACAATCGGGGCACTCGCGGCCGTGCCGATCTTCTTCCGGCGTGGCTTGACCGATGATGCACTTTGAAATCTGGTCCTCTGACAAATGGGTACTCATGGTAATTCCTCAACGGATTTCCGCACGTTGCGGACGGCCCGAAACAGGTGCACGTTGACTGCATTTTCCGTCAGGCCCGTGGTTTCGGCGATTTCACAAATATTCATGTCTTCCATAAATCGTAGCAGGAAAACCGTGCGCTGCCGTTCGGACAGATTTTCCGTTGCATTCCAAACCGATCGGACCTGTTCATCGACGAGAGTTCTGGCCTCCGGAGAAATTTTACCGTCGGACAGCCAATTGCCAATTGACGAAGAATCCACTGCGGAGTGTTGCAGTTGCCTCCAGAACTGGAGCCGCCGGTTTCGAACGTATTTTCGAACGCCATTGAGAGCGATTTGCATCAACCAGGTGTTCAAACTCGAATCGCCGCGGAACGAGTTCCGGTACCGGTAGGCATTCCAGAAACAATCCTGCGTCAGCGTTTCGGCGATGTCCCGATCGCGCACCGAGGCCATGACAAATCGAAGCACACGCGGCCAGTAAAGCTGCATCACACGATCGAAATCCTGGATTTCGGCGACTGGGGTCTCCATGGTTGAAGCGCCTGAAGCGCTTGGAGCAATGAACCCGAATGTGGTCGTAGGTTCCATGCAACTGTATAGAGGCCCCTTATCCGTCATAGCTTAACAACCTGCTGCGATTTTTTTCCGTTCCGGTGATTCTATCGGCCGCCGCCGGGGCCCGTCCAGAATTCAGCGCATTCCGGTCCGTTTCTCCATGCACAATGAAGCGATGATGGATCTGTTGAAGGATTCCCGCGTCCGGCGGGGGGCAGCACAGGCGGCGAAGGTTTCTCCGGCGTTGTGATGATTCGCTGTATCCGGAACACCTGTCATAAGGCGTTGGTGTGGTCGCAGGATTTGCGGCTCAACGACGCGAATCGACGCCTGCCTGTAATATCGGAGGGTTTCGTTCGTAAACACTGAGACATGATTACTGTCAGTCATCTGAGCAAGGTTTATGGGCAACTCACAGCCGTCGACGACTTTTCGTTTGAGGTCGGAGCTGGTGAGATCGTGGGACTGATCGGCCCGAACGGCGCCGGCAAGACGTCCACGCTGCGTTGTATTGTCGGAATTCAGGCGCCCAGTAAGGGAACGATCTCGATCAACGGACACAAACTGGCCGAAGATCCCGTGGCCGCCAAACGCGATCTGGCTTTTATGGCGGACGAGCCGCGCCTCTTCGAATACCTCACGGTCGCCGAACATCTGCGGCTGACCGGGCGCATCTATAACGTCCGCGATTTCGATGCGCGGTACAAAGCGCTGATCGAGGAAATGCAACTCACGGAAAAGGAGAATGCGCTGCCCGCCGAGCTTTCGCGCGGCATGAAGCAGAAGGTGGCGATCGCCTGCGGCTTGCTCCACGAACCGAAGGCGCTGCTTTTCGATGAGCCTCTGACCGGATTGGACCCGCTGGGGATTCGTCATATGAAGCGCACGATTGTGGCGAGAGGCCAGGCTGGGGGTGCGGTGCTGGTTTCGTCGCACTTGCTGCATCTGGTTGAAGAGATTTGCACGCGGGTCGTGATTATCGACAGAGGGAAGAAGGTTGCGGATGGGACGATTGCGCAGATTTCAGCCCAGGCAGAGGCGGAGGGATCGACTCTGGAGCAACTCTTCCTGAAAGTTACCGGGCCGGAATCGTGATGAGCCCTCTCCTTTACCTCACGCTCTGCTCGATACGAAACCGGATGCGCGTCCGGCTGAAGCGTCTGAAGGAGCCGCGCTACTTCATTGGCCTGCTAGCAGGCCTCGCCTACTTCTATATTTTCCTTCGCCCGCGTGCAGGTTCCAAAGCACTCGCAGAACTGTTCGGAACCTCCAACGTGCTATTCGCGATCGAACTCGCCGGCGCCGCGTTTCTGTTCTTGCTCTTCGCGTCGGCATGCCTTCCGAGCGGCCGTGGTCCGGCTCTGAATTTCACTCCGGCAGATATCCAGTTTCTCTTTCCCGCGCCGCTCCGCCGGAAAGACGTCCTTCAATACAAAGTGATTCGCTCGCTGGTCCCCATCCTGATCAGCAGCGCCATCATGACGATCTTCTTCCGCCGCGGGAACCTCCCGGACAGTTGGATGTTTTTCGCCGGCATGTCCCTGATATTCATGGCCATCAATTTGTATACGATGGGCGTGTCCCTCAGCCGAGGAAGCCGGAGCGCGCTGCGATGGCTGCTTCCGATCCTGGCGGCTGGGGCCACAATCGTTCTAGCCGCAACGGTGATGCTCGACTGGGGAACGCTCACTTCGCTTTCCAGTCCCAAAGAGATCCTCGCCGAAGTGGTTCGGATGGCCACCACAGGTCCCGCCGGAATCGTGCTGTGGCCCTTTCGTGCGTTAGCACGCTTACCGCTCACTCGAACTCCGCTGGATTTCCTTCGCGCGTTGCCCGGGCCCGCGGTAATCCTGGTGCTGAGTTACTACTGGGTGATCCAATCGAAAACGAGTTTTGAAGAAGCCTCCGCAGAGCTCGCAGAGAAGATCGCCCGGTTTCTTAAAGATGGAAAACTTTGGAGGCCGAAGCCCGGGGCGGGACGGCAGACTTCAAACACCCAAGGCCAGCGTTCCACCCCCCAATCTGCAAAGCTGACGCCATTTCGTCTGTCGCTGGAGGGCCGCCCCGAGACAGCGATTCTCTGGAAGAACCTGATTTCGGTGGGACGCAATCTGTTCTCGTTCCAAACATTCATCTTCCTGGGCGCCTTTACGGGTGTCGGTATGGGTTTCATCATCGCGACCTTTTTTTCCGGGCGCGATGGCCAGGCGGGCAGGGGCTCCATACTTGCCGGGGTGTTGTGCGGAATGATTTACTTCGTGACAGTGATGCTGGGGCCACAGATTGCGCGCAACGATCTCCGCAGGGATCTCGCCAACCTCGACGTCCTGAAGACTTGGCCCATCAGCGGCTCAGCCCTGGTACGCGGTGAAGTGCTGGCCCCCGCCGTCCTGCTCACCGGGATCGCCTGGCTCTGCGCCTTCGGAGGTCTTGTCTTCGGAATCAGTCTGAAGCTGCCGCCGTCGTGGATCGTGGCGGCCGTACTGCTTACGCCGGGGGTTATCCTGTTGCAGTTGCTCGCGCAGAATGCGATTGCCGTCGTCTGGCCGTCCTGGGCCATGATCGGACCGGGGCGCGCCCGAGGCATTGATGTCATGGGGCAGCGCCTGCTGATGATGGCGGGGCTGGTGCTTGTCCTCGCTGCCGCCTTGCTTCCCGCTGCAATTGCTGGGGGAGTGGCGGGATTGGGAATCCATCTGCTGACCGGCGGTATTCCCATCGTCGTGCCGGCCCTGGTTGCAGCGGCGATGCTACTTTGCGAAGCCTTCGTCGTAAGCGGCGCCGTTGGCCGGCTACTCGATCGCACCGATATATCGGCAATCGACGCCCAGGAGTAAATGGATCCGCTATCCCTCTACCCTTCGAATTGCAGGACATTCAAACCGGCGTTCCAATCGCTGACATAAAGAATTCCGTCGCTGGCCGCATAGATATCGGCAGTTTTTGCGGCGAGCGCAACGTTCGGCCGGGGATCGATCAGTTTCTTCGGCCGCGGAGGCACCCAGTAGGCGATTTCCTTCGGCGCGAACGCGTCCCGGATGTCGAACACACGAACGCCGGCATTGTTGTAAGTGGCAAATATGGTCTCTTCGCTGTGGAAGCTGCCGGGCCGATTTTCGTGCAGGTTGTGAGGACCGAAAGTGCCAAGCGTGCAGAAGTTCCGTTCTTTTGGTGTGGGCAGCGTTGCAATCGGCACCGGGTTTTCCGGAGTGCGGACATCGACGACGAAAGTATGAAACGTTCCCTTGGCGCACATCTCCGCGTTCGCTTCATCCGCCACTACCACTAAATTGCGTCCAGGCAAAGGCAGCGCGGTGTGTGTGCCGCCGGGAAAAGGCGGGCACCAGTTGATATGCGACAGCAGCCTGGGTTTGGCGGGGTCGCGGATATCGTGAATCGTGAGCCCGCCATCACGCCAGGCGCCATAGCCACGATCGCCGGCGGTGATCATGTGGTGGAGGGCAACGCGGTGGCCCGGCTCGAGCGTTGGCGGTTCGTTCGCCGCCCGATTCATACCCGGCAGCCACCAGCGCGAGACGATTTCCGGTTTTGTGATGTTCCTGAGATCGACAACACACAGCACGTGATCGGTGAAGCCATCGAAATGCGCCGAGACATAGGCATAGCGCCCTCCTGTCCACCACAGTCGATTGATGCCCAGTCCCGGCATTTCAAGAAAGGCGATCTCCCTCATTTCAGACGGGCGGGAAATGTCGTGTATGCTCAGGCCCGAACGAAATTTTTTGAGATTCGTAATGCTGTCGGCAAGCGCGTTCTCGAAATAACCCCGCAGATTATCGTAGGACTGCATCGCTACAATGTTCGCGCCATTTGCGAGCAGCAGCAGATCTTCAGCGGTTTGCAGGTGATGCGTACGCGTGTTGCCGCCTCCGGTAAAGAACCCCGCAGGCTTCAGGCGGCGCGGATCCGCAGCATCGAGAATCGTGACGCCGTTGCTGAACATGTGGCCAACATAAAGATGCCGCCGGTTGACCATGATCTGGACACTGTCCGGCCGGCCGCCAATGTCGCTATAGGAGAGATGGCGGATACGGCGGCCTACTCCCTGTGGCGGAATCGCAGCTTCCTCTGCGGAGCGCGCCGTCGGAGCCAAGTATGACGATGCAGCAAGACCCAGCATCGCTTTCATTTGTTCGCGGCGAGTCATATTTACCTGGCAGTCATTATCCTCAGGCATGAGATGCCTGACAAAGCTTTTAGCCGTACCGAATATTCTGAGGCGATGATTAAAAATTCCGGGTCCAGTAAGGCTCCGGCACGACGGCGCTCCTTGTTCAGTGTTCAAACAGCGCTTCTATGTCGCGGCGTCCGTGCGCAACCCGCAGAATCTGTATATCTTCGCCCTCGACAAAATACACGATGACATATTCGCCAACCGGAAAGCTTCGTGAGCCGGGACCAAAATCGCCGTCACGGGAACGGCCCAGGTAGGGATGACCGGAGAGAAGAAAAAACCTGTCGGTGATCGAATCAATCAACCGGTTGGCCACATCAATACTGCCGCTTTCCTTGGCGACGTAGTACCAAATGTCGTCCAGATCCTCTGTTGCTTGTGGAGCAACGGGTGTGCCATTAACGAGAGGTTTGTTGTTCTGCGGTGATGCGTGCAAGACCGCGTCTCTTCACATCCTCCGCAAGCTCGCGCATGGATTCCTGCGTAATTGTTCGTCCCTCACCGCGTTCAAGAGAAGCTTTGGCGTCATCAATCGTCCCCAGAAACTCCGCCCGTCTGCGCTCGCGCTCTTCCCATAGGGACAGTGCTTCCTGCACCGCATCTTCTGAGCGATGAAACCGCCCATTTTCAATGGCCAGGCGGATGAATGCTTCCTGATCCCGCGTCAGATTTACTTCCATGTGTTTCAGCCTAGAGTTTGGGATAACTGCTGTCAAGCGTGGTTTCTCGCCCCTGTCCCCTCCCGCGCCTGGGACCCGTCATCCTCTCCCTTTTGGCATCATCACCAACTGGAACGACTTCATTTTCTCTAGCGGAAGAATCAGGGAACGATCTTCAGCAGCGCTTGCCAGAACGCAACCTTCTGTGCGGTCGGATCGAGCACGGTAATCTGACAGGTATATTGGCCGGGCGATAAGCCATCGAGCGAAACGGTGAGCTTCAGCGGCACGGCTTTGGAGTGGGCGTCCAGTCCATCGCTCACGATGGCTGCCGGGATTTCAATCGCCTTTTCCGGATGGTCCCCGTCGCGGAAGAATTTGACGAACGCGGCCAACGGCTGCGTGGTTGTCGCTTCCCGCTCATACGCCTGCAGGTAGATCAGCAGATCCCGGCTCCTGCTGAACACGCGCGTGACACTGGGGATCAGCTTCTGGCCGTCTTCGATCAGCGGATTGGCGATCTGCGCCTTGTCGTTCTTGTTCTTTCCGGCCGTGAACAGCGCGTCGGACATCGCCACACGCTGCGCGCTCAACACGACGGAACTGATCGGTAGCCGCAGCACCTCCTTGTTGAGATTCGGAACGATGAAGTTGGCCTGATAGGTGCCGATTCTGCCGGTCTCGGCGTTTCGTGCAAGAAATTTGATGATGTAGTTGCCGGGAAGCAGGGTGAATCCGGCATCGTACTGCACGGGGCTTGTTGCCAAACGGCTTACCGCTTCTCCCTTCACCTTGATATCGACCTTGTCGCGGATATTGCTGATGACCGTTCCGTACTCGTTCCGGATTTCGCCGATGAAATCGATCACGGTGTGGTCGGCGCCCTGCTTCTGCGCCAGCACCAGTTCCTCTCCGGGAATCTTCACAGCCAGGGGAACGAAGTACTCGGCCTTGTTCAGCTGGAAGTAATTCATCTCCATTGCGATCGTGAGTTCGGTGATCGGATTGTCCAGCATGAGGGCTTCTTCGAGTTGGCGCTCCTTGTCGGCGGCGGTGAACTTGCCGAACTCCTTGTCGGCGTAATAGGCCTCGCGATAGACGAGATCGGCCTGCCGGTTTTTCAGCGTAATCCTCACTCGCCGCAGTTTGCCGTCCTTTGCAATGTTGGTCGGGGAATAGCCGAGAATGTAATAGCTCGACGTTGCGCGCTGCGCGGCAACGATACCCAGCGAGAGGTCGTTGTAGTCGAGCAGGGCCTTGCCGCCGGTATCCGCGGCAAGCGTGAAGAGCGCGTCCTGCGAGCGCTGGAATCCTCGCATCGAGGCCATGGCGGTTGAGCCGGTGTACATTCCGATTCCGCCCGGCGAGGGGCTGCTCGCATCGCCCATTGGGGGAAGGGCCACCAATCCTCGAGCATCCACCGGATAGAACGCGACACTCGCGCGGCGCGCGGCGTTGAGCGTGGCGCGCAGTTGCGCCTGGTTGTCGACACCGTGGAGATTCAATCCGCTGGCGAAATAAATGAGGGATTTCTTTTCGTCGAGGACACCGAGTTTCTGGACAGCGGTCTGCAGGGCTGCGAGTTGGCGGTCCGTGTTGAAGAGATTGAATTCGCCGGAGTCCTGGCCGAAGTTGCCGATGCCGACATCCTGATCCTCTCCATTGACGAGTGCTTCGAGGACTTCCTGGAGTTCTGCGCGGCTGTCGGTGAAGTCATGCCGGACGCGGACCACCCCGTCGGCGTATGTGATGATCGAGACGAGATCCGCGCCGGTCATTTGTTTCTGGATGAAAGTCTGGGCAGCGCCGAGCGCGCGGAAGCGGTCCGGATCCGACATGGAGCTCATGTCGAAATAGAGGGCCAGCAGCCTCCGGTCCTGGTACCGACTGTCGCCCGGGGGGACCGGCACAATCTGGTTTTGAACCGGAGGCGGCGCTGGTCTTGGCGTTTCCGCTCGCGGAGGAATGGAGTCATCGAGTCGCTGGAATTCGAAAACGCTGATGGTTTGAGCGACGCCATCCTCGGTCAGGACGAAATCGTCTTTGGTCAGGCCTTCGATGGGACGGCCGTCTTTGTCCTTTACGGAGACGGTCTGTACCGCGAGCCGCGTGTTGACGCTCAACGTGAACGGGGATTGCTGATTCTGCGAGGCGGCGGGAAACACCAGGATAACCGTCGATAGCAGAATTCCAATATGGCGCGCAGCGCATCCGAATAACTGTAGGCGCGGTCTGTGACCGCGCACGATTTCTAATGGAGTATTTCTTCTCATTCTGGAATGCGCGCGGAAATCACTTAATAGCTTCGCCCTTCCGGGCTCGCATTCGCGCCGCTCATCACTTAATAGCTTCGCCCTTCCGGGCTCGCATTCGCGCCGCTCATCGACCTCGCCCACAGTCATTCGGTACGCCTTCGGCATCATCCTCAAAACCTCATCCGCAGCGACGGCTGCAGCGTGCGCATCGCATTCGCGCGCGTCGGCAGGCCGAACTGCGAGTTGTGAACCATCGTGTTCCAGTTCGGGAACGTCACACGGTTCAGGACGTTGTTCGCATTCACCCGCAGATCCATGCTCACCCGCTGGTTCACATGGAACGTTCGCGTCAACGACGCATTCAGGCTGAATTGCCCGGGCCCTGTGATGGAATTTCTCGAAGCATTCCCCCACTGCCCAGCAGGCGGCGTTGCAAACGCTGCCGCATTCAACACTCCATCGACAAATAACGGCGCGCCGGTGACATCCGGCCGCAGACTTCCCGTGATTCCGGTACCGCTCACCGGCGCGAGAATCACCGGCGTCAGCGGCGAACCGCTGCCGATCGTCCACTGGCTCGTCAGGGTCCATTCCTTCAGGAGCTTGCCTTTCCACCCATCCCAAAAACTTCCGATGCGCGTCAGCATTCCCGACGTGTACTGTCCCTCCACGACAAGCTGATGCCGCTGATCGAAATTGGACAGGTCGCGCTCGGCGCGACGATCCAGCCAGTTCTGTGCGATGGACATGCCGCCGAGTCCGGCGTCGTCGATGGCCTTCGAGTACGTGTAGCTGGCGCTGGCTTCAAATCCATTCCGCTGCCGGCGGCGCACCTCGATGGTTCCCGCGTGCCGGTTCGTATTGCCGTTCGACGTCAGGTAGACGAAGCCCGCCGGACACGCCGGGCACGGATTCGCCGCACCGGCAGGATATGTATTGGGCAGGAAGCGCTGCGGCACGTGCGTGCCTTTGATGCCCAGGTACGTGAGAGTCATCTGCATCGACGCCGGCAAATTCTGCTGGATGGAAAGATTCCAGTTCTGCGCGTTCCCGACTCGAAAGTTCGGATCGACCGCGAACGTTGTCGCCGTCACCGAAGGCGATCCGCGGAAACCATCTGCGAGCGTTAGTGGATTATCCGGCGTGTTCTGCACGCTCAAACTCTTCGACAACGGGGACTGCTGCGCCATCTGATCGGCAATCGCGCGATACACATTCGTGTCGCGGTAGATCCCATACCCTGCCCGCACCAACATCGACGATTCGGCCCGTGGCCGCCACGCCAATCCAACACGCGGCTGAAAGGCGTTCTTGTCCGGACGAACAAGAACTTTGCTCGAAGTTCCCGCGACGACTGGCGACGCCGACGTGAAGCCCGGCGCGATGTTCAGATTCACCAGCCGTCCATATTTTTCCGTGATGGGCGACTCATATTCCCATCGCACCCCCACGGTCAGCGTCACCGACGAGATCAATTGAAAGTCGTCGGTCAGATACGCGTTCGTGAATGACTGGCGGAAATACTTGTCCGCATTTCCGAAGGCCAGGGAACTCGCCGTGGGAATACCCAGCAGGAAGTCTGCAAAGTCGTTGCCGGTTTCGGCGCCGGTGAACGTGAAGTTGCCTCGCGCATTCTGCTGGGAGCGCAGATTGAACTGCTGTCTCCTGAAATCGACGCCATAACCAAAGCTGTGGCGCTTGTGAATCCAGGAACTCGTGTAGGCTACGCTGCTCGACTGCGTGCGATCGAACGCGTATGACCCGCTCGACAGCCGCGCGATGCCGCCCGCGAAACTCAAACCCGGCGGGCCCCAGTCTCGCGGGTCCCGGTCGTTGCCGGAGATTCCCGCATCGCCGGAAATATCCTGCCGGTTTCCGAAATACGGTAACGTCTTCGTCACCGCCCTTGTGAACTGATACCGCACATTAGCCGAAATGCGCGGTGTGAAGCGATGGATCCAGTTGACGCCGGCCGTAGTGGACGAACTGCGCGCGGCATCCGAGAAACCGAACAGGTCCGGATTATCCGACCGCTAAGTGGAGAATCCCCCGCTGCCGGAAAGCTGATTGGCCCGGCCGACACGGATGTTGGTGATGCTGCCCTGAATGTTGTCGCCATGCGTCACGCCAACAACGGGGACTTGATAGTTGTAACGTCCTCCGCCGTTGAAATTGGGCAACGGATAGAGACCGGCGAGCGCGCGAGCCTGCGGGCTGATGCGACTTTGTGGAATTACGCCACTCGGGAACAGCTCTCCGGTCGTGGGATCCATTGGCGCTGTCGAACTCGACGAGAAGTCGCCAAGCCGTTCGGCGAACGTCGGCATCTGCGTGGTCTGGACACTGGCGTTCCGGTTCTGCGTCCGGTTGTAGCTGACGGTGAACTGCCCCATTCGAAACAGGTGCGGGATCTGAAGAGGCCCGTTGATACTGATGGAACTCTGCATCCGGTTATAGTCCGCCCGCGGCGTGTTCTGACCGGTGAGCGAAAACGAACGCGCATCGAACAGCGCGTTGCTCCCGCTGAACGACACCGTGCCCCTGTAAGGCGACCGCGGTTGCCGGACAGTGCCGAATGCCCGCTGCAATCCAAAGGGTGTCGCCGCACCGTTGACGACGCTGCCGTTGATCAACAGACGATTGGCGGCATCCGGTTCCGGCGCCGACGTCTGAAGCAGCGGAGCAAGAGTGGAGGTTTTCGGAAATCCTGCTGAAGGTTCGCCTTTGATTCCGTCCAACGGCAACATCTTCAGATCCCATTGCGCGGCCGCTGTGTCCTTCGCGATGACCACTTCCTTTCGCGCGCCTTCAAAACCCGGCATTTCCACCTGGACAGTCCATGTCCCGTCACTGAGATCCGGAAACACATAGCGTCCTTCAGCATCCGTCATCACGCGGAATGTCTTGTCGAGTTGCGTCGCCTGAACGGACGCGCTGGGAACCGGCACTTCGCCGAATCGCACTTGTCCGCGATGCTCCATTGCAGTCAGCTCGGAAACCCCAGTCATGCAAATGAAAGCCGCCGTGAATACGAGTTGAAGGAAGCGTTTGAAGTTACTCATGAATATCTTCAGCAAAGAAACACTTGAACCGGCCGTTTATTAACATGCGCATACTCATTATTTCCGACGCTCAGTTTGGCGAGGGTCTCTCGATGTGCTCGATGAATATGAATTCGCGCGAAGCCTTGCTCTTCTCGAGATGCAATCCCAGTTTTTCGACTGCGGTAAAGACGCTCGGCGCTTTCGGGAGACTCAGGTCCACGCCCATCTGGGCAGGTGTAATACCGTTTTTTTCTAACCTCGTATAAAAGCTCTCGTCTATGGCAAATTCCACAACGATATTGAACAGGGGGGTGCAGGGGGTTCCAGCCGGGGGAATTTCAATCAAGCAGTTGGTATCCGGAAGTTCGGTCTTGTCGACAACCAAAAGACCACTCAGGGTGTCCGAAAGAGAATTGGGTGGCAGAGAGGGTGGCAGGGGGGACGTGACTTTCCTCAGTGCATCAACGAGGGAGCTGATCGGGCTCCCGCCATTGGTGATCAGCTGATTGGGGCCATACGCACGAATTATCGTGCCCAAGGCGCACTCCGGTGGTTGCGTACCGCGACGGACCGCTTCGAGAAATCGGTTCGTGTCGTCCCGGGAGGCCTGGGGTGGCAGAAAAGAACAACCGAGCAATCCGGAGTATGTGGCCATTTTATCTAATTCCTTGGGATCGGGTCCCTCCTCCCTCGACCGCCGCGACAGGTTCCAGCTTGCGCGGAGCTTTCGCAACTCCTCGTACTTCACAGACCCAATCTCAATGGGCTTTATCTTCAGACCGCCTTTCGCGATCGTGAGCGCGTAGACAGGGATTTCCTCGGTCTCGACGCGCAACTTTAATTTGAACCGGCGCTCCAGCAGGTCCAAAAGCATGGGACCTTGCAGCGTCGGAGCGTCCGTTGAATCTCCTATAGCTGCGATCGTGTATTTCTCCGAACGCACCCAATCCGGCCCTCCCCTCACGCGCTTCCCGTCTTCCCCGCCGTCTTCTGGCAAGGCGAAAGTCGAATTCATCTTCAAGGTGCAACAACTTGGCGAAAACATGATCCCGGGATTGTTGATCAGCGAGCGGTGAGCCATCGCGATGAGAGTGTCTACCGTCAGGCACAGCGCATCCACCCGCCCGGGCGTCAGGCGAATGGAATTGGAGCCGCCGGATCCTGGGGAGTCTCCGCGCCCTCCGACCCCCTGGAAATCCTGTTGGCAGGGTCGTATCGAGGATTCCTCGAATTTCGGTTTGTCGGAAACAGAAGTCGTTCCGCTCTGAGATTGACGGGCCGCCAGGCTTTGGGCCAGCGACTCGTGCAACTTCGACAGATACGCGAAGGCTTCACGACTCCAACCGGTCTCCAGAAAGAACTGCAGATTCTCGGACTTCGGATTGGATGCCAATTGCTCGCCCGGGCGCAGGCTCTTTTCGACAGCGCCTTGCTGCACGTGCACTTCACCCTCGATCACAGCGACACGTGAGCCTTTGTCATCGGCGTTGACAAGGAATACTGTTCCGACGACGGACACCGTCACGTCCTTCGTTTGTACATAAAGGTGTCCATGCTGCTTGGCCGCATTCACGATCACGCTGCCTTTGTTCAGGCGAATGCGCATACCGTCATCCGCACGCTCCAACACAAGTTCCGACTGCGCACGCATCTCGACACGCGATCCGTCGGTCAGCACCAGGGTGCTGCCATCGCCATCCGCGCGGACGACTTCGCCCATCGCAACAGTGGCGCCGCTCTTCTCGTCCACGGCAACGGAACGATACCGCTGCACGATCGATGTCCCCAAGACCACAGCCAGAAGCACCGCCGCAGCTGCGGATATCATTCCCATTCGGGTGCCAAAGAAAGACAGGAAACCGGATGTCTCGCGTCGCGTGTTCGGCTCGCGCTCGGCAGTCGTCCGAAGGCGCTGCAAGACTCGATTGCAATCCGCTTCTGATTCTTCCTGCGGCGCGGACGACCAATATTGCTTCAGGACTTCTTCGACGTTTTTCTCTTCAGGTTTCATAGGCGCTCCTTTTCTTGATGGCTGCGCCCTGTCGGGCTTGCACTCGCAGCCGCTCGTTCTGAGGAGGCACGAAGTAATTTCTTCAGGCGGGCCCGGGCTCGAGTCAAGGTGACGGCGATGGTTCCGCGGGACTTCCCCAGCATCCTGGCGATCTCGGCATCGCTGAAGTTATGCTCGTAGCGAAGAACCAGAACCTCGACGACTCGCGGCTTGAACCGCGATATCGCGTGCAGCAAATTGCGCCGCATGTTCTCGCTCGTCCCATCTGCACCAACAGGCGCCGGAGCTTCCAGCAGCTCGACATCGCCGGCGATGTTCTTGTGCTTCCGCGACCGGACCGTGTTCAAGGCCAGATTCACCGCCGCCCGGTAGAGATAGGCTCTCGGGCGTTTCATGAGCGCCGATGGATAATCGCGCTGGAGCAGTTTCAGGAAGATGGACTGAAGAACATCCTCGGCATCCTGACGGTTGCCCGTCACGCTATATGCCGTGCGATACACAAACTGGCAATGTTCTCGAAAAAGTTCCTCGAATTCCCGCTCCAAGGCCTCACCGCTGATGTTGGTTAACGTAACTGTCGACATGTGCTCCTCGGCAGCTAGACACGCCACTCGAAGGTTTGTTAACAGTTTGGCTTCAACATCAGCGGACAAGCGGGCCTCCTTTCTTCAGTTCTCCGTGGGTCGTTCCACACGATCCACCACCCAGACGTCGACCTTTTCCTTTAAAGACTTCAAATCGAACCCGACCTTTTCCAATACTTTAAAGATGGAATCCGTGGCGAACGCGCCACCGGGTTCCGCTCGAAAAGGCGGCGCACCAGGAACTTCGATGGGTGCAAAGTTCAAAAAGAAGTTGAACTCACCCGTAAGTCCCGTTCGATCCAGGATCGGACGGCCCAGAAAGTATTCGAGCAACTGGGTCACATAGGACAGGTGCTTTCTCCGGCCGTCTATCGACGCGGGTCCGGCGTTATCGCAGCACGGGTTGTCGCCTTCCTTCCAAACCGACAACTCCGGGTTGGGGATATCCTGCCGTGCCTCCCGGCTGCCGGGGACGCCGTTCAAAACCTGTCCCGGAGCCGCCGGTCGCGATGCGGTATATTTCGGTCCACCCTTTGCGACGCTCAACACGTAGACAGACATCTCCCGCGTCTCGCGATGCATCGCCAGCCTGAAACGATCCGCGAGAAGACCCTGAAGCATCCTTTGAATTTTCGGTCCGGGCGATTGGATCGCGCGAGTGCCGCTCAGCGATGAAGTGGTGTAGTCGTTGGGACCTTCCGGCCTGTCCGTCTGCACATCGTATCCGTCTTTCTTGAGCCACTCCGGCCCGCCGGACAGAAGATAGGCGCCATCGGAACCCACACAATCGATGTTGTATGCCCAATCGATGAGCTGAACGACGGTCACATTGCTGGCATCGAACCGGCGCGGATCGATCTGGGGCTCGACAATGACGCTGCACGGATTGTCTCCGCGGGGATTTCTCGTCCTGTTCGCAACGCCCCCGCCCCCACCAGTGCCGCGGACGCCGGCACTCGCCGGCGCAACAGTGGGCCGAATCGAAATAGCGTCGAAAGCATCTTGAGCCGCAGGAATAGCAGCCGTCTGCTGCAACAGCGCCATGTGTTCCGGAGCTTTGCTGCTCCATGCGAGCTCCTGGCTTAGAGGCTGCAGTTCCATCGACGGGTTGGTATTCACCTGCTCGCCGGGCATCAGATTCTTTTCCGTCGTGCCCTGCTGCACACGGACTTCACCTTCGATGACCGCGACCCGGGAGCCGCCTTCCGTAGCATTAACGAGGAACACCGTGCCGACAACCGAGACGGTCACGTCTTTCGTCTGCACATAGAGATGTCCATGCTGCTTTGCCGCGTTCACGATGACGTCACCTTCGCTTAAACGAATACGAACTCCATCTTCCGCCCGTTCCAGCGACAACCGCGATTGCGCGCGCATCTCGATATGCGATCCGTCGGCAAGCTTCAACATGGCCCCCGCGCCTTTCGCACGGACGATTTCACCGTCCTCGATTCTTTCTCCGGCCTGAATGAGCCGCCCCGATTCCAGAAACACCCCCCCGTCTGCGGGCTCCACAACGGCTCGCGCATCAAATCCAAGGATCGACTCGCGGGCAACCGGCGACTGCATGACAATCGCGAACACGGCAACTGCGGCTGCAGCCACCACTGCGATCCGCCATCTCCAGGCGGGACGAACGCCAGACTCCACCGGCAGCTCTTCTGCTTCGCCGACCGGCTGCAGACTCAAGCGGCGGCGCGTGCGCTGCTTCGCTTCGTCGATCTCCTGCACGGGAGGAGCGCTGAACAACTTCAAATGCTGCTCCACGACCTGATCTACATTTTTCTCTTCGCGACGTTTCATGATTTGCCTCCTGGAAAGGACGAAGCACCGATCAACTTTTTCCGCAGGCGGGCGCGCGACCGGTACAGGCTGACGGCGATGGTGCCGCGCGAGGTTCCCAGCAGCTTTGCAATCTCGGCGTCGCTGTAGTTGTGCACGTAACGCAGGATCAGGATGTGCGCGGACTCGGGACTGAGCTCCGCCACGGCCTCGAACAGACGCCTGTGGATTTCCTCCGCCGATTGCGAAGTGTCCTCAGCAGGCCGCGCCTCGAATCGCTCGGCATCGTCGGTGAGAACGTGCCGCTTCTTTTGTTGAATCGTATTGAGCGACAGATTTACCGCAGCCCTGTAGAGATACGCCCTGGGATTTTTCTTCAGGTCGGGTGGAAATTTCCGCCGAAGCAACCGCAGGAAGATCGTCTGGGCGATGTCCTCGGCATCCTGAGAGCTTCCCGTCACGCCATACGCCGTTCGATACGTCATTTGGTAGTGCTCCTCGAAAATCTCTTCGAATCCCGGTTCCAATGCTTCGACGATTCTGTCCGACACCTTGCTGGTCGACATGTGCTCCTCGGCGTCTAAACCAGCAAGGTCCCGAATTGTTAGCAGGTGCGGCTTCATGAAACTAGTCCGTGTACCGTCGTTCAGTTTGGCGAGAGTCTCTCGATGTGCTCGATGACGATGAATTCGCGAGGAGCCTTGCTCTTCTCGAGTTGCAGTCCCAGTTTTTCGAGTGCCTTAAAGATGTTTGGTGCTTTCGGGAGACTACCGATTTTTTCTTTCTGTGAACTTGTAAACCAGCTCTCGTCTATGGCGTATTCCAAAAAGTAATTGAACAGAGGGGCGCAGGGGGTTCCGGCCGAAGGAATGACAGCCAGGCAGTTGGTATCCGGCAGGCCGGTCTTGTCGACAACCAGAAGACCATTCAGGGTGTCGTGTAGATAATCAAGAGATTCGCTCCGAAACCCGGAATCTTGATTCAGTGAAAAGGCGAGCAAGCCGATCGGGCTCGCGCCACTGTTGACTACCTTATTGGGGCCATTCATGTAAGTTTGAAAGCCGCATACCGGTGGTTTCCCATCGCGGCGGAGCGCTTCGCGAAATTGGGCAGATGCCACCGAGGGGTTCGGAGGCGGACCGTAAGAGCAACCCAACAAGCCGGCGTAGGTGGGTTCGTCTCTCAACAGCACCATTTCAAAG
>Ga0134122_10000901_pt1 | contig 20917 bp, 19 predicted proteins | sample KB302_FD_96461 | JGI IMG/M metagenome (GOLD analysis project Ga0134122, IMG submission 96461) | Terrestrial soil microbial communities without Nitrogen fertilizer from Kellogg Biological Station, Michigan, USA - KB3-0-2 | ecosystem: Environmental > Terrestrial > Soil > Unclassified ... | reverse complement strand
GGGCAAGTCGCCAGTCGATTTCCGCACGCCGACGCTGCTCGACTTTCCAGCCTTCACGGTGTTTGCCACCAACTACCCCGCCTACAAGCTCTTCATGCTGGTGATCTCGATCGCCATCTTCGTTGGCCTGTTCGTGATGCTGACGCACACCCGCATCGGCCTCATCGTGCAGGCCGCGCTCACGCATCCCCACATGGTCGCCCATCTCGGCCACAACGTTCCCTTCGTCTTCATGGCGGTGTTCGGCGTGGGGGCGGCGCTGGCCGGCATTGCCGGCGTCATCGCCGGGCCGGCCCTGGTGACGCAGTCGAGTATGGCGGCCCTGCTGGGGCCAATTCTGTTCGTGGTCGTGGTGGTAGGCGGCCTCGGCTCGCTGCAGGGAGCCTTGTTTGCCTCGCTGTTGATCGGCCTGCTGCAGACCTTTGCCATTGCCGTCAATCTGTCGCTGTCGGACATCTTTGCCGGCTCCGGCTTCAGGCCCGAGCCCAACACGCTGTTGGGTGATTTGTGGCGCGTAACGGTGGCCCAGATCGCGCCGATCCTGCCCTACGTGCTGCTCGTTCTCGTCTTGATCTTCAAGCCCACCGGCTTGTTCGGGAACCGAGAAACATGAGTGATGCGATCCTGAGGCGCGCCTCGACGGCGGCGGCGCAAACCGGCATCGGCCGCCTGGCGCCCTACGGACTATGGATCGCCGCGGCGCTGCTATTGGCGCTGCTGCCCCTGATTTTCCGCTCCGGCACGGCGCTCACCTTGCTGAGCCTGATGGGGATCGCCATCATCTTTGCCCTCTCCTACAACATGCTGCTCGGGCAGACCGGCATGCTCTCTTTTGGTCATGCCGTTTACTACGGGCTTGGCGCCTACTTCACGGTGCACGCCATCAATGCGGCCATCGCCGCCGCCCTGCCGATCCCCCTGATCGTCATGCCCGTGGTCGGCGGCTTCGCCGGGCTGCTGTTCGGCGCCATTTTTGGCTGGGTGTCGACCAAGCGCAGCGGTACAGCGTTCGCCATGATTTCGCTGGGTCTGGCCGAGTTGGTCGGCTCGAGCTCGCTGATCCTGCGCTCGTTCTTTGGCGGCGAAGAAGGTGTGACGACCAACCGCACCAAGCTCGTTCGCCTGTTCGACTGGAATTTCGGGCCGCAGATCCAGGTCTACTATCTGATCGCCGCCTGGTGCTTGTTGTGCATCGCCTTGATGTATGCGCTGACGCGCACGCCCTTTGGCCGCATGTGCAATGCCGTGCGCGACAATTCCGAGCGCACGCAGTTCGTCGGCTACAATCCGCAGGTGGTGCGCTACCTTGCCTTTTGCCTGTCCGGCCTGTTCGCCGGCGTCGCCGGCGGCCTAACCTCGATCAATTTCGAGCTCGCCAATTCAGCGCTGTTCAGTGCGGCGCAGTCCGGCAACGTGCTGCTCGCCACCTTTATCGGCGGCGCCGGCCACTTCGTTGGTCCGATCCTGGGCGCCGTGCTCGTCACCTACCTGCAAAACATGCTGAGCGATGTGACCGAGGTCTGGCAGCTCTATTTCGGCTTGATGTTCATCGCCACGGTGATGTACGCGCCCGGCGGCCTGGCCGGCCTCATCATGCTGCACGGGCCGATCTGGCGGGCCGGTGCGCTGGCGGGATTGCTCGCGGCTTATGCCCTGCTGCTATTGCCGATCGCCGCGGTGGCGGTGGGAGCGATCCTGGTGATCGAGATGATGACGCATTTGGGCGTCAAGGCGGCGGAAGGCACGATCATGAAAATGGGCGGCGTCAGCTTTGACGCCAAGAGCGCCTTGCCGTGGGTGCTGGCGCTGGCCCTGCTGGGGGGCGGCGGCGCGCTGGCGCGGCTCGCCTGGCACCGCGTTACCGCCGCCTGGGACCGCGCCCGGGCCAGCGCGCGTGAACAGGGGCTCACCGTATGAGCGCGACCCAACCGGTTCGCACCGCGCCCGCGCTCGAAACACGGGCGCTGCGCAAGAGCTTTGGTCCGGCCGAGATCATTCGCGGCGTCGACCTGACGATCCCGCGGGGCGAGCGCCATGCCGTGATCGGCCCCAACGGTGCGGGAAAATCGACCTTGTTCAACCTGATCAGCGGGCTCTTGCTGCCGAGCGCGGGCGAAATCCGCCTGGATGGGGCGCCGGTCGACGGCTTGCCGGCCTACAAGATCAATCGCCGCGGGCTTTCCCGGTCCTTCCAGGTCACCAACATCTTTCCCAAGCTCAGCGTCTGGGAGAACGTGCGCTGCGCGGTGCTGTGGTCGAAGGGCGAGAAATACGCCTTCTGGCGTTCGGTGGAGGCCAACCCCGAGATCGCCGCGCGCACCCAGCAGGTGTTGAGCGAAATCAACCTGATCGCGCGCAAGGATCTGCCGGCCGGCGTGCTCACCTATGCCGAGCAGCGCGCGCTCGAGATCGGCATCACCATGGCGGGTGGTGCTAGCGTCATCCTGCTCGATGAGCCGACCGCCGGCATGAGCCACGGCGAGACCGAGCGCGCCGTCGATTTGATCCGGCGCATCAGCGAAGGGCGCACGCTCTTGATCGTTGAGCACGATATGAGCGTCGTGTTTGGCCTGGCCGATCGCATCTCGGTGCTGGTCTACGGCGAGATCATCGCCAGCGGCACCCCGGCCGAGATCCGCGGCAACGCCAAAGTCAAGGAAGCCTATCTTGGCGAGGAGGCGCACTGATGCTGGAGGTCCGCGACCTCAACGCCTACTACGGCAAGAGCCACATCCTGCAGGGGGTCAACCTCGACGTTGCCGCGGGCGAGGTGGTGAGCCTGCTCGGGCGCAACGGCGTCGGTCGCTCCACCACGGTCAAGGCCATCATGGGCGAAATTCCCCCGGCCGGCAGCATCCGCTTCAAGGGGCGCGACATCGCCGGGCTGCCGAGCTACCGCATCGCCCGCTTGGGGCTCGGCTATGTGCCGGAGAACCGCGACATCTTTCCGAGCCTGACCGTCGAGCAAAACCTGCTGCTTGGCCAGAAGGACCCGCGCCGCCAGGGGCGCTGGCGTCTCAAGGACATGCTCGACATGTTCCCGAATTTACAGGCCCGCGTCGACACGCCCGCGGGCGTGTTGTCGGGCGGCGAAAAGCAGATGCTGACCATGTGCCGGACGCTGATGGGCGACCCCGAACTCATTATGATCGATGAGCCGACGGAAGGGCTGGCGCCGCTGATCGTCAAGCAGGTGGGGGCGCTAATCTCGGAAATCGCTCGGCGCGGGCTGGCGATTTTGCTGGTGGAGCAGAAGCTGTCGATCGCGCTCGACATTTCGCAGCGGGTCTATGTCATGGGGCACGGGCGCATCGTCTTCGAGGGCACCCCGGCCGATCTCAAGGCCAACCATAAGGTGCGCCACGAATGGCTCGAGGTCTGAGGCCGGCGTGGCGCTTGGCGCCGCTTTGGCGCTGTGACCATAAGCGCGCCGGTCGCTGCCAGCGGTGCCTCATGCTGCCAGCGATCGAGCGATCGCGTCGGAACCCTTTTCCGCAATCATGATGGTGGCCGGGTGAATGTTGGGCGAGGGGATCGCCGGCATCACCGAGGCATCGACCACGCGCAGGCCTTCGAGGCCGTGCACCTTGAGCTCGCTATCGACCACCGCGGTCTCATCCTGGCCCATGCGGCAGGTTCCGCAGGGATGGTAGACCGTGCCCGCGACCTGCCGGATAAAGGCGCGGATGTCGTCGTCGGCGATGACGTTCGCGCCCGGCCGCACCTCGCAGAAGATCAGCGAACGATAGGGTTCGGTGGCGATGATCTGCCGGCCCATATGGAAGGCGGCCACCGAGCGGCGCATATCGTCATCCTCGGGATCTGAGAAGTAGTTGGCAAAGATTTTGGGCTTGGAGCGGCGCGTGCCGTCGGCGAGCTTGATCTCGCCGCGGCTCTTGGGCCGACAGACGCAAAAATTAAAGCCGAAGCCGGGCCAGCGGTCCAATCCCAGCGTCAGGTGTTCGGTCGAAAAGTTGGTGCTTTGGAACTGGAGGTCGGCGACGGGCTCGCTGGGGCTTGATTTGGCAAACAGCGTCGCCTCGGTGGCGCCCACCGCAAGCTGGCCGGAGGAGGACGTCAGCCATTCCCAGGCCATGCGCGCCTGCTGCTGCCTGGAGGTCAAAATCTCGTTCAGCGTGCCCGGCGCCCGGGTCAGGAACGTGAAGCGGGCCTGCACGTGATCCTGCAGGTTCTTGCCCACCCCCGGCAGATCATGCGCGATGTCGATGCCAAACTGGCGCAGTTCGGCGGCCGGCCCGACGCCCGACTGCATCAGCAGCACTGGGGAATTGATGGCCCCGGCCGAGACGATCACCTCGCGCCGCGCCCGGATCTGCTTGGTGACCCCGCGCTCCTCGACCTCGACACCCACGGCACGCCGACCGTCGAACAGGATGCGCCGCACCAAACTCTGCGTCATGAGCTTGAGGTTCTTGCGCGCAAGGTTGGGCTTGAGGTAGCCCGCCGCCGTCGAGCAGCGCCAGCCGTTGCGCACGTTGAGCTGCACGATGCCGACCCCATCGAGGCGCTCAGCATTGAAGTCGCGATTGGGGGGATATTGCAGGCGCGTGCAGGCCTCGACGAAGGCGCGGGCGTTGGCCGAGGGGTTCTTGATGTTGGAGATGGTCATGGGGCCGCCCTGGCCGCGGTAGGCGTCGGCGCCGGCGACGTTGTGCTCCATGCGCTTGAAGTAGGGCAGCACGTCCTTATAGCCCCAGCCGGCGGCGCCGAGGGCCTCCCAGGCGTCGTAGTCGCTGGGCGCGCCGCGCAGGAAGACGAGGCCGTTGATCGAACCCGAGCCGCCGAGCACCCGGCCGCGCGGCCAGCTGAGCCGCCGACCGTTGAGATGGGGCTCGGGCTCGGTCTCATAGCCCCAATTGACGGAGGGATTGGGCACCAGCTTGCCGAAGCCCAAGGGAATGTGGATCCAAGGATTGCGATCGCGCTTGCCCGCCTCGATCAGGCACACATTGATGGCTGGGTTCTCCGTTAGCCGCGTTGCCAGCACGCACCCCGCCGAGCCCCCGCCCGCCACCACGACGTCGAACTCGCTATCCAATGCCTCGGTCAAGATCTTCCCCCTTTGCGGATCCGACCCCGTCTTGAGGATCGTGCAACAGTGAAACAGCGCTGCCGGCCAGCGACCGCCAGCGCCGCGCGCGCCGTGCCGCCGGCCGGTGCACGTGCAGCGCGGGGTGCGGCCGGGGCGGCCGTTTGTTGGCGCCCTAGGGCGTGGCGACGAACAGCGGGATTTGCCGCGTCGTCTTGGTCTGATAGTCCGCGTAGGGCGGGAAGGCTGCCACGGCGAGGCTCCACAGCCGCGCGCGTTCAGTGGCGTCCGTGACCTCGCGCACGCGCATCGGGCCCACGGCCGTCTCGTCGCGGAGCTCGATGTTCGGGTTGGCGCGCAGATTGTGCACCCAGACGGGGTCCTTTGGCGCGCCGCCCTGGGAGCCGACGAGAACGTAGCTATCGCCGTCTTTGACGCGCATCAGCGGCGTCTTGCGGATGGCGCCGGTCTTGTTGCCCGAGTGTGTGACAAGGATCACCGGTAGGCCGGTATCGCGCAGCGTGGTGCCCTTGGTGCCGCCGCTGCTCTCGTAGAGTTCGACTTGCTCACGTACCCAGTCCCGCGGGCTTGGTATATAGGTGGCCATGGGCCTGCCCTCCTATCGCTGTTCGTGCTTTGCATTTTCGCACAGCCTTGATGCAAAAGGGAAATGTAATTGCGCCGGCCCCGCCCCAGGGCGCGGCCTCCCAGCCGACCTCGTTGGGTAGCTCCTTGGGCACCTGGTTGGGCACCACCTCCTTGGCCACCGGCTGGTGCCTGGGCCGCGGTGCCGCTCCGCGGCGGCCTAGCGGCGGGCGGTCGTGCCTCCAAAAACGCCTCCCATCCTGCCGCGACGTCAGCGCGCGGCGTCGAGGACAAGGCGAAAACCAACGGCGCTAGGTGGCGTGCCGACCGAGCAGCCGCCCGCGCGCGCATCGCGGATGAAGTCGGGCATGTAGGCGCGATGGCGCCCCTCGACGAGGCGGACCCCGCAATTGACGACGTTGGCTTCGACCGCTCCCAGGGCATCCAAGGTCGTGCGCACAAAGCAGGTGTCGGTCCACTCCCAGACATTGCCTGCCACGTCGAGCAGCCCGTGCTCATTGGCCCCGAAGGTGCCAATCGGCTGCGGCGTTTTGCCGAACCCGGCGTCGCGGCCAGCGTTACGATCGACGTCCTTGTCGTAACGGGCGAGCACGCGTCGGCCCGGATCGGCGCCTTGGGCGTCTGCGGGCTCAGCATCATCGGCAAAGCGGCTGCCCGCCGCGTAGGCCCACTCCCGATCGGTCGGCAAGCGGAAGGGGAGGCCGGTGCTGCGCGACAGCCAGGCCGCATAGGCGTCCGCATCGCGCCAGCTGACCTTGACCACGGGACGATCGGGGGTCGCATCCGCGTCGATGGCCCCATCGATGGCCCCGTCGATGGCCCCATCAATGGCAAGACAGGCTTGGGCCTTGACGCAGCGTTGATAGTCGGCGGCGGTGACCTGGTGGCGCATGATGCGGAGCCTGCCTGCGATCCGAATTGATTGCAGCGGCGCGCTGGTGGGCTGGCCGTCGCGCCAGACGTCGGCGGGGTCGCGATAGCGAAAGGCCCCCGGTCCGAGCTCGACGAGGTCGGGCAGCGCGATCGGCGCCTGCGCCGATGACAGGCGGTTTGCGGTTGCGACGGCCGCAAGTCCGAGGAGCACGACCAGGAGGGCAAGAGCCCAAGAGGGCGCCTGCGAGGCCAGCGTGGGCGGGGTGCTGGGCGGCATCGGCGGCCCTTGGCGCGGAACGCTATCGCTCCAGGTTGGTCTTCTGCAGGGGACCCGGGGCGCGCACCTGGGTCATCAGGTCCTCGTTCCAGGGGCCCTCGACGCGGAAGTGTGCGGTGGCGCCGAGCTCGAACGCCTCGATCATGTTGTGGTTGACGTAGGCGACGATGCCGGGCTGGAGGAACTTGTAGAGGGCTGCACCAGCGGAGCCGCCGCGGATAAACCAGGTTTCGAGATCGGTCTGCGGCGGATTTGCGAATTTACCGGTCTCCCAGACGTAGTCGCCGTGACCGCCGACGAGGTGCGGGCGGGAGTCGCGGTCGGCCTGGGAGTGGATGATGAGGACCCGTTCACCGACCTTGGCCGGCATGGCGTTCTTGCCGGTCAAGGCCCCGACCGCGCCATTGAAGACCACGTGCGTGGGGATCAGCTTGTGCATCAGATCCATGGTGTCGGCGAAAGCATCGACGTGGGTCGTGTAGGACTTGAATTTGCCCTTGGCATCGCGCGGCACGTAGAAGTCCTGCTCGCCCAGATAGTAGACGCGATCGTAGCTGAGGGGCTTGCCGGCGCCGTCCTTGAGGCCGTCGCGGGGCAGCACCATCACGGCGCCGCTCATGCCCGAGGCGATATGCCAGGGCACCATGGGTCCGCCGGGGATGCAGTGGTAGATAAATACCCCCGTGCGCGTCGCCTTCCAGCGCAGCATGACCTGCTCGCCCGGGCCGATCAGCGTCAGGTCGCCGCCGCCGGAGGCGCCCGTGGCCGAATGGAAGTCGATGTTGTGCGGCATGGTGTTGCTGGCGGGGTTAACCAGGGTGACCTCGACGTAGTCGCCTTCGTGCACGACCATCAGCGGGGCGGGGATCGAGCCGTTGAAGGTCATGGCCCGAAGCTTGGTGCCCTCGTCGTCGATGACGATCTGCTTTTCCTCGGCGACCAGCCGAAATTCCATGATCTTGGGCCCGGCCGTCGTCGCCTGCTCGTGGGCATGCACATAGGGTGGGGCGACGAGCTCGATCTTTTGGCGCGGCAAATTGAGCGCTTCAGCGGCCGCGGCCGCTGGCATGAAGCCGCCGAGGCAAAGGCAGGCGGCGGCAAGCGTCGATTTCCAATCCATAGGCATTTTTTTCGTCCCAATATGGAGGCAGCAAGCAATCAATCGCGGGAAGCCGCTTCGAGAGCCTTGCCGCGCCGAAAAACAAAGGAAAGGTGATCTCAATGCCGTGACGGGAAAGGCAAGGTCGTACTTTCCATGCTGCAGTGTGCGCACAAATCGAAATGGCGGGGAACGGAGCTTAGGCCAAGCGCGTCACTCACAGATGTCGGAGGACCAAAGCCAGTTTCAGAGCAACGGACCCCGGCGACCAAGGTCCCCTGGGATTGCCCCCCTGTATTGCCCTGGGCGTTGCCCTCGACCACGTGCCGGCAAGCCCGATGGGCTGAAGGCAGCGGCCAACCGATAGGTCAATGAGGATTGGCCTTACTCAAACCAAAACGCGCGCGCGCGGGACCAGCGCGCTTGCCCCCCGCGGGCCATCGCGCCCTGGGGCGCGAGCGCAACGCCGCGGCGGCAAGGCGTTCGTGAGGGTTGCCGTGCGCCCCCGCGCGGCGTGGTCAGGCCGCAGCAGGGGCCGAAGCGAAGGGCCCCCCGACCAAGCGTCGGCGCCGCCCTTAGCCCTTGCGCGGGAGCTTGCGCGTGCGCGTCTTCGCTTTCGATCTTTTGGCCGGACTTTTGCTGGCCGTTCGATTGGCCCGCAGCGCCGGCGGCGTGCTCAAGCGCGCGGCCAGGCGATAGGCGTTGGTGACGCTTTGAATGAACAACATCTGCTCCTGCCACACCTCGAGGGGTGAGCGGGCCCGCAACAGCCGCAGGGGCAATTCGGCGCAGCGCGCGGCCATGTTACCCATCAGCTCGAAGAGATCGGCGCCGGCTGGCGCCGCCGGTGTCAGGTCCCCTCTCAGGGCAGGTCCCGGCGCGGCGGCCAGCGGCGTGCTGCGCGTGCGGGCCGGGCGCCTGGGCTGCTTGCGACGACGTGGGGCAGCCATGGTTTTGGTCCTCGTTTGCTGTTGAGCTCCCAATGCTCAACGTCGGCGTGGCAATTGGGTTGCAGGCCAACGGGTTCCGCGGTTGACTGGGGTGGCGAGGTTCAGGCCCAAGGACAAGGCCAAAGGCAAGGCCAAAGACAAGGCAAGAGACAAGGTAGGAAACGATGACCCACACCTGCTACTGCGTCACCAAGCACAGCGCCCCGCTCGAACGTATGCAGTGCCCCACGCCTGAGCCCAAGGGGGCCGAGGTTCTGATCCGCATGACGGCGGCGGGCGTGTGTCACAGCGACATTCACATTTGGGAGGGCGTCTACGACCTGGGCTCGGGCAACCAGATGACGCTCAAGGATCGCGGCGTCGCGCTGCCCTTGACCATGGGGCACGAGATTTCGGGGGAAGTCGTCAAGGTTGGGCCTGAGGCCAAAGCTGTGGCGCCGGGCGCCTCCTGCGTGGTTTATCCCTGGCTCGGCTGTGGCGAGTGCCCGACGTGCCGGCGCGGCGAGGAGAACTTGTGCGCGGTCAAGGCCCGCTCCATGGGGGTGTTCATGCCGGGCGGCTACGCCGAATACGTGCTGGTGCCGCACGAGCGCTATTGCGTGGATCTGGGCAAGCTCGATCCCGCGGAAACGGCGCCGCTTGCCTGTTCCGGTGTGACCACCTATTCGGCGCTGAAAAAGTTTGGTGCCAAGATCAAGGACGAGCCCGTCGTCATCATGGGGGCCGGCGGCCTCGGGCACATGGCGCTGAGCGTGCTGCAGGCCATGCAAGGCAAGGGTGCCATCGTCATCGATATCGATGCGGGAAAACGCCAGGCAGCCATGGACGCCGGTGCGCTCACCGCCATCGACGGTGCAGCCCCCGACGCCTCCCAACAGATCATCAAGGCCACCGGTGGCGGCGCCACCGCGGTGCTTGACCTGGTCGGGTCAGCGGCAACCCTCGCCCTCGGCATCGCCAGCCTGCGCAAGGGCGGCGAGATCGTCGTGGTCGGCCTCTATGGCGGGGAGCTGAAACTGCCCATCGTCTATTTGCCCCTGCGCGGCATGGGGCTCAGGGGCTCCTATGTCGGCAGCTTGCCCGAGCTCAAGGAGCTGGTGGGGCTGGCGCAAAAGGGGACGCTGAGGCCCATCAAGGTGACGCGGCAAGAGCTTTCGCAGGCCAGCGCCGCGCTCAGCGCCCTCAAGGCGGGCAAAGTCGTTGGCCGCATCGTCTTGGTGCCCTAAGGGCCGATGGCGCCAGGGCACAAGGGCGGCGCAAGGCACAAGTGGCGCTGCATGAAACGAAAAAAGCGCCCCCGGGAAGGCACCGGCCGCCGTTGACGGGGCGCGCGCGTTCCTAGTCTTTGCTGCAGGCGCCGAATTGCCCGCCAAGGGTGAGATCCGCGGCAAGCGACCCATGCGTGCAAGGGCCATGCGTGCAGGACCCAAGCGTGCAAGACCCACGGTTTCTCCGGCCATAGCCCCAACGTCGTCCTGGCCATCCTTTTGGCAGGCCTGGTGTTGGTGCTGGGGTCCCCAACCCCTGCGCTGGCCCACGCTGGGCGCAATCATGTCCACAATTCTGCTGGGGCCACCCCTGCGGCATCCCCGTTGGTTCCGGTGATCCAATGCCGCCACGCCGACCGTGGTCACGGCGCAACCTCTGTTGGCACCCCAATTGGCACCGGGGTTGACGGCGCATCCGGTCGCGCCCAGGCAGCAGCTGGCTCCGGCCCAGGGGCGCCTAGCGGCCAGCGGCGGCCTTGCGGCCGAGGCGCAGACGGGGCCCGTGGAACCGCTGCACCAGGACACCTGCTGCTGCGGCAGTTTGGCGTGCCACGCTGGCGTCATGGCGGCGTTTGTCACGATCGTTAATCCCTATCGGCTGGGAGAACGTTTGCGGCCGAGGCCCATGCTTGCCATCGTATGGGCCACCCTCGACGGTATCGAGCGACCGCCGCGCGCGCCGCTCGAAACCTAGGTCGGCTGGATTCATCCGTTAGCGGATGAGTGGAAGCGGCGGCCAGCGCCGAGCTCGGCAAGCAGGTCAAAAAAATCGGCAGCGAGGCCGACGCGGCCGCGGTCTCAGCGCGCGTGCGGGCGCTGCTTGCCCGACCCCTCACCGTTTCCGGTGCCGTGCAGCTTGCACTTTCAACAATCGCGCCCTGCAGGCGGCCTTCAACGAGCTCGGGGTTTCCGATGCCGAGGTGGCCGAGGCCAGCCTGCCGCCGCCACCGACGCCGTCGTTGCGGCGCATCGTCGGCTCGGGCGGCTTCGAGATCGAACGCCAGATCGTGCAGAATGTCTTGGCCTTGCTGACCCTGCCGCGGCGGCGGGAGATCGCCGAGGCCCGCTTGCGGCAGGCGCAGGCGCGGGCCGTTGCGACCACGGCGCGGTAAAGGTCGAGGTAATGGTTGAAGAGCGGCACAGCGCGGACACGAAGGCGCCGGGAGGCTGAACCCTCATCGCTTCCGGGGCCATCGCGGCCAATCGCGCGGCGCCCGTCCAATCAGCGGCAGCGAAATCGGCGTCCACCGGCAAGGGTGTGCCGGCACGTCATAAGGCCTGGGCGCGGAGCCTCAGCGCATTGGCGATGACGCTGACCGATGACAGGGCCATCGCCGCCGCCGCGATGATGGGCGAGAGCAGCACGCCGAGGACGGGGTAGAGGACGCCCGCGGCCAGCGGCACGCCCGCGGCATTGTAGATAAAGGCGAAGACCAGGTTCTGGCGGATGTTGGCCATGGTGGCCGCCGACAGGCGCCGCGCCCGCACGATGCCGCCGAGGTCACCCTTGAGGAGCGTGACGTCGGCACTCTCCAGCGCCACGTCGGCGCCCGTGCCCATGGCCACACCGACGTCCGCGGCGGCCAGCGCCGGGGCGTCATTGACACCATCGCCCGCCATCGCCACCACGTGTCCCGCCTTGCGCAGGCGCTCGACCATGTCGCTTTTGTGCTCGGGCAACACCTCGGCCTCGACCTCGGTGATGCCGAGCTTGGCCGCCACGGCGCGCGCCGTCGTGGCGTTGTCGCCGGTCAGCATCACGATGCGAATACCTTCGGCCTTGAGGGCGGCAACGGCGCCAGGCGTCGTCGCTTTGATGGGGTCGGCGATGGCGATGACGCCGGCCGCTTTGCCATCGATCGCCACAAAGACCGCCGTGGCGCCCTCCTGGCGCAGCGTCTCGGCTTCGGTTGCGAGCGCGGCCGCGTCGATGCCGGCCTCTTGCATGATCCGCGCGTTGCCGATCACCAGCTGCCGGCCATCGATGCTGCCGGTGACACCCTTGCCCACGGGGGCATCGAAGTTGAGGGGCTCGACGAGGGCAAGGTTGCGCGCCTTGGCGGCATCGACGATGGCCGCGGCAAGCGGATGCTGACTGGCGCGCTCGAGGCTTGCTGCCAGGCGCAACAGCTCGTTTTCGGCGAACGCGCCGCTTGGCCTGATCGCGACGACGCGCGGGGCCCCCTCGGTGAGCGTGCCGGTCTTGTCGACCACGAGGGTGTCGACCTTTTCCAGGCGCTCGAGCGCTTCGGCGTTCTTGATCAGCACGCCCGCCTGCGCGCCGCGGCCGACGCCGACCATGATCGACATCGGCGTTGCCAGTCCGAGGGCGCAGGGGCAGGCGATGATCAGGACGGAGACGGCCGCGATCAGGCCGTAGCTCAGGCGCGGGGGCGGCCCCCACACGGACCAGGCAACGAAGGCTAGCACGGCGATCAGGATCACGAGCGGCACAAACCAGCCCGAGACCTGGTCGGCAAGGCGCTGAATGGGTGCGCGGCTCCGCTGCGCCTGGGCCACCAGGGCAACGATCTTGGCCAACATGGTCTCGCGCCCGACCCTGTCGGCGCGGACAATAAAGCTGCCGCTCTGGTTGAGGGTGCCGCCGATCACCGTGTCGCCCACGGTCTTGTCCACGGGCATGGCCTCGCCCGTCACCATCGAGGCATCGATGAAGCTGCGACCGTCCAGGATGGTGCCGTCGACGGGGATGCTTTCACCGGGGCGCACGCGCAGGCGATCGCCGGCCACGACCTGTTCGAGGGCGATGTCCGCCTCGCCACCGTCGGGATTGAGGCGCCGGGCGCGTTTGGGGGCGAGCTTGAGGAGGGCGCGGATCGCGCCGCTGGTTTGTTCGCGCGCCTTGAGCTCGAGCACCTGGCCCAGCAGCACCAGCACCGTGATCACGGCGGCCGCCTCGAAGTAAACGGGCACGGCACCGTCGCTGCCCCGAAGCGCGGCTGGAAAGAGGCCGGGGAACAGCGTGGCAAGGACGCTATAGGTCCAGGCGACGCCGGTGCCCATGGCGATCAGGGTAAACATGTTGAGGCTGCGCGCTTGGAGGGAGGCCCAACCGCGCACGAAAAAGGGCCAACCGGCCCACAGCACCACGGGCGTCGCCAGGGCGAGTTGCAGCCCGTTGCCAAGCTGCTGGCTGGGCAAGATCTGCAGATTGGTCAGATGCCCGCCCATTTCCAGGACCAGGACCGGCAGCGTGAGGAGGAGGCCGATCCAGAACCGGTGCGTCATGTCGATGAGCTCGGCGTTGGGGCCGATGTCTGCCTCGGCGTCGGCGGGCTCGAGCGCCATGCCGCAAATCGGGCAGAAGCCCGGACCGACTTGGCGAACTTGCGGATGCATAGGGCAGGTGTAGATGGTCCCGGCCGGCGCCGATGCCCGGGCCGGTGCGGGGGTCTCGCCCGCGAGGTACTTGCTGGGCTCCGCGCTAAACCGCTCGCGGCAACGCGCCGAGCAAAAGTACCAGCTCCGCCCCGCGTGCTCGGCCGTGTGTGTGGCGCCGATCGGGTCGACAGTCATGCCGCACACGGGATCCCTGGCGCGATCCTGCGCGGGCGGGACAGGGTGCGCCCCCGCGTGGTGGTGTGCGCCGGTGACCTCAGCCTTCATGATCGATCTCCTGGCGCGCCTGGTCGGCGCGGCCCGTTTTCGGCTTGACCCTATATACCCTATGGGGGTATCTAGCAAGGATGGGTAAGACGGCAAAATCGACCTGCCTTACGCGCCTCGCCCGCATCGAAGGACAGGTGCGGGGGCTTTCGCGTATGATCGAGGAAGACCGCTACTGCATCGACGTCGTGACGCAAATCGCGGCCGTGCGCGCGGCGCTGAGGCGCGTGGAGGAAGAGGTGCTGCGGGACCACATCTCCCATTGCGTCGAACACGCCATCGTCAGCGGCAATGCCGCCGAGCAGCGGCGCATGGTCTCGGAGCTTATGGATGTGCTGGGCCGGAGCGCGCGCTGATGTCGCGCCAGGGGGAGCCAATGGTGAGGCAAGGAGAGAGGAGCGGGCTAACAAGGCGGGCCGTGCTCGCTATGTTGGCCGCGGCAGCTGCCTTTGGGGTCCGGCGGCTCGCGGCCGAGCCCGCGCCCATGGTCAAGGTTTGGAAGGATCCGAGCTGCGGCTGCTGCAGCGGCTGGGTTGAGCACCTGCGGCGCAGCGGTTTTACGGTTTCAGCCATCGACACGGCCGATCTTGCCGCCATCAAGGGTGCGTTGGGCGTACCGGGGGAGCTCGCATCCTGTCACACGGCCAAGATCGACACCTATGTCATCGAAGGGCATGTCCCCGCCGCGGCCATCCGGCGGCTGCTGGTGGAAAGGCCTGTGGCCTTGGGGCTTGCCGTTCCGGGCATGCCCATCGGGTCGCCCGGCATGGAGGGCGGCACGCCGCAACTCTATGACGTGGTTTTGTTCGGTGCGCAGTCGACCACGGTCTTCGGGCGGTATATCGGCACCGAGCCAGGCTGAGCCGGCCTGCACCAGGTGGCACACAGGCCTCGTTGCCCTCAGGCCGCCTGCGCCAAGGCCGCGCCCGCCGCCGCGCTCAAGACCACCACCAGCCAGGGCGGCCATTGCCACATGAAAAGGAGGAGGAAGGCGGTCATCGCCAAGGCAAAGTCGCGCGCGCTGGTGATACCGGCGGTCCAGACCGGCTGATAGAGCGCCGCCAGCAACAGTCCGACCACGGCGGCGTTCACGCCCTTGAGCGCGGCCTGGACGAAGGCCGTCCTGCGCATGGCTTCCCAGAAGGGCAGGGCAGCCAACACCAGCAGGACGGAGGGCAGGAACACGGCGACCAAGCACAGGAATGCCATGCCCCAGCCGCCGATGACGGCGCCGAGGTAGGCCGCGAAGGTGAAGAGGGGACCGGGCACGGCCTGGGCCGCCCCGTAGCCGGCGAGGAAGGCAGCATTCGTCACCCAGCCCGGCGGCACGACTTCGGCTTGCAGCAGCGGCAGCACGACATGGCCGCCGCCGAACACGAGCGAGCCGGCGCGGTAGAAGGCATCGAATTGGGCCAGTACCGGGCTGTTGAGGAGGGAAACCGCGAGCGGCAACAGGAGCAAGAGGCCAAAGAAGGCGGTGAGCGCGACCAGCGCAACGCTGCGAGGAACCGCAAGCGGCAGCGAGGCCGCATCGCTCGGTGCGCCGTCGCGCAGGAGCGCGATGCCGACCGCGCCACCCAGCGCAATGGCGCCGACTTGGCCCCAAGTCGAGGGAAACGCCAGGGCCAGGATCGCGGCCGCGACGGCAAGGGTGGCGCGGGGGCGGTCGGGAGCGAGCGTCCGGGCCATGCTGAGCACCGCCAGGGCGACGACGGCGACGGCTGCGGCCTTGAGGCCATCGAGCCAGCCCGTGCCGAGCAGGGCCTCGAGGCCGACGAGGCTGTAGGCGAACAGGATCATAAGGACGGCCGACGGCAGCGTGAATCCCGCCCAGGCCGCCAAGGCCCCCGCGTAGCCGGCGCGCGACAGTCCGATGGCCAGGCCGACCTGGCTGCTGGCCGGCCCGGGGAGGAATTGGCAGAGCGCGACGAGATCCGCGTAGGACTGCGCATCGAGCCAGCGCCGGCGCGCCACGAACTCCTCATGAAAATAGCCAAGGTGCGCCACCGGCCCGCCGAACGAGGTGAGGCCTAGCTTGAGGAAGACCAGGAAGACTTGCCCGGGTCTGCCTTGCAAAGGACCTGGCTTGCTTTCGGTTGCGGGCACGCTCACCTCGATCCTTATCGTGCGCTCTTTATTTCCTGGGGACGCATGGTCTGCCTCGCCCAACCGCGCCTACCAAACCGCCGAGTTGGCGGGCTGATAAAGAGTATCGACATGACCAGGGTGGGCTCGTGGTCTCACCGCACGCAAGCACTCGGCGGGCGCAAGCCGTCCGCAAGCTCGCCAGTCCATGCCACCCGCCAGAACCAACGTCGTCATCGTCACCCACAAGCCAAGCATCCTCGATGCCTTCGGCAAAGATTGGTTCGAGGTGACGGAGGGTGAGGCGACACTCGTCAAGCCAGACGGCAGCGGCTACACGCTTTTGGCGCGGCTGGACAGGGCCGAGTGGTCTCGGATCGCGAGCGCCGCCAAGGCCTGGCCGACAACGTCAAACCCGCACGTCTGAACGCCAGCGCGTGCGCGCGCCAAGCGGGAAGGCAAAGTGCACCTGCCCTCGCACCGGTTTGCCGCTGTGTGCGCGCAGGAGGGGCGACGCCACGCTGATCGGCGCGGTCGGCCTCGTTTCAGCGGCCGTGCCGTTGGAAAAAAATCGCCCGGCGAACCGTTTCGGGTTCGGCCGTGCCTCATCGACCACACAAATGCTCACGCCGCGAAAAAACAAGAGCCGTCCAACCAATTGATGTGGAACGATAAACTCTCAGGTCGCGACTTTGCCGCGAGAGTCCCGCCGTTTGCGACCCCGCCGGCGCGCCCCGGCGCCGTCACATATTGCATCTACTACGCCTTAGGTCGGCGCGGATCCTGCTGCCGGGTGACGGGGAGGGAAGCAAGCTCGATGCAAAAGGAGCATCCGGTATGGTCGTGCTGCGTAAGGAACTCTGGGGTCTGGCCGTGCTGGCCGGCCTCGCACTCTCGGCAACTGGGGCTCAGGCTGGCGGGACACCCCGCGGCGAGACCGGCTATGCCGATCGCCCTTCGATTTGGCAGGGCCTCTATGGCGGCGTCCACTTGGGCAACGCCGATGCGGACTTCGATGATGGCCTGATTGGGGGCGTGCAGTTGGGCTACAACTGGCGCAACGGCCTGATCGTCTACGGCGTGGAAGCCGATATCTCCCTATCCAACACCGACGCCATCGATTGGCTAGGCTCGGCGCGTGGTCGCGTTGGCTATCTGCTGCAACCGGGATTGCTGCTCTACGGCACCGCCGGTCTCGGCCTGGTGGATGCCGGCAGCACCGAAGCGGGCTTTGTCTACGGAGTGGGAATCGAGGGCAAGCTGAGCGAGATGCTGTCGGCGAAACTCGAATACCTCAACTTCAACGACGCCACCGTGCGTGGCGACGACGTCAGCGTCGTCCGCGCGGGTATCAACTACAGGTTCGGGCCCTGATCCGGCGCCGCGACCGCGGCACGGCGGCTTGGCGTGGCCGCACCCTCGTCCGTCGGATGAGGGCGGCGGCCGCGCGCCGCGCATTGGGCGCTCAAGGGGGCTCACGCCGAAAGACGCTTCACCATGGTCAAGTACTGGTGGCCGCTCGGATAGCCGTCGATGCGGCCGATCACCTCGAAGCCAAGCCGGCGGTAAAACTCCGGGGCCTGAAAGTCGTGGGTCTCCAGGACGATTTGCGTGCAACCCCGCGTCTTGGCTTCGCTCTCGACTGCGAGCATGAGGCCTGAGCCGTAGCCCTGGTTGCGCAACGACGCCGGGATAAAGAGATAGCGGATGTAGCAGGTGGCCCCCCAGGTCCACCCGAACAGGCCACCGATCGTCGCCTCGTGCGCGTCGCGCAAGAATGCCGCGACAAACTTGCCATCACGGATGCCCGTGCGCGCCTCATTGAAGTCGTGGATGCGATCCTCGAGGACGCGAACGTCCTCCGGGCTGGGCTGGTGTTCGATCTGGATGTCCATGGCGATAGGATGGGACATTTCGCTGACCCCAGCAAACTCCCAGCAAACCCAAGGGCCTTGCTCGAGCGGAAATGGATTTTGCGCGTGCGGTGGGGCTAGGCGTGGCCGCGGAGACACATTGCCGTCCGCAATGCGCGCGGAACGGGCAGAAGGCCTGGGCGGAGGCATAGCGCTGGTCTAGTTTCCCGCCTGCGGGATCTCAACAGTCTCTGGTCGGTTGGCGCCGGCGCGCCGGCAGTTTTGGCTGCGCTGTGGCGAAGACGACCATGAACCGTGAGCTGCGGTCTAAGGTGCGAGCGCGTCATGTCGAACGGCTACGATCAAAGACCCGAGTACGGCTCTGATGCGCCGTGGCCCAATGTGGTGTGGACCATCATCGGCATCCTGTGCGCCTGTGGTCTGGTCGCGCTGCCGTTTATTGGTTAGGCGGCTTCTTGGCCGGGCGGCTTGTGGGCTGCGCTCGGTGGCTGAGGGCTAGGTGGCGTCACCGGCCAAGCCTCACCATTAAGGAGGGCGCTCAACGCACGATCCCCGCACCGGCGGGAAAATGCGGAGCGCCCGATCCTGCTTACCCTCCCTTGTAAGGGAAGCAAGGAATGAAAGCACCGATGCCCGTGCGCGTCAACGCGAACGGGCCGTCTGTGCAAAAGCGACGGCGGACCTGGGGTCGGGACCGCGCGGCGCCCCTGGTTGCTCCCTTGCGAGACCTCGCCCTGGCGCCGGTGCATCGAAGCCCAAGAATTTCCGCCACGGCACCAGGGGGATCGCGCCGTCAGCCACGGGCTCCGGCGACCCCCGGAGACGCGCGACACGCAGGGCATACCGCCCGCGGACGCTCCCTGAAGGGGAACGGTCGTTGGTTTGCGAGCCTTTCGCCGGTATGCGATTGTGCCCGGCGTGCTCGTGGGCGCACGCAACGGCCGCAACGGCCAACGGCAAAATGAGGACGTTCATGCGGTTCCGCACCCCGTTTGCTGCCGCGATCGCCGCGATGATCCTCGCCGCCATCCCCGGCACGGGAAGCCTTGCGCAGACCGTCACCCTCAAGCTCCACCACTATGTTCCAGCCCAATCCAACCAGCAGAAGTTCTGGTTCGAGCCGTGGGCCAAAAAGCTAGAGCAGGAATCCGGCGGCAGGCTCAAGGTGGAGATCTATCCCTCCATGCAGCTGGGCGGTCGGCAGCCGCAACTGTTCGATCAGGCGAAAGACGGCGTGGTCGACATCGTCTGGACGGTGGCGGGCTCGACACCCGGTCGTTTTCCCCGTCTCGAGGTGTTCGAGCTGCCATTTCTGTCTCACGCGATCGGGGAAAAGACCGCGCCGGCGGTCTGGGAATTCTATGAGACATTTGCCAAGGACGAGCTCAAGGACGTCAAGCCGCTGGCGGTCTGGGGCTTCGGCAAAGGCATCCTGTTTAGCAAGGACGTCGTGATCAAGACGCCGGCCGACGCCAAGGGCCTCAAGCTGCGCGCCTCGAACCGCCAAACCAACGACGCTTTCGCGCTGATCGGCGCCCAACCCCAGAGCATCCCGCCGCCGGGCGTGCCCGAGGCGCTGGCCAAGGGTGTCGTTGATGGCGTGGTGTTTCCCTATGATGCCGTCATCCCCTTCAAGCTCGATGAGCTCACCAACCGGGTCAGCGAATTCGGTGGCGACCGCACCTTTTATAACTCGGTGCTGCTGTTCGTCATGAACAAGGCCAAATACGATGGCCTTGCCGATGACCTGAAGAAGGTGATCGATGCGAACTCGGGCGCGGCGCTATCGCGCGACTTGGGTCGCAAGTGGGATGAGTGGGATCAAATCGGCCGGGCCGCCGTACTCAAGCGCAACACGCCGATCCATGTCATCGACGGTGCCGACCTGGCTGCCTGGAAGAAGGCGACCGAGCCAATCTTCGCCAAGTGGATCGAGGAGCGCGACAAGGCCGGCGACAAGGGCGCCGACCTCGTCAAGGCGGCGGAGAGCCTGGTGGCCAAGTATTCCCAGTGACCAAGTATTCCCAGTGACCAAGTATTCCAAGTGATGGAGGCGGCGCACATTGCCAGGGCAGCACCGGCGCCGCACGGCCCCATCGGTCGCCTGCTGGAAGGCGTTTGCGGCGCCGTGGCGATGCTGGGTGGCCTGCTCTTGATCGCCATCATGCTGGTTTCGAGCCTGTCGGTTATGGGACGCGCTGGGTCGCTGCTGTTCGCCGCGCGGATTTCGGGCATTCCCGGCGACGTCGAGCTGGTCCAGCTCGGCTGCGCCGTGGCCGTGTTCGCCTTCCTGCCGATCTGTCAGCTCAAGCGCGCCAACGTGCTGGTTGGGGCTTTCACCAAGAGCCTTCCCGTGCGCGCCCGCGCCGGCTTCGACCTCGTCGCCAACTTGTTGTTTTTCGTGCTGACCTTCGCCTTGGCCTTTCAGCTCGGCATCGGCACGCGTGAGAAATTCGTCAACCACGACACCACCATGGTGCTGCGCTTTCCCGAGGGGTGGGCCTATGCCGCGGCGCTGGCGTTCGCCTGGCTGTTGGTGATCACGACCGCCTACACGGTGGCGCGCAGCGCGCTGGAAATCCACAGCAACCGCGCCATCGGTCCCAGTCCGTCCGGGGAGCACTAGCGCGTTTCCCATGTCGAATTTCGGCGCCGGGCTCGTCAGCTTCGTGATCCTGCTCTTGGCTCTGGGGCTCAGAGTGCCGATCGGCGTGGCCATGATGGCGGTTGGCGTCGGCGGTTTCATCTGGATCCAGGGCCTCGCGCCGCTGCTGAGCTTTCTCAAGACCACGCCGTTTGAGACCTTTGCCGGCTATTCCTTTTCGGTGATCCCGCTGTTTTTGTTGATGGGCAACGTGGCCTCGGGGTCGGGATTGTCGGCGCGGTTGTTTCGCGGCGCCAATGCGCTGCTCGGTCACCATAAGGGCGGCATGGCGATGGCGGCGGTGGGAGCCTGCGCCGCCTTTGGCACGATCTGCGGTTCATCGCTGGCGACGGCCGCCACCATGGGGCAGGTGGCGCTGCCGCAGATGCGCAAATACGGTTACTCCGGTGCGCTCTCGACGGGCACGCTGGCCGCCGGCGGCACGCTCGGTATTTTGGTGCCGCCGTCGATCCCGCTGGTCGTCTACGCCATCCTGACCGAGCAAAACATCGCCAAATTGTTTTTGGCGGCCTTCATCCCGGCGGGGTTGGCGGTGATCGGCTT
>Ga0134122_10000900_pt1 | contig 20925 bp, 24 predicted proteins | sample KB302_FD_96461 | JGI IMG/M metagenome (GOLD analysis project Ga0134122, IMG submission 96461) | Terrestrial soil microbial communities without Nitrogen fertilizer from Kellogg Biological Station, Michigan, USA - KB3-0-2 | ecosystem: Environmental > Terrestrial > Soil > Unclassified ... | reverse complement strand
GATGCGCACGCCGTCGAATGAGTGGGAGAATCTGCTGCTGCTCGCCGGGAGCCCGGACCGCGTGCTGCTGATCAGCTTCAAGAACCCGAAGCTGAAGCCGCTGACCGGCAAGACCCTGGCCGAGGTCGCGAAGATGCGCGGCAAGAGCCCGGAAGAGACGGCGATGGACCTGGTGATCGAGGACGACAGCCGCGTCGGCACGGTCTACTTCCTGATGAGCGAGGATAATATCCGGCGCGAGGCCGCGCTGCCCTGGATGGGCCTCGGGTCCGATGAGCAATCGGAGGCGCCGGCGGGCGTGTTCCTGAAGTCGAGCAGCCATCCCCGCGCCTACGGCAATGTCGCCCGCTTCCTCGGCAAATATGTCCGCGACGAGAAAGTCGCGACCCTCGCCGATGCGATCCGCCGCCTGACCTCGCAGCCCGCGACCAATCTCGGCATCCGCAACCGCGGCTGGCTCGCGCCCGGCTATTACGGCGACGTCGTGGTGTTCGACCCGGCCCGGATCCAGGACCATGCGACGTTCGACAAGCCCAAACAGCTCGCGACCGGGGTCGACGACGTGTTCGTCAACGGCGTCCAGGTCTTGGCCGACGGCAAGCACACCGGCGCCAGGCCCGGCCGCTTCGTCCGCGGCCCCGGCTGGACCGGCTGGCCCGGCGGCGGCGCGTGCAAGTGATTTTCCTCCCCTCGATTTCGAGGGGAGGGGGACCAGCGAAGCTGGTGGAGGGGTCTTGGCGCTAAGGCAGACCCCTCCACCGCACTTCGTACGGTCCCCCTCCCCCGGAAAGCCGGGGGAGGATAAGGGCTCTGAATGATCGATTCTCCGACCTTCTTCAGCGGCATCGGCGGCAGCGGGATGCTTCCCCTCGCATCCATCGTCCGCGCCGGCGGCGCCAGGGTCGCGGGTTCCGACCGCTCGCTCGACGCGGGGCGGACTCCGCACAAGTTCGACTATCTGCGCTCGCTCGGCATCCAGCTGTTCCCGCAGGACGGCTCGGGACTGCAACCGGGCATGACACTGGTCACCTCGGCCGCGGTCGAGGACACGGTGCCCGACGTGGTCCGGGCGAAGGAGCTCGGGCTCGATCATCTCACCCGGCCGCAATTCCTCGCCAGGCTGCTCAACTCGGCACAACGCAGCGTCGCCGTCGGCGGGACCAGCGGCAAGTCGACCGTGACCGGGATGATCGGCTGGATCCTCCACGCCTGCCACCGTCAGCCGACCGTGATGAACGGCGCGGTGATGAAGAATTTCGTGACTCCGTCGGCGCCCTTCGCCAGCGCGCTCGTCGGCGACCCCGAGCTGTTCGTCAGCGAGGTCGACGAAAGCGACGGCTCGATCGCCCTCTACCAGCCCGAGATCGCGGTGCTGACCAACATCAGCCTCGACCATAAGGGGATGGACGAGCTGCGCGGCCTGTTCGCTGCCTTCCTGCTGCGCGCGCGGACCGCGGTCCTCAACCTCGACGATCCGGAGACCCGGGCGATCGGCGACATCGTGCCCGCGGCCAATTGCGTCGGCTACGGGTTCGACAGCCCCGGCGCGGCGTTCATGGGCAAGGACCTGCAGCTCCAGCCCGACGGACTGACCTTCGCGCTCGAGGCCGAGGGCGAGCGGACCGAGGTGCGCCTCGCCGTCCCCGGCCGCCATAACGCATCCAATGCGCTGGCCGCGCTCGCGGTCACGCGCGCGCTGGGCGTGCAGATCGAGGACGCGGTCGCCGCCCTCGGCCGCTTCGACGGGCTCAAGCGGCGGCTTGAGACGGTCGGCGAGGCGGCCGGCGTGACAGTGATCGACGACTTCGCGCACAACCCGGACAAGATCGACGCGACCCTGGCGACGCTGCGCGCCCAGGAGGGCCGGCTGCTGATCCTGTTCCAGCCGCACGGCTTCGGCCCGCTGGCCAAGATGGGCGCGGAGCTCGCGGACAGCTTCGTCGGGGGGCTTGCGCCCGGCGACAAGCTGTACCTGCCCGACCCGGCCTATTTCGGCGGAACGACCGAGCGGGCTCGCGGCAGCGATTGGCTGGCCGAGGCGGTGCGCGAGCGCGGCGCCGACGCGGTCCATATCCCCGAGCGGGCGCAGATCGGCGACGCGCTGCTGGACGAAGCGAGGCCCGGCGACCGCATCGTGATCATGGGCGCGCGCGACGACACGCTCAGCGAATTCGCGCGCGAGCTGGTGGAGAGGCTCGGCGGCTAATGGCCATGTCCAGCACCGTGATTGGCTGGAAGGTTCCAGCCGATGAACGCGCTCAGCTGCTCGATCGATTCCCGCCGAGATACGAGAAGGTGATCGCCGATCACGTGACGTTGCGGGTCGGCGAGGGGGAACTCCCGCAACGGCCGATCGCGCGGATCGTCGGCCGCGCCGACGACGGCGACAGCCTCGAATGCCTGGTGGTCGAGCTGGACGGGGCCACCTATCGGCCCGACGGTTCGACCTATCACATCACCTGGTCGCTGGGGCCCGGCCGCGAGGCGATCGAGAGCAACGCCGTGCTGCGCGATCGCGGCTGGGAGCCGATCGATCCCTCAATCCCAATCGAACTTGGACCTGCGCGCTGGCTTTCAGCCTTTAGGCCGCGGCCTTGAGGTCGACCTTCTCGACCCACTCCGGCCAGAACACCGGCTCGCGGCTCGACCAGCCCGGAGCGGTCGCGGCGCTTTCGCTGATCGACTGGAGCAGGATGCGCCGGCGATCGGGATGGAGGTGCGGCAGCGCGGCGGCCGAGCAAAAGGCCGACGGCAGCCACGGCCGCGCGGCGGCGCCGATCAGCCGCTCGTAGAGGAAGCGATAGGCCGCGAAATTGGGCAGTCGGTCCTGCCCGAGGTCGAACGCCGACAGCGTGATCAGCATGCCGATGAACGGCTCGATCATGTCGAGACCGCTGTCGTCCGGAACCTGCAGCCGCAGGTGATCGAGCTGCTTGTAGAGACGGGCCTGGGCGCGAATCGACGCGGCTTCGCCCTCGTCGCGGGCCCAGCATTCGATCGGGTCGCGGCGGCCGTAGGCAACGTCGAGCGACCGGCGGATGTAGCGCTGCGTAGCCTTGGGAAAGCTCGCAAACTCCTTCATCTCCGAGATCAGCATCGCGCCGCTTGCCGGCTGGCTGGTCCGCGTAATCATCTACCCGACTCCTTTCGCCCGGGGATGATCATGCGACCTGGCTACTTGCGATATAGTTAACCACAATCCCACCCCTCGTTCAGATTGAATCAGAGGGGAGTCACCGCGTCTAGGCTAGAAATTGACGCACGATGTCAAAACTGTGGATTGTTGATTTATTGCAACGGCGCGCCTTTTTTGTGACGCTGCCGTAACACACTATTCCGGAAAGCCCGACGACGGCACGGGGTCGTCGTTCTGCCCGGGCTGAGTTGCTGCAGGCGGATCGGAGGCATCCATCGATTCATCGCTGCCGACATCGGCCTTGGCATCCTGGTCGTCGGGATTGCGCCTGAGCTTGCGCTCGAGCTCTTTTGCCGGGGCGCCGGACAGCGTCGGCGGCGGCGCCGGTTCTTGCTTTTTGTCGTCGTTCACCGGAGTCTCCCGCCTCGTGACAGTGCAAGACTCTAACGAGCAGCGCGAACCGCCGTTCCGGCCGATCGGAACCACCGGTTTCGACCGGCTGGCGGGACGTTTCGGCGAATGGGCAGCGGGCGGTTTGCAAGTCCGCCGCTTTGGGACAACACCGGCGCGATGCTCATGATGCGGGAATATGCGACGCGAACGCGCTTCGGCGACTGGCCACTCGCGCTGAAGTCGATCGTCGGCTTCTGGCTGTTCTATGCGGTGACGATCGTCGCCCGCGCTTACCTCGGCACCGACCCGGTGACGATGCTCCGCAACAAGATGCTGGTGGTGCTGGTCGGAGTCGTCCTGACCGGCGGCGTCTATCTCACCATCTCGGGTCTGACGCCCGGCGCGACGATCCGCAAGAAAGCGGTGGTGGCGGGGCTCGCTTCGTTCGTCGCCTCGTGGGGCATGGCGGGCAGCTTCTTCGCGCTCGAATATATCTACCGCGAGCCCAAGGAGGCGTTCCGCTACCAGACGCGCGAAGGCTTCGTGATCAGCGAGAAGGGCCACACGCTGACCGTGGAGCGCCGTGCCCAGGAGCCGTTGGTGGTGACCTGGCCGAAGATGGCCGAGCTCGATGCCAACAAGCGGCTGCGCTACGCCGCCGACACCGCCGTCGTCTGGGTCTTCTTCTTCCTCGCGTGGAGCGCCTTCTACCTCGCCAACCAGGCGCAGGCCGAAGCGCACGGCGCCGAGCGGCGCGCGGCGCGCGCGGAAAGCGCGGCCCAGTCGGCCCAGGTCCGGGCGCTGCGCTACCAGGTCAATCCGCATTTCCTGTTCAACACGCTCAATTCCCTGTCGTCGCTGATCATCGCCGGCCGCGCCGAGGAGGCCGAAGCGATGGTCCTCAAGCTGTCGACCTTCTTCCGCTCGAGCCTGACGCTCGATGCCACGGCGGACATCAGCCTGGCCGAGGAGATCGCCCTGCAGCGCCTCTATCTCGACATCGAAAAGGTCCGTTTCCCACGCCGGCTCAAGGTCGACTTCGACATTCCCGCAGAGCTCGAGACGGCCCGCCTGCCGGCGCTGCTGCTGCAGCCGATCGTCGAGAATGCGATCAAGCATGCGGTGTCCCAGACTCGCGACAAGGTCACATTGCAGATCGTGGCGCGCGAGGCCGGACCCGGCCGTTTCACGATCGAGATCACCAACACGGGCGGGCGGCCGGCGCCTGCTCACGGCAACGGCAACGGTACCGTCGGCACCGGAGTCGGCATCGCCAACGTCTGCCAGCGCCTGTCGGCGCGCTTCGGTTCGCTCGCCAAATGTGCCTATGGGCCGAGGGGCGACGGCGGATATAGTGTGCTCCTGACCCTGCCGCTGGATCGATCGGATGCCTGACGTCCCCTTACGTGTCCTCATTGCCGACGATGAGCCGCTCGCCGCCGAGCGGTTGCAGTTGCTGCTCGCCAAAATCGAGGGCATCGACCTGGTCGGCACCGCGACCGATGGCGACAGCACGGTGCGGATGGCGCAGGCGCTGACGCCCGACCTGCTGCTGCTCGATATCGCGATGCCCGGCCAGGACGGGATCGGAGTCGCGCGCGCGCTTGCCGAGAGCCATCCCTCGCCGGCCGTCATCTTCATCACCGCGTTCGATCAGTTCGCAGTCGCGGCGTTCGAGGTCGAGGCCGTCGACTATCTGATGAAGCCAGTCGAGCCGGCCCGCCTGCAGCGCGCGCTGGACCGGGGCCGTGACTATCTCGAGCGGCGCGAGAGCAAGCCGATGCTGCGCCCGGCGCCGTCGCCGCACCTCCAGGAGTTCTGGGCTTCGGACCTGACCGGCCTGGTGCGCATCGCCGCCCGCGACATCGACCGCGTGTCGGCCGAGCGCGATTACATGCGCCTCCACGTCGGCCGCCGGAGCTGGCTGATCCACCATTCGATGGCCGCGCTCGAGGAAGGGCTGGATCCGGAGCTGTTCGTTCGGCTCCATCGCTCGGCGATCGTGCGCAAGGATTTCATCGCGGGGTTCACGCGCAACCCCTCCGGGCGGTGGATCGCGCGGCTCGCCGACTCCAGCGAGCAGCCGGTGGGACGCCTCTATTCGGACCGGGTCCGGAGCATCGCCGGCAGGTAAGGATGGACCGCCGCACGCCTCGGGGAAGGCGCGCGGCGGTCACGCATCACCGCTCACCGAGCCGTGATGATGAGGGCGGTCGAATCGAGCACCTCGACGGTGCCCCGGCGCGCCGAGGCGACTGCGGCTTCGTAGGCCGGCCGGGCGCTTTCGACGGCGTCGCTGCGGCAGGCGTTGGTCGCGGCGGCGAGCGCGAGCTCGCGGCTGTCCTCGATCTCGCACACGACCCGCGCTCCGAACGCGATGCGGCGCTGCAGGCTCTGCCGGCCATGGCCCGAAGCGAGGTTCAGGTCGGCGTAGGATACGCGGTACGAATTGGTCGTCGCGGCCTGGCTCACCGTCGGACCAACCAGCGCCGACGCTGCGATGACCGCGGCGGCTGCCAGGATGGGTTTCAACATCTCTCGTCTCCCTTTTCGTGCGACGCGGGGCAGCCTGGGGATCAGTTGAGGGGAAGTGCCCCGCATCGCAGGGTCCAGATGCCGTTACGGGCGCGGAAAGTCGCGTGACCCTCGACAGGCATCCGGGCGGAGTCGGCGCGCCGACAAAGGCCGTTCGTCAGCGGGCCAACCGACGAACGGTGGTCAGCTGGCGTTCAGGTTCCGGGCTCGTTCCTCGGCGATCGGTCGACGACCGCGGTCAGCGCGACGTCCAGGGTGACGTTGCCGACCGTGCGGAAGATATCGGGGATCATCTCGACCGCGACCAGCAGACCGAGCGGAGCGATCGGGACACCGAGGGCGAGCGCGATCGGAGCGATCGAGCTGATGAAGCTGACCTCGCCGGGCAGGCTCACCGCGCCGTAGCTCATCACCGCGCCGACCGCGGTCGCGGCGATCATCTGGCCAAGGGTCGGTTCGTAACCGAGCCAGTGCGCGACATAGAAAGCGACCGCGGTGTTCATCGCCGGGCCGGTCGCCCGGAACAAAGCGACGGCGATCGGCAGGGTTACGTCCGCAACCTGGTCATGGATCCGCATGCCGCGCACCGCGGTCAGCATCGCCGGAAGCGACGCCAGCGACGAGCGGGTCGAAATAGCCACCGTCTGCGGCGCGATCAGCCCGCGCACGAGTTTGCCCGGCGCGACCCGGCCGGCGATCATCGCCAGCGGATATCCGAGCAAGGTGACCAGGATGCCGATCGCCGAGATCAACACGACATAATGGCCGAGCCCGGCGAACGCCGACCCGCCGGCCGCCGAGCCGACGCTGAACGCCAGCGCCAGCACGCCCAGCGGGGCGATCCACAGGACCCAGCCGATGATCACCAGCAGCGCGTCGGCGATCGCCTCGAACAGGTTGACGACCGAACGGCGCCCGTCCGCGCCGATCCGCCCGAGGGCCAGCGCGAACAGCACGGCGAACACGACCAGCGGCAGGATGTCGCCGTTGGTCGCGGCCGCAAAGACATTGTCGGGGACGATCCCCTTGAAGAAGTCGACAATCCCGGGGAGCGGAGCGGAGCTCTTCTGCTCGACCCCCGCGAGCGCGGCCTGGAGCCCCGCGGCCGTCCCTCGCGGCAGCGGGAACAGGTGGGTCAGCAGCATGATCGCCAACGCGCCGAGGATCGCGGATGCGGTGCAGATGATCACGATCCACAGTACCGACCGGGCAGCGATGCGGCCGCCGAGCGCGGCTTCGGCGCTTTTGGCGATGCCGACGACGAGCAGCGCCACGACCAGCGGGATGACGGTCATCTTGAGCGCGTTGAGCCACAAGGTGCCGACGAAGGCTGCGGCGGCGAGCAGGTCGCCGCGAACGGTTTCCGCAAGCCCGCCGCTGATTGACCCGAGCGCGAGTCCGACGAACAGCGCGGCGAGCGCCCAATAGGCGCGGAAGCCCGCCCCGCGCTCGCGCTTGCTCAACGCGGCTTCCGGAACTTGAACACGAAGCGGTCGGTCTTGCCGCGGATCTTGGGGTCGAACACCAGCAGGGTATGATCGTCGGCCGGGTTGCGCAGCATGTCGCTGGTCGCGACCAGCTGGAAGCCGGCGCGCTTGAAGTCCGCCTTCACGACATTGGGATCGATCCGGTGGAGCTTCTCGACGGTCGCCCGGGGATCGTCGTTGGGGTTGGCGACGTGATCGATGACGCCGACGATCGCGCCCGGCTTCATCGCCGCGTAGACCGTCTTCAGCCACTGGTCGGGGTCCATGCGCGGGATGCCGCGCTTGGCGCTCTCCCAATAGACGTCGTGATAATCGAGATTGATCAGCATGAAGTCATACTTGCCGGCCGGAATGTCGGGCGCCTCGAACGGGCTGATGCGCAGCCAGACGTTGGGAAGCTTGGCCTGCACTGCCTGGTAGGTGTCGTAGGTCTTCTGCGTGTAGAATTGCTGCGGACCCCAGACCGTCACGTGGCCGGTCGGCCCGACCGCGCGGCCGGTGATCTCCGCCCAGTAGAAATTGCCGCCGAACGGATCCGCGACCCGCATGCCCGGCCTGAGGCCGAGGAACTGCAGCACCTCCGCCGGCTTGCGCGATTCATCGAGCTTCACATTGTCCGGCAAGCGGTCCGGAGACGCGACGGCGGCGGCGATGTTCGCCGAGGGCTTGGCCGCGGCGCTGGCCGCAAGCGGTGTGGCGATGAGCAGCAGGGCAGCGAGAGTGCGAGCGCGCATGGGCGTGGTCCCCTTTGATAGGGCGCCGTCTTACCATTCCCGAGCGCCCGCGCCAGCACCCGCAAAACGCTTGCGCGACCGGCGGTTTTGGCTAGCCTCCGCGAACGGGAATTCAACGGGGGCATTCTCATGGCGACGATCGTCGAGCCTGTCGCGGACCGCAGGGCGTCAGAGCGCAAATTCTATTCGCGGATGGCAATTTTTTTGGTCGTGGTCGTGTTCCTCGGCTTCGCGCCCAGCTTCTATCTGCGCGGCATCGTCCCCGAATATCCGCGGCCCAACCCGACGCTGCCGCCGTCGGTCATCTTCCACGGCCTCATGTTCACCCTGTGGATGGCGCTGCTGGTGCTCCAGACCCAGCTGATCGCGACCCGCCGCATCGAAACCCACATGAATCTCGGCAAGGCGACGATGCTGGTCGCAATCGCGCTTTTGCCGGTGATGTACCTGACCGCCGTCTGGGCCGTGCCGCGCCACAGCCACCCGCCAATCACCGACGACCTCAACTGGACCGCGGTCCCGCTCGCCGTGATCCCCGCCTTCAGCTTCCTGGTCTATGAGGCGTGGCGCCGCCGGCGCGAATCCCAGTGGCACAAACGGCTGATGCTGGGCGCGACCATCCTGTTCGCGGCGGGCCCCGGGTTCAGCCGGATCCCGCTCGCCCCGCCGACCTTCTGGAGCTTCACTATCCAGCTGCTCGGGGGAACCGCGCTGCTGTTCGGTCCGCTCTTCCTGTGGGATCGGCGAACGCTGGGCAAAATCCATCCGGCGACGTGGACGGGGTATGCGGTGGCCACTGCGGCAGCCGTCATTCCGCTGGCGCTGATCTACACCGAGAGTTGGGCGGGGATTGCCGCAAATCTGCCGGGCGTCAGCGGCTAGGTCCAGTCACATCATCCGCCACATGACGGGCGGCGTGACGTAGCTGCTTCGAATCGGCTTTCCCGCCGAGTCCAGGGCGGGCTTGAATCGGGCGCGTGTCTGGATGACCTGGCATCCCATGGCGTCGAGCGCGGGAACGCCGCTCGCACTCAGTACATGGCAGGCCGCGACCTGACCCTTCTCATCGATCAGAAGAAGGAATTGGACCGTCCCCTGCTGGTGCCGCGTGAGGGCTTCCCAAGGATAGTCCGTGCTGCTGAAGACGCTGCGGACGTCGCCCTTGGCGAATGTGGCGATCCTGCTCGCTCCCGCCGGATCCGAGTTCCAGTAATGCCTGAGATTTTCCGTGCATTCGTCGAGCCCCTTCAGGAGTGCCGGCATGCTGTTGAGCTCGAACATCAGGTCGGGACCGCCCTTCATATGGAGGGCGATGGCTGAGGCGTTTCGCGCCTGCGCCATGGCGGAGGCGTCGATCCGGAACTGGTGAACGGCGACCTTCGACTTTTTCGCTCCGTAATGCAGAACCCACGCCTTGATCGGACCCGTGCCGAAATCGACGCTGCCCTCCAGCTCTTCGGCGAAGCCGGGCCCCTTGCGCTTGCGGCCGACCAGGAGCTCGTAGCTCGAGCCGTTGGGAGCCGGCCGGATAGCGAAGCCGATCGGATCGGCGGATTCCCCATATTCGCGAGCCGCCGTGCATTGCGTTGCAGCATAGTCCAGCCGCCACGGCTCGGTGGCCTTGAGCGGTCCGACCGGCGCCGCGGTGGCTGTCGAAGAAATGAGACCCGTAAGGATCGGCACGCACACAAACCTGGCAATCATCCGGCTGCCTCCGCTGGATCCGGCGGGTCAGCCTAGCTCAGCCGCCGCGCTCCGCACTAGTCCGTTCCCTGGCCATCGCCGCAAGAAGCTTCAGCGCGTCGTGCGCCGACAGCGCGGCGCCTTCCTGCCAGGTCGGCTGGTAGCTCAGATGCTCGCCGGCGAAGACGATCGGGCCTTCGGGCCTGAGCAGCTCGGCGTACATCGGGCCGCGACCGCCTCCGCCGCCGCCGGGCCGCGGGTCGAAGTCCTGCCACAAGGCGCCGACCCCCTCCGAATAAGGGGTGAGCCCCCACGCTACCGTCATGCCCTTGCCGAGCAGCCGCGACCGCCCCGGATGCAACGCCTCGATCGATTCGCGGCAAATGCGGAACCGCTCCTCGTGGCTGAGGCCGGCGAACCGGTCGGGGTTGTCCTGGTTGGTCCAGCCGGCGGCATAAGCGGCGACCAGCACGCCCCGGGCCGCCCCATAACGGTCGGACGGATAAATGACGTTCTCGTTGAGCTTCTCGGTCCAGGCGAGGCCGCCGAAGATATTGTCGTCGCGCTCCCAGAAGCGCGGCGCCTCGAACCCGACCTTGACGCTGTGCAGATAAGGCGCCGCTCCGGCGATTGCGGTCTTCTTGGCCGGCGAGAAATCGCTGGCGATCCTGGCCAGCACCGGGAGCGGAATGGTGCACACGCAATAATCCGCTTCGGTCATCTGCCGGCCGGGACCGTGCTCGATGCGGACCCGGTTGCCGACGCGGCGGATGGCCGAGATCACGGTCCGCAGGCGCACGCGCGGCTTGACTTGGTCGTAGATCGCATAAGCGATGCGATCCATGCCGCCGACCGGCTGGAGCATGGTCGGTTGCATGTCCCAGATATGCTCGAACCCGTAGGGCAGCGCGATCGCGCGTGACGGCAGCAACTCGCGCAGGCTCTGCGGCGGCAGCGGCACCGGCGCCTGGTTGTAGCCGCCGCCTTCGACCGAATAGCCCGACGAGCCGCCGGGCGTGTAGCGGCCCTTGTCGTCGAGCTGGCCGTAGAAAGACAGGAACTCCCGGATGAACTCCAGTTCGCTCTTGGGCACTTGCTGGTCGAGCGCATGCTGGTCGATGGCCTTGGCGAGCAGCTCGGACAGCTGCCCGCGCAGGTCGTTGACCATGCGCCGCTCGGGCTGCACGCGGCCACCGAAGTCCCAGCCGGCGTTGCGATTGATATTGACGAACGTTTCGAGCTGAACGCCGAAGCGGCGGGCGTAGCCGAGGATCGCCCGGTGGGTGGACGGGATGCGCGCCGGCCCGGCGTTGAAATAGAGCCCGGGAGCCAAACTCGCGATCTGGTCGGGCCGGCCGGTTTGGACGATCCGTTCGCCGCTGCGAATGGTCCAGGAGCGGCCGCCGATCCGGTCACGCGCCTCGAGCACCGTGACCCGGTAGCCCGCCTTCTGCAGCTCGTAGGCGGAAATCAGGCCCGCGATCCCGGCGCCGAGGATCACGACCGAACGGCCGTTGCCGCTCGCGCTCGGCAGCCTGAAATTCTCGGCCCCCGCCGGCGTCGGGATCGTCAGCCCGAGCGCTTCCATGGCGAGATATGCGGCGCCGACGCCGCCGACTGCCCCGACCTGCTCGAGCAATGCCCGCCGAGTGAGTGCCATAGTGCTTTTCCCCCGCGGCGACTCGGCGCAGAGCCGTTCGCCGCGCGGCAGACTGACAGCAATTCGCGGCGCGATCCCACAATTTTTCGACGGCCGACGGCATCGCTCGTTACCGTCAAGCGTTCATGCGCCGGGCATCCCGAGTTCAAGGAGTAAGATTGTGACCGACCGCAACGACGAGATTTCCAAGCTCAACACGCTGACCGCGACGTTGATCGACAGCATCACCGGCTATGAGGACGCGGCCGCGAACAGCGACGCTGGCCGATTCCAGGAGATGTTCCGCGAGCGCGCGAGCGAGCGCCGGCGGTGCGTCGAGGATCTGCGCTCCGAAGTCCGCCGGCTTGGCGGCAATCCCGAGGACGACGGCTCATTCCTCGGCAAGACCCACCAGCGCTTCCTCGATCTCAAGGCGGCGGTCACCGGCCGCGACGAGAAGGCCATCATCAACGAGGTCGAGCGCGGCGAGGACTATCTCAAGGAGAAGTTCGAGACCGCGCTCAGCAGCGAGCATCTGAGCGGCGAAAGCCGGACCGTGGTGGAGAGCGCCTTCCAATCGGTCCGCGCGGGCCACGACCAAATGAGCCAGCTCAAGCACGGGATGGAAGCGGACTAAGGGCCGACGAATGAATGCCCCCTCGGATCCGTCCGGGGTGGGGCGCGGGGCGGTTCTCGAGGCCAGCGGAGCCGCCCCGCTGTTTCCAGAAGCTAGAGGCCCATGAGCGCGAGCACCTCGCGGCGGCTGCGCTCGTCCTCGCGGAAGGTGCCCATCATACGGCTGGTCGTCATTACCACACCCGGCGTATTGACCCCGCGCGCGGTCATGCAGGCGTGGGTCGCCTCGATCACCACCGCGACCCCCTTGGGCTGGAGATGCTGCCAAATGGTGTCGGCGACCTGGGCGGTGAGCCGCTCCTGGACCTGCAGCCGGCGGGCGAAACCGTGGAGGACCCGGGCCAGCTTGCTGATCCCGACCACCTTGTCGCGCGGCAAATAGGCGATCGAGGCCTTGCCGATGATCGGCGCCATGTGATGCTCGCAGTGGGACTGGAACGGGATGTCCTTCAGGAGCACGATCTCGTCGTAGCCACCGACCTCCTCGAACGTGCGGCTGAGGTGGACCGCCGGATCCTCCGCATAGCCGCGGGCATATTCGCGCCAGGCGCGGGCGACCCGCCGCGGCGTGTCGCGCAGCCCCTCGCGGTCGGGGTCGTCGCCGGCCCAGCGGATCAGTGTCCGAACCGCTTCGGCGACATCCTTCGGCACCTTGCACGCCGGCGCGGACTCGACCAGGTCGCCGTCCTCGGGATCGCCGCGATCATGGGGTGGGTTCATTCGTCAAGCTCCAGCGCAATGTCTTCCGCGACCGCCGCCGCCTGCCCGCGGATGTCCGGCACGGCGATGATCTCCCAATAGCGACCTTTGGTCAGCGGTCCCAACGCCCAGATGCGGTTTCCGGCCCGCGAGCGCTCGTCCACCTCGAGCCCGATGTTCAGATGATCGGGCCGTGCCGCGCCCGAATCGAGCAGGCTGCGGAGCAAAGGGTCCTTGGTCCGGTTCATCGCGTGCAGCGGACCGGTGCAGTTGAACACGACGTCGAATCGCTCGCTCGTGGCGCGCTCGGCGCCGCGCCGGCGAACCTCGACGTCGATCCCGGCGCCCGCGGCGCCGACGGCCACGACCTTCCCGGCGACCACCTCCAGCCGGCCCTCGGCGATCATCGCGTGAATGGTCTCGGCAACCTGCGGCGCGATGCGATGCCGATGGACGTCCCACCATGGCCTCGCGTGCCGCAGGAACCGCTGCTGTTGCTCGGCACCCAGACTCTGCCAAAGCTGATGGCTGTGCGGCCGCAGGCTGTCGATCGCGGCGCGCCAGCCGCCTGCGGCGGAACGCCGCCTGAGCCAGCGCCAAAGCGCCAACAGGTTGCCGTGCGGCAGGGCGTCGAATTCGACCGGCGCGGGCTCGAAATCGGCGTGAGAGCGCGGGATCTGGCCGCGGCGGGACAGCGCGACCGTGCGCCCGCGATAGCCCGCGGCGTCGAGCGACAGGACCAGATCGATCATGGTCAGGCCCGTGCCCACGAGGAGCACCGGCCGCTGCGTTTCGACCAGCTCGCGCACCGCGGCCCGCGCCTGATAGTCCCACGGGTTGTTGACGTACCGTTCGCCGGCTTCGGCAAACGCGCCGAGGGGTTCGGGCTCCTGATTGCCGACCGCGAGCGCGAGCGCCATGGCCCGCACCACCCGACCGTCATTCAGGGCAACGTTCCACACCCCATCGGCGCGGTGCGCCTCGAGGGCGGACGAGCGATCGACGTCCGAATGCCCCAGCCCGATCACATGCTCGAGAATCCCGCGAAGGTAACGGCCGAACAGGCGGCGCTCGGCAAATCCCCGGCGGTTGCCGCCTTCAGCCTCGAAATGGCGGACGAAATGCTCGGGGTCGTCGGCCAGCGCGCTCATCCCCTCGGCGCGCACGTTGAGGAGGTGGGCGGGCTCGGTGGTCGAGTAAGCGACGCCGTGCCCGGCGCGGCCGCTGCCGTCGATCAGCACCGAGCTGACGCCCCGCCGCGCGAGCTGGGCGGCGAGGATCGTCCCCGACGCGCCGCCGCCGACGATCGCGACCGGGACGACCCGGTCAGATTTCGTAGTCAGGCCAGGCCTCCGGATTCTCCGCGCCGGCTTTGCGCCTGACCATATGGTCGTGCATCCGCTCGACCGTCTTGCCGGCCGTCTGGGTGAACCACGCCGGAACCGCCGCATGGATGATGCAGGCGGCGCCCGCGCCGATCAGCTCGGCGCCGATCTTGACCGCGCCGGCGCCGTGACCCGCCCAGCTCATGCCCAGGGAGCGCGGGTGCTCGAGGAACATGCGGCCCACGATTCCATCCTTGTCACGCACGTCCGGCTGATTGGTCGCCATGATCCTTGTCCACCCAGTGTCTGGCGACCCCGACAGGATTCGAACCTGTGGCCTACAGATTAGGAATCTGTCGCTCTATCCTGCTGAGCTACGGGGTCGGCCCGAAGCAACGAATAGGGATTCGGCGCCCTCCGATCAATTCACTTGGCTCGGCGGGACCACGGGGAGCGGCAGCGGAGCGACCGGAATGCCCTCGTCGACCAGCGCCTTCGCTTCCGCCAGCGTGGCATTGCCATGGACCTGGGCCTGCTCGATCTCGCCGCTGTGCATGGCCCGGGCGGTATCCGCGAACTCGTCGCCGACCCAGCGCGAATCCTTGAGAAGGTCGGCCTGCATCGCCGCGACCTTCGCCAGCCCGCGGTCGCCGGACTTGCGCGGCAAGCTCGGCGCCATCGGCGCCTTGGCGACGCGCGTCGAACCGCAAAACGGGCATTGCACGAGGCCGGCCGCCCGTTGCTGCTCGAAGTCGGTGTTCGAGCGGAACCAGGCCTCGAACGTCTCGCCGCTATCGCCGCAGTGGAGATCGAACACGATCATTGTCTCACCACCTCCGCGATAGGCCGGCGGTGGTTAAGCGCCGGTATGCGCGACCGCACCTCCGAGATGCGCGCCAGCGCGATCTCGGCAAAACCAACGCCCGGCTCCTCACCCATGTCGAGCAGCACCTCGCCCCACGGGTCGATGACCAGCGAGTGGCCGAAGGTGTTGCGGCCGTCCTCATGATGGCCGACCTGCGCGGCCGCCACCACGAACAATCCCGCTTCGATCGCGCGCGCGCGAAGCAAAGTGTGCCAATGCGCCTTGCCGGTCGGCACCGTGAACGCCGCAGGGACCGCGATCACGTCTGCGTCCGCCTCGGCGATGCGGGCGAACAGCAGCGGGAAGCGCAAATCGTAGCAGATGGTGAGACCGAGCTTGCCGACCGGCGTGCCGTTGACCACCACCGCTTTCTCGCCCGCGCGATAGACCGCGGACTCGCGCCAGCTCTCGCCCGTCGGCAGGTCGACATCGAACAGATGGATCTTGTCGTAGCGCGCCTGGATATTGCCGGTGCGGTCGATGAGGAAGCCGCGATTGGCGACCTTCCCGTCCTCGACCTGGACGGCGAGCGAGCCCAGGTGGACCCAGATGCCATGCTCGCGAGCAGCCTCGCGGCAGGCGGCGAGGACCGAATCCTCGTCCTCGGTACGAAGGTTCGCCGAAGCGCGGTGCGAATCGCGGTCGAGCAGGCCCGACATCTCGGGCGTGAACAGCATCGTCGCCCCGCCGCCGGCTGCCTCGCCGATCGCTTTGACCAGCGCCGCCGCATTTGCCGCCGGGTCGATCCCGGTATTGGACTGGAAGAGGGCGATCGGGGTCATATTGCGATCAGCTCGTCGAGCTTTCCCGCGCGCTCGAGCGCGACCAGATCGTCGCACCCGCCGATATGCTCTCCGCCGATGAAGATCTGCGGCACGGTCGTCCGCCCGTTCGCCCGCTCGATCATCTGCCGCCGCGCCTCTCCGCCGAAATCGACCGCAATCTCCTTGTACTCGACCCGCTTGCTGTCGAGCAGGTGCTTCGCCCGCCAGCAATAAGGGCAAAAGGTCTTGGAGTAGATTTCGACGAGCGGCACGTCCTGGTCCTTTTGCCTGATACTTAGGCGATGTCCCTAACGCATCAACTGTGAAGGTCTCACCACGCGCGCCCAGCTCACCAGCTCGATTCGCGCCGCCCCGGCGCGTTTCAGCGCCCGGGCGCAGGCCTCGGCCGTGCTCCCGGTCGTCAGCACGTCGTCAACCAGGATGACCGTCTTGCCGGCCACCACGCTCTTGTCGCGGACCCGGAAAGCGCCCGCGACCGTCTTGCGGCGCTGCAGCGGCGTCATGCCCTTGAGCGGCGGAGTCCGGCGGATCCGGCGCAGCGCGGTGGGGTCGCTCGGGATGCCGAGCCCTTTCGACAGCTCGCGAGCGACCAGCGCCGACTGATTGAAGCCGCGCCACCACAGCCGGCCGCGATGGAGCGGGACCGGCACGATCAGCCGCTCGCCGCCGTCGCGCCCGATCAGCGGCAGCATGTAGCGCGCCATGGTCTTCGCGATCGCCACCTTGCGCCCATATTTGAGGCGGATGGCGAGGCTCCGCGACAGTTCGTCGTAGGTAACCGCGGCGCGGGTGCGCGCGATTCGCGGCGGGCGGGCGAGGCAGGCGGCGCAGGTGTCGACGTCGGTCCCGGCGAGCGGCGTCCCGCAAATCGCGCAGCCGCCCTCGCCGAGAAACTCGATCCGCCGCCAGCATTCCGGGCAGAAGCTGTGGACTTCCGCGACGATCACCCCGCATCCGGCGCAGCGCGGCGGCAGCGCGAAATCGAGTGCTCCGCGGGCACAGGTCCTAAGCAGGCCGATGACCATCGTCGGCTTGTCGCTCGCCGCGCGCCGTCGCACAAGCGCCACCATGCCGCCCGCCCTGTTCGACATGGAGCTGCGCGCGCTTCGCCGCGATCGCGCCTGCCGCGGCGGCGCCGAGCTATTCCTTTACGAACGGGCGTTCGACGACTGCCTCGATCGATTGAGGCTGATCCAGCGGCGCTTCCGTTCGGCGCTGCTCATCGGCTGTCCCGACGCCGATTGGCCGGCGCGGCTGGGGGAGCTCGCGGACCGCGTCGAGGCGTGCGACCCCGGCCCGTGCTTCGCCCGATCCGCCGGCATCGCGACAATCGTCGAGGACCGGTTCGCGCCGGCGGCGGGCGCCTTCGACCTGTGCCTCGCGGTCGGGACGCTCGACACGGTCAACGACCTGCCCGGCGCCGTGGCGCGCATTCGCGCCGGTTTGGCCGGCGACGCGTTGTTCCTCGGGGCAATGTCCGGCGGCGACACGCTGCCGCAACTGCGCCTGGCGATGCGCGCCGCCGACCAGCTGCGCGGGATCGCGGTCCCGCATGTCCACCCGCGAGTTGAGGCGTCGGCGCTCGCTACGCTGCTCGGTGCCGCCGGTTTCGTGAACTCGGTGGTCGACGTCGACCGCGTCCCGGTTTCCTACGAAGGCTTCAGGCGGATAGTCCGCGACCTCCGCGCCATGGCTGCAACCAACATCCTCGCGCAGCGGTCGCACTCGCCCCTGTCACGGTCCGCGCTGCAGGCGGCGGTCGACGCGTTCGCATCCGTGGGCCGGGACGGCCGGACCGTCGAAACCTTCGAAATCCTCCATTTCGCCGCCTGGACTCCAGCGTGAAGGATGACCGGTCGTTAACTTTGACCCGGTAAGAGTTGTTAACCGGGGTCACGCTAAACCAGCCGTGTGGACGTGGACCAGAGGAGGGTGGCGTGATCGCTATCCCAAAGAAGTTGCATAGGCTGTGCTCGGACAAGCGCGGCGCTACTGCCATCGAATACGGCTTGATTGCCGCGCTCATCGTCATTGCGATGATGGCCGGGCTGTCCAGCCTCGGTGGCGGCATGGGCGGCATGTGGACCAAGATCAATACGGCGGTGCAGTCATCCGGCTAAGCCCGGCGGCCGTACACCACGAGCTTGACCCTTTGTCCTGGAACCAGCCTGGAATTTGCAGCAAGGCCGTTGAGCGACAGGAACCGCTCGAGCTTGAAATCGCGGTAGGCCATCCGGCTCGCCAGCGATTGCACCGTGTCGGCCGCAGCCACCGTCTGGATATGGATGATCCGCGGCCGGATCACCGCCGCCTCCGCCGGTGAGATCCGGCGCAGCGAATTGACCATGCCGGCGAACGGTTGGATGCCATAGCCGCCCGGCGTTAGCATCACGAAATAATAAATCCGGCCCTGGTCCCATTGGTAGGCGAAGACGCTCGCGTCCACGACCCCGGCGCTGGTGTTGACGCGCGCGGTGGTGAAGGCCGCCGGCATGCCGTTGACCATGGTGTGCTGCGGCGGCGGAACCGCCAGCTGCGACTGACCGCCGGTCAGCTGGCGGAAGGCGAGCAGGATCGCATTCTCGAGGCTGCCGTTATAGGGGCCGCCGCGAAACTGCGCCTTCCCCGCCGATCCGGACACGGTGACGGCGTCGGTCCCGTTCTGCATCAGATAGCCGGTCGGGACGGTGAACTGGATCCGCAGGTCGGGATGGGTGAAGGTCGGGCCCTCGATCACGCCCTGGGCCGGATCATCGTCGACGTAGAGCCCTTCCATCTGGCTCAGGAACTGGTCGCGATTGAGCATTCCGGACCCGAGGCGGCCGGTGGCCCGGGCCTCGGCCAGCGCGCGTTGCGCCCGGTTCTCGCTCAGCGGGTGGGTGCTCGCCCATTCGGGAGTCTGGCGATTGGTCCGTCCCTGGACCCGGGCCTGCAGGGCCGTGTCGCGCGCGAGCGCGGCGAGGATCCCGGGCCCGCCGGCCGGGTCGTAGCCAGCGCCGACGAGGTAGCGGATGGCAAGCCCGTCCGCCTGATATTCCTGCTCGCGCGAAAAACTCAGGGTCGAAAGCTGCGACCGTCCCTGCGCCATCTGGGACGCGACATTGCCGACCGGCCCGCCGAAAATCCCGCCGAGGATCGCGCCGAGCACTCCGAAGACATTGTTGCGCTGGGCGTAGGCCTGGCGCGCGTGGGCATGGTCGGCGGCAATGTGCGCAACCTCATGGCCGAGGGCGAAGCCGAGCTGCGCCTCATTGTCCATGAGCGTCAGCAGCTGGCGGGTCACGTAGACGTAGCCGCCCGGCACCGACATCGCATTCTCGACCGCCGAATTAAGAGTCGTGAAATGCAGCGCCTGGCCGGGGTTGGCGATCCCCGAAATGGCACCGACCCGGCGGCCGACGGATTCGACGTAGGCGGAGCGCGGGCCGGTCTCGGCTCCGCCGAGCTCCTGGACGAGCGCGGCATGATCGCGCTGCGCTTCGGCGACATCCCGGGGATTGAGATAGCGCGGCCCCTGGGCCACCACTGGGCTGAGCGCGACCGCCGCGGCGGCGAGCATCAGCATGGCCTTACGCATCGATAACTCTCCCATTCGCCTAAGTATCGGCGACGCTTTTGAACGGGAGATGACTAAGTCGGGTTCCTTGGCCGAGCTCAGCCGATGGCGAGGAACTTGGCGCGGCGCTGGGCCAGCAGCTCGTCGGGACCGAGCTCCCCGCACCCGTCGAGCTCCTCGGTGATCGCGCCCTTCAGCGCTCCGATGGCGGCGTCCGGATCGCGATGGGCGCCGCCCAGCGGCTCCGGAATGATCCGGTCGATCACCCCGAGCGCCTGGAGATCGGCGGCCGTGATCTTCATCGCCTCGGCCGCTTCGGCCGCCTTGTCGCCCGTCCGCCACAGGATCGAGGCGCAGCCTTCGGGCGAGATCACCGAATAAATCGCATGCTCGAACATCAGGACGCGATTGGCCGAAGCGATCGCGACGGCTCCGCCCGACCCCCCTTCGCCGACGATCACCGCCACCATCGGCACCTTCAAGGCGAGGCATTGTTCGGTCGAGCGGGCGATGGCTTCGGCCTGGCCGCGCTCTTCGGCCTGGACTCCGGGGAACGCCCCGGGCGTGTCGACCAGGGTCACGACCGGAAGCCCGAACCGTTCGGCCAGCTGCATCAAGCGGATCGCCTTGCGATAGCCTTCGGGCTTGGCCATGCCGAAATTGTGCTTGAGGCGCGACGCGGTGTCGTCGCCCTTCTCATGCCCGATCAGCATCACCCGGCGGCCGTCGATCCGGGCCAGGCCGCCGATGATCGCCGGATCGTCGGCGAATGCCCGGTCGCCGGCCAGCGGAACGAAATCCTCCGCGATTCCTGCAACATAATCCTTGAAGTGCGGCCGTTCCGGATGACGGGCGACCTGCGCTTTCTGCCATGGCGTAAGCTTGGCATAGGTATCGCGGAGCAGCTTGCTGGCCTTGGTTTCGAGCTTCGAAACCTCCGCGTCGATGTCGATGTCGGCCGAGCTGTTGGCCGTCTCGCGCAGCTCGGCGACACGGGTCTCGAGCTCGGCGATCGGTTTTTCGAAGTCGAGGTACGTGAGCATCCGGGCGGGCGGGTAGGACGAAGGCGGCTAGCGCGTCAACGAGAACGGTCCGCCAGCGGATGCCGGGCGTTCACCAGTTCGACCAGACGCGCGCTGTCGACATGGGTATAGATCTGCGTGGTCGCGATGTCGGCGTGGCCGAGCAGCGACTGGAGGACGCGGAGGTCGGCGCCCCCCGACAGCAGGTGCGTGGCGAAGGCGTGGCGGAGGACGTGGGGGCTGACGCGATCCGGCGCGATGCCGGCGTCGGCGGCCATCTGGCGAACGATCTGGAACAGCCGGACGCGGCTCAAATGCTTCTTGCCGCTCGGGAACAGCCATAGGCTGTCGCTCATGACCTGTTCAAGCCAGCCTCGAACCGCCGCATGGGCGCAGGTCGAGATCGGCACCAGCCGCTCCTTGTCGCCCT
>Ga0134122_10000898_pt1 | contig 20950 bp, 19 predicted proteins | sample KB302_FD_96461 | JGI IMG/M metagenome (GOLD analysis project Ga0134122, IMG submission 96461) | Terrestrial soil microbial communities without Nitrogen fertilizer from Kellogg Biological Station, Michigan, USA - KB3-0-2 | ecosystem: Environmental > Terrestrial > Soil > Unclassified ... | reverse complement strand
GTCGCACGAAGGAGCCGATGACGGAAACGACCGATCAGCGGGCGCAGCCGGTTCCCGGTTTTCCGTCCGGATCGATGCAACTGCCGCCATCGGCCTGGACGAAGAAGGCCGAACAGCCCGCCCCCGCCGGTTTGCCATTCGGATCGATGCAACTGCCGCCATCGGACCAGATAACGGCCGCGCAACCCGCCCCCGCCGGCCGGCCGTCCGGGTCGATGCAACTGCCGTTTTCGGCCCAGATTCCGCGCGGTCCGCTCCCCTCGCCGTGAGCGCAGAGTCGATCGAGAAAATCCCAGGCGCGGGCAAAGAAGTCCGAAGCGAAATATCCGGGCGCGGCGGGCGCGGGTGGGGCAACGGCAGCGAGGAGGAGAAAGAGGGCGACCGGCAGGATCGTTCGACGCGACATGGAGGGATCTCCAACGCCCGCGGATTCGGCCGCCGGCCGGGAATGGTCGCGGGACCCGCGAAGGCAACGTCCTAGTTTGGATGAGACTTGCTCGATTCGGAGAGCCGACTCTCAGCTGAGCGCAAGTCGGTTCGACCGTGCGCCCGAAAGTAGTCGCCCGGTTCCGAAACTTCAAGAGACACTCAAAGAGTCGCAAAGATCCCTTGGAGCCGGCTATCGCGAAACGAAGAGTTCTAGCCGGTTTGTGCAAGATTGAGAAATAACCTTGACGATCGTCAGATTCTCTGAAGAATCTGACGGTCGATGGACGAGAAAAAGAAAACCGGCCTCCCCTCTTTGCGCCCACATCCGTTCGCCGCCCGGGTCGGATCCCGCTTGGCGCTACGGCGGCGCGACCACCGATGGACTCAAGTTGCGCTCGCCGGCCGCACGGGCCTGAGCCCCATGCGCCTTTCGCGAATCGAGAACGGTCATGTGCCGCCGACCCTCATGGAGGCGGTGCGACTGGCCGAAGCCTTCGGCACGACCCTCGACGACCTGGTGGTCGGCGACTCCGTCGGGCGGGAGACTCCCCTCTCCGCGCACCTGCAACCGATCGAGCAGCTCGCCACCGAAGAAGAGTTTCGGGTGTTTTCCCATCTGCTCGAAGCGCTCGCCGCCGGACTCCGAATCCTTCGGAAGGACACTCGATGAGCCATCCATCCGCCGAACGCCTGCTCACTTTCCTCCGCGGTCTCACACTCAAGGAAGCCGCGCTGGTGAGCCACCTCCTCTGCTGCGAACGCTGCTCCGCCCGGGCGGCCGGCACGCTCGGCCTGGCACCGATACCGCGCTCCGGCCGTGTCCAAGAGGCCGCGCCGCCCGACCGCGAGCGTTACGGCCGCCTTTTCGACCGGCTCGAAAGCACGGTCGTCGGCGCGCAGGAGGCTCTCGCCCGCGATCGGGCGGAGGCCGGCGCGCTGCTCAAAGACCTCCTTCGCACGCGGGGAAAGCAGGCGCGCCTCGAACGCCTCCATGCGGACTCCCGATTCCAATCGCCCGCGCTCGCCGAGGCGCTCCTCGCCGAGCCGGCCGACGATCCGGAGCAGCGCCGCGATCTCGTCCAACTCGCGATCGCGGTCCTCGACTTCGAACCCGAACCGGTCGGAGCGGCAACACGGCGCGCCTCGTTGCGGGCCGCGGCGCACATCGCGCTCGGCGACGTTTTGCGCACGCTGGGTGATCTCGACGGCGCCGAGGCCGTGCTCCAATTTGCGCCCGAGTGGATCGAGCGGACGGGCGATGTCCTTGATGCGGCAAACTTCTGCCGCGCGCTCGGGGCCCTGCGCCGCGATCAGAACCGTCGAGACGAGGCGATCGCGCTCCTTACCCGGGCGGTCGATCTCTACGAGGAGATCGGCCAATCGGACGCCGAAGCGCGCACGCGGGTCGAGCTCGGCGAGCTCTGCCTACAAACCGGAGAGCCGGGCCGAGCGCTCGATGCCTTCCTGGGCGCCCTGCGCCTCGGCCCGCCGGACCTCGCGGCCGGGCTCGCGGCGCGCGCGGCGAAAGGGACGGCCGATTCGCCGCGGCGTCGAAACCCGGGTCAAAAGCCCGGATCGGGCACCTTGAGCCCCAAAGCGCGCTCGAAGGATTCGTAGGCGGGATCGGCATGAAGGAGCGCGATGTTTTTCTGAATGCACCAGGTGGCGATCAGCCTTTGGGCGAGCGGCGGCACCGGGACTCCTTTGGCCGCGAGGACCCGCGCGAAACCGGCGCTCGCAAGGCTCAATTCCTTGCCGCCGATCACGTACCAGGGGAAGACTCCGAGCGCTTTCTGAGCTTTCTCCAGATCGGCGTCGTCGGTAAAACCGCGCAGCACCTCGGCAAGCACGAGATCCGCCGTGACCAGAGGAGCATGGCCGAGCAGCTCATGGAGCAGATCGGTCCGCGGCGTCGCGTCGCCGCGAAAGTAGGCGATCCAGACGGAGGCATCGACCAGAACCTGCATCAGCCCTTCCCCTTCTTAGCGCCCTTCTCCCCCTCGCCATCCTCCCAACGAAGCCGCCCGCGTAGGTCGCGGACCTCCCGCTGCTCATGGAATCTCACCAGCATCCGCAACGCCTCGTTGACCAGCTCCCGCTTGGTCCGAATCCCCGTCGCGTGAAACGCCCGCGCCACCAAATCCTCGTCCAGCTCGACATTCGTGGCCATCTCAATCCTCCCGTCCGGCCGATTTTAGGTGCAGCTCTATCGTTGCTCTGTGCGATTCTGTCATTTTCGCCTTCGAAGCGGAAAATTTTAGGTGCAGACCTTTGAGAAGTTTGTGCAGGATGATCGCTCAAGCACCTCCAGACAGAGCTATAAGCCTCGTTGCTGGCTTCATTCCGCACAACTGCGACAGATTGACGCACAAAGAATGGAGATCTTGAGCGGCACGACAGAGAATCCTGCACAATTCAGTCATTGAACCGCACAATTCTTGAAGTCAACCTGCTTCCTGGCTTCAAAGTTCGCACAGATCACCACGAGAGTTGCACTAATCTGTGAGCCCTAGGGCGGCATGCGCGGAAGAAGGAGGCCAACCGGGCATCGACATGCACAGACTCTAGCATCTGTCGCACAGAGAAACGACGCCAGCGTCCCAGTCGGCGACCGAGTTGGAGGTTTGAGCAGCGATTTGAGCCAAAGGTCCGCTTTTGGGTTCCGAGCAGTCTCGCGACTCCGCCGCGTTCGTCCGGGCGCCTGGACGACTAGGAGATGATGCCTAGGAAATCTTGACCTTTACTCGACCGAGGCATCATGATGCCTCCATGAGGACCACCCTGACACTCGACGACGATCTCGCCCAGGAACTTCACGAAGCTTCCAGAAAGAGCGGCGAGAGCTTCAAGGTTGTGGTCAATTCCGCGTTGCGCCGGGGATTGAGGATCGTGGACAAGCCGGCCCCGCCTCTTCCGCGGTTTGAAGTCAAGGCCAGCGATTGCGGCTTCCAGCCGGGAATTGATGTCTTCCGGCTCAACCAGCTCAATGACGACCTGGAGATCGAAGATTTTCGCCGCGAACTGGCGGAAGCAACAGGCAAACGATGATCCTCCCGGATCTCAACCTGTTCATCTTCGCCTACAACACTCAAGCACCTGGGCACCTGAGGGCCAAGGAGTGGTGGGAAGCGTGCCTTTCGGAACCTCGTCCGGTAGCGCTGCCATGGGTTGTACTCCTTGGCTTCTTACGGTTGATGACGAACCGCAAGGTGGTTCTTGTGCCCCTGACTCCAGACGAGGCACTCGGGCACATTCGCTCCTGGCTCGCTCGGCCGCAAACTTCAATCCTTCACCCCGGCACTCGCCACCTCAGCATCTTGGAGGGTTTGATACGTCACGTGGGGACGGCGGGGAACCTAACCACTGACGCTCACCTGGCCGCCTTAGCGATCGAGAATGGCGCTGAACTCTTTTCGAACGACTCTGATTTCTCGGGTTTCCCAGGACTGCGGTGGACCGATCCGATAGGTTGATTCGCCTTAATTTCAACCGAGTGCTCGGCACCACCTACCCCTCACTCCGGATCGAGATGCCCGCGATCCGAGTCCCCCATCTCAACTTTGCCGCCGGGAAAATACTCCCGCCAGCGCCGCGTGACGGTCGCGGCGGTTTCCGGATCGGCGAACAGCTCTTTGGGAAACCAAGGCTTGGTGCGGGCGTCAATCACGATCGGCGGCTTGTACGACAGGTGATGCCGCACGACGTCGGTCGCCGCGGCGTGGATGTCCGCGGCCGGCTCGAAGCGGGTGAAGGTCGTCCAGAGGAAGTTCATCGCGCTCGCCGCGGCCCGCTTCGGCTCGTCGGACAGAACCACGAGCGGCCAGTCGGCAAATGCCGGATGCATGGCGAAGCGGGCCGCGGCGTCCCGCTCGGCTTCGAACGACGGGCCGCCGACCACCAGACAGCCGGGGCAGAAGACGTGGACTTCGGTGGCGCCGATCGGCAGCTCGGGCGCGCTGAATTCGCGCGGCAGGTCGCGCACAGGGTCGCCCAATCCTAGCCAGACGCCTTTGGAGCCTTCGTTCACTTTCGGGCCGGAGTAGTCGAGCGTGTCCATGGACAGGTTCGAGAAGACGTAGAGGTCGGTCTCGGGCCTCGTCCGTTCGAGCAGATGGACGAGCGTGGCGCGGAAGTCTTTGAGATCGACCGGCTGGTCGGTGACCAGCAGGAACTTGGTAAGCGACAGTTGCCCTTCACCCAGGATGCGAAACGCGCTCGCCATCGCCTCGCGGCGGTAACGCTCGCGGACCACGGCTCCGGCGAGCGAGTGGTAGCCGGTCTCGCCGTAGGACCAGAGGTCGCGGACGCCGGGCATGACCAGCGGGAAGAGGGGAGAGAGCAGCTCCTGGAGCAGGTCGCCGAGAAAGAAATCCTCCTGGCGCGGCTTGCCCACCACGGTCGCGGGATAGATCGCGTCCTTCCGTCGGGCCATCTTCTCGACCTCGAAGACGGGGTAGTCGTGCTGGAGCGAGTAGTAGCCGTAGTGGTCGCCGAACGGCCCTTCCGGTCGGCGGACGCGCGGCGGGACCTTGCCGATCAGGGCGAATTCCGCGTTGGCGACCAGCGGATGCGGGCCGACGCCCTCGATCAGCCCAAGCTTCTGCCCGGCGAGCAGTGAGGCGAGCATCAACTCAGGGACGTTCTCCGGCAGCGGCGCGATGGCAGAGAGGATCAGTGCGGGCGGCCCACCCAGAAAGACGGTGACCGGCAGCGCCTCGCCGCGCGCTTCCGCGACGGCGTAGTGAAATCCGCCCCCTTTGCCGATTTGCCAATGCATGCCGGTGGTCCGCTCGTCATACACCTGGAGCCGGTACATCCCCAGATTGTGGCCGTGTCCGTCGGGATGCTCGGTATAGACCAACGGCAGGGTGACGAACGGACCGCCGTCCTCCGGCCAGGTGGTGAGCACGGGAAGACGATCGAGCCGCACCTCGTCCCGGCTCTTCGTCACCACCTCAGAGACCGGCCCGGAGCGCCCGCGCTTGGTGCCGACGCGCAGGGCCTCGAAAGCGACGTCCCGCGCGCCCCAGAGCTTCGCCGGAGTGGGCGGCAAGATCTCCTGAGCGAGCGACACCAACCGCCGGATGAGCTCGAATGGCCGCTTGCCGAACGCGATCTCGGCCCGCTTCGGGGTGCCGAACAGGTTAGTGACTAGCGGAAAGTCCGCCCCGCGAACGTTGGTGAACAGAAGCGCCGGCCCACCCGCCGCAATCGCCCGGCGGTGGATCTCAGGGACCTCCAGCCGAGCATCGACCGGCGCATCGACCACCGCAAGGTCGCCCTCGCGCCGCAATCGATCGAGGAAGACCCGCAGGTCGGGAAGGGTGGGCTCGCGCATGGGTTCGGAGAGTGTAGCCGAGCCAGGGCTCTGCTGGCCGCCGCTGCTGATTCACCCCGACCGCGACCGGATTCGGTGGATTGCCACACCGTTCGGGCCGGACCCGATCGTCCACAAGCTCCGGGAGAGGGCGGGGAAGCTATTCGCGATCTATTGGCGTCCAGATTTCAGGGCGCCTCTGAAAAGTAGACATCCCAGGTCAATACCGGCCGTACAGTTCCGGTTGGCCCTACCCTCCAGGCCCTACCGGCAAAAGCGAACAGGTTCCCATGACTATCTACGCGTCGGCTTCGGCGATAATCAAGGTCAATTCGAAGAATTCTGGCCTGCCAAACAGTCTGGAGCTCCCCTGTTTCAGAGATCCCGTCATGATTGCGATCGGTCCAGAGTAATAGGGAGTTGAACGCAGGATCACTCGCATCGAGATGGCCGTCTCGATTGCCACCCAAGGCCCAGGAATCGAGCTCGGCTAGCGCCAGGTAGCCATTCAGGGGCAGAGTACCGTCCGAGAGCCGAGTCACATTGCCGAACAGCTCGCCGCCGTTGTCGATCGTCCCGTTGAAGTTCCGATCCAATGCGAGTAGGCCTTCGCTCCGGTCCGTCCATGAAAGAAGGTCCGAAAAGCCGTCCGCATCGATATCAAACCAGATCGGATCATCGAGACCCGTCAAATGGATGCCGTCATTTTCGAGGTCGATCAGAATTGGAGACGGATGTCCTTCACAAATGCTACCTGTGCAAAACGTAGGACAGTAAGCCTCACAGTAGGGGTCAAAGAATAACTCGGTTGCCGTTGTCCAAGTAGTGTCGGCCACCTCGCAATCGTCAGCTGCGACACCCCTTGTGCCTCCTGCGAGCCGCGCTCCCATGATGTGGCCCACGCATGCAAAGTTCGGGGCATCGGTCAGGCCCAAGAGATGCCCGAACTCGTGGGCGATTACATCGGTAAGCGGCTCGCAGGAATCACCGTCATTCTCTTTCGTAAAAATCGTTATCGTCGCGCTCGTGACCTGACCGTTTGTGAGCCCCAAACTAGTGCCGCCACATCCTCCTCCCGAAACCGTTGAGTTTCCCGAGACTTTGACGACACTCACCGGAATGTTGCCAGACCCTCCGATTTCGAGAGTTGGAATCTCAGGTCCATAGCCCGAGCAACCCGACCAGTAGTTGATCGCGGTTTGAACATCAAAACTAGAGAAGGTGCTCGACGTGAGGCCAAAGCCGCTCCCCTGTTGAGTCACCATCCTTGAATCGGGTATCGAACAATCAACCGCCCCCAAGCGATGCCCCAGGAGGAGAGTCACCAGACAAACTCTCAGAGTCCGGGCCGTCGCGTTCATTGAGCATGCTCCCGCGGCACGTCCTCCAGCTTCACGTTGCCTCGAATCAGTTGCGCCACATCGTCCAGGGAGCGAGCCCCTTCGAGGCCGGGTGAGGCTTTCAAATGCGGTGGCACGAAAAGTTGTCCTCTCTGACTCTGAAAGAACAACTGATCGAGGCGTGGTGAATAGAAAATGCCGTCGCGATCGATCGATCCCGTGTAGTCAAAGAGCATAACCTGATCTCCGACGCTGGGCTCGAAACCTCGTTCTGCATTACAAAAATGTAGGCTCCCAATCCTGAATCGAGCCACCGGATAGCCGATGTAAATCAGCTTTCCTGAGATTTCACCCTTGACGGCCTCGGAGACCTCCAGCCCCACCAGCAAGGAGGGCTCGCCGGAGGCGAAGCCAAGATCCAAGCTACGGATACTCCCTTTGACAATCGATTTTGAATAGGTCGTTAGATCTCTGATCGTTTCGCTTGGACTCTCCCCGCCGCGCAATTCCGCGGAAAGAGTTTCCGTTACACACTCAGGCTTCGGGATTGTGGCGATCTCAGGCATTCCTCTGGTGGCCGAGGTCTCCTTTTCAGGGTACTTGCCAAGGCCTTGTGCATCGACTGATTTGCGAAGGTGGAGGTCATCAATCAGGTCAAGTTTGATGATCTCGTCCGGGTCTGAAACCGCCTGGGCGGAAATCCACAAAGGCGGTCCTTGGCGACGCTCAAATTTCGGTTCAAGGAGCGACGGTGCCTGACCGTTCAGCGAGAGCGCGGTAGATAGGACTGCCGAAGTAAGGAGAAGGAACGAACCTGTTGCCTTCATGGGAACCCCTTCCGCTAACCGATCGTTTCGCCACCGACATTTGAAGCATATGGCGGATCTTCCGATTGTCAAGACATATGAAGGAGCGAAAGATAGGAACGCTGAGTGCGGTGGCTCCGCTCCAAGAGGCAATTTTCTTCCCGTCTCCGATTTCCTCGATCCCGGCTCCGATCTTCCTACAGTAGATAGTTTTGACTGCCCCGGGGAACCGCGATCATACTCATGCCCACGAATCTGACGAGGCGCCTTCAGATCCTGGTCAGTGAACAGGCGCAAAGGACTCGACGCAACCTTCACCCCCACCTCCCGTAAGGCGTGGACGGCGCGATACAGTTCCCGCGCGACACTCTCTCGATCGAACCAGCTATGAGCCCCCTTCCGGGGACGAGGACCTTTGCGATGAGCCCAGCGATTTCTCCCCTTCCGCCCCCTTCTCGACGTCGTGTGCGCAGTCGAATGCGCCGGGTGCTCTTGATCGTCGCCGGGTGCTTGGGGGTTCTGCTCCTGCTGGTGATCGCGTTCGCCCTTTGGTTCTGGATCCAGATGACCGCGAGCCTGCCGCAGCTCGATGGCCGGGCGGCGGTGCCGGGGCTTTCGGCTTCGGTCGAGATCGAGCGCGATGCCCTGGGGGTGCCGACGGTCCGGGCGGCCAATCGCGCCGACGCCGCGCGGGGGCTGGGGTTCCTTCATGGGCAGGACCGCTTCTTTCAGATGGACCTGCTGCGCCGCCAAGGGGCCGGCGAACTGTCCGAGCTGTTCGGGCCGGCGGCGATCGGGCTCGACAAGGACCATCGCATCCATCGCTTCCGCAGCCGCGCCGAGAGCCGCCTCAAGAGCCTTCCCGAGTCGCAGCGCGAGGTGCTGGAGGCGTACGCCCAAGGGGTGAACGCGGGCCTGCAAAGCCTCGGCGCGCGTCCGCCCGAGTACCTGGCGATTCAGATGACCCCCGTGCCTTGGCGCCCGGAGGATTCGCTGATCGCGGTCTTTGCGATGTTCTTCGAGCTGAACGACGAGAACGGCAAACGCGATTCGACCCGCGGCTTGATGCGCGATCTCCTGCCTCCCGAGCTGGTCGCCTATCTCACGGCGGACGGCACCGAATGGGACGCACCGCTTGAAGGCGGGCCGATCCTGCCGCCGCCGATGCCGGGTCCTGACGTCTTCGACCTGTCCCATCAGCCGCCGGCCGCTCCCGCGAAGGCCGCCGCCCTGGCGCCTGGAGCTCCGAGGTCGCCGCTCATGGAGCGCTTCGGCGAGCCGGCGCCCGACGACCGGACCGCCCTGGGCAGCAACAACTGGGCGCTGTCCGGCGCCCACACCGCCGACGGCCGCGGAATGCTGGCCAACGACATGCACCTGGGAATCGGCGTGCCGAACACCTGGTACCGCGCGTCGCTGATCTGGAACGACGCGAACGGCACCAGCCGCCAGACCACGGGGGTGACGCTGCCCGGCACGCCGATGGTGGCGGTCGGCTCGAACGGCCATGTCGCCTGGGGATTCACCAACAGCTACGGCGATTGGACCGATCTGGTCGAGCTCGACGTCGATCCGAAAAACCCCAAGGTGTACGCAACACCTTCGGGTCCGAAATCGTTCGAGTCGATTAAGGAGACGATCCGGGTCAAGGGTCGCCCGCCGGTCGAGATGACCGTGCTCGAAACGATCTGGGGACCGGTGATCGACACCGACCACAATAAGCGCCCGCGGGCGCTCGCCTGGACCGCCCATTTTCCGGAGGCGATCAACGTCGCGAGCCTCGATCTGGAAAACGCGGGCAACGTCGCGGAGGCGATCCACGCGGCGCACCAGATCGGCATTCCGCCGCAGAACTTCACCGTGGTCGATGCGGAAGGTCATGTCGGCTGGACGATCATCGGCGCGGTTCCCCGGCGCATCGGCTGGGACGGGGCGACTCCCGTTTCCTGGGCGGACGGCACCCGCGGCTGGAACGGTTGGCTCGCCGATTCGGAAGTCCCGACGATCGTCGATCCGCCCGACGGCCGGATCTGGACCGCGAACAACCGGACGACCGGCGGGGACTTCCTGGCAAAACTGGGCAACGGCGGCCACGATCTCGGCGCCCGCGCGCGACAGATCCGCGACGACCTGGGCCGGCTCGAAAAGGCGGCGCCCAAGGACTTTCTGGCGATCCAGCTCGACGACCGCGCCCTGTTCCTCGCTCATTGGCGCGACCTGGAGCTGGCGGCCCTGACGCCTCAGGCGCTCGCCGGACACCCCGAGCGCGCGGAGATCCGGCGGCTACTCGAAACCACCTGGACCGGCAAGGCGTCGGTCGATTCCGTGGCGTTTCTCGCGGCGCGGAACTTCCGGGCCAACGTGCTCGATCTGGTCTTCTCTCCAATCACCGCCCGCTGCAAAGCGGTCGATCCGAATTTCGACGTCTTTCAGCTGAGCCAGCTCGAAGGGCCGCTCTGTGAGATGTTGGCCAAGCGGCCCGCCCACCTGCTCGATCCGAAATGGAAGAGCTGGGACGAGCTGATCCTCGCCGCGATCGACATCTTCCCCGAAGACACGAAGCGTCTCGGTCCGAACCTGGCGGACCGGACCTGGGGCCGGCGCAACACCACGCGCTTCCAGCATCCGATCGCGCAGGCGATTCCCGCTCTCGGCCGCTATCTGAACGCCCCGAGCCACGCCTTGCCGGGCGACCAGAACATGCCGCGCGTCCAGTCGGCCGGCTTCGGCGCCTCCGAGCGGCTCGCGGTCTCCCCCGGGGCGGAAGAGAAAGGCATCTTCCACATGCCCATCGGCGAGAGCGGACACCCCCTCTCTCCTTATTACATGGCCGGCCACGAAGCGTGGGAAAAAGGCGAGCCGACGCCGTTCCTGCCCGGCAAGGCGGTCCACCGGCTCACCTTGGGGCCGCCGACGGGCAACAAGTAGAGACGGAGACGGGGCGCATGGCATTGAAAGTGCTAAACCGGTTCGCCATGCGTCCTCGCCGGCTTGGCTTTCGCCGCGGTTTCCGCGGCCTCGCCCTCTTCGGTTGTCTCCTCTTGGCTCCGGTCGTGTCTCTCGCCAAGGACAACCCCAACCCCAACCTCGCCCTGGCGTTTCGCCAGTTCCTCGAAGACGTCGATCTTCTGATCACCAAAGACGAACGCAAAGCGTTTCTGGCGATCGAGAAGGACTACCAGCGCGAGGCGTTCATCCGCGCGTTCTGGAAAGCGCGCGATCCGTATCCGGAGACCCTGCGCAACGAATTCGAGATCGAGTGGCGGCGCCGGCTGGACGAGCGGATCGTCCGCTACCCGGAAAAGCTCGACGACCGGGGGCGGGTCTACATGCTCAAGGGCGAGCCGTTGTCGGTCTTCAACACCGACTGCGGACTCTTCCTGCTGCCGCTGGAAATCTGGACCTACCCGGCGGGCAAGAACGGCATCGGCACCTTCACTTTTCTGTTCCGGCGGCCGGCCGCGAGCGGACCTTATCGGCTCTGGCGACCGAGCGAGGGATGGGCTGTTTTGTTGCCGGCGTTTCGCGAGAGGGACGACGGCCTCGGTAACGAGCAGCGGTTCATCGCCCTGGTCAACCAGCGCTGCCTCACCCAGGCGGCGCTCGTCCGGCAGGCGATCTACCAGGTGCAGGTGGAGGACCGAGGCGGCGAGCTGGAGGTCGCCCAGGCGAAGCCGGAACGGCGGGGCGACAACGAGTGGCTGGCGAGCTTTAAAACCGTTTCGACCGACGTGGAGGAAACCGACCCTCGCCTGAACGCCCGGCTGGATGCCGTCGAGCAGACGCCCGGACGTTCGCAGCAAGTCCGCGTCCGCGCGTTGCTCGCCGTCCCTTCGGTCGACGCCACGGCGACCGAGATCGCGGGCTCGCCGAGCTATGAGTTCCTGGTGACCGGCGAGGTGTTGAAAGAGAGCGAGCTGTTCGATTCGTTCCGGGTGCGTTTCGATCTGCCGAAGAAAGAAGGCGCGGTGCCCGCCGACCTGCCGCTCGCGGTCGAGCGCGAGCTTCGTCCCGGCTCGTACAAATGGGTGCTCAAGGTCGAAGAGCTGGCGACGAAAAAAGCGGTCCGCTTCGAGCGCGACGTCGAGGTCTCGGCCGATTCGAATTCGATGGCCGCCGTGGCGGCGGCCGGGAACGCCGAAAGCCCGCAGGGCGCGGCCCCGGCCCTCTTGCCGCAGGTTCCCGCCGTGCCGATCCGGCTCCTGCGGCCGGACGGCAACCTCCAATCCGGCACGGTGCGCATCGATACTGAGATCGGCGATCCGCGGATCACCAAAGTGACGTTCCAGCTGGAAGACAAGCCCATCCTCACCAAGGGCAAGCCGCCCTACAGCGTCGAGCTGAACCTCGGCTCGCTGCCGGCCAGCCGGACCGTGCGGGCGCTCGGTTACGACGCGACCGGAACTCTGATCGGCAGCGACGAGCTGGCGCTCAATCCGGGCGGACAGCGCTTCGCGGTGCGCCTGCTCGAACCGCGGCCGGGGCTCGATTCCGGCGGGCGGAAGAGCGCCGAAGCGGAGATCAAAGTGCCGGACGGCGAGGCGCTCGACCGGCTGGAGCTGTTCGTCGATTAGCGGCGGGTGGCGACCCTCTATCAGCCCCCTTGGCTGCAACCGATCGACCTGCCCACGGGCGGCGCGATCGTCTCGGTGCGGGCGCTCGCCTACTTGACCGACGGCCGCACCGCGGAGGACCTCGTGGTACTGAATGCGCCGGGCGAGATCGGCCATGTCGAGGTGCGACTGGTCGAGCTGCCGGTGGAGGTCCACGACGCCGCGGGGCGTGCGGTTTCGGGTTTGGCCGCCGCCGATTTCTCAGTCACCGAGGACGGCGTCGCCCAAGAGCTGCTGCGTTGCGACCGGGTGGAAAATCTGCCGATTCGCGCCGCCCTGCTGCTCGACACCTCGGCTTCGATGGAGTCCGCGCTCGGCCAGGTGCAACAGGCGGCGGGCGGCTTCCTGCGCGGCGCGCTCAAGCCGGGCGATCGGGCCGCGCTGCTGCGCTTCTCGGAAAAACCGGTGATCGAAGTACCGTTCACGGCCGAGATCGACAAGCTGGCCGCGGGCCTCGCGGGGCTCTCCGCCGAGCGCAGCACCGCCCTGTTCGACAGCCTGATCTTCGCGCTCGACTACATGAAGGGGCTCGCCGGGCCGCGCGCCCTGTTGGTGTTGACCGACGGCGGCGACAAGTCGAGCCGGTTCGATTTCGACCAGACGCTCGAAGCCGCGCGGCGCAGCGGCGTCGTGATCTACGCGATCGGCCTCGCCCTCCCGAGAAGCGAGCTGGCCGCCCGCCACAATCTGGAAAAACTGGCCGAAGCCACCGGAGGCCTGGCTCTGTTTCCCAACGACGCCGCCGAGCTTTCCGGCCTCTACCAGGCGATCGACCGCGATCTGCGCGCCCGTTGGCTGCTGTCGTACCAATCCACCCAATCGACCAGCGACGGCAAGTTCCGCCGCGTCGAGGTCGCCGCGAAGCTCCCCGGCCTCGAAATCAAAGCCCCGGCCGGCTACGCGCCTTAAAGCCGTCATCAACAAAAAGGCCCGGCGGGCCACCTCGGAGGTGACGGGCCCACCGGGTCTCCAGATCGCCGGATGGAGCGGCGTCCTGGAAAATCCTCGTCGCTTGGACGGCCACACAAATCGGCTTTCGCTTGGACTCCGCCGATTCTGACACCGTAGACCCCGAATCGGGGGAAAACGATTAGACTTGCCGCCCTTTTCGAATCAGCCCATGTCCTCCGCCTATCTGATCGACGCCTCGCCCTACATCTTTCGGGCCTATTTTTCGCTCCCCGACTCGATCCGCGACCGCGACGGGAGACCGGCGCAGGCGGTCCACGGTTTCATCTCGTTCCTGCTCAAGCTGATCGCCGACGAGAATCCAAGCCATCTCGCGGTCTGCTTCGACCGCAACCTCTCGGCCAGCTTCCGCAACGAGATCTACCCGCCGTACAAGGCGCAGCGCCCTCAGCCGCCGCCGGAGCTGGAAAGCCAGCTGCCGGCCTGCGAAGAGGCGGCCCGCGCGCTCGGCGGAGCGACGTTCATCGACGACCGCTACGAGGCGGACGACCTGATCGCGACCCTGCTCGCCCGGTGCAAGCCGGACGACGGATGCCGGGTGGTGATCGTCAGCTCGGACAAGGATCTCACCCAGCTGGTCGGCGAGCACGTTTCGTTCTACGACTTCGGCAAGGGCGAGCGCTTCGGCCCGGCCGAGGTGCTCACAAAGTTCGGCGTGAAACCCGAACAGATCGTCGATCTGCTGGCGCTGGCGGGCGACGCGGTCGATAACATTCCGGGCGTACCCGGCATCGGAAAAAAAGGCGCGGCCGAGTTGCTCCTCCGCTACCCGAACGTCGAAGGACTGTACGCCAAGCTCGACGAGCTGACCCTGCGCACGGATCTACGTGGAGCCCGGACGCTCGCCGCCAAGCTCGAAGCGGGCCGCGACCTCGCGTTTCTCTCAAAGAACCTGGCGAAAGTCGCCACCGACGCGCCGATCGCCAAGCCGTTCGATTTCGATCGCCACCTGCAGTTCCACGGCGCCGACCCGGCGCTCGTCGATCCGCTGTTCGAGCGGCTGGGATTCAAGCGGCTCAAGGATCGGATCGGGCGCTGGCGGTGACTTCCAAGACCGCCGAGCGCCCGATCCGCGGCTTCACAACCGCTGCTTGACGCCCACCGTAAACGTCCCCGTGCGCCCCGCTAGGTTGGTGGTCGCCTCTATCGTGTAGGTCCCAGGATCGAGCGTGCGCCGAATCTGGGCGTCCCAGGCGATGCCGCTGTCATTGTCCGAGGCAATCACCTCGCCGGATGTTCCCGCGCCGCGCAGCAGATAGACGAAAGGATCCGTGAGCCGCGGAAACGTCTCGACATCGATTTGCACCGAGGTCCGCGCGGCGAGCGTGAAGGTGAAGTACTTGGCGTAACGGCCGGAACGATGAGCCGAGGCACAGCTGTTCTCCCAACTCGATCCCCGCCGCGACGGGAACTCAATCTGCCGCTGGCAGGAGCCCTGGGAGGTGCAGTCGATCTGGTCGCAGGCGATCATCTTGGCGATACCAATCGTGCAGCCGATGATCGAGGACGGCGCCGGAATGCCCAAGCAGGTATAAGCGAGCATTCCGAGGGCAAAGGTGGTCGTTGCTCCGCAGGGGGTCGTGTTCAGCAGATCGGCGAGACCGGTGAGGTCGATCGTTAGCCCGAGCGCCTGCGCGAGGCAGCGGATGATCTCGGTCGGGGTCAAATTCGCTTCCACCCCAACCGAGTCGAGCCGAAACGTCTCGCCGCTCGCGGCGGGCAGCACCCGGCCGCCAGCCTGGTTGAAGACGATCTCCTCCGGCCCCTGGCTCCAGAGCCGCATCTCGGTGCCGGCGAGCGGATCCTGCCGCAGTTGGAGGAACAGGACGCGTCCGGGGATCGGCTGGTAGTAGAGCACCAGCTGGGCGTCCGGCATCTTGGGCCGGTCGAGCGGCACGATCCACACTTCGCGCGCGCCGTCGTAGCGAAACGCCGCGCTCTCGGCCGGCAGAATGCCCTGCTCGCGCGCCAGGGCGTCGAGCACGGGGAGCAATCCAGGGGTCGCGGCGGCGAGATCGAACCGCTCGGTCGCGCTGCCGATCGCTCGGCTGATTTCGCCGCGAAGCTCCGCCGCCTTGGCCGGCGTGGACCCGGCGAGCGGCGCGAGGAAAAGAGTCAAAGTCAAGGTGGCGGAGGGGACGAGGATTCGAAATGGATGTGGCATCGAGGACTCCTCTCGGGGAAGTATGGCCTATGAATTCTAACGCGCTGTTGCTCCTCCGCGAGTGCCATCATCCAAAGCCAACCGCACCACCTCGAACAGCGTCGCCACGAACGCGCCTTTCGGTCCCGCGCGGTGGGGGCTCAAGAACTCCCATACGGTCTCGCCCGCCGGGGTGACTTCGAACGCCCGCCCGCGCTCCGATTCGGTGATCAGGGTATTGCCGTTGCCCAGGCGCTGTGCCGATCCGGCCTGTTCGGAGGAAAGAAATTGCGTCGGCAAACTTGGATATCTCCAGCCGATCTCGCCACTTCGCGGATCGATCTCCTCGACGTAGGACAGGCGGCGCCGCGGTTGGTTGTCGAACAGCAGGATCTTCCCCGAATCGAGCCGGGTCGGCTGGTGCTGCCCGTCCCAAGGACCGCGCCGCGCCCAGACGAAACGCCGAGTTTCGAGATCGACGATGCCGATCGTGTCGATCTCGCGCAGCGAAACGAGGGCCTTGCCGTCGAAGACCTCGATCGTGTTGGCGTGGAGGACGTCGCCTTCTAAAGGATGAGGCGAAAACAGCGGCGCGAACGGCGAATCGAGCAGCGCGCGCAGCAGCGAGATCCGCTCGCGGATTCGGCCCAGCGGATCGACGATCGTAATCGAGTCTTCCAGAGAGAGCCGGCTTGCGCTCACTTCCGGGACGATCTTCGCCTCTTTGGTGAGCAGGTAGATCGTGCCGTCCGAACCTCGAAAGAAATCGTTGTAGGTGCCGGCATCCACCTTCCATAGCAGGCGCGAGTCTCGATCGAGAGCCACCAGGCCGCCCGCTTGATAGATCGCGAGCAAGGTGCCGTCCGGAGCCAACTGCGCCCGGCGAAAGAACGCCGTCTCTTCCGTCGGCGCCTTGCCGGAAAACGCGCGCTCGAACGGCAGGCGCCAACGGTGAAGCGTTCGGCCGGCCATGTCGATCAAGAAGACCTCCGGCGCGTGGCCCGAGGTGTAGAGATTGATCCCCGGAAACGCACGACGCCGATCCCAGAGGGTTACGCCGGAACGCCCGGGTGCCGCTTTTGAGCCCGAGAGGTAGGGCAGGGAGATTGTCCGCGCGAGGTCTTCGGCAGAGGGGTTGGCGGTCTGGTTCGGGGCCGCCAGACGCCAGCGCCCGGCGGGCAGGTCGGAACGCGTAGCGCTCGGCTCCGGCTCGGCGTGTCGGTTGCGGAGGTAGAGAGAAACGGAAAGGACGGCCAGCAGAAGGAGGGAGAGAAAAACGAGGCGGGAGCGAACCATGCAGCCCTCCGCTTCACAGCCCCCGCGGCCGGAGCGCCCGTTCGAGCACGCCGAGCAGGGCGTCGACCGCTATCGCGAGCAGGGCGGCCGGAAGCGCTCCGGAGAGGATGCGCCGGTTGTCCGCGAGTTGGAGGCCGGTCACGATCGGCTCGCCCAAGCCTCCTGCGCCGACGAACGCGGCGAGCGTTGCGGTTCCGACCGTGAGAACCGCCGCGGTGCGGATTCCCGCCAGCACGATCGGCAGGGCGAGCGGCAGCCGCACCTGGCGCAGGACCTGGCCCTCGGTCATTCCAAGCGAGAGGGCGGCTTCGACCGCCTTGGGGTCGGCGTCCCGGACTCCGGAGTAGGTGTTGCGGACGATCGGAAACAGCGAGTAGATCCAGAGCGCCACGATCGCCGGGCGGGCTCCGATGCCGAGGAGCGGCAGCATGAACGCCAAAAGAGCGAGCGACGGCACGGTCTGGGTGATCCCGAGCAGGCGGATCGCCGGCTCCGCGAAACGGCGGCGCCGTTCGAGCAGCAGGCCGAACGGCACGGCGATCAGGACGCCGAGCAGAAGTGCGAATCCGGAGAGACCGAGGTGTTCGAGCGTCCGCCGGAGCAGCGCCTGGCGTTCTTGCCAAAGATAGGCGAAGAACCCCGCGCGCTCGGGCGCTTTTCCCTTCGTTGCCTTCTGAGGCTCCGTTCCAGGCCGGGCGGCGACGAGACCTAGATTCGCCAGCACGTCCCGGGCGACCGCCTCTTCGCTCTCGCCATGCTCCAACCGGAAGTTGAGCGCCCGCATCCGCTCCTCGTCGAACGCCCCGGCGAGCAGACCGAGCGCGGATGCAACTTCCGGGTGTTTCCGAAGGGTTTCTCCACGGACCAATGCCGCCGCCTCGTAGGGCGGGAAGAAGCCGCGATCGTCTTCGAGAACCACGAGGCGATGCTCGATCAGCCGGGCGTCGGTCGTGTAGACGTCGAGCGCGTCGATCTCCCGCGCCCCCGCCGCACCGTACTTGATCGCATGCTCCAGAGAACGGACGGAGCCGAAATGCAGGCCGTAGGCCTTTTCAAGTCCCGGGAGCCCGTCGTCGCGGCCGACGAACTCCTGGCCGAAGCCCGCTTTGAGCCGCGGTGCGATCCGCGCGAGATCCGACAGGGTGCGCAGGTGCTCCCGCTCCGCCAGCTCCTGCGGCACCGCGATCTCGAACGAGTTTTCAAAGCCGAGCGGCGCGAGCCACCAGAGGTCGAATCGGTGGAGAAACTCTTGGCGCACCCGCGCGAGCGCCGCCGCCCTGCCGCCTTTCGACGCTTCGCCGAGGATCGAGACCAGGCCGGTCCCGGTGTATTCGGGATAGACGTCGATCGCCCCCGTGCGCAGCGCCTCGAAACAGATCTGCGTGCCGGCAAGGCCGAGGCGGCGCTCGACCGGCAGCCCCGTGCGCGCCTCGATCAGTTGGGCGAACACCTCGCCGAGCAGGCGGCTCTCTTCGAAGTTTTTCGAGCCGACGACGATTCCGTCCCGCGCGGCGAGCGGGATCGCCGCGAGCAACCCCAAGAGGACGAAAGCCGCTCTACGCATGCGCGCTCCGCCGCGACAGCGCCAAATCGAGCAGCGCTTCGACATACGGATCGGCCGGCCGCCGTTCGAGATCCTCGGCCGGGCCGATCTGGAGCAGCCGTCCGCCGCGCAGCACCCCCGTCCGCGCCGCGAGCCGGAACGCCTCCGCGAGATCGTGAGTCACCAGGATGGCGGCCTTGCCGAGCGCCGCGGTCCATTCGGCGAAATGCTGGTGCAGCTCGCGGCGGGTGAGCGCGTCGAGCGCGCCGAAGGGCTCGTCGAGCAGCAGAATCGGCGGATCGGCGGCGAGCGCCCGGGCGAACGCCACCCGCTGACGCTGGCCGCCGGACAGCTCGTTCGGATACCGGCCCGCGTAGGTCGAATCGGACAATCCCACCAGGTCGAGCAGCTCCTTGATGCGCTCCCGGCGGCGGGCCGGCTCCCACCCGAGCAGCCGGGGGACCGTCTCGACGTTCTTGCCCACCGTCCAATGGGGCAGGAGGCCTCCGTCCTGCGGCACGTAGCCGAGCCGCCGCCGGAGCGCGATCGGATCGACTCCCGCGATGTCTTCCCCCTCGACCACGACCCGGCCGGAGGTGGGCAGGAGCCGCCGTTTGAACAGGCGCAGAAGGGTGGTCTTGCCCGAGCCGCTCTCGCCGACCAGAGCCACGGTCTCCCCCGCCTCAACCGTAAACGACACGTCGTCCAGCGCCCGGGTCCCCTCGGGATAGACCTTGACGACGTGCTCGACGGCCAGGGCGGAGGGCATCGGGGCGAAGCTTCTCACGAACTTCTAGCGACTTGGCGGCGGGCGGGTAGCCAGAGCCAGGCGGAGCCAGGCGGAGACCCGCTATAATCGGCTTTCCCGGTGGAATTTTGATCCGCCATCGGCCGCTTTTCCTACTTCCGGCGCCCAGTGCTCAGCCGCGCCGCTTCGTCTTCCCGAACCGGAGAGTTCCTATGCCCCCGAAAGCTCGCGTCGCCATCCTCGAAACGAAGCCGGACACCGTCCTCGAAGACGTCGGACGCACGATGGAATTGGCCGAGGTAAAGAAGTACCTCGACCCCAAAGCCACCACGATCCTCAAGGACAACATCTCCTGGCACTTCCCGTTCCCGGGCGCCAACACGACCCCCTGGCAGCTCGAAGGCACGATCCAGAAGCTTCGGGCCGACGGCTACTCGGACCTGGTCTGCGTCCAGAACAACACGGTGGTGACCGATCCCAAAAAGGGCGAGCGACTGAACCGCTACCTGCCCGTGCTCGACCAGTACGGCGTTCCGGTGCGCTACAACTGCTTCGCGGACGACTTGAAGTGGGTGACCTACAAGCCGAAGGGGAAGATGCTGGTGCTGCCCAAGATCTACCCCGAGGGCATCACGATCCCCGAGTTCTTCCAGGGCAAGAACATCGTCCACCTGCCGACCGTCAAGTGCCACATCTACACCACCACGACCGGCGCGATGAAGAACGCGTTCGGCGGCCTGCTCAACACCCGCCGCCACTACACCCACAGCTGGATCCACGAGACGCTGGTCGATCTGCTGACGATCCAGAAGGAGATCCACAGCGGCCTCTTCGCGGTGAAAGACGGCACGACCTGCGGCAACGGCCCGGGGCCGCGGACGATGATCCCGGTCGAGAAAAACCTGATGCTCGCCTCCGGCGATCAGGTGGCGATCGACGCCGTGGCCGCAAAGCTGATGGGCTTCGACCCGATGTCGATCAAATACATCCGCCTGGCCCACGAGGCGGGCTTGGGAATCGGCGATCCGCGCGACATCGACGTGGTCGGCATGGACATCTCGGGAATGAACTTCAAGTTCCGGGTGGGCGACAACTCCGCCAGCCGGATCGGCGACGCGATCTGGTTCGGGCCGTTCAAGGGGCTCCAGAACCTGTTCTTCCACACCCCTCTGGTCAATCTGTTCGTGTTCGGTTCGTACTTCTACCATGACTACGTCTGGTACCCGACGATCGGCAAGAAGCGGACCGCGGAGTACACGAAGAACAGCCAGTGGATGCGCCTGTTCGAGCAATATCCGGAGGCGGTGCCGGCCGAGCGGAAGGCCGCTTGAGCCCGCCGCAGAAATCCCCGAACGAGCCTGTTGCCGCCTCCCCGCCTTCGACCCATTCCGCCACCCGGGCGGAGATGGATGAGGCCGGGCGCGGCTTCGAGCATCTCGGCCGCCGACTGCTGATCCCGGCGTTTTTGGGTGTCCTCGCCTGCGTCGGACTCGCGCTTTTCGCCGACGCGGGAAAAGTTGCCGCCCGGCTCCGCGAGTTCGATCTCGCCCTGCTGCTGCCGATTTTGGGGCTGTCGCTCGGCAATTACGTGCTGCGCTTCGTCCGCTGGCAGATCTATCTCGATCGGCTCGGGGTGACGCTCTCGCGGGGAAAGAGCCTCGCGGTGTTCCTGGTCGGCTTCCTGCTTTCGGTGACTCCCGGCAAAGCGGGCGAGCTGGGCAAGGCCTGGCTGGTGCGCGAGCTGGG
>Ga0134122_10000896_pt1 | contig 20962 bp, 32 predicted proteins | sample KB302_FD_96461 | JGI IMG/M metagenome (GOLD analysis project Ga0134122, IMG submission 96461) | Terrestrial soil microbial communities without Nitrogen fertilizer from Kellogg Biological Station, Michigan, USA - KB3-0-2 | ecosystem: Environmental > Terrestrial > Soil > Unclassified ... | reverse complement strand
CCTCGTCGGCCAGGAGGTTGCCCATCATGGCCGCCAGGAACTTGGGATTGGTGCCGTCGTCGCTGCCCGCCGCGCCGTCGAGCCCGAGATCCGCGCCCACGGGTTGGAAGCTCTTGACGCCAGCGAAGCCGGAGATGACCTTGTAGTCGCAGAGCAGCCAGCGGCCGTTCTCGTCGTTGTCCTTGAGGTTCGGCTTGACTACGTCGCCGTCGTTGCCCGTGGAATCGCTGTCGCCGTCGAAGCGGTAGAAGAGACCGCTGTCCATCGTGAGGGCCAGCTGGCCGTGCGAAGGACGCGGGAACTTCTTGAGGGAAGCCACGCTGTCGCGGACCAGGTAGCTTTCCCGGACCAGGTTGTCGTTGCTCATGTCGTCCTCTCTCTCAGTTTTTCAGAAGGCTCTCTTTACTCGCAGGCCTGCCAGCGGATGACGTCTCCGGCGATGGGCGCGGTCGCGCCGTTCGAGGAGATCTTGATCCGCGTGCCCGAGATCGTGGCGCGCCAGGTGATCGCCTTGTGCTCCCCGGTCGAGGCGAAGCACTCGAACTTCACGAACCGCGGCGTCTGGAGGGCCGTCGGGATCATGATATTCGCGGCCAGGATGTCGATCGCGTTGACGGGGTACTCGCCCTCGTCCTCGACGCGGTTGCGGCTCGACTCGGCGCCGCCCAGCTTGTTCGACACCGCCGCGATCACGTTGTCCGAATCGCCCATCGTGGTCGTGAAGGCGATCTGGCCGGCATCGGACTGCTTGTCCGTCTCGATCCGGACGACCTTCGTGTCGACGGGGTCGACGTAGGCCGTGACCGCCTTCGAGGGCTTGTTCGCGTTGATCTTCGCGACCAGCTCGGCCGCGCAGAGGGCGTCGGAGCCGGCGGAGCGGTTCAGCCACACGCGGCCGGCGACGATGTCGCCCTCGGTGTCGTTCCATTCGTACGTCTTCGAGCCGAGCACGATCACCTCGGCGTCCGCGAGGTTCGCGTTGTCGCCGATGCGGACCGATCCGAATCCCTTCGTGCCGTTGTACAGTTTGCGTCCCATGGCTCCGGTCTCCTTCGCTCTCTCTCAGCCGCGGCGCTGTCGTGGAATCACGCCAGTCTTGTCCGCTCCTATTCGCCCTGGTCGGCGATGCCCAAATTCTTCAATTGGTCCATGGCCTGCTTGCGCGCGGCATCGTCCATCGGAGGCGCGTCCTGAAGGGCCTTCGCTGCTTCTTCGCCCTTGGCGACTTCTTCCGCCTGCTCCTTCTCGAGCTCCTCGAGCTCCTGGGCGTTGACCAGCGGGAGGTCGAGGGTCTTCATGATGGCGGGACCGTTCAGGATCTTGGCCAGAGGCACGCGCTTGCCGGCGGCTTGCATCGCTTCGGCGTCCATCTGCTTGAAGAGGACCTCCTTGAGCAGGTCCTTCATGCCGGCGGACAGGCCCGATGGGCAGAGGCGCGTATCGCTTTCCTCGAGCGCCTGTTCGCCGAAGTTCCAGAGGACGTAGTCGTCGACGAACTGCGGGTTGACGAAGTCCTCGAAGAAGTCGTAGAGGATCGATTCCAGACTTTCGGAAAGCGTGTCGGCATGAACGGTCGCACGGGCACGCGAGCCCGAATCCTGCGACGTGGCGACTTCGTCGGTAAGCCAGAAGGCGCGGCGAATCGCCAGCGCCCGCGCATTGATCGGGATCTGGAACATGTCGCCGCGCTGATCGTCGAGCAGGTAGGACAGGTCGAACTTGAAGTTCCCCTTGTCGTCGCGGATCGACGGCAGGATCACGCCGCCCGAGAGCTTGATGGCGGCCTGAACGGCTTCCATCAACTCGAAGCCGTCCATCGTCACATTGCCCCGCATGTAGCTCGCATCGGCGCGGCCGATGGGGATGGGATCGCCGTGGCGTTCGTAGTAGCGCCCTTGGGCGAGCTCGAAGAAGATCTTCTCCCACCACGGCGAGTAGGCGTCGTCGAACTTGCCCCACCCGCGGAGGTCCTGGAAGACGTCCTCCGATCGGTAACTCCACAGAGCGACGCGCTTCGGGCCCACCAGTTCGTCGCTCGACTTGCCCGTGAGGAGCGAGTTCTGCCGAACGCCAGCCCAGGTGTCGGTCTTCTCGTCGACCACGAGCGAAAGCGTCCGAGGATCGATCGCCTTGATCTTGTCGAACGACCACTTCGTGCCGAGGTTCTTGCTCACCGACTCGCCCAGCTTCTCGCCGTATTCGACCGTGACCAGCTTGGGCTTGTAGGTCTTCTCGACCACCTGGTAGCCGAAGCCCAGCGCAAGCGATCCGGCCTTCGCGATACGCCGGTATTTGCGCTTGAACTCCTGCTCGACCGCGGCCTTGATGATGGGGTCTTTCGATTCGACCGTGAACTGGGCGTTGATGAGAGGCGCCCGGACGATCGCGTGGGCGAAGGAGACGTCGGGATCGAGACGCATCTGGAGATGCTCGCGCATCCCCACATAGCGCGGGTTGAAGACGCCGATCACCCGCTTGACCTCGGCGGCCAACTGCCCGGCGAGCATGGTCGCAAAGTTCGACCGCAGCGTCGACTGGGTGGGAGGCCCCTCCTTCGGATCGTTCTCCTTGGCCAAGAAGAGGCGCTTCAGGAAATTCTTCATAGGCCAAACCTCCGCGGGCCGCCCGAGAAGGGCCTGGGCTTGCCCGGGAGGATGACCTGGGCGCTCGCGGGGATCCTGGCGACCTCTTCGCCGGCGAGATAGTTGTAGGCGTGCGCGGCCGCGTCGACCATGTCGATGGTCGGTCCGCCGGGGAAGCTGTCGACCTCGGCCGCGAACTCGGCGTTCCACAAGGGAGCTTCGCGCAGAGTCATGTTCCCCACCTGGGCCTGGCCGCCCATGGCCATTGCGCGGAGCTCCTTGGAACCGCCCCTCGAGGCGCGCGAGCGGATCACGGTCCACCCGTCGAGCAGTCGGACCAGCTCGTCCACCTGGGCAGGGCCTCCCGAGCCGGGCTCTTCCTCAAAGACGATAGGAACGCCGCGGCCGTCGATCTGGGCCTGCTGCTTGATCTTCTCGTTCCGAATGCCCGGACCCCAGCGGCCGAAGTTGACGTCGGCGATGTGGTACTTGTTCGACTCGCCCTCGCGCCGCTTCGTCATCATCACGCCGGCGGTCCGCTTCGCGGTAGGCGACTCGCTGTAGGCCAAGTCCCATGCCCGAACGCGGGTGGCGAATGCGGGATCCCCTCGAACGATCTTGAACCACTCGCTCTTGAGATCGCCGCCCCCGCGCGGGTAGGGGCGCTGCTGGTAAAGGCCGGCCCAGGTGTTGGGATTGACGGCGCTCTGCGTCGCAAGAAGCCCCTCGATGGGGTGAAGCTCAGGAACGAGCGCCTCGCCCGTCTTGCGCGACCATTTGAGATTCAGCGGTCGACCATGGACGTCGACCAGGTCCGCCAGGCTCTCGTCCTCTTCCGCGATCGCAGGCAGCCGAATACGGACCCATTTCTCTTTGCCGGACTCATGGAGCTTGAGGATCCGGCCGATCGGATCGTCGACCGCCCGGCGTGTCATGATCACGATCCGGATGCCGCCCTGCTGTAGACGAGATGAAAGCTCTTCCTGCCACCAGAGCCAGATCTTGTCCTTCTCGAGCTTCGATGTCGCAGCTGCCGCATCCTTGATGAGATCGTCGGCAATGGCGATCTCCGCGGGGCGGCCCGAGATGCCGCCCTCATAACCCGAGGTGATCATCCCTCCCTCATGGCCATCGAGCTTCCACTCCGAGGCGCCGGCCACATCGTCGCGCACGTCGGACCCGATGAGGCCGGAGTTCCGCATGACCACGTCGCGAGCCTCGCGGCCCCAGCCCGCGGCATAGCCCGCGGCGTAGGAGCTCAGGATGATGCGATGATTCGGACGATGCCGCAGGTACCAGGCGGGGAAATATTTCGACCAGTATTGGCTCTTCCCGTGCTGCGGCGGGACCTCGATGAGGAGGTTCGTGATGAAGCCGAGGAGAACGGCGATCGCGACCCGATCGAAGAGAGCCCAGAGTCGAGTCCTGCTCAAGCGGCCCCCGGTTGATTCAATTGCGAGGAGAGACGGACTTAGCTGCGCGTCGCTCTGCGATCCGGTCAACGAGATCGCAGAAAGAATCGCGGACTCCAGGGTCTCCTCGGAGTTCTTCAAGACGATCATTCAGAGTTGAGGCGGTCGCACTCGCGCCGGCGCTTGCGTGCGCGCTCGGGTTGTTGTTGATCACGATGCCGGCGGCCTCCGGCGTGAGCTTGACGAGGGCGCGCTCGAGAAGGAATTCCAGGAGACCGACATCGCCCTTCAGGGCCAGCTTCTTCGCGATCGCCCAGACTTCGCGAAGCTGCGTGCTCGTCAGGAGCTTCAAGAACTCGGTGTTCTTGTTCGGGATTCCGGGCGCTCGGCCTTTGGGATTGAGGGTTTTGCCCTTCCTGATGCGGCCATGCTCATCGCGGACATCGTCGTCGACCACGATGAGAGGTTCGGGAGCTCCGGCTGCAGGCGCGGCGATCGCGCCCGAAACCGGGGCCCCCGAAGGGGCCGCTGCGGCGGACGGCAGCGAGACGGGTTCGGGATCGGCGTGGCCGTTCCCGTTTGTATTGGCTCCGTCGCTCGCGTCCATGCGCCCGGAACTTACAGGCAAATGTGCCTGTCAAGGGGGCAAACGTGCATGCATGCGGTGACGAGCGGCGAGCAGCGGCGAGCAGCGGTGACAAGCGGAGAGCTAGAAACCTCCCATAATCAGCCGCCGCAGGATCGTCACCTTCACCCTCGGGAGGAACACCGGAGCCGTCGGACTCGGCCTTCCCCATCGCGGAAGCTCGATCTTCAAGGCCACACAGCAGCGTTGCAGCGTGTCCTCGGAGTATCCCGTGGCGACCGAAAGAGACTTCCACCCGACCAGCACGTCGCCCGGCTTCTGTTCCGCTGGATCAAAGTCCAAAAGCTTGTCGACCATCTCTCTTGCTCCCATCTCACTGTCCCCTCACTCTTCCCACTGCAGACGTCTGCACTACCGAGGGCCAAACCTCGAGACCAACAAACCGAAGAACGCGGCTGCCGATGCGATCAAGGCCAGCACCCAGAGGATCTTCCGCCAGCGGCCGGCATAGGCGAGGTCCTCCGGCGTCTGCGCCGCCGCCCAAATGCCTCCATCCCTCGAGGGATCGGATTCCGGCCCCCGAAGCGGCCGCCCCGCCTGGTCCTGCGGTTGAGAGAGAACCTCCGAGAGAACGGCCATCGTCGCCCAGCCGTGACGAAGGCAGTTCACGCACACGTCATGCTTCCCCGCGAGGCGCTTGTAGGGAATGTGATTGAGCCGCCGGCATTCTTCGATCCGGCCCTCCGACGCGGCGATCGTGAGGGCGAGTGTCTGGAGATGCACGGCATGGAGCGCGCAGGCCGAGCACTTCTTCACGTCGGCCTCCCCTCTGCACTGGGGAATAGGTCCTCGAGCGCGTCGGGCCGGCACATCGGGACGGGCTTGGCCTGGCCGGTCGCTTCCAGCCAGGCCTGATGTCGGAGTTCCTTCTGGTGGCGCTCGTGGTCCCGCTCGGCAGTCAGGTCCTCGATGCGCTTGCGCAGGTTGTCGATCTCGACGTTCGCGGAGAAGAGGTCAGCGTCGACGCGGTCCCTTCTGGCCCGCTCGTCGTAGAACTGATTGCGCCACTCGTTCCTATTCTCCTGCATCTCGCGGATCGTGGCTTGCTGTCTCTCGAAGATCTCTACCACCTCCTTTCCAAGGAGCGGCCCGGACGCGGGTACGATCGTGACCCGCTGCAGACCGCGCAGCCGGCGCACCTCGGCGAGCAGGCTCGGCACGGCGTCGGCCAGCTGGCAGACGATCTTCACGTTCTGGACCTGGGCGGGATCGTCGTTGCTCACCCGGACCCGAAGAGTCTGCTCGCGCAATCCATCGAGCGCCTCGATCCTGGCGAGATCCGCCTCGGTTATGGACTTCAACTCTTCCGTCACGCCGACACCTTCCTCCCCGTCAGCTTGGCGAGCTCGGCGTCGAGCTGCTTGCAGAGCTGCTCGAGGGAGAGATCTACCTTCTCGATCTGGGTATCACGCGCATCGAGCTCGGCCTTCCGCTCGCGCCCCAGGTCCTGATAGGCGGCCGCGATCGCGTCCAGCTGCGCCTTGGCATGGGCTTCGACGGCATCGAGGCGGGCGTTGCGGTCCTTCTCCGCCTGGCGCAGCTCGTTCTCGATCTCCACGCCGCGGCGGAGCTTCTCGGCGACGAACCGGGCGCGCATCTCGCGGCGCATGTGGATTGCCTCGATCAGCTTTTGCGGCCGCTTCACGTCCTCCGGGAGGTCGGGAGGCAGCGGCTCTTCCTTCTTCGCCTTCGCCGGCGCCTCGATCTTCTTGGTCTCCTCGTCGGCCTTCACCGGCGCCTTGGATTCCATCTTCAGTACAGCCTCGCGCAGTTCCTCGATCTTCACGGTCTGGTCCGTAGAATCGACGCTCATGGCCTCTCCTCCCTCACAATCCCCGTACTTGCATTCCGTTCAAAAGGGCAGGACCACACCGGTCTTGCCCGATTCCTTCGCGATCTTCTCCACGCACTCGCGCGAGCATGCGTCCTGCGGTCCGTCGTCGTCCTGGCGCTGGAACCAGGAGCGGGGCTTGAACCAGCCGGCGCCGCCGTTCCGCACGTACTCCGCAGGCGCTTCCTTCCCGCAGCCGTCGCAGATGAATTTGGCCGCCATCACTTGCTCCTTTCGATTGATCTCTGTAATTCCAGGCGAGACTCGTTTGCCTGCTTCTCCCACGCCCGAGCCGACGCCATCGAGCGTTCATCCATCTGCCGCGCCGCCTTGACTTGGCTGAGGCGTTGATTCGCGCAATCGGCGAGTGGCTGACCGTGGACCGCACACTGGGCGTTGTAGGCCAGCATCTCGAGCTGCCTGCACTCCGCGTCGGACATCTTCTCGAAGGTCTTCATCGGCCCCTCCGCTTCTCGCAGACTTCGCAATGGCAGAAGAGCATCCACCGGGCGAACCACAGCCCGAGCACCACGCTCGCGCCGACCCAGACGCCCAGGGCGAAGCTCATGCCCGATTCCTCATCTCGATCTCCCGATGCCGCATGTGATACTTCAGCCGATTGACCAGGGCCGCGAGGAGCAGGGCCTCGATGCTCGAGATGTCCGAGACGAACTCACGCTCGAGGCGCTTACAGAGCGCGACGGCCTCATCCTGGAGCTCGACGAAGGAGCCGTCGAAGGACTCCATCACCGGCTCGAGCTGCGCGACGAGCTCGCGCATCCGATCCAAGGTCAACCGCTCCTGGGCCATCAGAAGCCTCCACCCAGTTCGGGCCGGGCTCCGGTCTCTGTTGCGGGAGAGAATGGAACAGCGTGCCCGGCCCGACAGCTGGGGTGGGGTACTAGGGCGTCGTTCATGCGGTCGCTCCCGGCAGATTGAGGATGGGAAGGAACCGCAGCTCCGTGAGCTCGCGCGTGGGCTCGAGGCGCCGAGCGAGTCGGAAGCCGGCGCAAATCATCACCCAGCCCTCGTCGGTGACCATGTGCGCGACGGTGATGTCCTTCCTGTGTTCGGTGCAGACTGTGACGCTCGTCTCGGAGTGGCAGGGGTACTTCACGCCGTCGAGCACACCGTAGACGGTGATCCCGACCTGCCATTCGAGGAGATTCGTGCAGCCCGAATGCCAGCACTCCTTCTTGAGCGGAATGTGGGGCATCGGGCCGTTGCCGATCTCGATCGTCACCGAGGCCTCCGGTTCCACCGCTCGACGGCGTACACCGGGCTGCAGTCCTGCGGGCCGTCGGCCTTGCAGAACTTGCAGTAGATGAACCACGCGCGGATCGGGCCGTCCTTGCTCATCTCCGGGACGGAGAGCATGCCGAGCTCGGTGCGCTCGCAGAACGGGCAGGGCTTTGCCTTCGTCACGACTTCGGGCTCGGGATCGATGCGGGGCGGGGTCATGCCTCTCTCCTTTCAGCGAACAGCCAAGCCGCGGCACGAGCCCGGCCCTTGCCGGAGATCTCGATCATGCCCGCGGTCTTGAGCGTGCTCATGTTCTTCTCGAATCCGCTTGAGGTGACGGTGGTGCCGGACCTGGCCGCGATCTCCTCGCGGTCGAGGTCCTGGGGATAGACCTGGACCAGGTTGTTCAGGATCGCGGCCTGGGGCGTGGAGATCGCCGCGGCGCACTTCTGGAGGAGCAGCTCGTGGGTCGGCGCCGGCTGATCGCCGACCTCGCCGCGCCCGGGCGACAGGATCCGGAGGTTGCCCGGGCTGCCCACGTCGACGTATCCGCCGGTCTTCAGCGTCGAGACGTTCTTCTCGAAGCCGCTCGACTTCCAGGTCGTGTCGGCGAGCGGTGCGATCCACGTGCGCGGGACCTCGCTGAAGCCCAGGGCCTCGAACATGGCCAGGGCCTGGAGGATCCGGAGCTGGGGACGGGAGACGGTGGTGTCGCGATCGGCTGAAGGCAGGAACGGAACGGGCCAGAAGGGAACGCGGGCCAGGAGTGCAGACGTCTGTAGTTGGGACACCGACTCTGCCGGCGTCGGCATGGGCTTGACCTTCGCGCCGTGCGCCGGGATGGGGGTGAGGACCGGCTCGGGCCGGCGGGCCCGCTGCTCGATCTTCTTCACATTCTCGGTGACCAGATCGGAGAAGCCGCGCAGCATGACGGCGATGCTGTCGCACTTGCCGGCAGCCGTGACGGCGTTCGCCATCGCCTTCTCGAGGCGGACCAGCTGCGCGGGCGGGATGACCGGGATTTCGACCCGGACGGGCTTGGGGACGGGGGCCGGGGCCGGGAGGGGGGTGGGGTCCTTCGGCCTCGAGGCGAGCTGCGCCTTGAGCGACCGGATCTCGCCGCGGAGCTCCGCCTCGGTCTTCGCCTTCGCTTCCGCCTCCTGGGGGAGATCCTTCAGCTTGGGGAGCAGCGCCTTGATCTTCTCCGACGGCGGCGGGGGCTCGGCCGAGAACTTCTTCGAGCCCACTTCCCGGTGCGAGGTGACGACGGGCCCGACCATGATGAGCGTGCGGTCCTTCGCGATCGCGGGGCCCAGGCCGTAGAACTGCCCGGGCTCGAGGGACTTGATCTCGACCTTGAAGCCCTCGCGCTCGCTCTTGGGCACGGAGAGGACCTCCGCGGCCCGGTCGACGTCGACGCCCTCGAACGTCATCCCGACCAGGCGGTTGAGGAGCTCGGCCGACACGTTCTTCGAGAGCTTGGCGAGGCGCTGCGTGTAGAGGATCGGGCAGATCCCGCGCTTTCGCCCGCGCGTGACGACGTCCTGAACGGCGCCGAAGGCCTCGCTCTCGCCCTGGCCCTTCTCGGGGGCGTAGACGTGGGCCTCGTCCAGCATAAGGATCAGGGGCCGCCAGAGCGACTTCGGCGCGTTGACCAGGGCCTCGAGGAAGACGCGGACCCAGTGGTGGCGCGTCTGGGGCTTCAGGTCGTAGAGGTCGAACACCGCCGATGCGCCCAGCTCGAGGAGCTTGTGGGCCACGAGCTCCGCCGTGCGCGGATCCGCCGGCGTATCGCCGCCCTTGCCGACCAGGAAGAAATCGAACTTGCCGTCCTCACGCAGCGTGTTGAACTCGCCCTCCGGGTCGATGATCCAGACGGGCACCTTCCCGAAGAGCTGCTCGGCCAGGCGCCGGGCGAGCCAGGACTTGCCGCCGCCGCTGTTGGCCTGCACCAGGGCCCGCGTCCGCAGGAGGACGTCCAAGTCCAAGTGGACCGCCCTCTTATCCGCGCGCCCGATCTCGATTCTCGCCACCGCCGTACCCTCCCTTCCGAACCTGATTCCGACCTGCTCTTGCAGGCCCACAAAACATTCAGAGATTTTTCAAACCCGAAAATCTCGTCTCAAAAACTCGTTCCATGTTTGCCGTCGTAACTCGTCCCATCCCTCTCCCTCTCCTAGAGGGATGGGACGTGGGACGAGTTCTCGTCCCACACTCCAAATCCCGATGGGACGAGTTTTGGGACGAGTTATTTAGCGTCACATTTCACCGAGTTCAGCCGGTAGAACGTCGCGTTTCCACGGACCACCGAAGTGATGGCCATCGCTTCCTGAAGCGAGTGGAGATGCCTGTAGACGTGGGTCTTGGAGACCCCCTGATCGGCCATGACGGAGACGATCTGCTTGCCCGGGATCTCGCCCCCGCCGGCTGCAACGGAGAGTTCCTGGATGACCTTGAAGACTCCGTCGGTCCCGCCGCCGCGCTTCTTTTTGTTGGATTCCTGCTCGCGGATCTCCCACCGGACGGCGTCGTCGTTCTGGCGGATGTACTCGACTTCCCACTTCGCCCGGTAGTCGAACTTCGACGTAATGGAAACCGGCGTGATATCGCCGTCGCCGCGGTCGCCCCAGTCGATGATCGAGACCGGTGCGGCCCCGATCGCGGTCGATCCGCGGCCGCGCTCCGACATCGAGACGCCCTCGCCGTTCTTCCTCCGGTGGTGGACGTACATGATCGCGCAGCGGCAGTTCTTGGCGATGCGCTGGAGGATCTGCATGACGAGCTTGATCTCGGAGGCCTTGTCCTCGTCGACGCCGTGGGCGTGGCTGATGGTGTCGAGCACGACCAGGTCGTAGCGCTCGCTTGCGATTTTCTCTTCGAGCGCCTGGGCATGCTCCGCGACGTTCATGAGGAGGAGCGGCATCTCGACGACGTGTAGGTTGGGCGGGATCCCGTTCGACCCGAGGCCTCGGGCGTAGGACAGGATTCGCTTCGAGATCAGCGGCAGCATGTCCTCCCAGGTGAGGTAGAGGACCTTCTGCGCCTTGCTCTGGAGGAGCGCCTTCTCGGGCCAGATTCCCATGCTGGTGGCGACCCCCAGGAACAGCGTGAAGCTCGACTTGCCGCCCTTCGGCGGGCCGTGGATCTGGGTGAGGTATCCGCGCGGGACGATCGGGTCGACGACATACTCGAGGGGCGTCTCCGCGGCCCGGAGGAGCTGCTCGCCGTGGACGACTGGTGAGCCGGTGATTTCCTCCCAGGTCTTCTTCTTCGTGGTCCTCGAGATCTCGGTCGCCTCCATGGTGGCGAGGGCGAGCTCCTCGAGCTCGCCGTTCAGGTCCTCGCCCTTCACTACCAGGTCGTTCACCTGCTTGATGAGTCGAAGGGCCTTGCGACGGCTGGCCAGCCGGACGACGCCTTTCGCGTAGCTCTCGGAATGATCTGGATTGGGAAGCTCCTGGATGAGCCCGACCAGCGCGTCGGCGCCGCCGACCTCCGCGAGCTTCCCGGTGGCGGCGAGCTCCCCGTGCAGCATGGGGAGATCGCACTGGGCCTCGCGGCTGAGGACCGTCTCGAGCGCCGCGAGGATGATCCGGTGCTGGGGAATGACGAACGGCTCCCAGCCGCGGGTGATCTCCTTCGAGATCTTGAAGCGCTCGCCCTGGCGTGCGTCGGCCCACAGAAGGGAGCCGACGAGCCCCTTCTCCTGGACTACGGCAGGATCCTGTTGGTCTGCCACAATGCCTCTCTCTCCTACCCTCTGCCTTCCGAACTCTCTCTCTAGCCCCTCAGCTCGTGTGCGCGTGATAGATCGCCATGCCGGCCGCGTCGGCCGCGTCGAGCGGCGGATCGAAATCCAGGTTGAGGATCCGCTTGACGACGTTGGCGACCTCGATCTTCTGGGCGTTGCCCTTGCCCGTGATCCGCTTCCAGGTCTGCGGGGAGTACTCGGTGAAGCGCAGCTCGGCGCCGCCGATCAGCGCGAGACAAATGGCCCGGCACCCGGCGATCGCGAGCGTCGCCATGTGGTTCTTGTTCACGAACGGACGCTCGACCACGCACTCCGCGTTCTTCTCGCGAGCCTGGTCGAGGATGGGGATCAGCTCGCCCATCACCTGGGCCAGGCGCGTATGGAGCGGGCCGTCCCGCATCACGATCGTGCCCATCGCCTGGGCTCGGTAGAGCCCAGGACGACGGACATCGATCAGCGCGTAGCCGGCGAAGTGGGTGCCGGGATCGAGACCGAGGACGAAGCGGGACATTACTCGGCCGCCTCGTCCTTCTCGTCCGCCTCGACCTGGTCCTCGTCGGTGACGCGGACCCGCTTCACCTTCCGCTTGCCCTCGGTGCGGCGGAAGATCGTGTTGCCCAGGCGGTACTCGGGGATCTTGTGCTTCTCCATCAGGGTCAGGAGCGCGTTGTGGAGCTTGACCTCGTCCTTGGTCATTTCCATCCGCTCCTTCACCTTCTGGTCCCACGCGGTCGCCGCGTCCTCCACCTCCTGGACCTTCTTGATCGGACCGCCGGCCTTGCCCTTGGTCAGCCCCGGCAGCCGGGCCTGCTTGAGCTTCTTCAGGCCCTCGCCTTTCTCCGTCGTTTCCGCCACTGGGATCTCCTTTCCTATCGAGTTCCGACTCGCGCGGACCGCCCGCGCGAGATTGCCTTCTCAGCCGCTTCGAACGTCTTGTAGCCCTCGGGATCCGCCTTCGAGTACTCCTCGCGCCAGGTCTGCCTCATCCGGCCGGGGATCCCGAAGGAGCCGAAGTAGACGCCTCGCTCCTGTCGGATGTACTTCCTGATGGCGTTCCAGTCCTTGAGCGACACGATCACGTTCATGGCCTATTCCTTCTGCACGGTGCCGGGCCGCATGCTGGTCTTCCCCTGGACCGCCGCCCACCAGTTGCAGGCCGCGGCCGCGACGGTGATGATCCGGTGGAGCTTCTTCTCGCGGTTGCCGCCCGGATTGTGGAGCGCCTTGCCGGCGAGGTAGCCGATCAGCCAGAACCAGTCGGCGCAGGTCTTTCCGGCGTCTCCCTTCTCGGCCCATCGGTCGCGCTGGTATGCGGCCTCCTTCTTCATCGCCTCGAAGAAGTCGTCGATCTCGGGCGTCCCGAGCTCCTTCCTGCACGGTTCGCAAAGGTTCATGGTCCTACACCGCCTCCTTCGCCGGCGCCGAAGGCGGCAGGACCTGGCTCTCGTCGCTCTTCTGCTTCGCCTCCTCCTCCCGGACCAGGGAGAGCAGCTCGTGGGCCGCGATCGCGGTGACGGCCTTGGGCCGCTTCTCCCACCAGGCGAGCGCCATCAGCTCCGTGAGGGGCAGCTCCAGCTTCGAGCAGAGGAGGGGGATGATCTTGGGCGACGGCGCCTTCACCTTGCCGTTCTCGATGCCCGAGATGTAGCCCTTGTGGGACCGGACCGCCTTGGCGGTTTTCTCGAGCGTCCAGCCCTTCGCCAGGCGGGCTTGCTTGATGCGCTGTCCGAACGTGAGCATGTGCGTGATCTCCTTCAATCTAGGTTTCTTGGAATGAGCGGAACGGGAAGCGGTGGCCACTCGAGGATCTCGATCTCAGATGGGGGGGGGGTGAGCCTCAGGGCCTCCTGGCGACCGGGGGCCGACGAATCGAACCGGGTCGTATGGTCAAGGCGTTGGAGGCCTTCACCTCCACGGGCGGTATTAGCGCCCTTCCGCGGGTGGCAGTGCCTACGTTCCCGGCCCTCAGCCACAGCGGTTTCGATTCGTCGCCCCGCGATCGTCATTTCTTTACCTCGGTCAGCGACCGATCGTCCTCTTCGGGCGTCGTGCCGATCTTCACGGTCGCATCGAACTTCGACTCGCACTTCGGGCACCAGAAGCGGACCGGCCTCGAGTCCCGAACGAACGCGATCCAGTCCGGCTTGCCGTAGTACTGCAGCGTGACGTCCGGGCACCGAGGGCAGACGACCTTGGTGTCCTGGAAGGCCAGGGCCAGCGGCCGGCGAGGGCGGCTCATGACCTCACCGGCTTTCCCTTCTCGTCGACCCACTCGCCGCCGACCAGATCTCCGGCCCGGCCGATGTTCTGGTCGACCCAGGCCTTCACCCAGCGGTTCGCGTGGAAGAAGGCGAGGTCCTCGCTCCAGACCTGCTTGGCGTTGGGGATCTTGAGCAGCGACCGGAGCGCGTGATCCGCGAGCGTGAGGGAGACATAGTGGGGCCCGACCGGCAGCCCGGTCCGCTTGTGGTAGATCCGGAAGAGCTCCGGGCGCTTGTGGTTCGAGCCCCAGTTCCAGGCGTTCGCCACGCAGAGGCCCTCGCCGTCGACGAGGATCTCCAGCTCGCGCGTGTCGTAGAGATCAATGCCCCGGATGAAGAGGAGGCTCACGGGCGCCTCCAGTCCTCGAGCGGTGTCGAGTAGGCGATGCGGGAGATGTGGTGCGGGTATCCGTTGCGCGTCCGTCCGAAACACTTGGGTGAGTACCGAGCCAGCAGGTCCGAGACGGCGTTGAATCGCTGGTCGAACTTCGGGAAGGCGCCCCAGCAGACGATCAATCGATAGGCACCCACGGCGAGCGACAGCAGGTATCGATCCGTATCCGGATGGATCGCATCGGGGGCGCCGTATAGGCGCTTCGGATCGGTTGAGATCAGCGAGTGGGCGTTCGCGAAGTAGGCCGACCCGCATCCCAGGATCTCGGCGAAGCCGATCCCCTTCTTCACGGTCATGTCATCGACCTTGTGGTCCGCCTTCGAAGGGTTAAGGCCGACGTAGAAGACGTAGGGCTTCCGCTCGTCCCAGCCTCGATAGAGCCAGAGGCGATGCGCGCGGTCCGGACTGAAGAAGGCGTTGCGAATCACCCCTCAACCTCCGAGGCCTGCCGCACCGCGGAGATGAGCACCTTGACCTGCTTGAGCTTGCCCTCGAAGTGCTGCTCGAGGCCTTCGAGCATGGAGAGGACCTGGTCCTTGACCGTGCCGTCCTTCTCGGGCGCGATCGCCGCGGCGGCGGGCCGCGCGGCCGTTTCGGCATCCCCCCCCCCTTCGCCGGCGGAGGTGTCCTCCTCGGCGCAGTCCTCGACGTGCTTCTCGTACTTCGATCCGCCGCGCAGGTACCGCTTGCCGCACTTCGGGCATTCCAACTTCGCCACCGGTTCCTCCTTCCGTACCTCTTCGATCACCGCGGCGATCGGCGCCGAGCCGTCGCAGAGCGCAAGGTGACCGTTCCACTCGCTGATTTCGCCCTTGAGGCTGAAGTGCCGACCGCAGCCACGCGGGCATGGACGACTGCGGGGCTTGCCGAGAGGAGATGGAGGAGCCGCGGGCAGCACCTCCCGGTGCCGCTCGAGATGTGAGCCGAGACCTTCCGGCGTCTGGAAGTGCTCGTGGCACTCCGGACACTCGAAAAACTTCGCCCTCTCTTCAGCTACTGCCGCCTCTCTCTTTTGCCCCACTGTGCCCCTCATCCCCGAATATTTGGGGGGCGACCCCCAGGCCACCCCACCCCGGTCGCGGCCAACTTCTCACCCTCTCTGCCTGGCCGCTGCTCCTGTCCCAGGACTACATCCCCCGGGTGAACGTCCTACTTCCTCTCGAGGCGCTCGCAGTCGTTGCAGAGCGCGGTCTTGTTCTTCTCGCTCTTGCGGATCCAGTGCCAGCCGCCCTTGGACTGCTCGACCTGGGTGCGGCCGCAGAGTTGGCAGGTCATGATCTCGAAGCGGGTGTTGCCGGAGGCCTTGAGGCCCTTCCAGCGCTGCATGCGGTCCTTGTGCGTGCGGTCGTAGACGACGGCCTCGAGGGCCTTCTTCTCGATCGACTTCACGTCGATCTTGTGGCGCTTGGCCGTTGCGTAGAGCAGGTTGGGATCTTCGACCAGGCGCAACTCCCGATTGAGCGCGGCGGCGACGATGTAACGGGCGAGGTCCTTGTCGGAGGCCTTCGCGCAGTCGTCCGGCCCATTCACCTCGATCGGCGCGAACTCGGATTCGGTGAGCTCATAGGCCATGTAGACGTAGCGATTGAACCCGCACGCGGCGAGCTCCAGGTCCGCCCTGGTCAGGCTCTTCGTTACCTTCAGAATCTCGCCCAGGATCGCGAGCCGCGCCCTCTCAGTGGCGCGCTCCTTCAGAATCTCCTTTGCCCGTTCTTTCTGGTCGGCGGAGCTCCGCATCTGGCTCGGGCTGCCGTAGGCGTTCTTCTGCCGATGGATCCTGCAGTTCTCGCCCACACAGATGTCGGTGACCTGGCCGCGCTTGTCCCCGTCGGCGTAGATGCCCTTGATCGTCTCCGGGCAGCGTTTCTTGTTCTTGGCGGCGACCTGGTAGGCGTTGCACCCGATCACCCCCTTCTCGCTGGGGTTGTAGTCCTCGGAGATCCGCTCGACCCGCTCGCCTTTTTCCTCGAGCTGCTTTTTCTGCTGGAGCGAGTGGGCCGAGAGCTTGGTCTGGTAGCAGGTCCTATCCGTGCAGACCTGGGCCCTGGAGATCTCGGGCCAGAGGGCCGGCGAGTTGCCCGACCTCTTCGGGCAGGTCGTGCATGGTCCCGCGGCCGCGACCAGGGCGGCGTCGTCTTTCTTCCATGGCGCCCCGTCGAGGCTGAGGTGGATGTTCTCCTGGATCCACCGCTGCAGCCCGCGGACGCTGACGAGCGTCTGCTGGTGTTGGCCGCCGATCCATTCACGGCCGATGCAGGCCTGGAGGGCCTCCTTTTGATCGTTGGGCTGGAGCCTCGCGATCATCACAGCGTGGCCCGCCGTGATCTGGTCGGAGAGGAAGGCCTGCTGCGCGGTCGGGATCAGCTCGGTGAGCTTGATCCGCTGCCAGATGTAGGAGACGCTCTTGTTCACCTTCGCGGCCAGGTCCTCGACCTTAAGGCGGCCGCGCTTGAGGAGCGCCTGGTACCCCTCCGCTTCCTCGAGGGGGTGAACATCGGCCCGCTGCAGGTTCTCGACGACCTGGGCCTCGAGGGCCTGGTCGTCGCTCAGCTGACGGATGACGGCGGGGATCTCCTTCAGTCCGGCCTTCCTCGCCGCGCGCCAGCGACGCTCGCCGGCGACGAGCTCGTAGTGCTCCGCGATCGACGTCCCGCCCACGTGCTGCCGCGGCTTGAACCGCACCAGGATGGGCTGCAAGACCCCTTTCTCCTTGATGCTCGCCGCCAGGTCCTCGAGGGCCTTCGCGTCGAACGTCTTCCTCGGGTTGGTCCCGCTGGGCAGGATCCCCTCGAGGGGGATCATCTTGAAATCGACTTCGAGCTCCACCACCGTCCCTGTCGCCACCTTCTCCTCCTTCACAGGCCGATCACGACCCGCAACACCAGAAGCACGATCGGGAGGCTCACGATGATCCTCCCCGAGATCGCGCCGCCGAAAATCCGGTCGCCCTTGTCCCTCCCGATCGCACGCATGTTTCTCCTCCTCTCTCTCGATCGACTCACTTCTTGGGTTCGGGCTGATTCGCAGCCTTTGCCGCTGCACACTTCTGCTCGTGCCTGCCGCTGCAGTTCTTGTTGTTGAAGCCGTAGGCCTGATGAACCGGGGCCGAACAGTGCGGACAGACCGCGATGCAGCATTCCCCGCACTCGACGCAGATCGCAACCGGCATGGCTACACCGTCCTCCCGCTCATCGAGGTCTTCTCCTTCGCCACGACGCCGTCGATGCGCATGAGCTTCTTCTGGGCCTGGGCGATCTTGTTGAGGGCGACCTGGCCGGGCTGCAGGTAGGCGAGGACCGCGGGCTCCGCGTCCATCCGGGCCGCGACCCACTTCACCAGGGCCTTGAGGTCGTGGACCTCGGCGGACCAGGTCGAGCGGGTCCCGACGCCGGCGACCTTGGCGACGTCGCTCTCGACGGTCATGGAGACCGGCGCGACGGGTTCGTTCAGGATCGCCTCGGCCGCTTCCTTGTCGCCGGCGGCTTCCGCGGCCGCTGCTTCGTGGAGCTTGCGGTCCTCCTCGAGCTTGCGGGCCTCGGCGGCCAGGCGCTCGGCCTCCTCGCGCGCCTTCCGGTCCTCCTCGGCCTTGAAGGAGAGGCACTTCGACTCGATGATCCCGAGGGCCTTCTGGACCGGGTCGAGATACTCCTTCTCCGCGGCGACCGTCTCCTTGTGGTGACGGAAGGCGATCTCCTTGGGCTTCTCGAAGCTGGACTTGATCAGCTTCTCGATCTCCTTGCCGGCGAGGAACTCGCGCTTGGCGACCTCGTCCTCCTCGCGCGTGGTGACCTGGAGGGCCATCGCGTTCTTGAGGAACGGTCCGGACCTGGCCTCGATGTCCGCCACCTCGATCGCCGGGATCTCCCTGGGCTTCGCCACCGAATGCAGCATGCGCCTCCTATCCTTTCCGCCAGGCCGCGATCTGAACGGCGGCCTTGGCAATCACGAAATCGTTCCGGTCCGTGTAGTGCTTCACGCGGTAGGAGCCGTCGCCCTGGAGGTGGATCCCCAGGCGCTCGACCGGCTCGGGGGAGAAGCAGAGGGCCTCGAGGGCCGACTGGATCGCGTAGAACCGGTAGACCTTCGCCGACGTCTTCCAATTCACCAGCGCGAGCTTGCCGCGCCACTTGGCGATCGCGTCGATCTTCGTCGCGTAGCCCATCGGCTCGTTGCCGACGGCCTTCTCGACCTCCTGGACCTCGAGGCCCAGCTGGCTCGTCGCCTTCATGGCCGCGAGGATGAAGCCGCGCTCCGACTCGGGCAGGAGGTTCTCGGGCGTGTCGACGTTGCGGAAGTAGAGCTCGAGGGCTTCGTGGATCCGGTGGCCCTTCGAGGGGTCGAGGAGGCCGTTTTCCTCCATCTCGTAGAGGCAGCCGACGTTCCGCAGGAGCCCGGTAATCCCCGAAAGGATCCGGCCCTCCGGCGTCAGGTAGGTGTGGTCGACGGCTCGGAACGTGACGGTCGTAGGCATCAGAACTTCACCCCGAGATCACTGTTGTCCGCGGGAGCACGGCGCGTCAGATCCATCACCCGCACGATCCGCGCGAACTTGCCCTCCATCTCGAGGACGATCTTCTTCGGCTGGAGGATCCCCTTCGCCATGATGGTTTCGATCGCCTGGTCGATGGTGGTGGGGACCGGCTCCGAGGACCTGAGCTTCCACCAGGCCTCGGCCTTGTGGCGGGCGAAGCCCTGGTGCTGGAGGCAGACGAACTCGGACACCGGCCACATGGCGCCGATGTGGTAGTCGACTCGGAGCGTGGGCGGATGCCCTTCGGGAGCGTCCTTCTTGTTGTGCCTGGAGTACTCGACCGAGAAGACTTCCTCGGGCCCGGAGAGGACGTCCTTGTCGGCCGCGCGGCCGTCGTGGTTGATCTCGCGCGGCTGGCGCTCCTTCTTCTCGAACTTCAGGCCGCAGTCCGGGCAGACCTCGCAGCCGTTTGCAACGACCTCGCGGCATGCGGGGCATTCCTTGTAGTCGGGCTGGTCGGAGGCCTTCGCCGCGGAGCTGCTCTTCGGAGGGCGGATTCGGTCGATCGGGCCGTGCCGCATGAGGTTCCCGCCGAAGTCGAGGACCAGGCAGTCCTTCTTGCCGTCGGCCAGGCGGAACCCGCGGCCCACCATCTGGTAGAAGAGGCCGGGCGACATCGTCGGCCGCAGGATTGCCACGCAGTCGACGGCCGGGGCGTCGAAGCCCGTGGTCAGCACGTCGACGTTGACCAGGTACTTCAGCCGGCCCTCGCGGAACTCGCGGACCGTCCGGGCCCGCTCCTCGCTTGGCGTGTCGCAGATGATCATCGGGACGGGATTGCCGAGGATGTCCTCGAGGAACTGGGTGATCTGCTTCGCGTGCTCGATGCCGGTCGCGAAGACGAGGACGCTCTTGCGGTCCTGGGTCTTGTGGGCGATGTCCATGCACGCCAGGACCACCTTGCCCTCGTCGCCGCTCATGGCGGCTTGCAGCTCGCTCTGCACGAACTCGCCGCCGCGGATCGAGACGTTCGAAACGTCCGTCGACTCGACGCTGGTCTTCGACTTGAGGGGCGAGAGGAAGCCAGCCACGATCAGCTGCTTGACGCCGATCTCGTAGCAGACCGCGTTCAGGAGATTCTCGGGCAGGCAGATCCGGCCCGACCCGAGGCGGTAGGGCGTGGCCGTGAGCCCGACCAGGCGCACGTGGGGATTGAGCTTCTTCGCGGCATCGAGGAAGGTCCGGTACATCCCTTCGCCATCGGGCGGGATCCGGTGGGCCTCATCGATCGCGATGATGTCGAGCTTCCCGAGCGCCTCGGCCTTGTCGTAGATCGACTGGATCCCGGCGACGGTGACGGCGTAGCCGAGATCTCGGGAGCCCAGGCCCGCGGAGTAGATGCCCACGGGGATCTCGGGCGCCATCTTCATGATGTTGCCGGCGGTCTGCTCGAGGAGCTCCTTGACGTGCGCCAGGATCGCCATCCGACCGTTCCAGGCGACCACGTCCTTCGCGATCTGCGCGAGGACGACGCCCTTGCCGGCGCCGGTCGGCAGGACGATGCAGGGGTTGTCGTCGCGCGTCCTGATGTGATTCCAGAGCGCGTCGACCGCCTTGCGCTGGTACTCCCGAAGGATGAGTTCCATCTTGGGGCGCCCTCCGAAGAGGGCGCCCGGGGGTGGAACTCGGTCCTACTGGGCCTTCTTGCGCGCCCAGGCGGGCTGGGTGTCGCCTCCCGCGGGCTTGGCCGGAGGGGTGGACGACTTCGGATCGGGCGCCGCCGCGGCCTCGCCGCCCTGGCGGGGGTAGAAGCCCTTCACGTCGTTGTAGGTCTTGTCGCCCTCCTTCCGGGTGTCGACGCGGACCACCAGGGGAAGGTTGTGGAGGTCGTTCGAGTCCCTCGGGGTGAGCACGTTCACCGCGCGGCAGATCGAGGAGAGCTGTCCCTTGGCGATCTGGACCGCCTTGTCGGACTTGTTGACGAGGTTCAGGTTCGTCCAGAGGTTGCGGCCCTTGTAGGGTCCCTCGAGGACCATGAGGGTCAGCTTCATGTAGTGGCCGTCCTTCGCCTTCGTCTCGATCATCTCGCTGTCGACGATCATCACCTCGTAGCGGGCCGGTGGCAGGGCCTCGAAGTCCTGGGCGGGCGGGACTTCGTTCGCGTTGAATCCGTTCATGTCGACCATGGAGTCGTCCTTTCTTTCAAAATGGAGTTCGTGAAGAAATCAGGCCGCGGGCGTGGCGGAATCCCAGCCCTTCATCATCGCGTTGACGAACGTGTCCCAGCCTTTGTCCTTGGGGAAGGGCAGCTCGGAGGGCATGTTGTAGCGGTTCTTGGCGACCCACGCGGGGCTGCCCACCGTCTTCATGAT
>Ga0134122_10000893_pt1 | contig 20996 bp, 36 predicted proteins | sample KB302_FD_96461 | JGI IMG/M metagenome (GOLD analysis project Ga0134122, IMG submission 96461) | Terrestrial soil microbial communities without Nitrogen fertilizer from Kellogg Biological Station, Michigan, USA - KB3-0-2 | ecosystem: Environmental > Terrestrial > Soil > Unclassified ... | reverse complement strand
CATTCGGCGGACGATGGCAAGGATGGCCGTGCGCTCGTCGTTCGCGCCTTCGTGGTAGGTTTTCTTTTTCTCTGCCATCTGCTTTGTGATTGGAGACATAAAGCTTCCTTTCGGAATCATGATGCCGCCTTCCATTTCGCTTCTTCGATAACCCTGGACTCGCGACGAGCGTAGATCATACGTTCACAGCGGCGACAGTTGACCAAGACGATATCTTCAAGAGCGGTAAAGGGCAGTTTCACAGTGAACGTTTCAAGCTTGTTGCCGCACATGGCACACGAGACTGGAGGTTCGTCCATAAAGGACTCTACAGAAAAGCAGCATGCTTTGGAGCTGGCCCGAGTAATTGATAGAGAGCTACGTTATCCTGATCGTTCCTGCAGAGTATTCTGCAAGAATCCAGCTCCGTTCTGCAATGCTTTTTTCTACGCCAGATCGTTTCTAGTGATTCCGTGAGTAGGTTTCCGAGAGTCGAATCGGCGTAGCCACGACGCTGAACGCATTCGTACAGTGTCCCGTCTGGACCCACCAGTGCAACCAGATCGGTGCTGAGACACACATCGTATTCCCGTTTCCCGCCGTTGAGTAGTCCGTTGAACTTATACTCACTCCATGTAATGCGCGGTTCGTCGTGGGAAATTTGCTTGAGTAGGAATATCGCATTTTTCACCCATTCGTAGTTGAGCGGCTTGGCGTCCGGTTTGTTCTCTGGACAGAGCGGCCGGAAGTCTACGCCGTCGAAGAAATCTAGATCGACCTTCGCGGCCATCTCGGCGGCTTTGTGCCAGTTCGATTCGTCGAGGAGGAAGCCAGCTGTCCAGTGGACGTATCGACTCCAACGGCAGACGCCTTTAGTTTGGAAAACGTGCGAGTAAATCCAATCGAATTTTGAATCGAGGAAGTTGATTCGCTCTTGTGTTGGATTGGGGAAGTAGCTGTAAAGTCCCAGCGACAATCCCAGATCGTGTGCGAAGTTCACGGCATAATCGAAGTGAGGCGACTCCATCGGATCGCCGCCTCCGCTGAAGGTGACGGCTTCCAAGCCGTGCGCGTGAAGTTCTGTGAGGATTGTCTTGATTTGGTCTGGTTGAAGTTCGATGCCTTGATGTAGCCATTTGGAATGACAGCCCTTGCAGTTGAGAGCACAGCGCCAAGTGAGGTCGATTTCGGCGTGAACTGGATAGGTGAAGCCGTGCTGCTTGCGGTGGAGAAGGATTTCCGGATGGTTGATGAGGTAGTGAGTAAGCTTGGAGGCTGGATCGGAGAGGGAGTTCACTTGAATCCAAACGGATGTCCGTCGAAAGCGTGCTGTGGATTTCCAGAATGCAACAGAAGTTCTTCCTTTTCCGATTCTGTCGCAAGTCTCAAGCTATCTTCATGAATGTCCTGACCATTCAGGACTGACGGCTGAAGATTAGTCACATGATATAGCGGGAACCAGTAGCCAGAGAACATCGGCTCTGGATAGGCGTTCCAGCCGTTAGTCTCGATGATTCCTGGGGTATCTTTCAAACCCATTCTCTCGTTGTTCTGAATAACGATATCACCTTTGGAGAATTTGAAAGTGCTCATGCGCCAAACATCCTCTTTGCTTCCATGATCTTTTCCGCCGGATATCCCGGCAAATTCATGACTGGTCTTGTGCCATCGTATAGCGAAACGTCTTCCGTCAGCAAGCGTCCTTCCTTCCGGGCGGCTTCGAACATCGGTGTTCCAGGCTGTGGCGTTGAGACGGAGTTTTGCCACGTGCGGATGTAACCGGAATTCCTGAGTTCGACCATCGTTTGAAGCGTGCGAACGTCGGATTCGAAAGTTGAACCGGGGGCTCCAACCTGAGTCGTGCCGTAGACAGCGATCCCGGCCGCTTTGCACCACTCGAGGACTTGGCCGAGCTTTTCGGGGATGATCCGCTTGCCAATTTTCTTACCGACTTCTTGGCTGAAGTTTTCGATACCAATTCGAATTTGACAGTAACCGGCCCGTGACAGCAGCATAATAAGCTCTTCCGTGAAGTTCCAATATCCGCACATGGCATCATACTTGAAACGACTGAGCCCTCGCCCAATAAGTCGATCAGCGAAGCTCGCGAGCCAGTCAGCGTTAGCGTTATGCGTTTCTTCATTGAAAAAGCACCCTGAAAATTGGCCTTCATACTTCCGTGCTAGGTATTCGATTTCGTCACAGACGTTTTCAACTGAGCGGCATCTGTGGCTCTGAAACGACTGACCATGACCGCCATATAGGGTTGGCACTACGCAGAACGAGCACGCTAACGGACAGCCACGCGTCGGGAAAGTCTGAATCATTCCTGGATACGGGTTGCTCCATTCAGAGTAGCTGATGCGGCTTATATCTTCATCCTCTGGCCACGGCAACCAGTCAAGATCAATGTAGTCGTGAGAGTTCAATCCTGTCTTGTCTTCCGAGCCTTGCAACTTGCGAAGCACTTGCCACTCGTACTCACCAGTAAGAACGTGATCCCATCCATCAAAACGTGCTTGGTCACGGTTTGCCATCCCATAAGGCCCCGCAAGCCAGCATTGCCGATCATCCGCTCGATTGGGCTTCAGCCATTGCATCAGCCGCGTCATGTCTGGATACGTTAGTGCCGAGCATTCCGTGATGAGAACATCCCACTCGGGAAACTTCTCTTGGATAAGATCCACGGACGCTTGCCAGTTCATGCGATGCCAATTTGGATCAAGCATCTTCACCGTCGCGTGCTTCAGATCCCGCTTCAGGAGAGTGGAAAGCGATCCAAGCATAAATGGATAGTACGGTGGATTCGGCCATGCTGTTCCTGCGTCCCAACGAGAAGGAAAAAGGCAGACGAACCTTCCATCTGACAACTTGCCAATAGGATTTAGAATCAGTATATTCATAGAAACAAAACGAGCCTGCCGAGTGTTCAAGACTCAGACAGGCTCTAGCACAAACGACTTCTGGAGGAAGCCGCCATGCCTGAAATACCTTCTCACAAAGTTTGTAATCTCTGCAAGGCTCTCAAAGAAAAGTCTGAATTTCATCCGCGCCGATATCGAGGCCGGAAAGGTCAATTCTGCGAAACTCTTCGTTCCTATTGCAAAGACTGCTCTTTGAAAGACAAGAAAGAATATCGAGCGACAGATCGCGGTAAAATGTTGGAGAAGATTTCTGCCGGGAGATACTGCTCTACTGATCACGGCAAACGCACCAGAGCAAAACATGCCAGCCTGTATAGAAAAAGAAACAGACTGAAGGACTGCATTCGCAGCCGTCTTAAGTACGCCATCAGACACGGAAAGCTGATCCGACCAAAGGTTTGTTCTCAATGTCTGCAAGAATCGAAACGAATAACGGCTCATCATCACAAAGGCTATGCTCCAGAATTTGCACTGGATGTTATATGGCTTTGCGTTCCGTGTCATGTGAAAGCTGAGCTTCACCACTCCAATCGTTGACACCTTGCGGCACTTCCAGAAACTCTTTCGCCTCGGCTTCGTTGTGGCAGATGTAGTCGGTGAACTTTCGCTCGTGCCCCTTGACGCCATTCCGACGCCAGCGGTCGGCGGCAAAAGATGAATCGGTCACAAACTCGATTCGCCAGTATCGCTTTTCTGGAATCCATTCTTCGCAGATGTAGACGCGAGTCACGCGAACGCTCCCACATTGACCTTCTCCGATTCCGATTGCGGTTTCCCGCTCCAGCAGTTCTGCTCTCCCATCCGCATGATTTCTCCTACGCAGTCGATGGGATGGAACGCCCACCGCTGGTTAAGTCTGGCGAAGAAATAGGCATCTCCGAGACGTGCTGGTGCATTCTCAACCCAACCGCCCACGATGTCAAAGCATTCACGTCGGTGCATGATGGAGTTGTGATTGACGCGGCCAAAGGGAGAAAGCCCTTCGGGATGGATTGGAAGAACGTCGGAAGCTGGCCGTTCTTCGGTGAATCGCTGCGTAGGAATGTCCCAAACCATTTGCTTCCCATAGACCACGGCATACTCTGGGTTTTCGTCGAGCACGCGGGAGAAGACGGAGAGGCGCCACGGCATGAGGAGGTCGTCGTCGCATAAGTACGTCACATAATCCCCCGTGCAGAGCCGAAAAGCGCGGTTGATGTTGTGGGCAAATCGGTTAAGAGATTGATCGCCGGGTTCGAGGTCGGTGAAGTCGAGTAGTATATTCTCCCATCTTCTAAATAGCCTGCGAGAATAAGAAATAACACCTTGTTCTTCAGGCTTCTTTGGCTTCGTGTCTTCTTTGTGATCCACAGCTAAAACTAACTCCCAATCATCTAGAGTTTGTGCATAAATCGACGCCACGGCTTGCTTGAGCATGTAGGGGCGATTGAATGTGTTGATTATGACGCTGACTTTTGGCATCGCATTTTCTCCTTATCCAAGAAATTCTTTCTTCAGTCGGAGGTAAACATCATAGCAATCAGCATAGAAGTCTTTCTTGCCGATTCTATTCTCGTATTCCTTACAAAAAGCGCGAATCCAGTATTCTGCCTGCTCTGGAATCATCGGCTCCGGCCATTTCTTGCCAGCAGTCTTCAGCGCCCAGATTTCTCCCTCTTTGGTCATACCTTCCTCACTCCAAGGTAACACTGTCCGTTGTTGACCGTATGTTCATACACCTTTTCAATGCTGAAGCCAGCCTGCACGAGCATTCCTTTAAAGAAGCGCCGATTATAATCGACCCGCTCAATCGACCCTTCGAAATTGTTATCCCCCAGCGGCGAGTCGTGAATGCTGATAGACGCGCAGCCTCCGGGAATCAAGAGCCGGTGGAGTTCCTTCAGCAGTGCCACGGCATCGGCAAGCTGGATGTGGGTGAAAACGGAGTGGCAGGTTAGGAAGTCGAAGCCGCTACCAATACTGTTGAATGGCACCACTCCAAAATACGTCCCTGAAGGTCCATCGACCTCTCCGTGCGTCTTTTTGCACCATTCGATCATCTCGGGGCTGATGTCAGCACCAGAATAGAGACACTCCGGCCAAATCTCCCGCACAATCGGCAGCAGAAGCGCCGGGCCGCAGCCGTAGTCGAGCATCCGCGTCACTTTGGCGGGCGCAATCTGGCGAAACAAATCGGTGTAGAGCTCTCGGTAATCGTGCTCGGAGAGATCCGTCACGGCGAGCCGATGGCCGACTGTGCGAGCGTGATTGTCCCAGTAGTTAGCGTAGGTGTTCATTGCATTCCTCGCGTTCCGCCGCTGCCTGAATACCAGCGTGGATAGAGATGATGAACCTTTCCCTCTTTGGCGAGTTCATTCAGTGCGCCGAGCGTCTTTCCTTCGCTGAACCCAACCTTCTCGGCAATCCATTTTGTTTCGACGCCGGGGAATTTTATATTTTGATAATTTTCTTTCTTGATTTGCTCTTCGATGTCAAGAAACGCCGACCAGACTTTGAATTTGTCGGCTTTATTGTCGCACCAATAGGGTCTCAGAACATACCTGTCGAGCAGTATAAGGCCCACGCCAACAATGAAAAGCATTACCCAGAAGGCAAATTCGTAAGTGATCGGCAAATTTGATATACTCCAAAAACAAATCCGCTGAAGTGTTCAGACTCCAGCGGACTCTAAACACATTGACCTTTCTAGGAGGCCAACATGCCTGAAATAGTTTCTTCCAAACAATGCAGCAAATGCAAAGAGATTAAGCCTGCATCGGCTTTCGTGAAGGTTGCAAAGTCTTGGACTGGACTTGCTTCTTGGTGCATGAAGTGCAAATCTCTTTTAGACTCCTGAGCTTATAAGGCGCTCTAGAGTCATCATCAGTCCAAACATTTGGTGTGTCAAGTCTATTATTGCCTTTGGAAAGGCGGTACGAAAAGGGAGAATTATCAGGGAAACCGAGTGTGAAAAATGTCCAAATCTTAACGGCTCTCGAATAGAGGCTCATCATTACTTGGGTTACACAAAGGAACATTGGTATGACGTTCAATACTTGTGTGTTCAGTGTCATCGAGATGCTGATCGCGCCGAAGGATTAAAGGAATAATATGTTTCTTCTCCAATTTCAAGCTCGTCTCCTAAATGGGGAAGCACCAAATCTGTATCGCAGTGGATGTCAATTCCACCATCGCGGCAACTGAGACAGAATGAGAAATCTTCACCTAATCCAGCTTCTCCATTCCACTTGAACCAGTCCAGCTTCTTTTCGGAAAGCTCCCGAAACACGCTCGTCCGAATCAGCACGCCAGCGAAGCCCACGGCATCCACTTTCCGGACGCCCGTGCGTATCCAATCCGGCCGCAGCATCACGCCCGTCTGACCGTTCGCCATCAGGCCCCACTGCCCCACGACCGGCTCAAAAGGCGGAATGCGTTTGAAGGCCAGGGCCGCAGCAACGGGGACGTCCATCTGGTAGAGGCGGAGAAAGGTATCGTGCGGCAGAATGTGGTCATCGTCCAGGAACAGCAGATGCGTGAAGTTATGCTCCAGCGCGAACCGAACACACCCATTCCGGGCACTCTCGATGTGTGCCCTAACCATGTCTGCACACTCGAAATGAAACGGCTTGATCATCGTGGAGAACGTGAAGGCAAACCGCCGATGCAGATAGTTGGATCGCATCGGTACGGCAGCCAGGACACGGGTTGGATGGCCTAAGAGGTCGGCATAGGCGGCTTGGCCGTGCTTGGCAATGACGGCTTGGTCTGCATCAGAGCATAGTCGCTTGTACTCTTGATCTGTAAGTTTATCCCTGAGAGATTGGCTCCCCGCATGAAATACGAAAACGTCTCGTGCGATGACGAGCCTGTAATCATGATTCCTGATTCTGATTGAATAATCGAGATCGTCACCTCCACTGTTCACGCTCCCTTCTTTCTCGAATGAGTGCAGATCGTCCAGCGGGCCGACTTCGTCGATGATCGACTTCCGGACGCACATGAAGAATCCGATCAGGAGTTTGGTTTCTTCTTCGGTAATTCCTGGATGGTCAAAGACACGGTTCTGCCGTCCCGCAACGTAATTAGATGTTGGCCCGACCGCACCCACTGTGGCATCGAAATGAGAAAGAAGCCGTCTTTCCCATCCGGCGGAGTCCACGACCACGTCATTATTTGCGAAGATGATATACTCTGTATCGGAATCGACATAATCCAACCCCTTATTGATTCCTCCGACCCAGCCGAGGTTTTGATCTGAATTGTAAACGCAAAGTGTAGCTATTCCACTGACTTGGCTATTCTCTTCAAGCCAATCTTTCGTTCCATCCGTGCTCGCATTGTTGACCACGATGATCTGAAGCGGATTCACCGTGAATCTTCGCAGCGAGTTGATGAAATTCTTGGTATGTCTGAGTTGGTTGTGAACGACGGTAATTACCGTGATCTTGGCTTTGACGGTCTGCCAGTAGTTGCGGTGCTCGATAGCGGCTTCCTGCGTCTGCGCGGCTTCGGGGAGTTGCTGAAAGACGGGGTAGTGCTGGTAGTAAAGGCGGGACTCTTTTATATCGGTGACGAGTCCGGTGACTTGGTCGATCTTATGGAGGGAGATGGAGGTGTAGGATTTCATTGGGAGCCCCGTGCCACCTTAGCAGTGGTGTCGTCTACTCTCCCCAATAGGGACTCTGTCCAGCTAAGACAGCCCAGCATGGGAGCCCAAAGCATCCCATGCCAAGACCTATTGTGAGGCGCGGCTATTGGGAGCCGCCACTGGGCATAAAATCTAAGCAATGATACTGTGATACCGCTGGCAGATGACATCTGCTGTGATGGCGTTTCCGCTGGCCTGGATTGTGACCTTGACGGAGTCGCTGAGGCTGACGAAGGCGATGGAGCTGGCCCCGGCTGAGCGGAGGGTGATGCGGGTTTCTCCGAAGCTTCCGGCTGGGGTGCATGAGGTTCCATCGGGATTGACAAGTAGATGAGTGAAAACAGTGCCGAGACTGGACAGAGCCATATTCTCGGACTTCTGGATGAAGTTGGGCGCGGTCATAAAGTTCTCCTATGATGAAGAATGAAATTGACCGCTGATTTTCAGTTCGGAGCTTTGTCTACCTCAAAGCCACGGACTCAAAGCCAGCGGGTTCTGCGGGGAAAGCTATTTAGGCTGCTCCGGCTCTTGCAGCCACTTCTCGAGCGCATCCACGGCGATGTCTAACGCACGTGCGGCTTCGTCGTCGGCGCCCGTAGAGTTGTCGTCTTTGAACCGCAGAAACGCTGCGGCGGAACGCAGGTTCGGGATGACAAAGATTTGAATCCACCATTTCCTATTCATCGGTTCTCCTGAGTTTGCGCTCTAATTCAACTTCTATTGCTGTTTGAACTAAAAGCTCTTTGACGAACTGTTGCATTTGTTGTCGGGGCGAATCTTCGATAGCTTCTCGCATTTCGGTGAGCACTGCAAGCGCAATTTCAGACTTACACTTCGACGGGCGTGCTTTCTTCAGCTCTTTACAGAGCGTGTCTATCGCGGCTTGGCGGAGGTCGGAGTCATCAGTCATGTTGATCTCTTTATTGATTTCGATAACATGATCCCAAGGAAGTATCCGACAACCGCGCCAACGAGCGCGCCAACCGGTCCAAACAATCCTAGAAGCCCAATGCAGGCAATCATCGAAGCAAGGATGTTGTCTGATGCTCTCACGCAGCCCCCTTCGCCTTTCCGTTGAGTTTGCGTGCTCTGCCGTGGAGAACGATTGGCTCTTTCTCTTCCGGCTCTTCGTCAGGAAAAAGGTCTTCCATCGTGTCAGGGAATTTGATCGCGTCGATGATCTTGGACATAAAGAGATTCGCCTGTTCGTGTTCGGCAATGGCCTTGCCATAAGGTTCAAAGGCGGCAATCGCCTGGAGAATGGTTTCTTTCGGCGTCTTCTGGAAATCGGCATACATGGCGCCGTATTCGGCTTCGATCATGTCCACGAGGTAAGGCCCATTGTACATGTCTGGATCACGCTGGAAGTATTTCGCTAAACGCATGATGAGTTCATAGAACGGCTGCGCTTCCGGGTTAGGCTGCGGTTGCGGATTCTGGATCTGCTGAACCTGTTGCGGCGTCGCGCCCTTGACCGCGGCGACGATGGCCGGGCCGTTCTGTATGATTCCGTCGGCGACCTGACCGACTAGATCCCACGGCCCTTTAGGACCGCCGCCCATGGTATCGTCGATGGTTTCCTTGACCTTCATGAAGGACGTGAGCAGGCCGGTCATTTGGTTGAGTGAATCGGCTTTCGATTCGGCTTGCTTGAGCATGAGTCCGAAGAATTCTTTATCACGCTCGCGCTGTCGGTCAGCTTCGGCTTTAGCTTCATCGGCTCGGCGTTGCGCGTCACGTTCCCGCCTGTCTGATTCTTCCTTCGCTCGCTGCTCTCTGCGCTCTGCGTCTTTTTCGGCTGCGTCGGCTCTGCGTTGCGCGTCCTGAATGAGAAACTGAATCATCGTATTGTCTGGAGGCGCAGGCTTTGGAATGAGGTTCGCGAAAACGTTTGCCATAGCTCCGAACATCCCGGCGAAGTCTGGTTGTTTATTCCGTTCTACGCGCTCTTCGCGGACCATTGCTAGACCTTCCCGGGCGGCTTCCTTCGTAATATCGGCGGCAACCTTGGCCGAATAGGCGAGTCCTTCGGGATCTTTGGGAAAGCCAGTTGCACTACCGATGACTCCTTTGCCTTCATCATCAAAAGTGAAGTATTCGGAGCAAGATGAAAGATGTTTAGATTTGACGGTGAATTGAACGAAGTACGTTCCCGGACCGTGCTCCGACGCCCATTCGCGCAATTCAGCCATCGAGATGGGACGCCTCACAGCTTCGTCAAAGATCCGCTTCTTTTTCCCGCCAGCCATGACCTTGGAAACATAGTTTCCGTAGACGTAGTCCCAATCGTTAGCTGGAATGCGGGCTTGATACTCTAAGAAGTCCTCTCCGGGCTGTTTGAGTAAGCTCTGGGGTTCTTGCGGTTCTGGCTCTTGGGCCTGCTCGCCCCTTTTCTTATACGGACGTTTTGGCTTCGGCTCTTCGGCGATTGCTGGCTGCGTTTCGACGGTTGCTTGTGTTTCGGTTTCTGGCAAAGGCGTTTCCTCGTTATTCACAATAAGGGGGAGAGAGGCCGGTATTTCCGCGTTGCTGTTACCGCTCTCCCGCTCACTGTGTTGGAGACTGTCTGGCAAATCGCCTAATGCGTCTCCTGGGGTATTTCGTTCAGGTTTCGGCAATGCGGCCACGGTCGCTAAAGCGCGTTGATGCGCCCTTTCTCTTACGGTCTCGGCTGATGGTGCTTTCGGCATTTGTCTTGTGCTGCAAATGAAGGAGTTTCTTTGTATCTAATCCATAAACGAAACGCAAGGGATTTTAATCTACCTATAAAAATTTATTCCTTGCGTTATACGTAAATAGGACGATAATCACACTTGTGACAAACAAACCGGAGAGAACACAGATGGATAACGATATTGCCCTGACAATCAGCGCAGCAAAGAGATACGGAATCCAATTGACGCGAGATCAAGCCGAACAACACTCTAAAATTATCCGCAAGCGAGTCTCGGAAGATGGCGACGAATATGGCCAGAATTTCTGGGACGCTGCGAAAGAATACTTCCTCAACTAAATTATGGCCGATCCAAACGCAAAACAGTTAGTAGTCGAGATCAAGCCAGCCGAGCACATGGAAATAAAACTCGCGGCGACCAAGGCGGGAATCTCGATCAAAAAGTACGTCCGGCTGAAATTGGGACTGGATAAGGAGACAAAAAAGTGAACACTCAACAACTGCGAGACCATCTGATGAAGTGGGCATGTATTCAGCGCGTCGTGCGCGAAACCGGAAAGTCCGTTTTCGTTGTGCTCTCGGACTTCAATCGGCTGATGAAGGTTTCGGATCAGAGGAAAGCGGCGTAATGAGCGCCTACGTCTGGATTGTCATTGGAGTTGTGATTCTTATCGCGATGTATCTGGCATCAGATCACGACGGACGGAAACCGCTATGATCACGCCCTACATTGCCAGCCTTCCCTTTCTTCGTCAGGCTCAGATAGCTGCGTGCGTCCGAAAGCTGCAGTTCATGTTGGCACAGATGCCGGGGGAATCAGTTCTAGCCATGGAATATGTTCTAGAGCAAGTCAAAGCAGGGAGGTCTGCCGATGAACTTAATAGAAATCTGGTTTCGCGGAAAGAACGTGCTAGCCGACAAAGATCCGGAAGAACCAGTTCCTGAGCAGGAAGAACAGCCAGAGCCGGAAAAAGGAGAATCCGATGAATGACGATTACGACCAGCGGAAGGAATTGGAGGCGGCAGCGTTCTTGATTGTGATGGCGCTGCTAGCGTTCGTCTGTGTGGGCGTGGCTATTCTGAGGTTCTTATGAATCGCTCGCAAGCGTTCTGGAATGGCTTCTGTAAAGGATTTGTTCAAGGAACGGCATTCGGCTCGATTCTGCTGATCATTTTCTTACTCTGGAGAATATATGAGGCGATTCAACGCTAAACGTGCCGTGCTGTATTACCGCCTGTCCCGAGCCTTGGCAGTCGTGCGAATGCGGCGTGTTGTGGCTTGGCTCGAAAATGACCGGCAACGGAAGGCGCTGGAACGGTTGCGGATGGAGGATTGGAAGTGACCAAACCAGAACTAGAAAGATTCGTTGAGTTATGCTCCAACGTGATCGACACCATCCCGGAGGACGAGGAAATTAGCGTAATGGTCGATCTGGCTGAAGAACTCGTTCCAGAAGGCAGGACTATCGAGTTCTATCAGGGTTGGATGCTTGGACTGACTGAGATCATCAAGTACGTTCACACGGCGCCCATACGGCCAACTGAGGAAGAGGAAAAACTCTGCGTGTTGGCAATGACCTTATCTTCGGCAGCGGCACGGCGGGCGATTAACGAGGGAATGCATGAACGCACCTGCGAAAGCGAAGCTCGAATGTGGCGTATATCCCGAGGTTACGGAGAGTGAATACTTCTCCTGGGATGCTGTAAGCAACTCACGACTGACGCCACTCTTGAAGAGTCCGGCACACTGCCGTTATTTCATGGATCATCCCAAGCCGCCCACGGATGCGATGATCCTTGGCAGTGCCGTGGATTGTCTCGTGTTTTCTCCGACGTGGTTTAATTCGAGGTTTGCGGTTGCGGAGCAGTGTTATGGAATGACCCAAAAGAAGCAGCGCTGCACGAAGACTGGAATTGTTCGCTTTGCAGTAGCGGCCTTTGGAAACGATCAAGATCGCTGGCCTAGACACTGGTATTGCAGCTCTCATAATCCTGTTGCAGGAACTTACTTCGCGTGCGATCCGCCGAATGTTCTGACAGCGGATCAATCCTCCACAGCCTACGCGATGGCGAAGGCGGTTCTGAATCATCCCGGCGCAAGCATATTGCTTGACGCCTGCGAAGAAACGCAACTATCGCTCGCCTGGAGAGAAAACAACCTGCTCTGCAAAGGCAGACTGGACGGACTTTCCAGCGAGCTGAAGACGATTGTGGATTTGAAGACGTGCGCGGATGCGAGCCCGGAGGCGTTCTCACGGAAGATTGCTGACATGGGCTATCACCGTCAAGCTGCGATGTACATGCGCGGAGCGACATTCCACAGCATCGACGTGAAGAATTATGTGATTATCGCAGTGGAGAGTGAACCGCCGCGTGCCGTGGCGCTGTATTCGCTGACGGAGAAGAAACCAGATATCAACGGAATGAGAGTTAATCCATCTCCTGTCGAATACGGCAACCATCAACTGATGCGGTTGCTCGATCTTTACGAGCGGTGCGAGGCTACGGGTGAGTGGCCTTCCTATCCGACATCTCCTGTTCCGATCAGTCTTCCGGCGTGGGCTGCGAATGCGATTGAGAGGGAGTGATGAACGAGCTGTTTTACGAAAGTCGCAAAGAACAAATGCAAGCGTTCGCGCGCCGATTCAAGAGAGGCAAAGCGTCTCTGGCTGAAGTCCTGAAAGACGCTTGCATCTGTGGAGCCGCAGAAGAGCGATTTAGAACTTTGCAACTAGCTAGAAATTCTTATCCGGCCCTTTGTGACCAGATTGCTAAAAAATCTATCGAAGACGTTCTTGGATATTCAAAACCACAAAAGGAGAAAATGCGAAATGAATCAGAAAACTGAAGAATCCTTAACAGTCCAGGAAGGTGAGATTCTTGATTCCAAGAATCAAGGCATCGTTGTGAAGGACGGCAGTTTGGACTATGAGAACTTCGTCGGCTTATGGCGACTATCAAAGTTGCTCGTCATGTCTGGGATGGTGCCAAAAGTTAAAGATGGAATGGCGCTTGAAGAGAGAGTCTCACAGATTGCTGTTTCCATTGCTCGCGGGCGCTGCGTCGGGCTTGACGCTTTCCAGTCTGTAGAATCCATCGTTCCGATCAATGGACGGCCGATGATCTGGGGCAATGCTCCGCTGGCAATCTGCCGTCAGTCGCCGCATTGGGACGAGCAAGGCTTTGACGAATACTGGGAAGTCAAAGGTCAGCGCCAAGACTCGCACCCTGCGAAGTTTGATGACGATTCGATCACGGCGGTCTGTGAAACGCTCCGCAAGGGCGCTAAGAAGCCAGTCGTCAGGAAATTCTCGGTTGCCGATGCAAAGCGAGCCGGCTTGTGGGCAACGACAGGAAAGCTCTATGGAACATATCCACAAAGGTTACTGCCAGCGCGGGCGCGTGGATATTGCCTCAACGACAACTTCGGAGATTCCTTGAAAGGGATTCAGATCCGCGAGTCTTTCGATGAAGATGTTGACGGGAAGCCTCCTGTTTCAAGTGGCGACGAATTGCGGAACGAGATTGACAAGCGGAAACCAAAGCAACACAACGCTGGACTTCATCCCATCATCGAGCAAGGATCTGGCTCAATAGGCAACGCGCCTGTGCTCAAGGAAGCGATGAAGCAGTCGTTTCCATACTCAGACCACGCGCAAGAAAAGGCCAACGAGTCGATGAAGCAATCCGGAGCATCGATGGACAAATTCAACGAACTTTCCGAACTCGATCAAGCTCGCTCATGGCTCCGAACCGTCTTCGACAAGATCCCTATCAGAATGGGATCAGCACAGATGCTCAAAGATGCCAGCATGCGCGACGGGAAGTGGATCAGTTACGAGAACATCGAGAACATCGAGGACGTGGAGTATTTGAATTACATCGCGGCCAACCTGGAGGATGCTTTGAAACTGGCTGCGGGAGCGAAGGCGTAACCAGTTTGCTTCCCGTTCCTGTGCGGGACGAGCCATCTCAGGTACGCGTAAAAACCGGCGAATTGATGGCGAAGCGTGAGAGCGCACATCTGGACAACTCAAGTCCCCATGCTCGAAAGAGTGAGAAATTTTGAGACTCTTGCGACGGGAGGCAATTCAAATTTAACGAAAGGAGAAAGTAAATGTTACTCGCGAAGATCCTGTTTTGGGCAGTTGTAATCCTCACGCAAATGCCGCAAGGGCACTGCTGAAAATTTTTTTCTGTTCACTTTTGACCAAAATGTGATAAATGGTCTCCGACAGAGGCGAACTGTCGTAAGAAAATCTATCGGTGAGAGGCGAATCAACGGCATTCCGTCAAAGGCTGGCGTGCTAATTTAGGTTCGCCCCTACTTAGCAAAAGACCTCTCACCAGCCAGTCTTTGACAGAGTGCCGTTTTTGTTTTAGACCTGCCGATCCTCCCACAACATGCCGCAGCGATTTCTGAAGCCTGGCATAACCTCTAGTCACAAGTGGGAAGCCTGTTCTTGGATTGCGCAGTCGTTCTACATCCGATTAATTACCTTAGTAGATGACTTTGGCCGCTATGAGGCAAACGCATCGTTACTGAGAAGTATGGCGTTCCCCCTCCGTGAGGATATTAGGACTCCACAGGTTCAAAAGCTTATGCAGGAGCTACAAGCGAATCAACTTGTGCACTTCTACACAAACTCAGACGGGAAAGATTATCTCCAGGTGCTCAATTGGACCGAACGGCCGCGTGCCGAAAGCAGTCGATTTCCTTCCTTTGACAAGGGTTGCACGCCAATGTTTTCAGATGAAGGTGTAATGACAACAAATGTTGTCAGACTGACAGCAGATGATGTCAAGTTGACAACAAATGCTCACTCCCCCCGTCCTCGTCTTCGTTCCTCGATCCTCGATCAAACGATCATACATCCGCGTGCAAAAGCACGCGGCACACTCACACAGTTGAAAGAGTTTGCAATCAAACTCGGCCTACCTGACTCAGATGGTGAGGCTTGCTTCCACAAATGGGAGGGTAACGGATGGAAAAATAACGGGAAATCGATCATCAGCTGGGAATCTACCATGCGCTCTTGGAAGGCAAACAAATACATGCCAAGCCTCAAGGGCGAGAACGGCAAACATCCCGGTAAACAAGCAGTTGGATCGATAGAAGACTTGAAGAAAGAATGGCTTGGAGCTAAGTCATGATTGATTCAGAACGCCCGCACTTTGATTCTGCGCTTGATAGACTTGCAGATAGGGTGCATTCAATTGCCATCACAGGCGAAGCGAAAAACGATTACTGGAAAGCACTTAAGCATTTTGATGCTGGTCGTTTTTTGAAAGTCGTCGAACATCTGTATTCAACATATAAACCTCGTTGGATGAATGATTTCCCTTGCATAAAGGATTTTCTGGTAGCGGCGAATTCTCTTCCGCTTGCAGACTCTCAGATCTTCCATTCCTTCCCATGCCGCTGTTGCGACGTTCAGCCTCACGGCGACGGCAGAATGGCCTGCCAGTGCGATCTTGAGCGGTGTTTTGAGTGCTTCCGCTGTGGCAAGTGCTGCAAGTGTCATGGAGGCCCTATTCCTCTAGAAGAGATATCGGAGTGGAAGGCGATGAAGGAAAAGTTTGGATTGTCTCAAAAGCCTGTATTGGTGAAGAAATGACCTACTCCGACTTCCTACAATCCAAGCGCATCGTCGACGCGCCGACTGGGTTTGATGTTAAGCAACTCAATCCTGCTCTGTTCCAGTGGCAGCAAGACATCACGCGATGGGCGCTAAAACGCGGTCGCGCAGCACTCTTCCAAGATTGTGGCACTGGAAAAACTTTTGAGCAGTTGGAGTGGGCGAACGCCGTCTGTAAACACACTGGCGGGAACGTCCTAATTCTTGCCCCTCTCGCCGTCAGCTACCAAACCAAGCACGAAGGCGAAAAGTTTGGAATCCCTGTCACGGTCTGCAAGGATCAATTCGAAGTCCAATCGGGAATCAACGTCGCGAACTACGAAAAACTCCAGCACTTTCAGCCTAAAGAGTTTACCGGAGTCGTGCTTGATGAATCCTCCATCCTGAAATCCTACACAGGAAAGATCCGCACGCAGATCATCGATTCGTTCAATCAAACCCCATTCAGGCTCGCCTGCACAGCCACTCCGGCCCCGAACGACTACATGGAGCTCGGCAACCACGCTGAGTTTCTAGGAGTCATGTCGCGCGTAGAAATGCTGGCAACGTTCTTCACCCACGACGGCGGAGAAACTTCCAAATGGAGACTGAAAGGCCATGCGGAAACTGAATTCTGGAAGTGGCTTGCTTCCTGGGCAATCTACATCCGCAAGCCGTCAGATCTAGGCTATCCCGACGATGATTTTGAACTGCCAGCAAAGATCGAAACACTGCATCAAATCGAAGGCTTCGCCGCTGAGGGATATCTCTTCCCAATGCCAGCCGTCACGCTTGAAGAGCAGCGCAAGGTGAAGCGCAATTCACTCTCCGCGCGCGTTCGAGCGTGCGCTGACCTTGTGAACTCAAAGTGTTTCGGTTATTGGGTTGTCTGGGCAGAACTGAATGACGAAGCCAACGCGCTTGAGAAAGCGATCCGCGGAGCCGTTCAAGTGACAGGCTCCGAAAGCGCAGCGAGTAAGGAAGAGAAGCTAATTCAATTCAGCCGTGGGCAGTTCCGAGTTCTGGTAAGTAAGGCGTCGATTGCCGGATTCGGGATGAACTGGCAACACTGCAATCAGATGGCTTTAGTCGGACTCTCTCACTCCTACGAAGACCTGTATCAGGCTGTGCGCCGTTGCTGGCGTTTCGGCCAGAAGAATCCGGTGGACGTCCACCTGTTCATGGTCGATGGCGAGCAAGCGATTCTCGAGAATCTGAAGCGAAAGGAAGCCGAGGCAATCAACATGGCAGAGAGTTTGAAAGAGCACGTTGCAGAATTGAACAAGATCAACATCAAGCAACTGAAACGCGAAACCGATACCTACAAGACGCGCATGGAATCTGAAGGAGACTGGGCCCTCGAGTTGGGAGACTCGATCGAGGTCCTGAAAAGCTACTCTGACCAGACGTTCGATTACTCAATCTTCTCTCCGCCCTTCGCTTCGCTCTACACCTACTCCAATAGTGAGCGCGACATGGGAAACTGTACCAATTACAACACTTTTGCCGAGCACTTCGCCTTTCTCGTCAAAGAACTGTTCCGAGTTCTTAAGTCTGGCCGACTGCTTTCCTTCCATTGCATGAACCTGCCGACCACGAAGCAGAACCACGGCTTTATCGGCGTGCAAGACTTTCGTGGCGATCTGATCCGTGCTTTCCAGAAAGAAGGATTCATCTATCACTCCGAGGTCTGCATCTGGAAAGATCCTGTCACTGCCATGCAGCGAACTAAGTCCATCGGACTACTGTACAAGCAACTCCGCAAAGACTCCAACTTAAGCCGTCAGGGAATCCCTGATTATCTCGTGACCATGCGTAAGCCCGGTGAGAATGCCGAGCCGATCACGAAGACTCACGACAGCTTTCCAGTTGGACTCTGGCAACGTTACGCCTCGCCAGTCTGGTTTGACATCAACCCTTCAGACACGATCCAGAAGATCAGGGAAGAGAAGGACGAGCGGCACATCTGCCCGCTACAGCTTGGCGTAATCGAGCGTGCCGTTGAACTTTGGACCAATCCAAACGATCTAGTCCTCTCTCCCTTCGCTGGCATCGGCTCCGAGGGATACCAATCGATCCTGCTTGGTCGTAGGTTTCTCGGAATCGAGTTGAAGGAAGCCTACTTCATTCAAGCCTGCAAGAATCTAAGGCAAGCCGCTAGGGAAGTTGCCCAACGGAACAGAGGGCTGTTCGATGGAGAGCCAATCGAAGCAGGAGATCGAGCGATGTCGGCAGTTCCTGGACAGGACTGACATATCGGAACACGACCGCGAGATGGCTGAAAGGGGCTTAAATGACTGGTTTTGGGAGTCTGTTTTTGATGAGATTGACGCTTTTGAAATATATGTCGCGCAAAAAAGACAGCCGTAAAACGTGAAATTGGCTTTTTATAGGATGTCTCTGTATGGCTTTTATGTCGAATTCTTTAATTGGAAAGTGAAAAATGGCAAAACAACCCAACAAATCACCTATACGAATTGAGAATGTCACTTTTGATACCCCTGTTGAGCAAATTCCAGAGGTCTGGAACGCAGAGGCAGACTTCTTTAGTGATGTTCTAATGGATGCTCCTGGGGTAGAGGATGCTTTGAACAGGTTAATCAACAAACACGTAGCCTTGGCGCTGAAGGAATATTTTGAAGATGGCATGATTCAAATTAATTCATTCGACAAGAATGATCCTGTAACGATTACCTTTTACAGTGAGCAAGTGGAAAAGAGAGAAAACCTCAAAGACGTTGTGAGTAACCATATAGACCTAGACTTTTTTGACAGTGACGATCATCACGAGGTTGATCGTGTCATTGAGTGCTTCAAGGAATGTGTTTCTTTACTCGAAGCTCACAAGGTAAAGAAAGAGGCAAAACAGAATGAAGGTAGCCATCTACGGAAGAGTAAGCACAAAGGAAAAGGGGCAGGAAGTCGAAAATCAGCTCCGGCAACTGCGTGAGTATGTTTCCAAGCGTGACGGCTGGCTACTGACGGTGGAGTTCGTTGATCAAGCTTCAGCTAAGGACACTAAGCATCGTCCTGAGTTTAGAAAAATGATGGCGGCTGCGAGTCGGAGAGAGTTTGATGTTGTCTTATTTTGGTCCCTTGACCGCCTCAGCCGTGAAGGATCTTCAAAGACAACTCTAATATTGAATGAACTTGATGGCTACGGAATTCAATGGAAGAGTTTCACTGAGCAGTACCTGGACACATGCGGAATCTTCAAAGAGATGGTCATTTCGCTTCTGGCTACTCTGGCTAGGCAGGAAAGAGAGCGGCTTCGTGAAAGAGTAAAGGCAGGAATGCAGCGTTACAAGCAAGACTGGGAATCTGGCAAAATTGGAACTGTTAAAACCTCTGGATCAGGAAGAAATCTTTCCATCGGACGCCAGCGCAGGATATTCGACCGCCAGAAAGCCGTTGACTTGAAGAATCAAGGAAAAAGCGTCAGAGAAATTGCCAAGGAGCTAAAAATTTCCATCGGGACTGCTCACAAGGCGATTAGATACCGTTCATCAAACTCTGAGGCAATTTCTTCATAATATAGACTGTCAATTCTGAAACTTGATGTTCAACTATTCCGTTTATTACAGACTTCTTTGTTGAACACAATTAGCAATAACTATTCACCATACATTTGAGGTTAAAAATGATCTTGAACCTGGATGCGCTGACATGGAAGGAACGTTACATCAACCATATTATAAAGGTCGCCCACATCGAGCAAGCATTTGCGGAGGCAACTTACGAGGCTGGCATCCCGCATGACCAGACAGAAGATCCTGAAGACGCTGCGGATATTGAGATGTCTTACTGGGATAACGATGGAGACTATCATGGCTGAGTTGAACCAGGATGCGCTGAAGGCTGCGGAAGAATTTGCGCGTAATCGTGGCCTCGGCAACATTATTGGAGTCGTTATCGACACGATCAGAATCTACCTTGCCGCCCTGCCCAAGCAGGAGCCGAGCGGTTGGAGGTCGATTGAGAGTGCGCCGAAGGATGGGACACACGTAGTTCTATTTGGAACGCTCTGGAAAGACCCAGATCAGCGGCCACGTGCATGTTTGAGTTGGTGGTGTAACCGACGAGAAGACAGTCCAGCTTATGCTCTGGGATGGTTCTTTATTGCGCCTGGGTATGCTGATGGATTTAACCCAACCCACTGGCAACCCCTCCCAGACCCACCCAAAGGAGCGGAGGGATGAGCATACAGACGAACGCTGCTAATGTAATGGCCGCTTATGACGATGGCTACGAGCAAGGCGTTAAGCAAGGTAGGCGGCTGGAGCGGAGGGCGCTGCGGCGGTCCATCAATCAGAGGCTCACACGCCTCATGGGCAATGGTCTTGGTAATGCTCCGCTGGTCTATGCCGGTCAGGTCAAGAACACGATTGACGAGTGCTTTACGAGGCGCACCAAGACAGCCAAGCGCAAGGACTGACTCATCCGAGCAGACCGCAGACAGGTCCCTGCGGCGTGCTGGGATTAGTGAGTGGGGAGCAATCCCTTTAGCACAGGTTCCTGTCGGCCAGACGGGACTGACACACTGCGGTACAAGCGCTTCGGCTCAAGGCCAGCTTGCTAATCCCAGCTATGGCAAGGAGGGTGAGAGATGAAGGCCAAGAAGAATCAGCGGAATCAGCAGAAGCTCGTTGAGCAATGGAACGCAAAGTACCCCACAGGAACTCCGGTCACGCGCTACCGACTAATTAATCCATTGGAAATCCCAGAGGACACTAAAACACGCTCTGAGGCTTGGCTCATGGGCGGCCACACGGCTATGGTGATGGTCGAAGGCGTGGCAGGTGGAGTGATGGTTGAAAGTGTGATTCCGCAAGCGCAAGGAGCGAGCTAATGGGAAATGAGCCTTCTAACCAGAATCCAGCAGACGGGCCAGTGTGTGAAGATAATCGGATTTACGCGCTCCAGCAGGAGAACGAGCGGCTGAAGGTTGAAGTCGAAACCCTGCACGCCACCATGCACGGAATGCAGGACGGTGCCATTGTGCGCGATCAGATGGCCTTGATTGAGCGGCTGGGCACCGAATTCCAGCAGGCGCGGGAGGAGATTGCTGCGCTGAATCAGACACTACGCGAGCACAATGAAGCCTCGTCAATATTTCAGCCTGGTGGTAAGTTTTACGACCAAGCCAAGTTGCCTCTCGGCTCTAGTGCAGT
>Ga0134122_10000892_pt1 | contig 21001 bp, 24 predicted proteins | sample KB302_FD_96461 | JGI IMG/M metagenome (GOLD analysis project Ga0134122, IMG submission 96461) | Terrestrial soil microbial communities without Nitrogen fertilizer from Kellogg Biological Station, Michigan, USA - KB3-0-2 | ecosystem: Environmental > Terrestrial > Soil > Unclassified ... | reverse complement strand
GGCCATCGAAACGGCCGTCGGCCCGCATCGGCAGTTCGACGTTCACCAGGGAACCGGCGGCCAGTGCACAAAGACTGGTTCTTTCCAGCGTTTCGCGCGAGAGATCTGCGGTAAATCCGTCCTCGTGAACCGTTCGTGCCGTGAGACACACGCCATTGACCGAGACGCTCGATCCGGACCGGATACCATCGAGGATTTTTCGGGCACGGACTCGAACGGTTTGAAACCCGCCGCTATCCGCCATTTCGGCAATCGTACCGACTTCTTCAATGATACCTGTGAACATAGGACGTAATGACCAGGTCGGGCCCCGCCTTCGAGATCTCCAGATCTTCAAGTTGAATGATATCGGCAAGGCGGTCGATCCCTGCACCGCCAATGGCCTGAACTGCGTCTCCGCCGAGAAGCTTCGGCGCCACGAACATGACAATCTTATCAATTATACCCGCCTGGACTGCGTTGAAAGCCAGGTCCGGTCCGCATTCGAGCAGGAAGCTTTGAACTTCGCGCTTTCGCATTTCACCGGACAGGTCTTCCAGCGATCCATGGAAAACAAGCCAGCCGGCATCTTCGCTCACAAGGGCCACCCGCCCGCGACGATCCATCACAATGCGAAGCAGCTCGCGCCGACGGGCAAGCCCTGACCTGTCGGTCATCAGCGGATGGTCTTTCAGGAACGTTCCGCTTCCGGTAACAATTGCATCGGCCGCATGCCGCAGCGCCTGAACCATGGCCCGCGATTCTTCGGAGGTGATCCACTGGGATTCGCCGGAGGCCGTCGCGATCCTGGCATCCAGCGTCATCGCAATCTTTAATGTTCCGAATGCGCGATGCTCAGACTTGTATGTGATAAACGCTTCGTTGATCCGGCGCGCTTCGTTTTCAAGCACACCGCACTGCGCTTCTATCCCCGCTTGCCTCAGCATTTCAAGACCCTTGCCATTGACAACGGGATTGGGATCTTCCATCGCCGACACCACGCGGGCTACTCCCGCATCAATCAGCGCCTGAGCACAGGGAGGAGTTCTGCCGGTATGAGAACAGGGTTCCAGAGAAGTGTAAACCGTCGAACCTCGCGCCGCCGCGCCCGCCTGACGCAACGCGATTATTTCCGCGTGGTCCCTGCCATTCCAGGTATAGAAACCTTCTCCAACGATATTTCCGTCATGCACGATGACGGCGCCGACCAGCGCGCCAGGGCTGACCAGCCCCACACCTTGCCGGGCGAGTGCGATGGCTCGACGGATGTAGTCTGCATCCTCCATGGCATTCTTCATCTCTTGATAGCTGCGCCCTGGCGGGGGCTTGCATTCGCTCCGCTCATGGCCTTGCTGGCTTCACTGGGCGAAGAGCGATTCCACGAAATCATCCGGAGAAAACTCAATCAAATCGTCCAGTTTTTCGCCGACGCCGACAAAACGGATCGGAATCTTCAACTCCCGTGCAATCGCTGTGACAACGCCGCCCTTGGCCGTACCATCGAGCTTCGTGAGTACGATGCCGGTGACGGCGGCACTCCTGGTGAATTCCTTAGCCTGGGTGAGCCCGTTCTGTCCGGTCGTCGCGTCCATCACCAGCAGCACTTCGTGTGGCGCTCCGGAAACCTCGCGCTTCGCAATACGCGTCATTTTCTCCAGTTCGGTCATTAGATTATGTTTCGTGTGCAGGCGCCCGGCGGTATCCACGATCACGTAATCGATTTTTTTGGATTTCGCCGATTGCAGCGCATCGAATAGCACGGCAGAAGGATCCGCTCCGGCCTGCTGCTTCACAACAGGTACATCGCACCTTTTGGCCCAGATCTCGAGTTGTTCGCTGGCCGCTGCGCGAAACGTGTCTGCGGCACAGAGCATGACCTTCTTGCCGTTGTTTTTGAAACGATTTGCGAGTTTCCCGATCGTGGTTGTCTTGCCGACGCCATTGACGCCCACCATCAGGATGACAAACGGTTCACCGTCGGCGACCGCCTTCGGGGGTGCGGCATTGACGCGGAGTATCCTGCGAAGCTCGTCTTTCACGGCGTTTCGAAGCTGCTGCGGATCCTGAAGGATCCTGCGCGACATCTGCTCTCGAATCGCGTCGAGCACTTCGGTTGTGGTTACAATGCCCACATCGGCGGCAACCATCACGCCTTCCAGTTCTTCGAGCATTTCCGGATCGATGACTTTCTTGCCTTCGACGAGATTCTGAAGGCCCTCATTCAGATTCTCCTGGGTGCGTTTGACTGCGGTCCTGATCTTCTCGAAAACCGTCGGCTTCTTTTCTTCCGGCGGACCGAACAGAGTTATGAATCCCACTATTCTTCCTTCAGCTTTCGTTCCATCAAATCGTTGATTGCATCTTTCACCGTCAGGCCTTCGTAGAGCACCGCATACATCTTCTCCGCGATGGGCATTTCCACATTCAGCTTGCGTGCCAGAGCCACTGCGGATTCGGTTGTCTTCACCCCTTCGGCAACGGAACGCATACCGCCGGTTATCTCTTCAATCCTTCCGCCCTTTCCGAGGGCGATGCCGACATTGCGGTTTCTGCTCAGGCTTCCATACGAGGTCAGAATCAAATCGCCCAGTCCGGCCAGTCCAGACAAGGTTTCGCGGCGTCCGCCACACGCTACTGCCAGCCGCGTGATTTCGGCGAGCCCTCGCGTCACCAGCGCCGCGGCAGCATTGGATCCCAGGCCCAGTCCGTCCGCCACGCCGGCGGCAATGGCAACGATGTTTTTTGTGGCGGCGCCGATTTCCACACCGACGGTATCGACATTGGTATAGAGGCGGAACCGCGGCGTCGACAATTCGTTTTGCAGCTGCACCCGAAGCGATTCCAGCGGTGAGGCAACAACAAGTGCCGTGGGCACGCCGCGAGCCACTTCCGGCGCAAATGTCGGGCCGGACATGACGGCAATCCTCGGTTCCACAGAAGCACCGAGGACATCGACAATGACCTGGGACATGCGCATCAACGTCCGTGTTTCGATGCCCTTTGTGGCGCTGACAAAAATCGTATCTGGTTCGACGAGATCCGCTGTTTGTTGAACCACCGGCCGATACACATGCGAAGGAACAGCCATGATGACTATTCGAGCGGCCGCCAAAACCGCTTTCATTGAATTGCTGATGCGCACAGACTCGGGAATTCGAACCGACGGAAGGTATACCGAATTCTCGCGGGTGTCTGTCATATTCACCGCAAGATCGGGTTCGTACACCCACAGGCTCACGCGACGGTCCTCGCGCGCAAGAGTGACAGACAGCGCCGTTCCCCATCCGCCGGCGCCGATAATTGCGACCGGCAGCATCACGAGAGCAGGTACTCCCGCAGCTTCGTGTAGACGGGACCGGTGGAATCCAGTTCGCTGAGGTAGAGATGGCAACGGTCCACGTTGAAAGTTCCAAACTCACGTTCTTCAAACGGAGTGGCGGCGGTAACGAGCGCGCTGTCCAGCGGACGGCGTTTGGCCCGGGCGAGCGTGATGTGGGCGCGGTACGATCGTCTTTCCTTCTCGAATCCAAAATTCTCCATGCGGGAGTCGATTCTTCCCGAAAGTGCTTCGAGCGTTGGTGCGTGCATACCGGCCCATAAGACTCGTGGCGAACGGGTTCCCGGGAAAAACCCGACTCCCTTCACATTAATCTGAAATGGCTTCCACGTCAGTCCGGTCATCGCCTGATGGACCTCTTCGGCGCGCTGTTCCGTGATTTCGCCAAGAAACTTCAGTGTGAGATGAGCCGAGTCCGTGTCCACCCACCGGGCAGAGTTGGTGACCTGGCGGAGTTCGCGTTGAACTTCGGCGAGTTCAGCGCGAATCGATTCCGGGATTTCAATGCCAATGAATACGCGCATTATATTCCCATCACGACACGGCGGACCATGTCCAGCGCGGATTGGGAAGCCCAGGACCGGATTCGGTCGCGATTCCCCGGAAAGACCTGGTGCCGATGCACGATTCCCTATGGACCAGCCACTGCGATGTGCACGGTACCGACGGGTTTTTCGGGAGATCCGCCGCCCGGTCCCGCAATGCCGGTAACGCCGACGCCGATCGTCGTTCCAACCTTTTCGCGCACGCATTCCGCCAGTCCGCGGGCGACTTCCTCGCTGACGGCGCCTTGCATTTCGAGCAGAAGCGGAGGAATTCCGGCAAGGTCGATCTTGGATTCATTGCTGTAGGTGACAATGCCGGACTGGAAATATCGTGAGCTTCCAGGCACGGAAGTCAGCCGCTGCGCCAGCATGCCGCCGGTGCAGGATTCGGCGACGGCAATGGTTGCCTGTTTCAGTGCCAGTTGCAGGCCCACGACTTCCTCCAGCGATTGTTCGGACGTGGCGAAAATATAGTCTTCGAGCGAGATCTCAATCTCTTTCCCGAGCTCCTGAACCAGGCGTTCGGCCTCCTCCTGCGTTTTGCCCCGCGCCGTCAAGCGAACTTCGACCTGGCCGGGTTTTGCCAGAATTGTGGTTTCCGGATTCCGGTACCTTGAATAGATTGGAGCGATTCGAGCATCCAGAGCCGATTCCATCAGTCCTGTCGTGCGGTACAGGCGGCGTGCGATTGCGATTGTCCCCGCCATTTTCTGCAGACGCGGGATGCAAGTGTCGTCGAACATCGGCTCCAATTCAGAAGGCGGCCCGGGAAGCAAAAGGACATCATAACGGTCTGAATGAATCCAGAGTCCGGGCGCCGTGCCGTTCTTGTTTTCCAGAACCTCGGATCCGGTCAGAATCAATGCCTGCCGCGCATTGTTGGCCGGCATTTCCGCGCCGCGCGACTTGAATCTCTTCTGGATCGTCGCCAGAATTGCATCATCGAGCACCAGCTGCCGCTGCAAAACTCGAGCCACAACCTTCTTTGTGACGTCATCCTCGGTCGGGCCGAGGCCGCCAATGGTGATCAGCAGCGGCGTTCGGTCCAGGCATCCACGGACAGCGAGTTCGAGGTAGTTTTCGTTGTCGCCCACAATCGACTTCATAACGACCGGTATTCCGATTTCGTTCAGCTGACGTGTGAGGTAAACCGAATTCGTGTCGACGAATCCCGGAGTCAGGAGTTCTGACCCGATTGCGATGATTTCTGCAGATAGCATTGACGTTCAGGGAAGCGGCTTTCCCATGATTCCAAGCCGGACCTTGTAGAGCGATCCGGAATCGGCGACGAGATTCGTCACCATCAGGTTCTCCTCGAAATCAAACGCCATTCCCACCAGGCTCATGCCGGCAACGATGAGCTCCGGCTTTCCTTCGCGAATGCGAAATACGCCGTGGCGTCCGCGGTACGAGCCAATCACAAATACATGGCCTTCGATATCGATGGCCAGACCCTGTGGCCGCCCGAGGCCGGTGAAGTATTTCTCGACTTCACCGGCAGGCGTCACCCGATAAATCGAATCGAAGCTCGATGTGGTGGGGCCGGTAATGTAGAGGTGGTTATCCATTCCAAATGCGAGGTGGTATGCCGCAATGCTCGGTTCGAGAGTTGCGAAAACGAAGATTTCCCGATTTGGACTGATCTTGAAAATACTTCCACTCCGGTCGCCGATATACAGGTTTCCGATGTGATCGAACGCCATGCCGGTGGCAATACCCATACCCTCGGTAAACAAACGCATGTGTCCGGACGGATCGATCGTATAAATGTTGCCGTCGAATCGGCTCGATACGAACAGCTCTCCCGTCATGCTGAAGGCGAGTCCGGTTGCATTCATGATGTCGGTGGCAAACGGCGTCACCGCGCCTTTCGGTGAAATCTTGTACACCGATACAGGGGTTTTCTGTCCCCGCCGTCCGCTGTACGTGACATAGACGTTTCCTTCGATGTCGACGGCGGGATTCGAGACCGGATAAAGGTTGCTCGCCAGCCGCTTTCCAATTTCATAATGAAAAGGCCTGCTGGTGTTGCCATTGCTGCTGACACGCAGATCTTCGGTTCCGGCGTCGGCAGACAGTTCCGGAACCCGAACCATGATCTTGCTGCTGGATGCAATGGTGACCTGGCCACTGTACTCTCCGAAGCGCACATCGGGTTGGGTGGTGCCGTGGTCCGTTGTGCTCGAATACTCGATGACCACTTCCCCGCCGGGGAGAGCCGCCTGTGGCGTCACATTCTGTATGTTTATTTCACTCACGTTTCATGCGCCGAAAAAATGCCGAATTAGAGTCAGTACCACAAGAGCATAGATGCCTGCTCCGACATCATCCGCAATTACACCAAAGCCCCATCTCAACTTTTCCAGCCGTCGCAGCGGAAATGGCTTTACGATGTCGAACAAACGGAACAAAACAAATCCGATGACAACATAGAACGCCGGTAGAGGATACCGTCCGGCGGCAAGCCCGAAGGTGATCATCTGACCGACAATTTCGTCGACCACTATGCGTTGAGAATCTTCGCCCCAGAAGAGTTCCACGCGATACGCAGACCACGTGCCAATTATGAGGAAAAAAATTATAGCATGCGGGAAGTATGCCCCGACGTGAAGCCTGTCCATCAAAAGATAGATCAGCACGCCTTCGATCGCTCCGGCGGTGCCGGGCGCCTTCGGCATGAATCCTGCTCCGGCTCCGGTCGCCACGGCGATGGCAATGCTGTCCAGGATCCCTGGCTTTTCAGTCTGCATCCTCGTCGAGGTCATTCGATGATTCGAAGTCGTCAGGAGGTCTTTCCTGCGTCGGAATGCGATAGACTCCCCCGGCCCACTTGCCCAGATCGATCATTTTGCAACGTTCGCTGCAAAATGGCCGTGACGGATTCCCGGCAGTTTCCACAGGTTTCCTGCATGTGGGGCAAAGCATGGCTCAAATGATGCGTCCGATCAGGTCGTATTCCATACTGCCGGTGATCTTGACGGGATAGAAATCCCCGGTTCGCGCCTGCAGATCGCCGCTGTCGTTAATGAGAACGTGACCGTCAATGTCCGGAGCCTGAGCCTGCGTGCGGCCCTGAAGCAGCAGATCCGATTCCTCGGAAACTCCTTCCAGTAAAACCTCAACGGTGCGGCCAATCATTCCGCGGAGCTTTCGTTTCGAGATTTTCGCCTGCTCCCTCATTAACTCATTGCGCCGCCGGCTTGCCGTGCGGCGCTGCACCTTGCCATCGAGATCGAATGCGCCGGTCCCTTCTTCATCGGAATAAAGGAAGACGCCGACGTTATCAAATTCCACATTGCGGATGAACGTGAGGATCTCCTGGAAGTCGGTTTCCGTTTCGCCGGGAAAGCCTGCGATGAACGATGTGCGCAATCCGGCATCCGGGTTCAACTTGCGGATCCGCTCGACCTGGCGTTCGTAGATTTCGCGGCTTCCCCCGCGCAGCATGCGATCCAGTACCGGCCGGCTGGCATGTTGATAAGGGATGTCGAAGTACTTGCAGAGCCGGTCTTCTTCAGAGACCAGCCGAACCAGTGCGTCCGTGATGGTATGTGGGTAACAGTAGAGGAACCGCACCCAGTGAAGGCCGTCCACCGCGGCAAGACGGCCCAGAAGCGTGGTGATGCCGTCATCCATGCCGATATCTTTTCCGTAGGCCATCGTGTCCTGCGATACCAGGACAAGCTCGCGCACCCCCTGATCCGCAAGACGTCGGGACTCTGCTATGAGATCGTTCACAGCGCGGCTGCGGAATTTTCCGCGGAACCCGGGAATAGCGCAGAATGTGCATACGTGATCGCATCCTTCGGAAATTTTCAGATAGGCCATGTACGACGGGGTGCTGAGAATCCGCGGAATGGTCGGAATTTCTCTGGATGTGTATAGCGAATCAATGGAGATGTCGGCCAGCGGATCATCGTCTCCGATGCGGACCGCTTCAAGGATCTTGCCGAGCTCATCCGGGCCAAAAACAAAATCGATTTCCGGGATTTGCCTGCGGATGTCGTCGCGATAACGCTCGGCCAGACAGCCCGCGACGACGAGCTTCTTGCAGTTGCCCGTGGTCTTGAGATCCGCCATTTCCAGTATGGTGTCGATGGATTCCTGCTTTGCGCTGTCGATGAACCCGCAGGTGTTGACGACGAGCACGTCCGCATCCTGCCTGGCATGCGTGATGACATAGCCGTGTTGCGCCAGCGTGCCGAGCATCACTTCGCTGTCCACGAGGTTTTTTGGACAGCCGAGGCTGACGAATCCGACCTTGGTGAGTTTTCTGGCAATCATTGCAGAGGTCATTGTAGCAGGGGAGGCGCGCGGTCTATTGAAAACGTTATCCCTTGAGCTCGCGGATGGCGTTTTCAAGAATGCTGAAATCGGAATTGGAAACAGGTTCGACGCCGTACAATGACTTCTCGAACACCGCCAGTGCGCGCAAGACGACAGAACGCCGGCTTGCGTCTGGGACGCCGGACGCCCACTCTCTCCACGTCTGGGAAGGCATCCGTGAAGGCTTTCTGCGGACGGCAAGCCTCGCAGCGCTAAAGAACAGGTGCGCCACCACATCACGGTCTGCATCACCGTGTCCCTTCCGGAGATTCCAGATTCGCCATTTTGTGCGGAGCACTCGCCGCTGCTGAACGGCGGCCACACCGGCCGCGGTAACAAATACAATCAGCGAGAACCAAATTGAGCCGGCTCTGCGAAACGCAGACGAAATCCAATCTGCGAATTCTTTGGTTCGCATCGACCATTTGTCTGTTTCGTCTCGAAAACCTGCTTGAAGGCTCTGCACCCGGTCCTGAGCGTTGCGGAACAAGCGGGTTTGAGTGTCGGCGTCATAGACGAGAATGTAAGAGATCCATGCCATTTCCAGCGCATCACGATAACGTCCGAACTGTGCGGCGATCCCCGTGTCCGTTGCCCTCACGTCGGGCGGTGTTGCATCGAATTCCATCCATCCCCGGCCCGGGAAATATGCCTCCGTCCAGCTGTGGGCGTCCGATTCCCGGACGATGTAGTCCGAACCGATGGGATTGAACTCCCCCATCTGGAATCCATTGATCAAGCGAGCTGGAATCCCGGCGGCTCGCGCGAGAATGGTCATCGCGGAGGCGAAGTATTCGCAGTGCCCGTTCTTGGTTTCGAACAGGAACGTGAGGAGGGGCTGGGTGCCGGGTGTCCATGTGAGGTTCAGCGTATACAGATAGTTTCTGCGCAGATACGATTCAATCAGCGAGGCCTTTTCAAACGGCGACGTTGCACCTTTGGTGATCTTTTCGGCGAGTTCGATCACCCGCGGATCGATTTTCTGCGGCAACTGAAGATATCGATCCATGTTGTCCGGGGGGGCGTCGTGGACGGATTCCGCCCGGTTCGGAATCTCGGATAACACTTCGTATTGAATTCGGCGTTGCTGCTGAATCCGGACATAGATGGAATCGTCATGGTCCACGACGATGGCTTGCTGCCGGTTCGTCACGCTGCGTATGTGATACGGGCCAAAAAGCGTCGAGGTCGCCATCGGTTCCAGGAGAATATCGTAGCGCACGCCATTGCTTGCGTGCTCCAGCGGCTGAATCGAATAGACTCCACTGTCGAGGGGCTGAATTTCATCGCGGTTGATATCGGTTTTTTGCCAGCTCCGGCCGTCAAATCGATCGAGCGCGATGCCGCGCCATTTCAATCCCGAACTGGGTCTTCCAGAAACCCGCCTGGCCCGCATCACGAGGGCCGAACTCAACTTGATTTGTCCGATTTCTCCAAGCCGGACGTTGTCGCCGAATCCGGAAAGCAGTACCGGTGGAACCGTTGCGCGGCTGAAGTAGCCCGTTCCCATGCGGGGTATGACAAAGAACAGCCCCGTGCCGAGAAGGACAATCCAGGCCGATGCCCATACACTGATTCCCGTCAGCGTTCCATTGCCGCTTCCTGTCTCATTGCCGTGCAAACGCTGCGATCGCACGATTTCGAAACTCATCAGCGTGGCAACCAGGGCTATCAGGAACAGGAGCAAAGTGATCAGGAATGACAAGTCAATTGTCAGCGACGCCGCGGCAAGAACCATCAGGAACGCCAGGACGATGAGGTAGAAGTAATCCCGGTCGGATTTTTTCTGATGGAGTTTTGCGAGTTCGAGAAACAGCACCATGTGTACGGTGGATGTGACGAAGGAGCGCGAAAGAATCAGGTTGTCCGCCACGAAGAAGGCAATGTACGCGCAGGACAGGTAAAACGTCCCCCTGCCGCCCAGTAACGTCGGGAGCTGCCGGATTGTGCGATACAGACTCCACAGGACTCCGGCGGCGAAGATTGCAATAGAGGGGGCGTCGAGCCGGCCCGTGAATGAAAGCGCCATGAATGCCGTGATGACCAGCGCGTGGGTGGAGATTTCAAAGTAACGTTTCATATCAGCCGCGCCCCTGGCGGAGGGACATCAGCAGCGAGCCTCCATTGGGATCGACATCCGGAAAAGTAGCCGCCTCTGACATCTCAACACACGCCAGGTATTCCAGAATCGAAGCGAGAATGACGTCGGCACTTCCCGTCGCAGATCTCCACTCGTCGGAGACCAGCGCGACTTCCACGTCGTCCTCGATGCCGTAAAACGCAAGAGACGCGGTTTGGGCGATCAGTTGTTCGAACCGTTCGTGGTCCGCACGCGCTCCATACCGGTCCAGCGCCAGCACGATGCGCCGGCTTTCATCGGCAGCGTACTCGCGGGTTTTCAGCGATGCGGTTTTGGCCGATGCCTTCCAGTGGACATGGCGGGCGCTGTCGGAGGACTGGTAATCGCGGATGGTGTGGAGGTCGGATCCGGATCCGCGTTCGAAGCGTTGAATCGAGCCCAGGATGTCGAGCGAGGAGAGATTCATCCTGTCTCGGGGAATGAGTGCGGGAAAACAGAGGATTTCTTCGTTCACGGCACAGATCCGCTTTTTCGAAAGAAGGCCGAATGGGAATCGCGATGCTCCCTGCACCTTGCGAATGATGTAGCGGCCGCGTCGCGATAAAATGCCTTCGCCGGGAAGCGTTGCATCGGAGAGGGGATCCACGGCCGCGAAGTAGATGGGGTCAAACGCCAGTGGGCTGTCCGCCCCCGGCTCGATGCGTATCGATATCAGCGGGAACACGCGTCGCTGATTGTGCAGACGGATGGAGAATGGAAAACGTTCACCCGCGGAGACCGGAGACGGAAGCAATATCTCGGTCTCAAGAAATTTGAAATTGAGTTCGAGCAGAAATCCTGAAAGCAGGAGCACCGCCACCAATACCGAGAGCACCATATATAAAAGGTTGTTGCTGGTATTGATCGCGGCGAAAATGACGATGGCAGTCGCGACGATAAAGATCCAGCCGTCCTTGGTGAAATGATAGCGGGATAATTGGGGAACCCAGTTCCAGCGGACTCCCTTTGCCAGGTGTGGGAGGAATCGGAACCCGACCCACAGGGCCAGCGCCAGGGAAATTATTGCAGAGATTGCAGCCGGTGCGCCTCGACCCTCGTTGGCTGCACTCGACGAGTAGAGTGCGGCCGTCATCGCAATCGTAAGCAGCGCGAGGGCCAGCAGGAAGTTTTTCCACATCGATGAACTTCGCCTTAAAAAAGACGGATCGAACTGTAGGCGCGGTCTGTGACCGCGCACGAATTCTCATTCCACAGTAACCTAAACTCAAGATCGCACGCGGTCATAGACCGCGCCTACAGGCAAACGGCACTCTTTCGCAGCCGCTCATTCCGGTACCTTCGTTTCGTTCAGGATACCTTCCAGCACCTCTTCGGTCCTTCTCTTTCCCTTCGACACCTGCCGCGCGAGCGCCAGACGATGTGCGAACACCGGGAATGCTGCGCGCTTGACGTCATCGGGCAAAACGTATTTACGTCCGGCAACCAGTGCCAACGCCTGCGACGTCCGGAACAGCGCGACGGTTCCCCGAGGGCTGATGCCCAGCTCAATGTCGGGGTGATTCCGGGTCCGGTGGACGAGATGGATCATGTAATCGACGATCTTGTCGTTGATATGCACCTTTCGGCTCTCATCCTGCAAATACAGAACGTCGGCTGGTGTCAGAACCGCTTGGATCTTCTGGCTGTTGTTCCCATTGGTGTAGCGATGAAGAATCTCCTTCTCCGCATCGGCACTCGGATAACCCACATCGATCTTCATCAGGAAACGATCGAGCTGCGACTCTGGCAAGGGGTAAGTCCCGTGATGTTCCACCGGATTCTGTGTCGCCAGCACCATGAAAGGACGGGGAAGGGGATAGGTGGTGTTTTCGATCGTGACCTGATTCTCGTTCATCGCTTCCAACAGCGCGCTCTGGGTTTTGGGAGTCGTGCGGTTGATTTCATCGGCGAGCACAATATTGGAAAAAATCGGTCCCGGTTTGAATTCAAATTCGTTGCTCTTCGGGTTGAAGACGGATACGCCAAGGACATCGGATGGCAGAAGGTCGCTGGTGAACTGGATCCGGTGGAAGTTGCAGTCCAGCGCGCGCGCAAGTGCATGACCCAGTGTCGTTTTGCCCACTCCGGGCACGTCTTCAATCAGCAAATGCCCTTCGGCAATCAGCGCGACCACGGCAAGCTCAATCGTCTCGGCTTTGCCTTTTACAATGCGGGCGATGGATTCCCTTAGCGCTGCGACCTTTTCCCGAGATGCCGTTTCCAAGGTGTTCATAGTTCGAGCGGATTCTAGCATGAGGGCGTCAGACGGAATCCAACGCGATATTTTCAAGGGCGGTTTCGGCGGGTTGCGGGGGGTGACTTCCACGTGCGGTCCATGAGCGGAGCGAATGCAAGCCCGATAGGGCGCAGCCATTAAGTAATGACCGCGCACGCTCCTTGATTTCACGTAACTTCACATTCTGGATTGTGCGCGGTCATAGAAGCTGTGAGTGCTGTCAGGAGCCGCAGCTTTAGGGGATTTCACCCTTTGCGAATACATGTTCCCGGCTCAGCAACCAGAGTTCTGGAATGATATCTCCAATCAAAATGCCATCCTGGAAAATTCGCACAATAGCGCTTTCCGAAACTACGATTCCGATAGCGCGTGTCACTGTCGATATTGAGGCCGCAGCGAGATGACGACTTCCTAATCCCATTGGTAATTCGATCGCAGAAGCCTTAGCGTCCAGATAGCGGCAGCCCGCTAGTAGAGTTCCCCCATCATCGAAAACGAAGGCGCCATCCAATTGAGCCAACTCTTTGAGAGTTCCGCGTAAGTTTTCGTTCCAGATACTCCTCATATGGGCCGGGTGTAACGCAATGGGATCAAGAATCAGCGGACGAGAGAGGGAAAGAACTCTTTCGGCATCGCCGACAATGAACATTGTACCAATACGGCGTCCTTCGCGTCCTTCACGAGCGATTTCAACCGCGAGTTCGATGATCCGTTCGTATACATCCGGACGACCGCCATGAAGCTTTGAGGATATTTTGTCGAACATGATTGATGCCGCAAAAAAAGCGTTCCAACAACACAAAATTTCCAGTGGGACGACGAGAACATCCAACGACGTTTTCATTCCATGACGACGTTGAGTTTTACATAGAAATTATCCTGCGGCCACTGCTGCCGAATAATCTTGGACAGTTTGTCCACCCACCCCAGTGGCTCGGGAGCATGAGTCTCCTGAGTAAGTTCCACAAGCACGAGAAACCGTGGCTCCTGACCGTCTTCCAAAGAACCGAAACTCAGGTCTACGGAATTCAAATGGTGGCCAGCGGGCATGTATTTCCGTACCAATTCTTTGATGATGTACAGTTCCGGAATGTCCGGTAGCTCCTGTTCCCTACTCATAATCGCTCGTGTTAGTGGTGCAGTGCGCTCTGATTCTATTCACCATTCCGCCTCATTGCCGACTAATCCACTACCGCCAATATTTGAAGCCTCACTATCCCTTCCTAAGACCTGAAATCCTGAAGTAGATGCCGATCGAAGGCTCAGAAATATGTGTCTGCGCATTATTGTGCAATTCAACCAGATAGAAATCTGGGGCCTTAAACTTAGCCCCGCGATATTCCGCGCGGATTCCAACTCTCTTTGAAATATCAAAATCCGCACCTCCACCGTAAATCAAGGCGGACCTGGTCTGGGAACCCGCTCCGGCTGCATTGTTTGGATTATTTGATGGGCTAAATCGGAGGGCGCCGACGCCGACCACCGTAAACGGATGAATTCTGGCAAAGGGGTCAGGAATATGAAGTACGAAATCGGCCGTTGCGTGCCTCAAACGGGACTGAACTGAAGACGGGCCCAGAACGCCCGAGTATTTCTGTGTGTAGCGTGCGAACGTTAGTCCCGCATCAACTCCTGACCACTTATTGAATTGATAGCTATAACGGGCCTGAAATCCACCCGCCCTGGTTGCATGTCCGGTGACCGGGGTTCCGGAAGTTGGAGCAGGAAAATCGGTAATCACAGTTCCAGCGGATGTACCAGGGATGAGGCCGCTAAATTGGAAGTTGATCGCCGATGTGGCCTCATTCTGCGCGGAGGCGACCGACACATTCAGACATCCGCAGAGAACGACACTTGCCACTGCGATAATGCGCCTCGGAAGATAATGAATCAGCATCTTCATAAAATCCTCCCTTCAATACTGACGTTGCTGAATGTGACGCGTTAGCGTCACACCGGGATGCGCCTCCCCGATCGTGCGAGAACGTCAGTCGGGTTTGTCCATCAATTCGAGACTCGAGACGGGACTTGCTTCCCACCATCCGCAAATTCAGCGGTCAAGTGCGCCGCGCGAGCACTATTCGTATTCGACCGAAATAAATAGTTGATGTGAGAATCTGTGCAACTGCTCCAATGCCGCTCTATCTGGAATGCGCATTCGTGCGCGGCGCTATCGAAGAACGTGCGAGTGTTGTAAACAAGCAGAAATCATCTGGAAGAATGGCAAGAGCCGCTTGGAGCTGTATACGGTCACAGCGCGGTTGGAGAAACCGGAACCCTCCCTGAGCGGTGGGGTTCACGGGAAGAGGTCAACCAAGGTGGCGACTTTCAGCGTGGAAACGGTCGACCAAGGAATGGATAATCCTGAAGATCCCTGAACAACTCGTCGAAAAGTTGCTCGATGATATCGCCTGAAAAAGAGAAGTCTGGTCGCAATGGTTCGGCGCGTGTCGGTTCCGGAGGAGGCGGTTCCCCACCCGATCGCATCGTACTCCGAGACCGTGCTCGCAGAGACTTGTCGTACACGGCGCGCCGCGCGGGGTCACGAAGGGTCTCGTATGCTTCGAAGATGCGATGGAACTTCTCTGCGGACGCTCCCGCGCCGGCATCCGGATGATGGCTCTTGGCAAGCACGCGGAATGCATGGCGGATCGACTCCTCATCCGCATCCACAGGTACTCCGAGTATCACGTAGTAGTTCATACTTCACTTATCGAGAACCAAAACCACGGCACCGGATCATCGCTACGACAAACCGATAGTTTCCTAAAAGAAAATTCGTATCCCATCACCGTTGTTCGGATGGACCGGGTCCACCACTGTTCTGGCGCAGGACTTTCATCGCTAGTAATTGAACCGACTCTTCCAACAAATCCGTTTCTGTACGACCAGTAGCCGCAACCAATGCCGCTAATCGGCGCCGCCAATTCTCCGGCTGCGAACCAGAAACCGGGGAAGCTACGATTTCCGCCGACTCTTCCGTCGGGAAATTGTGGATTTTGCGTCGCTTTCCAGCCTTTCCCACAGAGTGTCTGCTAATCCGTCTGGAGTCCGCCAACTGATTACAGAGTTGTTGCACCTGCTGTCGAGGTTGGATGCCAGTCATCTCCGCGATGTCGTCATCATCTAACCCCTCAGGATGGTTGTTTATTAAATCGAAAATCTCTTCCTTGTTCGTCATGTCTCGAAACATACCATCAAAAGGTAAGATAAAAGAATTTTTTATCACTTTATTCTAACTTTAACGTCAATAAAAAATGCTTGACAGGGTCTTCAAAGGCTCTTAAAGTAGTTTTAAAGATGATTCTAAAACATCTTTAATATAAGGAGGAAACACCACTATGAATCTCGTTCGATGGAACCCCTTTGGTGAAATGAGCCTGCTCCAGAATCAAATGAATCGATTGTTTGATACCGCGCTGCAAGGTTGGCCGGGCGATTCCAATGGCACGACCAACTGGATACCCGCTGCCGATATTTACGAGTCTGAGAACGAACTCGTTGTGAATCTCGACCTTCCAGGTGTCGATCCGAAGACGGTCGATGTTCATGTGGAAAACAGTGTCCTGACAATTCGGGGTGAACGATCGTTCGATGAGAAACAGAATAAGGAGAATTTCCATCGCGTGGAGCGTTCATATGGACCATTCGCGCGATCGTTCACTCTTTCCAGGCCTGTCGATTCCGACAAGATTAGCGCCAATTACAAAGCCGGAGTTCTCAGCATTACATTGCCGAAAGCCGAGTCGGCGAAACCGAAGAGGATTCAGATCGCGGCGACGGCCGCTTAATTTCGGCGCGCGCCGGGGTTCTTTTGGAACCTCGGCGCGTGCGTTCGGTTCTTTGACTTTTGAAAGGTGAGGGAGGTTGTCAATGAAACCTACGTTACTGATCTTTATGTTTTCGGCTTTGATGTTATGGGCCCCATGTCTCGCGGCGAACCCAAACACGATTCAAGATCAACTCAACGGAACGTGGTCGGGAGGATGGATTCCCGAAGGCGGTGGTCGCGACGCGATGACGATCGAACTCCGATACGACGCGAGCGGCAAGCTGGGAGGGCGATTTGTCACCCCGACGTCCATGAACTTTACCAAAGCAACATTTAATGCCAGGACGCGGTCGCTCTTGCTGGAAGCAGCGGACCCGGCGTCTGGCAAACAGTACAAGCTCAACGCCAAACTCGAAGGAACAGAAATCAAGGGAACAGTGGCCGTCGACAACCAGGGCGGTAAGGTAGATCTCATCAAGTGGACGTATGTTCCACGAATTGGATAACCAATACATAGGAGGTATGTGGACATGAAAAGGACAGGTTTCAGCCTCGCAACACTATGTGTTCTTCTATTCACAGGTTTGGTAGTCCAGTCGAGACAACTCACCACTGAAGCGTTCTCATGGAACGCAGAACTCGTAGCTCTCGACGAGACTGGGCGGATTCTTACAGTCAAGGCTCCGGTCGTCGGTGAGGAGGCACCGGCGGAACTTGGTCGCTTAAAAGCCGGTGAGCGCATCATGCTTCAGTGGTCTGGCTATGACAAGTCCGCGGATGCGATCAATGGTGCCGTCCGGCCAGCCGACGTGAAAACCGACGGCCGCTTCACTTTTCCGGTAGATTTTGTGTCCTTCGATGCAGCGCGTCGCTACGCCACATTCAAAGTCCAAATCCCCGAAAGCACTGTTGCGAGTCTGAAGTCACTCAAACCGGGCGAGTGGGTCACCGCGACATCGCCCCATGGAGCGTCGAGCAAGACGACCCCGATTGTCACGATTAGACCGTACGCGGTCAGCGCGAGCACCAGCTCGCACTGACGGGGAGCGAGTTATGGACCGAATGATGCATTTGAGCTATTGAACACTTATCGAAATCCAGAGGAGGCAACTATGTTTGCACAATCTTTACGACGTCCCCTTTGGCCAATCGTCCTTGGTATTGCACTGGCGTTAGTCATTGGGGGAGCCACAGGCACATCATTAGGAAAGCACGAACTTTTCGCCACGACCGGCGAGACGCGTCCGGCTGCGGAGATTTCCACTGACAACGAAAACAAATCTCTACTGCCGACGACGTTTGCCCCTGTCGTGGAAAAGGTGATCCCGTCGGTCGTCAGCATCTTCTCATCATCGCGAAAAATGACAACCGACAATCGCAACTCGGATTTGCTAAATGAAGACCCCTTGTTTCGCAGATTCTTCGGCGATCAATGGCCGGGAGCACAGACGCTCATTCCACGGGAACGACAGACGCGCAGTATGGGTTCGGGAGTGATTATCTCGTCCGACGGCTACGTTGTGACGAACGACCACGTCGTCGATGGCGCCACGGATATCAAGGTTTCATTGAGCGACAAGCGTGAATATAGCGCACGCGTGGTTGGAACCGACGGCAAGACCGATCTTGCAGTGCTGAAGATCGACCAGACCGGATTGCCGGCGCTGACCCTCGCGGATTCTTCCAAGGTTCAGGTCGGAGACGTTGTATTGGCAGTGGGAAATCCCTTTGGCGTTGGTCAAGCGGTCTCGATGGGTATCGTTAGCGCCACAGGACGCGGAGGATTGGGACTTGAAGACTATGAGGACTTCATACAGACCGACGCTGCAATCAATCCGGGCAACTCCGGCGGAGCCCTGGTCAACGGGGAAGGCCGGCTGATCGGCATCAACACCGCGATTCTGAGCAGGTCCGGTGGCAACCAGGGCGTAGGATTTGCGATCCCCATCAACATGGTGCGCAATATCACCGATCAGATTATCCATGGCGGGAAGGTCTCTCGCGCATTTCTGGGTGTCATGATTCAGCCGGTAACACCGGACCTTGCGAAGTTCTTCAAACTAGGGAAGTCGGAGGGCGCTCTCATCTCCGATGTGAATCCGAATAGTCCGGCGGAGCACGCCGGCCTTAAAGTTGGCGATGTCGTGACAAAGGTGGATGACCGGTCCGTAGTGGATTCCCGCGCGCTTCAATTGATCATCGGAGAGATGGCGCCGGGCCGGAATATCCGGTTAACCCTCGTTCGTGACGGCAACGAAAGGCAGTACCCCGTGACTCTGGGAGAGCAGCCAGGGGATCGGAAAGAAATTGCCGGCGCGGGACGCGGGACTTCCGCGGATCGAATCCTTGACGGTGTCGCCCTCGAACCGCTGACGCCCGAATTCTCGCGTCAATACGGGATCGGGCGAAATACGGAGGGTGTGGCCGTTCGCCGCATCGATCCGGATTCAGCTGCTGCGCAGGCAGGACTTCAGCAGGGCGATGTGATTCTGGAAGTCAATCGTAAGCCGGTCGCCACTGTGGAACAACTCAACCGGTACATCAATGAAGGAACGACCGACACCGCGCTGCTCTTCGTGAATCACGACGGGCGGACGCGATACGTTGTCATCTCGACGAAGTAAGTCTCGTACGGCGGCGTTGATTCGCAAGAGTCAACGCCGCCGAATGGAACAACGTTTTTGGAGGTGTGTCATGAAAACTACTCACCCAATAAAGACTTGGATTCTGTTGGTTGTTGCGGGCTTATGTGCGCTTACACTTATGACAATCCGCGTCAATGCTGATCCGACTCAGGCTATTCAAAATACCGGTGACAAATACGATTGGACCGGTGAGTTAGTGAAGCTAGACTCGAGTACCCGGGTCATGACAGTCAAGACTCGCGTTGTGGGAAGCCAAGCCCCAGCAGAGTTTGAACATTTTAAGGCAGGTGACCGCATCGTTGTGACCTGGTCGGGATTTTATAACTATGGGGATGGCATCAATGGCGCAATGCCATATGACACCACGAAATGGTCAGAAGCAGGAGAGTACGCATTTCCGGTTGAATTTGTTTCTTACGACTCAGCTCACCAGGAAGTCACCTTCAAAATCCTGATTCCGTCTGGCAGTGTTGAGGCTTTGAAGTCATTGAAGCCCGGGGAATGGATCCGAGCAACATCACCGCATCATCCCGCCGACGAAAAAGCGGTCATTGTGGATGTGAAGCCCTACGTTGGATCCAACACCAAGGGGTAAGTTTGTAAAGCCACTGGCCGAGCCCATCTGGCGGCGGCGCTATGAATCGCCGCCGCTGTATTTCGGCGCGATCCTGATCAGCGTCAATTACTCTTAAGTCGCCGCGTCTGCAGTATATCTGTTCGTAAATGGTGCTGCCGATATTTACGGAACGGACGGAATACTTGCAGAGCACGATCACTGGTCCGAAATGAGCACCTGTTTTTGGATCAAGACAATGCTTTTCCGTTGCACAGAATCAGTGCGATTGAAGCACAAGAGGATGCAAGAATTAGATCCTTGGCCAGATATTGGACAGATTTTGTTGAACTGCGGAGCTATTGAATCTAAATGGGATCGTAGCTCAGTTGGTAGAGCGCCTGCTACACACTCAAGTCTGTTAACGCTATCTCATTGGCCTTCCGTGGTTCTGGGTAACGCAGACAGCCATCGTTAGACCCCTTCCGGCAGCACAATGGCCAGAACTTGGCCAGAGGATTGATACTGCGACTACGCGTAGCGTCGTACTTCGGAGGCCTCGTTGAAATAGAGCGCAAGAGGGATGTAATCAATTTTGGTATTATGTTTGAGACTTCCATGGAAAAGCCGCCAATGAAAGCATTTGAAATAATCGGGGATATCGACTCACAACATCGGTTGAAAGCCGATGTTCCTCACGATCTACCCGCCGGTCCAGTCCGGTTAATAGTATTGCTGCCAGATGAAGACGGGGCTGGCATCGCCTGGTCACAAGGGATTGCGACCGAATGGAAAGACGACCTCGCAGATGCTCGACAAGACATATACACGCTCGAGGACGGACAACCGCTGAATGCAGCCGGGTGAAATCTTCATAGCAAAATTTCCATTTGGCGACGTTCCGGGAATGAAACTTCGGCCAGTATTGCTCCTTACCGAAACTCTTGGTCCAATACCTGAAGCTGTCGTGGCATATATTTCTTCGGTCGTGCCCGCTCAGGTACTCTCATCCGATTTGGTGATCGATCCGGGCAAACCGGAGTATACAAACACTCACCTCAAGACGATTTCCGTTCTGCGTTTACACAAACTCGCGACAATTCACTCCGCCAGCATCGTCCGCTTTCTTGGCGTCCTAAGCGACGATGTGAAGGCTCAAGTTGATACAAAGCTTCGCAATCTCCTGAAACTATAAGATCAATCCGACTTTACAAGAATCCGAAGGCCCCCGCGTATGAGCCCGACTCTCCATGTCGATACTCCAGTAGTAGCACGCGTCCTGAAATTTCTGCAATCGTAAGGATGGCCGCCAAACCGGCTACCCGCATAGTGGCCACGCCCCGAATCGCAAGCATGCTCAGTCTCCGAGATGGCGACTAGAACGAACCCGCTGGGCGGCGGACGCTGCGCGTGAGCGGACTAAAAGTGGTGACCTTGTCCGGTAGAGTTTTGAGCCTTAAAGGAGGCTCACATGACACCACTACGAAAG
>Ga0134122_10000891_pt1 | contig 21004 bp, 34 predicted proteins | sample KB302_FD_96461 | JGI IMG/M metagenome (GOLD analysis project Ga0134122, IMG submission 96461) | Terrestrial soil microbial communities without Nitrogen fertilizer from Kellogg Biological Station, Michigan, USA - KB3-0-2 | ecosystem: Environmental > Terrestrial > Soil > Unclassified ... | reverse complement strand
GTGAGCCCGATGAGCGTGTCCTGAACGTTCGTGATCGTGGCATTGACCGAGGCCTGCGAGGTCGCGCGCACGCCATCGATGTACACGCGGATAAAGCCCGCGGCGAACTCCAGCATGTAGGACTGGGTGTCGGAGAATACGAACGGGATCAGGCGAGACTTCTGCGCGCCGACGTATTTGGTGCGGTCGACGAACTCAAGCCCTGCGCGGTTCATCAGGCACCCGTGCGGGCGAATGATCCAGTTACGAGCGGTGCGCAGGCTCGTGCCGTACTTCGTAAGGTCCGTGCGGCCGTGGGCGAGAGGGGTGATCTCACCGCCCGAGAAGTTCGGCTGCGAGAGTGTCACCACGAGCGCACTTGGATCGAGGGCGAATCAGGAGCGGGGTCTGCCTTCGCCTCGTTCTGCATCTGAGCCATCGCCCGATCGAGCGTCGGCTGATACATCTGCAGGCAGCGCGTGACGCGCGCCACGTTTGCGTTCGTCGCACTCCCGAGTTCGGCGCCAAGTTTCCATGCGAACGCATCGCATAAGAGCGGTGGGTAGACTGCGGTCTGCGTCTGCCGGAAGATGTAGAACAGATAGGCAGGCGAGATGTCCGTGAGGATGATGTTCGACGAGCCATTAGCGCTCGTGCCGACCTGAAAGGGAACCTTCGGCACGCTGACGTTGCGATCGGTGTTCCACCACGAGAGCCACGTCGCGCCATCGCGCAATCCGCCGGCATCGCACACTGCGAGAGCCTGGATGCAATCACTCGGGTACTGATAGGCGTAGGTCCAGCCAGGAGCGACCGGATCGGTGGATTGCGCGAGCGCCACCCACTTGCGCGCGCAGCCCCACGGGGCGGAGGCCAACACCTGATCGCGCACAATCGGGTACCAGAAGCCGGCCTGACGAACCGGCTCGGTGCGTTCGACGGTTTCGTTCAGGCTCGTGATGCGGATCGAGGAGCCGACCCGGTACCAAGCCATGTTTGCGATGTCGACTTCGCTCGGCATGTTTCCCCCGAGCTCAGTTGCGCGTCTCGGATACCTGCAACTGGATGAGCCCGCCATCTGGCAAGCGCGCTTCACCGGTGCGGGTGAGGGGGCGCGCGATCATCTCGAGCAGTTGCTTCAGAACCGCCATCTGCGCCTCGCCCTGCGCCTGGATGACGGCGATCACGGGCGAGAGGTCAACCGGATCAGGCTCCTCAGCCATCATCTGCTGGCACATCTGCGCGCACGCATCGATCTTGTTCTCGAGCGCGATCAGACGAGAGGCGACGGCCCCAACAGCCGCCGCACTCTCGGTGCTCGCTTTCTCGATGGAGGCGGCAACAGTCTTGTTCAGCTCCTGGAGCTGGCCGACTGATGCCGCCTTGCGGGTCTCATCCATCTAAGCTTCGGATTGAGGCTTCGGCTCAGGCGGCTTCTGCCCACCCACCGGCCCGTGCATGACGGGCTTTGCCGGCTCAGGCTTTCCCGGCTCCGGAGGCTTCGCCGCCTTGGGCTTCTTGGATGAGACCTTCTTGTTGCCCTCCTTGTCGGTCTCGTACACCGGAGCATCCCCGAGCGGTTGCAGCGAGCGTGAATCCCACGCGACCTGCACATCGTCGGTCTCCAGTGTGATTTCGGCGCCCTGCTTGTGCAGTTGCACGCCGTCCCAGAAGGATTCGGAAATGACGCGGTATTTCTTGAGGCTCATGTGTCATTCCCCTTCAGGTCACCACGAAGCCGGACGGGTAGGACTTCTGCACGTCGGCGTAGTCGATCACGCCCACCGCCGTGAAGGCGCCACCCGTGAGAGGACCCGTCGCCACGGTGTACTGCACACCGAGGTAACGCTGTCCCAAGGCGGTGCCCTGCGCGAGGGTCTGATGCGGGATCGGCAGGTCGATGCGCTGACCCGCGGCAAGGTTCGCCTTGGGGATCGCATCCGTCTGGATGATGATGGTCGGCGAGGAGAGATTCGCCGCCGCCGAGGTGATCACCTGAAAGTTGACGGTCGCGGCGCCCGCCGCGGTGACCGTGGTGTCGACGGTGATCGAGATGTTGAGCTCCTCGCCCGGCCCCATGTCGCGGGCCTGCAGAAGATCGACGGTGTTCGTCGACACTGCAGAGGCGGTGACCGCCTGAGCTGAGGAGAACTGCAAGAGTGCATCGGTGAGCATGTTCGTAAGTCCTCGTTCAGGTCACGCGCGTCTCGGCCAGGATCAGCCGGTCCACATTGCGGATGGGAACACCCATGAACTCCAGCCGGTTCTGCGGAGTGCCGAACTGCGAGAGGGCGGGCACGATGGCGAGGGCGTTCGCGCTCTTGGCGAGAGCGGCGATGCGCAGCATCGAGAACACCGTGCGGTTCATGTAGAACACCGGGCGGATGTTGCCGAAGCTCGGCAACCGATCGAGCGCGCGGCTCATGAGGTAGATGATCTGCGTGGCAGCGGTGGCCGCCTGCGTGGTGACCTGCCCAACGAGGTCAGACACGTCGACGTTCGCGATGCGTACCCCGTAGCGCCAGTCCTTCACGACGAGGCCGTTCTCCCACACGAACTGCGTGCGCCATGCCTGGAAGCGGCCGCCGTTCGCATCGATCACGGTGTCCTTGCCGAGATCGTTCATCTGCAACCCGGCCTGCGTGCCCTTCGGGTAAGTGCAGAAGATCGAGTTCTCGCCCCAGCCGATGAGCCAGATGGAGGTGTTGTCGGCGCCCGAGCCGCCGGCATCGATGATGTTCGCGCCGTTGCCGGCGGAGAGTGAACTGTAGCGGGTCGAGAACCCCGTGTACGTTTTCTGATCCGTCGCGACGTTGCCGTAGAACATCGTGTCGGTCTGCTGCTGATTCATCGCCTCGAGGAACGCCTTGTCCTCGGATAGCCGCAGCGATGAGCCGACCGAGGCGAGCTTCACGAGTCGTTCGTCGACCTCGCTGTACGACTCCATCAGGCCGACGCCTTCGTCGACCTGCGCGGTGGTTGCCTTCGAAGTCGGCACGCCGGCATTGATCTGGCGGAAGTAGACCGTCGGCAAACCGGTGCGGATCGTCACGCGGTGACCGGTGGGGAGGTTGCCCTCGACGACGACCATATCTTCGAGGTTGTCGTTCATCTGCGAGAGAAGCTCGGCGACGACCGCGGCGGACCCGTTGGGGTCCATGCGCTTCGCAGCGTCGTACAGGGTCAGGGAGCCAGTAGCCAGAGTGGCCATGAATTCACCTCAGTGCGTTAGGAATTCATGCTCGGGTAGAGCACGCGTTCCGGAGTGGTTTTCTGCGCGTTGGGCGTGGTGCCCGATGGCGCGGTGGATTCGGCGAGTTTCTGGCCAATCGTCCAGAAGAGGCGCACGAACGCTGGGTGATTCGCATAGCCCGAAGAGATCAGCGCTTCGCGCAACTCCGGAGTGCCGAATGCGGCGAGCGCCTTGTTGGCGATCTTCGCGTTGGCCTCGAAATTGGCGCCGCCGAAATCCTTGTCTTCACGGCATGCCTTCGCCCACGTCGCGGTCTCCGCAGCGACCTGATCTCCGATCGTCTTCTCAGCCGCCTTCAGCGCGGCGTCCGTCACCTTGAACTGCGTGTCGACGAGCTTCTGCGCCTGCTCCTGCGTGAGCCCGAGTTCCTTGAACACGGGGGTGAACGCATCGAGGCCCAGTTGATCGAGCGTCTGGCCTTCGGGCGCCTTCAGCTCGTACTTCTCGGGAACGACTTTCGCGGCCGGGGTCGCCGGCGTGGCGGGCGGTGCATTCGGGTCTGCGCCGAGAATCGGAGGAGGAGTTGCTGCCGCAGGTGGCGTGGCTGTCGGTGGTGCAGCCGGAGCTGCGGGTGTGACAGCCGGCGCTGCTGCGCTGGCCGGGGTCATGGTGTTTTCGCCTGGCACTGAGACTCCGCAATTTGTGAATTGCGGAATTACTTATATGCAGGCTGAAACCACGCTGGAATAGCGGGGCAGTAAGAGGGATAATTCTGGGAACATGAGAGCCCAAAAAGCGGAACTAATGCGCCCGCGCGAAGCGGCTGAATATCTCGGGGTGAGTCTCAAGACGTTCCGAAAGTGGGTCCAGTCCGGCGCCCAGATACCCTGCGTGCTCTCAGGCAAACGCCGGCGCTACGTCGCCGAGAGACTGGAAGATTGGAAGCTCAATCGGGACCGGCGAGTGGTGTGATGGGATTCTTCGACCCAATCAATGGCCCGCTTACCTATGCGCCGGTGAAGCCCGGAGAAAAATCAATGCGTGGCCGGTGCACCGTTTGCCAGATCAGCTGGACTGCGCCACGTGAACCTACGCCATGTCCAATGTGCTCTGTATCCAATCCGGACAGGATTGCTGAATCTCAGAGAGAACCAGAATGATCGAGCCACGCATTCCTAACGAGCAAGATTGGAAGGGATACTGGCGAGTGCATGAATGGTTCGACCATCACCATAAACCAATGCCGCGCCAAATTGTCGTCATTGGTGAGATGACACTTCGCCTAGTCTTCCGAGAAGGCCTCCCCCATTATTTTCTCGCCACTTCATGCGCGGTCGACAAACAGAAAACTCTAGCTTTCTTGCATAGTCAGCACGAAGCGCATGGAGGCAGAGCAGGCGATATCGAATATCCTGAATTGTCGGAAGGGTGGGAAACGGCCTTGGCTACTGAGAAGGCTCGGATTGCAGAAGCTCAGCGAGCCACTCCGGCGAAGCCCGAATGATGCGCGCTTTGAGCTTCAGGCCCACGTTGCGCGCGCCCTCGTTGAAGCTCATCTGAATCGCGTTCGTGCTGAAGCTCGTGCGGTGCTCACCACACTCGGCGAGCAGACCTCGCACCAGCCTGCGTCCCTCGGGCGTAGCGAGCACCGCTTTCAAATCCTCGGCGTCCTGCTTCTCGCGATCCTTAACGCGCGCGCCCTGCTCTTTGAGCTTGCGCGGGTCGTTGGAGGAAACTCGCTCAGTCTCGTCTGCCACGCTGTTTCATCCACGTGATGATGGCATTTCCACGCTCACTAAACACGAGCCAGCACAGGCCAGCGAATGCGCCCATACATGTGAAATACGCTGCCCAGTGCGCTTTCAAAACGCGCTCCACGCCATCGTCGGCGCACCCGCGCCATAGGTCACGCGGATCGAGTCACCGGAGTTGAGAACGAGCGTACGCACGGTCCCGCACGAATACCACACGCTCGGATCCCACGGCTGTGACTGAAATTCCACATCCGTTAGATCGCCGCCGATGATGAACACGCGCACGCCAAAGTCGTTCGTGTTCTGCAGCACAAAAGGACTTGCGCCCACCACGATATCCTCGGGCATGCTGCGAGCTCCATAGGTCGAGCGCGCGGATGAGGATGGCTGAACGACGGGAATCAGGGTCATGGGATTCTCCTTACGTGCCGGTCAGCGCATCGAGGGCTGAGCCGGTGCCAAGCGGGGTCTGGCCGAGGTTCTTCGCAGCCTGTGCGGCCGCGGGGATCATCTCAGCGGCCTGCTGTTGCTGCTGGGCGGCGGCCTGAGCCTTCGCGCGCGTCTCGCGAATCACCGCCACCTTGTCATCCGGAACGATGATGGTCGGCACCACACCGAACAAGTTGCCGTACTCATCGATCGCCTGATCGATGTCGAGCTTGTCGAGCGCGGTGACGGGCTGCTGCATCTCGGCCTGTTGGAGCGCCAATCCCATCACGTAGCCGGTGAACTGCTGCACGCCCTGCACCGCGACGATGTTCTGGGCTTGGGCCAATATCGAGACGTATTCGATCTTGAGCGGCTGGCCCTGCAATGCCTGAGGAGGAGGCGGCAGCAATCCCTGACGCAGCGAGATCGAGAACGAGCGGTCGATCACTTTGTTCAAAAAGCGGTTGATGTCCTCGAGCACCGGCCCGAGCATCAAGAGCTTCTCCTGCTGTTTCGCCGCGGTCTTGGTCGCCGTTTCGTCCTTGTCCTCGCCCTGGATGAAGAGCGCGAAGATGTCGGCGAACATGATCGTGTTGATGCGCTGCTCGATCGAGGCGATGTCTTCGAGCATGCCAGAGCGATCTGGCTTCCACTGCGACACCGGCTCAAAGCCCACCTGGCCCACGGAGGGCTCGACGAAGGTGATATCGCCTGGGAGCTGCGAGGCTTTCTGATTGCGCAAGGAGGGATGGCCCTTCATGGGCGGGTCCACTTCCTTGTCGATCACCTGCGCCTTGCGCTTCTCCTGTAGCTGCAGCGCCTTCGCGGAGCCCAGGCAGTCCACGCCCAGCCCTGTCCCGTACGAATCGCCCTCGTTGGTTGAGAGACGCGCGACCATGATCGGGAATTCGCGGAAGCCCTTCTGCTCGAGAAGCTTGTCATCGTTTCGCTTGCCGGCTTCGTAGTAGACCGCAAGGTAGGGCATGCCGGAGGCATCGAGCTTGCCCAACTGGCGATCGGTGTTCGGCAGCACGAGGTAGACGAGGTCGATCCACTGCTCGCGTTCCTGCGGCCGGCCCCATTTGCTCTTGACCTCGGTTGAGATGTTCGCCCAGCCGGGATCATTGGGATTCGCCGGGTCCTTCACCCAGCGCTCGACGATCTGGCGCACCGTCCACTTGAACTCCTGGCAGAACGTATCCACCTCGCCCTTGGAGTTGACCGAGATGTAGTAGCTGCCGATCGTGTACGGGCAGCAGTGAAGGGCCACCTCGTCATCCTCGTACATGCCAAGCGCCAGCGTGCCGAACACGCCGTACTCGCTGTAGCACGGACGCATGGACGAATAGAAGTTCGACTGCGAGAAGAGATTACGCAGTTCTGTCTCCACCTCGTACAGCCACTCGCGCACGCCTTCTGCCTCAATGAGACCGCGCTGGGCCGGCTTCAATCGGAACCACGGACGAGAGGGGCTCGTCACTCCCGCCTGCATGCCGGCACCAAAGGTGCGCTGGGCGATGAGCGGGGTCTCATTGATGATCTTGAGGTTGCGCCTGATCTTCTGGCTCGGCTGCTCGTTCAGCCAGCGACCGCGGAAGGGCAGGAAGTTGTCGGCAAGGTCACGCCACAACGGAATGTAGGGCTCGCGAGCTGCGCACAGGGAATTGCGGATGCGCTCGAGGCGCGCCTTCATCGGCTCGGCGCCGATCGCATCGGTCACGGATTTGGCGGCTGCGCTCATCGACGTTCACTCACGATAAACTGCCCATCGATCTTGCTGATGGCGATAGGATTCTTCAGCCGATATGCCCAGCCACCGCTAACCGACACGAACTCTGTTTCGCATCCCGCCATGATCGCCAGCGCGAACTTCTCCTCATTGGTCAGTTCATCCGGAGATTTGGATTGAGCATCCTTCGCCGATGCCGCAATTGATTTGCCAACAAGCTCAACCCATTCGTCTTTGATACTCATCCGCCACCCAGCACAGGGCTCGCTTGGCCAGTCGGTGAATAGCCGCCGGTGAGGATCGTGCTCCCGAGGCCGCTTGAGGTCGCGCGCCGGCGCACGTTGCGCTTGGCGGCCAACTGGGCTCCAGCCACATCCGGGAATGTGGGTGGCGGCGGTGGCGCACCGGGCGGCGCGTGGAGGATCGCGTTGTCCGGGTCCAGGATGTTGCGCGCTGTGATCGGCGCTCCTGAGGCGATGTTGGCTGAGACGCGCCCGCCGGGATTGAAGACATCGAGAATGCCCGGCTTCTTGTGCCCCAGGCGACTGATATCGAGCTTTGCAGCAGCTCGGGCAACGCGGGCCATCAGCTTCTCCCCAATACGCGGTTGGCTTTCGCCACGATCCGCCGATACGTGGCCGATGAGAGATTGCCACGATTGAGCTGTTGATGCGCGCGTGCCTTGGCGTTCGCGGCATGAGAGCGGTCGTTCACCGGATAGCTACGGTTCGGACCTGCGAACTTCGACGCCGAGAGTCGGCGGCGTTGGGCGGCGGTGAGCGTGGACATGGTCAGGCACTCTCGCGTTCGAGGGGGTTGTAGTCGCGTGCGCTGTTGGTGATCGCCTGATTCACGATCGCCTCGAGCTCTGCGAATCGGTGTGTGACGCCCATCGTCCGCGCGGCATCGGCGCCATGGGATGCCCAGTTGTGCTTGGGCCGCGTGGCGAAGACGCGATTACGCTCGTCCCAGTCCTTCGAGTACTCGGTGAGACAGGAGATGCCGCGCGCACAGCGTTCCTCATCGAACCAGCAGAAGGGCAGCATACGGCGCACACACTCGATGCCGTCCTCGATTTCGAGCTTGGGAGCGACGGTGATCGGCGTGATGCCCATGCCCTGAGCAACTTCCTTGCGGCTCTTGCCAGTGCCGAGCTCGCGCACGTTGATGTCGTGCGGCATGACGTGGCGCGAGTAGGTCACACGGTGCTCGGTTGCAAAGTCCTTGAGCTTCTTTGCGTAGTGCCCGAGCCCCTCGCCGTTCTCCTCGATGTAGTTCACGCAGCGGATTTCGCGAGCGATGGTCTGCGTGATCCAGATGGACATCGAGTCATCCATGCCAAGGTCCCACCACGTCTCGCAGTCGATGCCGGCTTCCACGGGCACGCGGCACACGCGCCCTTCTTTCCAAACCTGCGCCATCTCCTTGCCGTAGTACGCGCCGGGATTGGCCGCCTCGAACGAGCAGTAGTACTCCTGCTGGATCATGTCCTCGGACATGCCGGAGCGGCGCTCCTCCTCGATCACCTCGGCCTTGATGGCCTTCGTGTCATCGACGGTGAGAAGCTGGTGGAACCACGCAGGATTGCGCTGCGCCATCTTGTGCAGCGTGTAGCCGTGGTTCTTGCCGCGAGAGGTGTATATGAACAAGGCCCACCCGCCGTTCTCGGCCAGGATCGGGCGCAGGTAATCCCAGCTCGCAGGGTCTGCCAGCGAGTACTCGGAGAACACAATGCCGTAGGGAGGCGAACCCACCAGCGCGTTGAAGTTGTCGGCGCCCACGACCTGCCACGTCGCGCCGTTCTTGAACTTGATCATCATCTCCTGCTCGCGCGAGGTCTCACGGATGGCGAGCGGAAATGCCTCATCGATACGGCGCAGGCCGGTGTGCGGGTTGATCGCCTCCCAAATCGCTTTGCGCGCCTGATTCGCCTGCGGGAGCATGTGCCAGTAGGTCGCGGGCTTTTGCATCGCGGCGCACGCGGTCCAGTGCAGCGCCATGTCGTCCTTGCCTGCACGGCGATGCCACACCAGAACCGCGCGGCGCTTACCGCTTTCCAGCGCGAGCCATGCCGGCATCTGATAGGGACGCGGCTCCCAATTATTCGGTAGGCGTACGGTTGGCATAGCTCACGATCTGCACGACCACCGGCGAGTTGCTGTCACCGAGAATCATCTGAGCAGGCTTGCCATGAGCGCGATCGAGCAAAGAGTTCGCCGCCGACACGGACGCCTTGGGGTTGTCGCTCCTCAGCCAGTACACCAAGCGCTCGATGGACTCACGCGTGTGCTTGCGAGCGAGCGCTTTGACCTCTAGGTCTTCCTTCGGCCGCCCACGCGGGTTGCCGGACTGTCCTTTCGCGAATGGCATTGTTATCGCACTGTTAAATGGCTCACGACAACATCCACAGAATGCTCATGATTTCAACATCGTAGCGTACGGCGCGCGGTGCGATGACCGGGATATCGATGGAAATGTTGGTGGGCTGTGCCCTCTCGGTCATGCGCGGGATAGGCAACGTGATCTCGGGATTCTCGAACGGCTCGACGGCGCGGAATAGCTCGCGCTCGATATCCCGCAGGGTCCTTGGGGCTTCGCGCTGAGCGGCGCCGCTGCCCACCTGTGGAGTCTCGGGCTGATCCCCACCGGAGGGGCCGAGCTGCCCCGCATTGAATGCGAAGCTCGCTCCGGTGAGGGCGAGGGTGATATCCCCGCCGGCCTGTGCGCTGATCGTGCCTGTGCTGAAGAGGAGCTGCGCGCCCGTGAGCGACACATCGCTCGAGGGGGTAAGTGCGCCTGTTGACGTGGCGAGCGCCGCACCCGATAGCCCTATGAGCGGCGTCGGGGTGAGGGCTCCGGCACTGAAGCTCGCCGCCTGTCCGTTGAGGCTGAGCGTGTGATCGCCCGAGAGAGTTCCAGGGGCGAAGCTGAGTACGGTGCCGGTGAGCGCAACCGTCACATCGCCGCCGATCTGGGGCGAGAAGGTGCCGGTGCTGAAGCTGATCAACTGGCCGGTGAGGCCGACTGAGGTACTCGGGGTGAGCGAGCCTGTGCTGTAGGTCTCCGCGGAACCGACGAGCGCCACATTCGCTGCGGCGAGCAGAGCTCCACTGCTGAAGGCGATCGCGCTGCCGGTGAGTGCGGGCGCATTGACTGGAGCCAGAGCGCCGATCGCATAGGTTTCGGCCTGACCCGTGAGGGCCTTGGTGGTCGAGGGCGTGAGCGTCCCGGCGAGAAAGGCGATCGACTGACCCGATAGCCCGACGGTGACATTCGAGGACGTGGTCGCGGGCAGGTCCCAGTCGAACCACTTTTCCAGAATCAGGTCGTTGCTCATTCACTGCGACTACCAGGTGAAGACGACGCAGTAGCCATTGCCGCCGAGGCCACCCGCCCCTCCCAGGCCGGGGTTCTGGCCCACGCCTCCTCCGCCGCCACCGCCACCGCCGCGTCCGCCGGCCCCGCCCGCTGCGCCGTTGGTTGAAGCCGTCACCGTCGTTCCACCACCACCACCGCCCGCACCGCCCTTGTCACTGGCGCCAGCGGCTCCTGCGGTTCCTGCGGTCGGCGAGGCGCCATCGGTACCGACCGATCCTCCACCCCCTGCGGTGTAGGAATTGGAGGAGCCCCCGGCCCCTCCTGCGACAATGGCCGGAGTCGCGTTGTGACTTCCGCCCGCGCCTCCTCCGCCGCCTGCGAAAAGGCTCGAGCCTCCTACCGCACCGCCCGTCGGGGTCGCGTTGATGCCCGCGCCACCCGCGCCACCGAATTCCGCATTGGCTGAGGTCCCCGTGGCGGCCGCTCCCGTGACGCCCTGCCCCCCTGATCCGTTGGTGGCCGCGGTCGGCAATCCTCCGGTGCCGCCCGTGGTGCTGCCGACTCCACCAGCACCTCCCGAGCCCCCACCGCCACCGCCGCCGGTCGCCACACCGCTGATAGCGCCACCCGCCCCGCCACCCCCGCCAAAGACGGTGAGCGAGGTCCCGAAGGTGCTATTGCCGCCGACGCCGCCATTTCCACCGGCGGCACCGGCCGCGCCGGGAGTCCCCGCAGCCCCGCCCGCACCGATCGTGACGGTGACCGTGGCGCCCAGGTCTGCGGCGTTGTAACTCTCGCGCGCGAATCCACCGCCTCCTCCACCCCCTCCACCTTTGGCGATCACCGCCGTCGCGAGCGAAGCTCCGGCGCCCCCTCCGCCTCCGGCCGCCCACAATTTCACGATCACCACTTTCGGGGTGAACGAGGTGGGCTTGGTCCAGGTGTTGGCGCCTGTGGCGGTGAAGATCTGCACATCCGCGGGACCGACGAACGTCGTCGTCTTGGGGATGCCGCCGGAGGTGTAGGCCGTCCAGACGCCGATCTCATCCTGAATCACCGATTCGCCGGCGAGGAGTGTTCCGTCCCACAAGGTTTCGGCGTTCGTCCCATCGAAATGCTCGATGGTGACCGTTGTCGAAACCGTCGCGTGAGTGTTGTGGACGGTCAGGTTCTTGACGTTGCGCTGTGTGCTGGCGCCGGGGGATGCGACGACCGTCGTCGTCGTGGCCGTGCTGATCGATGCGGTGTTGGTGCGTCCCGGGGTGATCGTGCCGGAGGCGTTATCCATCCATGACGCGTGGCAATCGACCGCAGCCGCACTTCCGGTAATGATCCGGATGACGTCACTCGTACTAGTAAGGAGCAGAATTTGCCTTCTCCTTACGTTTACGCCAAAACTCTTTTATCGCATCTGATCTGCGCCTCTTCGTTTCAGGGCTGGCATTTACAGCAGCGATCGCAGCTTGTCGTTTGGCTCTGCGCTCCGGATCAGCCCATGACTCTCTGTTCGCAATAGCCCGTGCTTCGATGGCATGCGCTGGGGACTTTCGCCCAGCGGCATACTGATTGCCGATCATCTGCAGGAATGGTTTCCCCTTGTTCCATACCGCGCCGCGTTTGAGCAGGCCTTTGAAACCTCGCCCCCCCGCCGTTTGATTCAAAAGTGCGGCGCCAAACTTCCTGAAACCGGCTATGAATCGTCGCTCGTACTCCCACGCATGACGATCCGCGACGATGCATAGCGCCTTGATCGTCGGTCGCTGCGGTAAAGCTACAATCCAGCAATGAACTGGTAACGAACATCGCTGCTTGGCATCTGAGCAATGCTTGGTCAGGCGTACATTCAGAGACGCACGCGTGACTCCGATGTAGCGAACTTCGCCATCGGCTGCACTCAACGAGTAGACCGTGGATGTCACTAGCTAGCCGAAAGTCGAATTGACCCACGCCGCGAAGGACAGAAGCACCACTCCGGGAACCGGATAGCGCCGCCCGCTCACGACGAGGAGACAACTGCCATCCTCGAGCACCGTGGCGGTGAGAAGCCCTCCGGGGCCAGTCCATGGAGTCGGAACCGTCGCATTCGTGGCCGCCTCCGCGGCGGCGTAATCACTGGCAAGGCTCATGTCGCCTCCTTCAGGTCGCGCGGATGAGCGCGGTCGAGCTGTTGTTCGTCGGCATCGTGAGGGTGAAGGTGCCGGCGGTGACCGTCTGACTGCCGAAGGTGAAGACACCGAGATTGCGATTGCTCTGGCCGGTGTCGTAGATCATCACCGCATCAAAGGCGGTCGAGAGTGTGACGGTCGTGTAGACGATCGAGGCGGAAGGCGTCCAGAACGTGGTCGATGAGGTGAGGCCGGCCGTGTTCGCATTGGTGACCGCGACTCCGCCTGCGGTGTAGTTCGTCCCGGTGACTTCACCGGTTGCGGTATACGCCCCATTGCTGCCGTTGGTCGTCGCGCTGACGAGGTAGAGTGCCGCTTTGAGCGAGACGGCGTTGACGATCGCGGCGAGCGCGGCCTGTTTGGCGGTGTAGCCCACTTCCTGAGTATTTGCGATGGCTGCCAATCCTCCGAATTAGGACCAGCGCGCTCGATGTTTCAACTGCCAGACATGCGTCTGACTGATGCTAAATCGGCGCGCGATTTCGTACTGAGAGCCTTCCGCTGCGCGAATCGCTTCAACTTGCGAAGCAGTCAGCTTGCAGCGTCCGTGCCTTTGTTTCTGTGCAGTCCGCCCTTTGCGCGCGGCATCTGCCATGTTGTCCTTCTGTGAGCCGCTGGTGAGGTGATCGGGATTCACGCAGCTCGGGTTGTCACAGGAATGCATCACGAGCATTCCGTCGTCTATCTCGCCTTTGAACAATTCATAAGCGGCCCGATGCGCTAGAACGTGCGAGCCGTTCATGCTGAACAGGCCATACCCTCTCGGCAAACGGTAGCCAGTCCATTCCCAGCAGCCGCTGTTCGCCTTGGCTACGTACGAAAGAAATCGCTCCGCTGCTGGCTTACCCACCGATTTGACCTTGCACAGGGTTCAAAATCAGTCCCTGCTTCAGGTGAACATGGACCGAGCGATGCACCGCGCGGTCAGTCGTTCCGGGGATCCAATACTCGACCCACGTCGTGTACTCCACGTCGTTGTCGATGACGCCCTCGCGCTTCTCGAGCAGGGACTCGTCCATTTCGGTGATCGGACCGTCGGGTTGCAGTTGCACTGTGATCATCACCACCACTCTTTGAGATTGAGGTCCATCACTAGGCCGCCCTGACGGGGTTTGCGTCGCGCGGGCGGGCCGATTTCCTTGAGTCGTTCGAGCTTGAAAGTCGCAATGGCCGCCATGACGGTGTCCGCGTTGTTCCAACTGAAGGTCGTGCTCTGCGCAGAATTGGAGGCGACGATGCGGTAGCCGCTTTGCAGGCCACACATGCCCGTCGGGGCGCCATCGTTGATGTCCGTCCCCTGGGTGTAGTTGTTCGACATCGTCGAGACATTGACGAGCCCGCGATGAGCGCAGGCCGCCACACACACCTCATCCGGGTCGAGAAGGGCCGAGGTCGTGCCGCTGGCAACCGAGGTGACGGTGGCGGTGCGGCCCGTGCTCGCCGTGCGATCAAGCGGGGAGACCGTGTCGTTGCCTGAGAATTCGTAGCAGTCCGCACAGGTGCCGGCGCCATCCCCCGTATCAAGTCCACTCCACACCGGCCCAGGCTCGGCAACCCCTGCGATCTTGTACGTAATGCGCTCACGATCATCCTCAGTGGAATTGACCACCTCGATAGCGGTGGTGAATCCGGTCGGATTGATCGCGGCAGTACCGCGCGTGAACATCGTCGAGACGAGCAGATTGTTCTGCGTCGGGGTCGAGATGGGGACCGTGTAGGAGGTGGTGCTGAAGCCTGAGACCGCGGCGACCTGGACGAATCCGAGTGCCACATCACACCTGCCTCACCTTGCTCGAGATTTTTTCGCGTGCGATCACGCTTCGCATGTCGAAGCGGCCAAGGTTGTCGTTCTCGATCGCGGTGAGCTCCACAAGCTCAAGTGGCAGCGCCATACGAGCCGCCGCGGAGGTCGCAAGGCCGCGATTGGCGAAGACGATCACATCCCCTGAGGCAAGGGAGTTGGGATGCACCAGCACCTGCTGGTCATTGCTGTCGAGCACCAGAACCGGCGCAGGGCTGCCGTGCTCACTCGTATCCCCCGTCAGGATGAACGGCATCAGTGACTCGCTTCGTCCTGCCTCGGTGAGGTCGTGAAGGTGTGCAGCGGCCGGCCCGGCTTTTGGTAGGTCGAGCTCGCCACGCGAGCAATGCCATTCCGGCGCAGGACGACGTACACGTGCGAGCGGGTGATGCCCAACTGACGAGCCGCGGCCGTGACGTTGCCGCCGCATTGGTAGATCGCACGCATTACGTAGCGTGCGGCAAACATCGTCACGGCCTTGCGCAGTGGCCTCATCACACGGTCGGCGGGGCATCCGGGATCGCGTCGTCAACCTGCTGCGCGAGCGATGCGACTTTGTCGACTGCCGCCACGAGCTCCGGAGGCGGCTCGCCACCGGCTGCAATCACGGCCTGCAGGTCGGCGACGGACTGTCTAAGGGCGGTGACGCTCGTCTGCAATGCGGCGATTTCGCCGATCGTCTTCTGCTGCTGGGCCGCGACGGCATCGAGCTTCGCAGTGAGTTCGGTATTGCTTGCCATGATGATTTCCTTGAGGTCGAGAATGGCGGCGAGAAGCGAACTCTCGGCCACCGAGTGAAGGTGAAGATGGATCGGGGGTATCTCGATCCGGATGGTGAAGTCAGCGCTCATTGGGATTTGGCCCAGATGTCGACGGCTTTGAGGTCCGTCGGCCAGTTCACGAAATCGGTCTGCGCGCGCACGATGCGGCAGTACTTCACATTGGCGACGGTCTTCGTGTCAGGTCCGCACGGAAGCCCGGCAGCGATGAGACCGATCGCCGTCATCGTCGGAGCAGTCGCGGTGCCTCCTAGCGAATAGCTCAATGGTCCGGCGGTGAGAAGCGGCGAAGGCAGCGCGCATTGCCCGACCGGAGGTTGCGTAGGTAGCCATGCATCTGCTTGCCAGCACGCAGGAGCGGCGATCGAGGTCCACCCGTGGGATTGGGTCCAGTTCCCTACGAGCGGCGGCGTACAAGTCACCTGACGCGATTCCACAGCCGGTGCGGCACTACAGGTCGGAGGCGGTGTCGTGCCTGAGCCCACCGTGATACTCACCACGGGTGTAGAGGCGAGGCTCGTGACCGGCGCGGGCGGGCTTGCAGCGGTCATGGCTTCCGTCTGCACGGTGAAATACCACACGCCCGGCTCGAGCCCGGTGATCGTGTAGCCCGTGAGATTCGCACCGGGCAATTCCAGACGGTGATCCGCAGCCGCGGACGTGAGCCCGTAATTGATCACGTAGCCGGTGCCCGTGGTGAGCGTGCTGCCATCAGACCAAGTTGCCGAGGGCGCCCACGTCAGTTTCGCTTCGCCCGGCTTCGTCGAGGTCGGCGGCGGAACAGTCGGCGGGACAGGAGTGGCCCCGGTGACGGTGAACTTCGCGGTGAGGGCTCCGGCGGTCATCGTGCAAGAGCCGGTCGGGAAGCTGACGAGGTTCCCCTCGCCGCCTTTGTAGTCACACGGCGCGGTGTTCTCGTGCGAAGTATCTGTGAACGTGCCGCAGGTGAGGTTGAAGTCGATCGGCGGCTTGCAGGCCGTCAGGACCACACAGACCTTGCCGGTGATCGTGGCGCCGTCCAGGTTCTTAGGCGTGAGACAGGTGTTGCCGTCGGTGGAGTACGCAGTTCCAAACTGAATCTGCGCGGGGGCGGCGAAGCTGACGAGCAGCAGAACGAACGCAAGCGAGGCGCGGGTCATCCCCCGAGTGTCGCGGATTAGTTACCCGGCGCGAACTGAAAATTTTATAGTTTCACGTGAAACCGCGTGCCCTGCACGAAGGTCATCGCGCATTTTGTCGAGAATCAGCCAGACGCCAGTGGTGCTAAGGCCGGTGGCGGCAGCGATCTCCTTCACGCTCATCGCATGCAGTTGAATCTCTGCCTGCGCACGGATCAAGTCCCAGCCCTCAGGAGTGAGCTTGCGGAAGAACGCGCGCTTCACAGCCCGACCGCCTTCAGTGCCGCTTGCGGATTCGGTACGACGAGGACGCCCCACGTCGCAAAGTTCTCAAGCTGCTTCGCATCGCGGCGTCGGTATTGGGTGATCCCGTCACAATCGAGAAGGTAGTACCGCTCTCCTCGTCGACACAGCAGATCACACGGGTACCCGATTGACTGCGTAAGCACGCCAGCCGCGCGAAGAGCAGCCACAATGTCTCGCTGAGTTTCGTCGGCACGAAATCTCCGTCTCACGGTGGATCACCAAAGATTCTGGTGTACGCCACGGCGTAGGTTTCCGGCTTGCCGTTCGGACCGCGCCACGCGATGGCCGGATCAAGCTCGAGGACCTTCAGGCGAATGCGCTCGCGTCGCGAGGCTGCGGTGGTATCGCCATCCCACAGGTTCGTGATGCCGCAGCGCTTCGCGAGCTCGGTTTCGCCGTCGAAGAACACGCGGCTCATGCGAACTGCGCCTCGGCTTCGCGCATGCAATTGCCCCATAGCGCCTCTTGCTCCTTCGGATCGACGCCTTCGCCGACATCGAGCTCCCGCACGAGAGACACCCAGCGATTTTTGTATGCGACAAGAAGCTGTACGCGGCGAACGAAATCCGGATGGGCATCCGCATTTGCTAGATGATCGCGCTCAGGGTCCTGCATCGCTTCGCGAGTGGCCGGCTCACCCAGAAATTTAGATTTTTCGGCCAGCTTCGTGGTGATGTAGCGCATGAGCTGGCGATTGCCGGCAATCGCCCATTGATCGAATCCACCATCTGGCGCCGGCAGTGCAGGCTTTGACTGAAACTCCCGATCGTGCTCAGCATCGCGGCAGAGCTTCACGAACTCCGGCAATGACGGCACATGCTGCTTGCCGCTGTAGGCGAGCATGCGAACGCCGCGCCCCACCTGAAACTCAGTGAGCTTCCCGAGCATGGCGTGCCACTCGTCCGGGATTTCCTCCCCGTACTTTCGCGCTACCGCTTCCCGGCCGAACATGCCGGCGAAGCGCCGCCATACCTCAGTGGCCTTTGAGGGCTGGGAATTCTGGCTCATGCTCGATCACCTTGGAGTCATCGCCGTTCAGCGTTCGCATCAGGCGATCGCCGGCGGTCTCCGGTTTTGCTGGTGGGGTCCACGGCAATTCGAAGCCGCGGTTCTTGCCGAGAAAGGTCGCCGCTTGCTGGACGTGCTCGGTCCGCTCTTTGCCTAGAGCGCGGATGAATGCGGCGTAGCGACGAACGCCTGCGAGGATGGCCTGCGGGTCGGCCCCCTCGCCCACTCTCGCTTTGTAGGCGCCGAGTGCGTCGTGCCAGCGCTGACTACCGGCACGTTTCGGGTAATCGCGGCGGAGCTCGACGAACTCGCCCGGCTCGGGCTGCGCAGCAGCCCTAGAGTTCTTAGTCTTCTTCTTGTTTGAGTCTGTGTATGAGTATGAGTATGAGTTAGTGTCCGGCGGTGTCCCATGGTGTCCACCGGTGTCCGGTGGTGTCCTCGGGTGTCTCTTCTTATAGCGGCGTACCTTGGCTGCGTTCCGGCCATCCTCCACCTGATTCCTGCCACTGGCCTTGTTGCGGTACACCTGAATGTTGACGACGCGCCATCCCCAGTTGCGCTCCGGATCGAGTGGCACAAGTCGGCAACCGTCCTCGGCTTTCGTGCGGCTATGTGGATCAGGCTTCAGGAGCTCGGCGATGCCCTGCTTGAGCAGCTCGAGCGGCCAGCCGGTGCGCGCGGCGATCGCTTCCGGCGTCATGTCGATATGGCCTTGCCAGTCAGCAAGCGGTAGTAATGTCAGCCACACCGGGAGCACGGGCCATTTTCCGCAGAGTGTCCCGTTGAAGACGGTATCAAATACCGGGGTGTACCCAGCCATCAGCGCGGGCCGAAAATCTTGTTCATCACTACCCCCGGCCGCGCGTCTGTCGGACGCGGCCACAAAACTCAAAATGTCTCTACGTTCTGTCCAATGCGACGAATTCCGTTAAACCTCATGCAACTTGGTTCTTTTACCTAAGCTGACTGGTCTTGCGCGCACGCTCCCGACTACTGCAAGGTTGCGCATACAACAAAAACTAAGCTGAAAGGGCTGTCGCGATGCGACGCCACTTCTGGGAAGAATTTCGGTACAGCGCCGGATTGAACGGCAGCGCTGCGTTGAGCAGCGCGAGGCGCTTTGCAGAGAATGGCGGCACGAGATCGCCCCACTGCGAGACCGCCGCTACGCTGATATCGAGCGCTTCAGCAACTGCTGTGGCGGTCTTGTAATGCTTCAGGACGTCGGCTTTCCGCATCCCAAGAGCATAAAGCATGCTTAACGACGCCGTCAATCATGCGAAGGAAGGCGCCCCATATGCTTCGGCCGTGGAAACGATGGCCGATCGAATCAAGATGTTACGGAAGTCCCAAAGCCTCAGCATGGAGGCCATGGGCAAGATCGTCGGCGTCAGCGCCGCGGCGATTGCCCAATGGGAGTCGGGTGCCACCACTGGCATAAAGCCCGAGAACTTCCTGAAGTTCTGCGCCTATTTCGGCGCCGATCCCTATTGGGTATGCTTTGGCGAGTCGCGCGATCCCAGGACCGCCATAACCGGCAAGTTTCGGAGACCGCCGATTCTCCCTCGCTGATCCGCCGGAATTCGACCCAGATCAGATTCCCCATTTGCACGGTCCTGATGTGCTTCATCGCGCCCTGCCTGTAATTATGTTATTGGCCCGTCCGTAGGCGCCCTAGCCCCCTAAATCCCACTACTGCTCAATCAAGCGCTTTTATCGCATCGGCGCGCTAGATTATCGCGACTTGCATTAAGCATGCTTGACACGCGTATTAAGCATGGTTTAAAGTTCGTTCCGACGCTCAACACCGAGCGGGAACGGAGGGCAGATGGACAACGCACGGATGATCTCGATGGCCGTCACGCTGCTCGCGCTGACGGGCTGCGCGACCCTGAAGGACACCGCCATCCGCGGGTCCGTCACGCAGGCGGTCACCAACACCTTCGACCGCAAGGTCGGAGAGAAGAACTACCACGGCGGCCACGTCGGCCGGCTCGAGGTGGACGTTCCCCTATACCGCCATGCCGATTTCACCGTGGGCGCCGTGCTCTCGCACGAGTCGCTGCTCGATACCTCCCACGATGCCGGTGACAACCGCGCCGGGCTCACTCTGGAGTGGAGGCCGCTGCGATGAGCATCACCGGAGAGAGCAAGAGCGCGTCGCGCCCGAACCCGGCGTTGTTTCAGGTGCTCGGTATCACGGACGAAGTGACGGTATGCGACTGCTGCGGCAAATCGCCGCTCAAGTCCACGTACATCGTGCAGATGATCGAATCCGGCGAAATCCTGCACTACGGCTCCACCTGCGTTTGCCGGAACACTGGCAAGCCCCTGCGCATCGTGAAGGCTGAGATTCAGGGCGCGGAAGCCGCGAAGCTCGAAGCCGCCCGCATCGAATGGGAGCGTAACCCTGAGCGAGTCGCCATGGAGTCGCGCATCAGCGAAGCCCACCGCCGCAACCTGCCGCCTGGCATGGAGTTCGCGCGATTCGTGAATTCGGCGCCGGCCGGAGAAGCGAAGGCTGAAATCGCCGCGCGTCACGGCGTGCCGGTGTGGAGGCTTACATGAGCAGGCTGACCGGACAGGAAATCACTGACGCAACTACGTTCGAGGATGTGCGCGACCGGCTATTCCGTTTGCGCTGCAAGTCGAAGCTCGGTGAAACATTCGCCCCCGGCGAGATTGATTTCTGCGAGGAGTGCTGGAAACGCTGGCCGCAGGAATACGAAGCGATGGGCCGGGAAGTGTTCCGCGCCACCGCTCCGTTCGGGAGTCAGGTATGACCCGCTCCGTAGAAGAAACCGCCTCGCAGCGCTCCCACACCGTGAGAAAACTCACTCGCCGTCAGGCCGCGATCATTGGCGCATTCACGGGCATCACATGCGGCCCCTTCAGCGACGTCCACGAGTACGTGGACAGTCTGCCCGGTTTCAAGGGCATCACCACTATCGGGTTTGCGACGTGCAGTGAGCAGATTCGCGAGGCCGCAAAAGCGGATTTCTTGGCGATCTGCGCCGACTCGCAGACGGATGAGGATGTAGCGAAATGAGCAAGCAAACGAAGCCGATCACGAAACAGTGTCAGCACCGCTCGCAGTGCTTCCGGGATGCCGTGATAGGCGTCTACGGCTGGCGGCCCGGTGAAACCGATGTCGATCTGGACAGCCCGATCAAGGTGTTCTGCGGCCAGCACAAGCCGAGATGGACGTCGCCGGATCAGTATCGCCGCAATGTGCGAATCGCGCGGTCGATCGATGAGCTACCGGAGAAGCCATGAGCCTCCAGCACAAACGTCACGACATCCACACCTGGCACAACGGCTACGAGTGGAGCGCGTGCATGGGTGAGTACGACCTCGGCAAGCGCGTCTGCCATGGCAAGACCGAGGCGGAGGCGGTGAGCGATCTGATCGACGAGCTCGAGGAC
>Ga0134122_10000890_pt1 | contig 21011 bp, 16 predicted proteins | sample KB302_FD_96461 | JGI IMG/M metagenome (GOLD analysis project Ga0134122, IMG submission 96461) | Terrestrial soil microbial communities without Nitrogen fertilizer from Kellogg Biological Station, Michigan, USA - KB3-0-2 | ecosystem: Environmental > Terrestrial > Soil > Unclassified ... | reverse complement strand
TCCGTGAAGGCGGGGCTGGATTACTTCACGTCCAACTTCGGCCCGTATCAGTTTCGCCAGTTTCGCGTCCTGGAGTTTCCGCGGTATCAGAATGTCGCGCAGTCCTTCTCGAACACGGTTCCGTTTTCGGAGAGCATCGGGTTCATCTTCCACGCTACGAAAGAGGACGATCTGGATTACCCGCTGTATGTCACCGCACACGAACTCGCGCATCAATGGTGGGCCCACCAGGTAGTCGGCGCCTGGGCGCAGGGATCCAACATTCTCAGCGAGACACTGGCGGAATATTCGGCGCTCATGGTCGTCGAGCACACGGTCGGGCCATCCGGTGTGCGCACCTATCTCAAGCACGACCTCGATAATTATCTCGGCGGACGCCGGAGTGAAGTCCGGGGCGAGCAGACGCTGGCAAGAGTCACCAGGCAACCATACGTCTGGTATAACAAGGGCAGCCTTGTGATGTATGCGCTCAAGGATTACATTGGCGAAGAGCGGCTCAACGCGGCGTTGCGGGCATACCTTGAAAAGGTCCGATTTCAAGATCCACCGTACACGACGGTGGACGATTTCATCGAAGCGCTGCGTGCCGCCATGCCGGACGATCGCAAATACCTGATCACGGATTTTTTCGAAACGATTACGCTCTTCGACAACCGCGCGATGTCGGCAACCTGGCGCGAGACACCCGATCACCGTTTCGCGGTGACGCTGAAGGTCTCCTCTGCCAAACTTCGCGCCGACGATCAAGGGAATGAGAGCGAAATTCCGATCAATGACCTCATCGACATTGGTGTTTTCAGCGGCAAGGGCAAGGGCGAAAAGGCTCTGTTCCTCGAGAAGCGCCGAATCACACAACGTGAAACGACCATCGAAGTGGTCGTCGATCAACAGCCCTCTCGCGCCGGAATCGACCCGTATAACAAGCTCATCGACCGCGTTTCAGACGACAACCTGGTGCCGGTGAAAAGCGGCAGCTGATCCTATTTGGTGCGGACGACGCATTTGGCTCTTCTCGTGCAGTGATAAATGAGTGCCAGTAATGCGATTGCGGCAGTTTTCGCCGCCACAAGTCCATCGGGATCAACGTCGTAACCAGGGGCGGGGACGGCCTAGAGGAAAGGCCGGTTGGCTGGGAATTCTGCGGCATTTATTCTGGTCCTGGTGGATGTGGATTGGTGCTGCCGCGGCTCTTCAGTTACTTGGCCATTCCGGATGGTCGGTAGGCTGCGCCTCTGTAGGATTCTTCATCTATCTCATAACGCCTCAAGAACATATCCCGGTTTATGGTCTGGATCCGTCTCTCTGTGTCCGTTCGGACGAATTCCTCATGAATATAGTCGGGACGAGCGGTGTTTCCGTTGTGAATGGCAACAGGATCACCGTGATGAATAACGGGGACGAGTTCTATCCCGCCATGCTGGATGCTATTTCCAACGCAAAGAAAACCGTAACGCTCGAAGCTTTCGTTTACTGGAAAGGGACAATCGGGATGCGTTTTGCGCAGGCGCTGGCGGAGAGACGTCGAGCGGGAATTGAAGTGAAAGTGCTGTTGGATGCTGTGGGTTCGGCGTCTATCGGTAAGGAGATTCTGACAGTCCTGAAAGAGAGCCAATGCGACATCGTCTGGTACAACCCGCTACGACTTCGAACCATCGGACGCTTCAACAATCGCACCCATCGCAAGTCCGTTATGGTGGACGGGCGGATTGCGTTTACGGGCGGTGCGGGAATCGCCGATCACTGGACCGGACATGCCCAGGATCCCAAACACTGGCGGGATATTCAGATTTCCGTGGAGGGGCCCGGCGCATTTGGCCTTCAGACCGGCTTTGTCCAAAACTGGCTGGATACAACAGGAGAGTTGATTACGGGTGAAGGATATTTCCCGCCATATCGTGCCGCGGGCACGACCGCCGTTCAGACGATACTCAGCACTCCCGAATCGGGATCCTCAAACGTCCGGATCATCTACTACCTTTCCATCACTTCGGCGCAAGAGACAATATGGATCGCGAATCCGTACTTCATACCGGACGATTCGGCCATTGAGATTCTGGTAGAAGCCAGACGGCGTAACGTGGATGTGAAGATCATGGTCGCGGGTATCCACAACGACATGCGTGTGAGCCGTTACAGCAGCATTCATCTCTACGGGAAACTGCTGAAGGCCGGCATCGAGATCTACGAATACAATCGCACCATGATGCACCAGAAGACGATGGTCGTCGATGGTGTGTGGTCCACGATAGGAACGACGAACTTTGATAACCGGTCTTTCGCGCTGAACGACGAGAGTAATATTTTTGTTTACGATGAACGCCTCGCAGAAGACCTCGAAAAGATTTTCCTGGACGACCTCAAATCGTGCCAGCGAGTGACGCTGGAGGGCTGGAACAATCGCGGATGGAAAGCCCGGTTGCTTGGAGCGATTTGTGTTTTTCTCAAAGAACAGACATAACGCCGTCGGTCCACCGGTGGAGCATTCGCCTCGAACTCCGTCGTTCATTGCGGATAATCCAGGCCGTTTGCTTGTTGTGAGCTGGAATGTTCATGTCGGCCACGGTAATGTCCCCGCGCTCCTAAAGGAACTCTCTCAATGGGAAGCAGCGCTTGGCCATAGCCAGCCGGATTTCGTTTTGTTGTTGCAGGAGACATTTCGGCGTAGTGAACATGTTCCAGACCCCGGCCACACCCGCGTACCTCGGCGGATACGCCCACCGGCCAGTGGTATGGATATTGTGGAGCTTGCCCGTAGTCTGGACTGGTGGATGTATTACGTGCCGTCGATGAGGAACGGAAGGCTCGTCGGTGAACACGCAGAAGATCGCGGGAACGCCATTTTGAGCAGCCTGCCCATGAGTTTTATGGAGCAGGTCGAGTTGCCAATCGGAATTCAGCGCCGTGTCGCACTCGTGGCGACTCTCGGCGGCTCTCATCGGCCTCTGCTTCGCGTGTCGGTCGCACATTTGGACACCCGGGCACCTTTGCGGAAAGGCTCCGTCTTCGGCGGCCCCTCCCTGCGAAACAAGCAGGCACAGACGATCGTTTCAGCTCTTGAAAAGCTCAGCGGCGACGGTCTGCCACTCATTTTCGGAGGCGATTTAAATACCCATATGGGCGAACGCGAAGCGTCGGTCGAAACGGTTGCGAAGATCATTCACCGCAGACACCACGGTCCTGGAGCGACGCATCGATCCGGACTGGTTTTGGATTATATGTTTGCGCGTCTCCCAGACGACTGGGAGGTTGGAAAGTGCGTTCGAATGGACAGCACGTTCGGATCCGATCACCATCCGTTGGTCCTTCCGGTCGCGGATACGGGCAATTAGTGTCCTTGTGCGACCACTTTTTAAGAATGACAGAACAGCTACTGCACGATCGGCCCGGACCATCGGGCGCTTATGGCGTGGCAGCAGGATTGCATAAGCGGATGATGGCCCTCCCATTTCGGCGGGAAGTACCGCGGATGTGGCATTCGTTATTTAAGGAGACACCATGAAAGAAAGCACGAAAGACCAGATCAAAGGCAAAACCAAGGAAGTAAAAGGCAAGGTGAAGGAAGTCGCGGGACGGGCAAGCCGCAATCCCAGGCTTGAAACGGAAGGCGAGTCCGAAAAGAATGTCGGAAAAGTTCAGCAAAAGGTTGGACAGATCAAAAGAGTTTTCAATAAGTAAGGGCCAGTCTAATCCTCCCGGGAAACTCTAACATTCAGCTGTTGCTTCGGACCTGCGGTGACACGCACGGACTTCCTGTAGAGAACGTATCGTGCCGCTGCAGTCCGTCGCGCTAACAACCACATCGAAACCACTGCCACAATCGATATCGATCAACACGTCCTTCCTTTTCGGATGCGTCGTTCCATTGGCGCAGGTCCGCATATCCTCCTGAATCCGCTCAGTTGCTAATTTGCGATTCCGTGGCAGACTTCTTCCGGCATCCGATGAGGGCCGATGAACGGGGTCATGCACGATCAGTCCGTTAATGCGGGGCAAAAATGAGTGGTAAAGAGCAGATCGAGGTGATCATACGCCCATGGTCAGACGGGGATTTGCCGCTGCTGATGCGACTGATGGGAGACCCTGTCATGACCGAACATCTCGGCGGGCCCGAGACTGACGAAAAGATTCAGCGGCGCCACGAGCGGTATTGCCGGCTCGGCGAATCCGGCAAGGACGCGATGTTCGTTATTGTCGTGGGGCCGGACAGGATCGCAGCTGGATCAAACGGATTCTGGGAGAGAGAGTGGCGTGGCCAACTCGTTTGGGAGACCGGTTGGAGTGTGCTTCCGGAATTTCAGGGCCGTGGAGTTGCCACGATGGCAACTGCCGAGATCGTGAAAAAAGCGCGCGCAACAGGGAGACATCGGTTTCTTCATGCCTTTCCGTCGGTTGACAATGGCCCGTCGAACTCTATTTGCCAAAAGTTGGGATTCACGCTTGAAGGAGCGTTCGACAATGAGTACCCGCCAGGGAATTTCATGCGCTGCAATAACTGGTTTCTGGATTTGCTCGTTGCTGTTGAATTCGATGCGACGGCGAATGCTGGGAAATAGAAGAGACTGCCAGTCTGCACATCGACTGAGGCTTGTTTCGGTCCCTGCCCCATCGGATTCCGACCTTGCGTGACAAACACGCCCTTCCGGGTATTCCGAAGTAGAGGAGCAACAATGCCAACCTTGAAGGTGTCTGGCGTGGCAAACGGCTCGTTGGAGCAGGAACTGGAGCGGCTGTTTCGAGAGAACTACGCAATGCTGTACCGCACGGCATATAGCCTGCTCGATAGCCCGGCAGATGCGGAAGACGTACCCCAAACGATTTTTTTGCGGTTACTCCGAAACGGGATGACGCCCGATATGCAAAGAAATCCCAACGGGTACCTATACCGGGCGGCAGTCAACCTGTCGCTGAACATTATCCGGGAGCGCAAACGCCGCGGACCAACCGAAGGCGTGGAACGACTCGAAATCCCCGCCGAAGGCTCGAACACCAAGGAAGACATTCATCGACTCCTCTCCGAGGCCATTGCCCAGCTGGATCAGGATTCAGCTCAGATTTTAATCCTGCGGTACGTCCACAACCGGAGCGATGCCGACATCGCGAAGTTGATGGGCACTTCTCGCGGCACGATTGCGATGCGATTGTTTCGATCGCGCGCTCGCCTCAAGAAGCTCATGCGGGATTCCCCCGGAGGAAAATCATGAAACGTCACGAATGGAATTTTCGAAGATTGCTCGATCGGACCTTTGCGCGATTTCAAAAAATGCCGCCGGCGCCGGCGGACCCTGCCTGGGATCGTGTTTTGGAACGTCTGCGGGAGGAGCCTGACGGCGCGTCCGCGAGCGCTCAGGCCGCGCTCGATTCTGTTCGCCCGGTCCCGCCAATGATTCCAACGATCCAGACGATAATGGCGAGCCGTCGCCTCTGGGTTGCCGCGGCTGCGGTTGTCGTTGCCGCGATTTGGATTGGAGTCGTGTGGCACAACCACGGTGTGTATGCGCGCCTGGAAAGTGCGGATGGTTCGTTGTATCGAATCGTCGAAGGGAAAGCGGTTCCCATTCGTGCCGGAGAACGGATCGAAGCACAGCAGACTGTTCATTCGAATGGCGGAGCGGGAGCTTTCCTGTCACTGCCGGACGGCTCACGTCTGGAACTGCGCTCGCAGGCGGAGTTTTCAATTGAACGCGCGACGGACGGCATTCGGATACACCTGAGCAGGGGTAGCCTCATCGTCAGTGCGGCAAAGCAGCACGCGGGACATCTGTATGTGGAGACCAAAGAGGTCACCGTCTCGGTCGTGGGCACTGTGTTTCTGGTCAATGCGGAAGAGGAGGGTTCCCGCGTGGGGGTGATTGAGGGCGAGGTACACGTGAAGCAGGGCCCGACTGAAACGAAGCTGGGGCCCGGCGAACAGATGGCGACAAATCCGAATATGGAATTGCTTTCTCTGAAAGACGAAGTGGCCTGGAGCAGCCAGGCGGTCACGCACATGGCGATGTTGGAACAGGCCGTGCCTGCGTCGGGAATTCAGGCAGCCAAAGGACTCCGGTTTGAAGTCGCGTCGGTACGGCCAAGCGGCGCTGCGGCTCCATCTGCTCCCGGCGCACGAGGAGGAGGGGACATGGGGAATTATGTGACTCCGGGAGGATGTGTTCCGGGCTCGTCGGGCTACACGCAGCAGCTCGATCCCCGGAGACTTGCCGTCACCAGGACGACGCTGTTCCAGTTGATTGTATGGGCCTACCCTGTCCAGGGTGAAGGTCTTCCCGATGTCGGCCCCTTTGGGCTGTGTGACCAGATTGCCACAAATGCCGATCTTATTTCGGGCGCTCCGTCATGGACCAAATCGGACATGTGGGATCTTCAGGCCGGAATCCCGGAAGGCGTTTTCAGCAGCAAGCCGAAGCCTTCTGACCCGAAGCTGCAACAAATGCTCCAGACGCTGCTTGCGGAGCGATTCAAGCTTGTGATCCGGCGCGAGACGAGGGAAGTGCCCGTCTATTTGTTGAAAGTTGGAAGGAACGGGCCGAAGTTCAATGGACACAGCGCGCGTTATGCGCAGACTCAGGCGCAAACCTTTCGGTCCGACACCCGCGGCGGCACGCCGGTGCCCGTGTCGGAACAGCCTCCTCCGCCAAATGGATCGTTCCAGATGTCCCCTCGCCGCCTCAGTCCCGGCATATTTGGCAATAATTTCGAGGCGAGCAACGTGTCGATGGAAAGTTGGGCGCGGTACTTGTTCGGCGGGCCCGGGCAACTCGACCGGCCCGTCCTCGATCGAACCGGCCTTGCAGGGAGATTCGATTTCCATTTTGAGTCCGACGTCCCGGTCGACATTAGCGGCAACGGCAGCCCGGAAGATCTCACACATGGCCTGGCGTCTGCCAAGCGGGAGGCTGTCAAAGCGATGGGATTCGAATTGGAAGAGGGTAAAGCGCCCTATGAAGTGTGGGTGATCGTGAGCGTGGAAAAGCCTTCGGACAATTAGTTGTAGGGGCGGTCTATGACCGCCCGCAATGTCTCAGCTTGACAGACCGTGTGCGGTCATAGACCGCTTCTGCAGGTTCCACATTTTTCGAGGATCTTTTGTAATGGATGCAATAGTCGCGGGTTATTACAGCGAGGAGCACATGTCGACCATCACGATGTCCAATGTGACCCGCGCACCATTGACGGAAGAACTGGATCGGATTTTCAGGGAGCATCACTTGCTGGTTTTTCGCACGGCCTTTTGCGTGACTGGAAGCCGCGAGGACGCCCAGGATATCGCTCAAACGATTTTCCTGCGGTTGCTTCAAAGGGAGTTTCCGCCGGACCTGAAAAAGAATCCGAAGGCCTATCTTTATCGGGCCGCCGTCAATTTATCGCTGAATACGATTCGATCCCGTCGGCGCCACATTCAGGTGAACGATGTGGAGAGTTTCGAGAAGGTTGCGACGTCTTCCGAGTCCGATGCGGCCGAAGAACTGCACAAGCGCCTTTACGAAGCGATCGCGGAGCTGGATCCCGAGGCAGGTCAGATTCTGGTCCTGCGCTACGTGCACAGCTACAGCATTGCGGACATCGCCAAACTGCTTGGGAAATCGTACAGCCTGATCACCGTTCGGCTGTTTCGATCGCGGACCAGACTCAAGCAGCTCATTCGCGCTTCTTCATGAGCGGCTGCGAATGCAAGCCCGATAGGGCGCAGCCATCAAGAAACGGAGAGGAATTATGAGACCGCGTGCAAAGAGCACTGAAAAGATATTGAGCGAAACACTTCGCCTGTTTGACAAGGCTGCCGCATCCGAGGCCGAATCCGCGCAAGCGCAAACGTTAACGTATTTGGAAGCGCACGCCGGAGAGGTTGTCCCGGAGCGAGTGAGGGATGCGGCTGCCGTTCGTCCTGCACGGACTTCGCATTGGCGTGCGGCCTTGACGGTTGCCGCAGGGATTGTGCTCGCTTTTCTCTTGTCGCCGCAACTGTTCCGCAGTGCCCCCGCTGTGCTGGAAGACACTGCAGGTTCCCGAAACATTGAGTTTGGCGAGGTCGTGCGGGCGAATGACATTGCCAGCAGCACGCTCGTCCTTGAGGATGAATCGCGCGTGGAGATGCGCGCGAATTCGGAGCTCTCGCTGGAGCGAGCAGACGATGGGGTGCGCATCCGCTTGCGCAATGGCGACATCATTGTGAATGCCGCGAAGCAACACGGACATCTTTATGTGCAGACGAAAGATGTAACTGTGTCCGTCATCGGCACCGTATTTCTCGTGAAGGCCGAAGTAACCGGCTCGCGCGTTGCGGTGATCGAGGGTGAGGTCCACGTTACGCAGGGCTCGACGGAGACGAAGCTTCGCCCCGGCGAGGAAATGACAACCAGCCCGAAGATGGAAACAATTCCGCTGAAAGACGAAGTCGCCTGGAGCAGCCAGGCCGTCGCCCACGTGGCTTCGTTGGAGCAGGCCGCAACAACCCAGGCGGTCAAAGAGCTCAGATTCGATGTTGCGTCGATCCGGCCAAGCGGCCCCGCAGCCCCAGCTCCTCCGGGAGCACGCGGTGGCGGCGGCGACGCCAATTCGCATCCGACAAAAGCAGGGTGTGTTCCCGACTCGGCGGGCTATTCCTATCAGCTCGATCCACGGCGGTTGGCGATCTACAGGTTCACGCTCCTTCAACTGGTAGTCCTTGCTTACCCGGTCGAGGGTGTTCCTGAGATCAACCCGTTCATGTTTTGTCAGCAGGCAAGCCGAACAGGCCGCATTTCCGGAGGTCCGGAGTGGATCAGAACGGAAATGTGGGATTTACAAGCGGGCATTGCGGAAGGCGCCATCCCGCCAACATCCAGGTTCATCTTTCCAGGCAGGCCCAGCGATTTGCCGTTCTGGAAGATTACGGATTCCAAAGTTCAACAGATGCTCCAGACGCTGCTGGCGGAACGTTTCCAGCTCGTCATCCGAAAAGAGACCAGAGACATGCCGGTCTATCTGTTGAAAGTTGGGAAGAACGGACCGAAGTTCAATGGGGTCGGCGAGAACGTCAAGAGGATGTTTTTTCTGGACAGCGACGGCAAGGTGAAGCCGGCGTCCGAACTTCCACCGCCGTCAGAAGGCGGGTTCAGCATTATTGCGAACCGGTTTTTGGATGTGCGAAACGCGTCAATGGCGGAGTGGGCGGACAACTTGTTTGGACTCGACAACCGCCCCGTCCTTGACCGAACCGGTATGACGGGCAGATACGATTTCCATTACTACCGGGACACGGCCACGACGGGCGACGTGTTGCTGGAAGGCAGTTCGCTGAATCGCGAGGCAGTCCAGGCGATGGGATTCGAATTGGAGGAGGCGCGAGCCCCATATGAGGTCTGGGTCATCGATCGCGTGGAAAAGCCTTCGGAGAATTGAAGTCCATGTAACAAATCGGACGATTCTTCGCCTCTGAACTGAGGAGCACAGTCGAAAGTGACAGTGACGAGCATCCATTTGGCGAACGAGCGCTTGACTCAGGATTTTGAGGCGATTTTCCGGGAACACTATGCGCTGATCTATCGAACGGCTTATAGCGTGACCGGCAGTTCTCAGGATGCGGAGGATGTTCTGCAGGACTTATTCCTGTGGCTGATCCGGAAGGGTATTCCATCGGATCTTCGCGACATCAAGGCGTACTTGTATCGCGCGGCGGTCAACGCATCGCTCAGCATCGTGAAAGCGCGCAAGCGCGAGATTTCTCGCGATGATGCGGAACAGGCAGAGTTGCATGTTGAGGTCAGCGGGACCCATGACGCTGCCGACGATCGGGACCAGCTCATGGCGGCCATCGCGCAACTCGATCCGCGGTCTGTAGAGATGCTGATTCTGCGTTACGAACACGGCTACAGCGATGCCGGGATCGCAAAGATGTTGGGCACGTCGAGAACGGTAGTCGCGGTTGCATTGCACCGGGCGCGTGCACGTCTGAAGAAGATTATTCGTGGTTCCTCAGCAGGGAGATAGTTGATGACAGCCCATAAGAACATAAAAGACCTCTTGAGGAATTCCTTACCGTCTGCTTCGAAGCAGGAGGTACAGACCGTCGGCCACCGCGTCCTGGAACGTCTGCAGTCCGATCCGGATCGGAAGCCGGTTCGATTCGCATTGCCCTTCGATCAAGCACGCCGCACCAGTCGGCAATGGGTCCGCGTGGTGACCATAGCAGCGGCTGTCGCCATTGCCATTCTTATTCCTGTCGTGCTGCTTCAGCGTGCTCCCGCCATATTCGAAGACATTGCGGGTTCGCGGCGGATTCAATTTGATGAAGTCGTGCGGGCGAATGACATTGCCAGCAGCACGCTCGTGCTTGCGGACACTTCGCGTGTCGAGATGCGCGAGAAATCTGAACTCTCGCTGGAACGTGCAGACGACGGCGTCCGCATCCGCTTGCGCAACGGCGACGTTATCGTGAATGCCGCGAAGCAGCACGGACACCTTTACGTGCAAACGAAGGACGTGACGGTGTCTGTCGTTGGTACGGTGTTTCTCGTGAAGGCCGAAGCGGAAGGCTCGCGCGTTGCGGTGATCGAGGGTGAGGTCCACGTTACACAGGGCTCGACGGAGACAAAGCTTCGCCCCGGCGAGGAAATGACAACCAGCCCGAAGATGGAAACAATTCCGCTGAAAGATGAAGTCGCCTGGAGCAGCCAGGCCGTGACGCACGTGGCGTTGCTGCTGCAATCCACTCCGGCTTCGCCTGTGCCGCAGGATACCTTTGATGTTGTTTCGATTCGAAGACTGCCGGAAGCGAACGGCGCTGGTGACGGCGGACGGGGGACCGGCGGACAACAACAAGGTGGTGGGGCGCGGGGCGGGCCATGTCAAGGAAAGCTCCAGTTGGATCCCAACCGTCTTTTGGCCACTAATGCGGGCGTCTATTTTCTGATTGCGCTGGCTTATGACCTGGATGAAGGTCCGTTTCCTTGCGGAATTGGTGCAAAGGCGGGTGTTCTTAGCGGGGGGCCGGACTGGATCCAGTCCGCCAATTTCAATATCGAGGCCGGTATTCCCGAGGGTCCTTCCGTTCTTATTACTCAAGACGATCTCCGCCGGGGCAACAAACCGGGCACTGCACCTCTTCCCATCGTGACCCGCAAGCCCGGTCCGAGACTTAGAAACATGGTTCGGGCCATGCTCGAGGATCGTTTCAAACTCAAGCTGCGGCGCGAGATGAAGGAGATGCCGGTTTATGTGCTGTCGGGAGGGAGCGGCGGGGCGAAGCTGACATCGTACAAAGAGAACGGCTGGATAGGCTCGTATGTCGGCGTTGGTGAGTACGAGGCCATCAAGAACAGCATGGCCGCTCCGAAACCTTATGAGGGCATGCTTGTTGGCGGAATAAGTGGAGGAAGGGCCACGACAGCGCAACTCGCCATTCAACTGAGTCAGATGACAGGCCGGCCGGTTTTGGACCGAACGAACTTGCCCGGCTTTTTCAACTATGAGTTCTTTTTTGCACCTGCGGACTACGGCCGGAATACGGGTCACGATCTCAACGTGCCCGATGACCCGCGGCCACGTCTCTCCAGCCCGACCTTGTTCAAAGTGCTTGAGGACGAACTTGGCCTCAGGCTGGTAGAGGGTCGAGAGAAAGTCGAAGTGTTCGTTGTGGAAAGCATCAAGCGGCCTTCGGAGAATTGATAGGAAGCCATGACGCATGTACTCCTCTGGCTCGCGTTGGCGGCCAGCCAACAACAGGGTCACGCCCGGCTCGGAGAAGTTTCCGTTCCCGGCGTGTCGGTTCAGGCGACACAAGGGGAAAAGACACTCCGGGTTATGACGGATGGTGAAGGACGCTATTCGTTTTCGGAACTCAGCGAAGGCTCGTGGACGATTCAGGTCGAGATGCCGGGGTTCGAAACTCTTCGAAAGGATGTGACGGCATCGAAGGAGAGTGCGGTCATCGAGTGGGATATGAAGATACTGCCGTTGGCGGAGATCAACGGCGAAACGCCAACCGGATTTCCGAAAATCGCGACATCGGGAATACCCGCGCTACAGATTTCGACTCCGACTCCAGAGACCGCCAACGGATTGCTGATCAACGGCAGCGTCAGCAACGGCGCGGCGACATCGCTCGGGCTGGTCCGCGGGTTCGGCAACAACCGGCTCAATCGCAGCCGGTTCCCGTACCGAGGCAGTGTGACCTTCAGTGGAAATGATGCTCTGTTCGATGCGCGATCGTTCTCGCTGACCGGACAGAACACGCCGCGCCCCAACTACAGCCGGATGGTGAGTGCCGTCACGCTTCAGGGGCCACTGCAGATTCCGGGTCTGTTCCGGAGGGGACAGTTTACGTTCAGCTATAACCGGATGCAGAACCGCAATGCCAGCGTGCAGACCGCACTGATGCCGACGGCTGCGGAACGCGCTGGCGATTTCTCGGCAAGTATAAGAACGCCGATCGATCCAGTGACAGGACTGCCGTTTTCGAACGACGTGATCCCACAGGATCGGATCAGCCCGCAGGCATTCGCATTGGTGAGTCTCTATCCCTTGCCCAACTTCCTCGGCGGAACGCGTTACAACTATCAGGTTCCCGTTGTCGGCGTCACGCACGGCGATAACGTCCAGGCGACGGTCAGCGGTTTCCGGTTCGGCAAGGACACGCTGTCAGGCGGTATGACGTTTACCAGTACGCGCTCCGATAACCCGGACCTGCTGGGTTTCACCGATACGTCGAGAACGAAGTCGAGTTCCGCCAGCGTCGCCTGGGTCCATCGTTTCACCACACGTGTCGTCGCCAACATCCGTTACGGGTTCAACCGAAGCGTTTCGAAGACTCTGCCATATTTTGGCAATCGCATCGACATCTCCGGCAATGCCGGTATTACGGGCAACGATCGCGATTCGCGAAACTGGGGGCCGCCAGCGCTGAATTTCGCCAACGGCATCGCGCGTCTGTCCGGCGGATCGTTTGCGTTCGATCGCAACCGGTCGGACACGCTGGGATACACGAGTACGTGGGTTGTCGGCCGTCACGGATTGGGATATGGCATCGACCATCAATGGCAGCAGTTCAATCTGCTCTCGCAACGGGACGCGCGCGGCAGCTTTACGTTCACCGGCGCCGAAACTGGAAATGACTTTGCGGATTTCCTGCTTGGTGTACCGACAGCGAGTTCGCTGGCGCTTGGAAATCCGGACAAGTATTTCCGTCAGTCGGTCACCAACGCCTATCTGACGGATGACTTTCATATGCTATCGACCGTGACGGTGAATGCCGGCGTGCGATGGGAATACGAATCTCCGATCACGGAGAAGTATGGCCGCCTGGTGAATCTGCACATCGCACCGGACTTTACCTCTGCAGCGCCGGTGATCGCGGGCGACGCGAGGAATTCGCTGATCCGCCGGAATCACGGGAGCATTCAACCGCGCATCGGCCTGGCGTGGCGGCCGGCGGAAAAATGGTCGACGGTGATCCGTGCGGGATACGGCATCTACCAGGATACGAACGTGTATCGCGCGATTGCGGATCAAATGGCGCAGCAGTCGCCGCTGTCGAAGAGCCTCAGCGTTCAGAACACGCCGTCGGATCCCTTGACGCTGGCGGATGGATTCCACGGTTCGCCAACCATCACGGCCACGACGTTTGCAATCGAACCGCACTTCCGTCCGGGCACGGCGCAGAACTGGTCGTTGTCGGTGCAGCAGAATCTGTCGTCGATGATGGTGATGACGCTGACATACCTGGGAATCAAAGGAACGCACGTGCCCCAGCGTCTGCTGCCGAATACGGTGCCGGCTGGCATGGTGAACCCGTGTGCAAGTTGCCCCACTGGGTTTGTGTACCTGACCTCGAACGGAAACTCGCACCGTCATTCAGGCACGATCGAAGTGCGCCGTCGTCAGCGGAACGGGTTCGAGGCCGGCGCGTCGTACACGTTTGCGAAGGCGACTGACGACGCGGGTCTCGGCGGAAACCTGATTGTCCAGAACTGGCTCGATCGGCGGGCGGAGCGGGGATTGTCGAACTTCGATGAGCGGCATCAGTTCACGGCGCAGGGACAGTTCACGTCGGGGATGTTCCTGAATGACAGCTTTTTCGAGAATGGCTGGCCCAGCAAACTTCTCAAGGCATGGACGGTGTCGGGACAACTCACCATCGGCAGCGGTACACCGCTGACACCGGTGATTCTAGCGCCGGTGAAAGGTACCGGCATCACCGGTAGCTTGCGGCCGGATGTGACCGGTGCGCCGATTTATCTCGAGTCCGGTGGAGGTTTTCTGAATCCGGCGGCGTTTGCGGCGCCGGCTCCGGGCGAGTGGGGCAACGCGCCGAGGAACGTGATCACGGGCCCGGGACAGTTTTCGTTGAACGCGTCGCTGAACCGGGGTTTTAAGCTCAACCAGCGGGTCGGTATGGAACTGCGCGTCACGGCGGTGAATGTGTTGAACCATGTGACGTTCCCGAATTGGAACACGACGGTGAACAACGCACAGTTCGGATTGCCGACGCGGGCGAACGCGATGCGGACGGTGCAGCCGTCGGTGAGGATGAGTTTTTAAGATGTTGCCGAAGGCGTACCGAATAGCTGTAGGCGCGGTCTATGACCGCGCACAATTCATCAATTGGAATCTCTGCAGAATCAGGATCGGGCGCGGTCATAGACCGCGCCTACAGCGGAAGAGAACATTGATCGTACTGGTGAGTGTGGCATTGGCAACTCCGATACTCGCCCAGGACAAGCCCATCACGATTACGGTCAACACGCGGCTTGTGGTGCAAACCGTCTCCGTCACCGACAAGGACGGCAAGCCCATTGAGGGCCTGACAAAGGACGACTTCATCCTCACCGAAGACAACGTCCCTCAAACCATCCGCGTCTTCGAATTCGAAAAACTCGACGACACCATGCTTCCGCGGTCTACCCCCCCAATTGTGGCCGCGGTGCGAGGGCCAGAGCAGCCTCCGGCATCACAACTCCAGATCACCCCGGTGTCGGCTGGAGACACCCGTTATCAGGACCGGAGGCTGCTGGTTCTCTATTTCGATCTGCCGGCACTGCAGAACGATGCGGACCGCATCCGTGCGTTCGAAGCTGCAATGTCCTTCCTCGATAAAAAAATGACCGGCGCGGATCTTGTCGCGATTCTCACTTACGCCGGAGAAGAGGTCCGCGTGCGGCAGGATTTCACCGACGACCGCGACGCGCTGCAAGGCATCCTCAGTGCGCTTCTCAACGGAGCCGACCTCGACGACAGCAGCTTCAACTTCGGTCAGGCCGACGGCGAGTTCGCGCTTTTCAATACCGACCGTCAGCTGGCCGCGCTTCAAAACGCCGTCCGGATGTTCGGTGTACTCAACGAAAAGAAATCGCTGATCGACTTCACTACCAGCGTTAATCTCAACGGCGCCGACAATCAGTCGCAGCTCCGCGCCACGCTGAACGCCGCGCGCCGCGCCAACGTGGCGATCTTTCCGGTCGATTCGCGCGGTCTGATCGCTTCGGCGCCGATGGGCAATGCCAGCCTGCGTTCGCCCGGCGGCCTCGCGATGTACACCGGAGCCAGCGCGATGCAGACGCTGGGAGGAATCTCCCGCTCTCAGGACGCACTCTACACGCTGGCTGCCGATACCGGAGGCAAGCCTCTGGTCGACTACAACGACCTCTCGCTCGGCATCGTCAATGCGCAGCGTGCCAACGCGAGTTACTACGTCCTGGGTTATTACGCCACCAACACCGCCAAAGACGGGAAGCTGCGGCGCGTGAAGATCACACTGAAGAACAGAAACGCGCAACTCGCCTATCGCGAGGCGTACTACGCCGACAAGGAATTCACCAAATTCAGCGGGGCCGATAAGGAGCGGCAATTGGAGGAAGCCCTAATGCTCGGCGATCCCATCACCGAACTGCCGATTGTGATGGAGCTGAATTACTTCCAGCTCAACAGTGCCGAGTACTTCGTGCCGCTCGCCGTAAAGATTCCCGGTAGTGAGCTCGTGATGGCGCAGAAAGCCGGAGCCAAACACACGCTGATCGATTTCATCGGCGAGATCCGTAACGAGTACGGAACAATCATCGCGAACATCCGCGACAAGGTGGAGATCAAGACCGAAGGCGAGACTGCCAGCGTGCTGGCATCGAATCCGGTTCAGTACGACGCCGGATATACGCTCATTCCCGGGAAGTACATCATCAAATTCCTCGCGCGCAATGCGGATACGGGAAGGATCGGTACGTACCAGGCCGACTTCATTATTCCGAACCTCAATAAAGAGATACTGCGTATTCCGATCAGTTCCGTTGTTCTCGGCAGTCAGCGTGTCGCCATGACGGATGCGCTATACAACGCAGGCAAGACCAAAGAAGCCAAAGCCCAAATCGCCAATCCCTTGATCGAAGACGGACTGAAACTGTTGCCCAGCGTCACGCGCGTCTTCAACAAGGGCCGCGATCTGTACGTATACTTGCAGGCCTATGAACGCGAGGCTACAACGACGCAACCTCTCGTCGTGTTCGCAACATTCTTCCGTAGTTCGGAAAGAGCGTTCGAGACGAAACCCATCACGGTAACCGAAGGGATGGATCCGAAATCAAAATCCGTGCCGCTGAAGCTGACAGTCCCTCTGGGCGCACTTGCAGTTGGCGAGTATCTCTGTCAGATCACCGTACTCGATCCGACGACTCAAAAGGCGGCCTTCTGGCAAACCCCGGTGAAAATTGTTCCCTGATCGGGTACGCTGCGTGTAACTTGCACTCCGGACAAGCAAGCGGCAGGTTATTGGTTTCATCCAGTCCGCCATGCTGCAACTCCTGCTGCACCTGTGACTGCTACCGAAAGAATAGCGAAAGAAAGCTAACATGCCCTCCGATGGCCGGATTTGTTCCTTCTTCACTCGCGATCGATGGAGAGATTCATCGCCGGCTCCGCGCCGCCGAGTATGCGGAACTGGCGGGACTTGGAAGAACACAAGCCGTAGCGGATTCGAATGCCCTTGTCCAGGCTGGTGTGCTCGAGCGTGCCGGAGGCGGCCGTTCGACTAGCGAAAAACGGCCGCCTCGCAATTGGCTTGTTGCTACTACTAGTGACGAAGCTGCGTGGTGTAGTTCCCGACTTCGTCCACCTCGCAATACGGGCGCTCATGGATGATTTGCGGCGCCGCAGCGCCCAACGTCAATATTCTGTCCGGCATCACCCACGGCTCGACCAGGACCGGGTCCTCAATGGTCACCTGGTACAGAATCTGATCGCCCTTCCGCGTCAGCCTTTCAATCACGTGCATATCCGCGGAATGAAATAAGCCCCCGCGTCCGAACCAGGTGGAATCGACGAAGTTGGTGGAATCGATCACCAGCGTGTCGCCGTCCCATTTCGTGACCGAAAGCCCCATGTAGTAGGCTTCGACCGTGTTTGCGCGCGCGGCGCCGCTGGTCGAGACGTCGCGGAATTCCACACTTCCGCCGCCGTAATCGCTTGTCGTATAGAAAAAGATAATGTCGCCCGCCGTGTGGATAATCCGCGCCGGTGTACCTTCCCGGGTAAGTCCCATCGGCTGGCACGTCATGATCGGATCTTCCTTGTTGGTCCACTGATCCATTTCCTGAACGTGGTCCCAGAACTCCGGTCTGTAGATGGGACGACTCGGCCCAAACCGCGAGGGCGAGATCCACTCATAATCCACCCAGAAGTTATCCATTGGGACTTTGCAGCCGATGTCGGGGTTGATTCCCCCACCCTTCACCTGCGTTGGACCACATCGGCGGCTTCCCGAGAGCCCGCCCGTAATGGGATTCAGGCCAGAGCCACGCCAGTTTCCCGTCAGGTCCGGTTTTCCATTGGCCAGCCTTGGCGTTTCGGCGGTGGACGTCAGCGCGGGTGCTGCGTTGGCTCCCATACTCCAGTTAGGAGGCTGATTTGTTGGCGCTGGCTTGATCGCCGCCTTGACGCTTGCCGGAACCGGCATCACGACATACATCTGAGCCGTTTCCGTCAGCGTCGTCGTTATGTCGCGGACGACGGTGCCGTTCTGTTTCTCGATCATCCGGCCTGCATAGAACGCTTCGGCCGGATTCAGCTTGTTGTTCCAGTCTCTATAGTCGCTGTAGGTGAACTCGTAAGTCTTCGTTCCCTGCTTCACCACGACACTTTCCGCCATGAACTTTGCATCGAGTGTGGCGGTCGCCGTTGCATTGGGGACGCCCAGGATTGGGAAGGTCACCACCGGCTTGTTGCCTACCCATGCAACGGACGTTTTACCGGCCGTCATGACATCGGCTGGTACGTCTGTGCCGGGGCGGGGCGCCATCTTGGGTGGGTCCGTCTGAGTCCCCGCCATTGCGGCTTTCCACGCACCCTGAGGACTTGCCCACAGCCGAATCATTCGCTCCTCTACAGCTGCCGGCATCGGAGTAGCTTTGCCTTTGCCTGGGACGAGTTCGGCGCCGGGAATGTCTTCGTTCCAGGCGTACGCGCCACTGAGCACTTCGACATTGGAGCAACTCTGGCCATTCGGCCGTGTGCCGGTGATCTGGATTCGTTCGCCCGACGTCTGATAGCTGATACTGGTTCGATACTTCGTCATATTGCAGGGCTGCCCGTCCACTTGCATGGTGCCCTTGCCCTGATATTCAAGCGACATGAGCAGATCCATCTCGTTGGCGCTTCGGAGCATTCCCGTGTACCAGGCCCAGTTGAAGAGGACGGACTTCAGGTCCTTCGCGCCGGCCGCGGGTGTGTAGGCTGCGCCCCCACCGCCGCGACCGCCGCCTGCACCACCGCGAGCGCCGCCTGCACCGGCTCCGCGGCCAGCTCCTTGTCCACCACCGCCGGCTCCAGCTGGCGCAGCACCACCGCCCGCAGCGGGTGCCGCACCACCGCGGCCACCTTGTGCCGGGGCTCCGGCCGCCGGGGCTTGTCCTCCGCCCCTACCCTGCGCTTGCGCAACGGCCGTCGACAGGGCTGCGCTGACTGTTAGTACAATCGCTAGTGCCACACTCGTCCAAATGATCATTCGTCGAAAGGCCATGATCGTCCCCCTTGTTTGACTAGTCGTTCGGGCCACCGGCCGAGACCACAACGACGTGTCCGTCCGCATAAGTTATCGTTTTGAGGAATCCCAACGGACTGCCGTTTACCGCGGGGATGAACTTCACTTTAACGGGGTCACCGAAGCGGAGCGCATTTGCTCCGGTTGGACCGACTCCCCTCTGTGCGAGGCCCGTGGCGGAACCCATGCTCAGGATCCAATCCACCGGTGTGCCATCCGCGCTCTTGACCGTGACTGTCATTGTCCCGTGGGGATTTACAAACTTGATGGATTTGAGGGTACCCGACAGTTCCTTCTCCGCTTTCATGTCGTACACCCCCGCGAGGGAATGATGAGCCTGTAACGAGACACTGGCCATCAACCCAACCAGTGCCAGAAAACCAACTAAAGTTCGCTTAATCATGCGTTCGCCTCCGTAAAATAATTGTGACCGGCACCGTTGCCACCACGAATCCGATTCCATAAACGGGATCAATGGGGCGCAGTCTATCACCATCCGTTTTGGACAACAATAATGGATATGCCAAGAGATTGCCGAGATTTCCTACGCGTTCAACAACCCGAAGGGACAGGCGAACCAGACCTGGGACGACGTGGACACAAAGCTCGGCGACACAATGTCGTCGTACTGGGTTAACTTCATCACCAAAGGGGATCCCAACGGGCCGGGCCTGCCGAACTGGCCGCAATACCGCGACGACAACAGCAAGGTGCAGGTGCTCGGCGATACGGTCCAGACCGAGTCCACGTCCTCCGCCTTTTTGGCAAGGTCATTCGCGCTGAAGTTCTACTCGGCCGCTTATCCGCGGATGCTGCGGCCCTGACAAACATCGAGCCCAACTGTTCCTGCGGATTGGTTCGCTTACGATATAGAATACGCATCGTCTGACGCTCTGCCAAAACCAACGGTGATCTTATGAAGTGGCGAAACCCCATCTTCGGAGCAGCCTTGTTCGTTGCGACGCTGACGCTGCTTGTCCTATCGCCGATATCCAAAAGTCAGAATGCCGCATCGTCGCCCCCCGCGCAATCCAAACTCGGCATCCAGGTGGATGTCGATCTCGTTATCGTGAATGTCACAGTCACCGACAGCCGCAACCGCTTCGTCCAGGGCCTCTCAAAGGAACACTTTCAGGTTTGGGAAGACAAGGTTGAACAGGAGATTACGATGTTCGAGATGGAGGACGCACCCGTCAGCCTCGGAATCATTGTCGACAGGAGCGGCAGCATGGGTGACAGAAAACCCCGTCCGTCCGCGCCCGGACAGTCTTCGCCTTCAGCCAGTCAGACGCTTCTCGACGAGGCCCGGTCTTCCGCCTACAGTTGTCTCCGTGATGGCTTGCGTGATGATGAGTACTTCCTGATCGAGTTTTCCGATTCGACTCAGGTTGTCTCCGACTTCACAGACAGCTTAGGCACGCTGAAGGACAAACTCCTTTTTCTTGGCGCCGGAGGAAGCACGTCGCTGTGGGATGCGATCTATGCCGGCGTCCGAAAACTGCAGAATGCCACACACGCGCGAAAAGCTCTTCTTGTCCTGACGGATGGCGAGGAGAATTCCAGCCGCTATTCTCTGTCGAACGTGAAGGAGGCGCTCCGCGAGCGCGATGTGCGCATTTATTCCATGAATCTGGAAGAGGTGCAGATCGACGGAATGCAACAGCTTGTGAAGCTGTCCGGCGGCATGATCTTTCGCGGCACCAGCCCTTGCAAGGAGCTTTCGGCGGAACTCCGCAACCAATACGTGATCGGGTACCGCTCCACCAATCGCGCAACCGATGGCGCGTGGCGCGATATTCGAGTGCGAATGAATACGTCCAATCTTCCGAAGGAAATGTCGGATCTTTCGGTGCGTGCCAGATCCGGATACTTTGCGAACCATTAGAAGGAGAATTCCATGACGACAAGGATGGCCGGTACTCTTGCCCTGTTCGGCGTCATCGCCACGGGGAGCGCGCGGATGCTTTCCTTTCAGGACTACGACGCAGAAGTTGCCCGTCAGGCGGCGGCCCAG
>Ga0134122_10000889_pt1 | contig 21012 bp, 14 predicted proteins | sample KB302_FD_96461 | JGI IMG/M metagenome (GOLD analysis project Ga0134122, IMG submission 96461) | Terrestrial soil microbial communities without Nitrogen fertilizer from Kellogg Biological Station, Michigan, USA - KB3-0-2 | ecosystem: Environmental > Terrestrial > Soil > Unclassified ... | reverse complement strand
CTGATCAACTTTATCGCCGCACCGCAGGCTTTCATGGCGAATTCAATATCGTTAACGGCCTCGAATATCGGAATCAAACGCTGGAGTATGTCGGGATTCACTGGATCGAGCTCGAACGCCCGGCGAGCGTGCTTCCTGGCGCTGTCCGGATCGCGCAACGTCGGAACCGGGCAACCGGCCAGGAGATCGGCAAGCCGAATGCGGCCTTCAGCATCGTCACGAATTTCGAGCGCTTCCGTCACCGTCTGAATTGCTTCCTTGTAACGATGTTCATTACCAAGCCGCTCGGCATACGACAGTTTCGCATCGAAACTCTTCGGCACTGCCTGAATCACCAGATCTTCGCGATCCCGATCGTCGCGCCAGTCCTTGATGCGGTCCAGCCACTCGTCATCGAACAGCGCGTCCCGAATGATTTCGAGCCGATTTGGCTTGTCATCTTTTCCCAGAAGTATTCGGAATTCATCCAGCTTTCCGCGCTGGTCCGCTGCGTCCCAGCAGGAGAGGAAATCGGTGGTGGTTCGAATGCCAAAATCCCGAAGTCTCTCGCGTGTGGCGTTGGCATTCCTGGAATCGGGCGACTCCGGCGTAACGTGCAGATACAGAATCGCCTGATCCATCCAGTCGATCAGACGAGGCACAGGTACCTGAGTTTCGAGGACCAGTTGGATCAATTCGTGGTGGGCCAGACTTTCAATATTTACGATTCCCTCCTGCTCCAGACGGGCGCGGTCGTACAGGTCAATTCCTTCAAGCCGCGTGAGGGGATGCTTCTCCGATTCCGGAACCATCCGGTCCGGCCCCCGGCCGCGAAATTTTTCGCGAATAAAAGTGAAGAACTCGTTGGGAAGTATTCCGGTCAGGAACGCGAATATGAGTTTTATGGAAGACTCCCCACCAAAAATGACGTCAATAATCCAACTCAGAACGGCGACCGAGAGAATGCGAATTGTAATGTAGCCATAAGTCTTCGGTTTCAGATCACCGCGGGAATAGCGTCTGGCGATCAACTGCAGTCCGAAAAAGTAAGCCCCCATGAATCCGAACACCATCGCGCTCTGCTGTGGGAACAATCCATTTTGAATTGCCGCCCCGGCAACTGGAACCATTGGACTGAAGGCCGCGAGCCACCCTGCCGTAATGACGAATGCGCAGACCAGAACCGGCCAGCGTGTCCCAGGCGTGAGGCGGCCGCGGCCCTGGTCCTCCGGTCCGTAGACCTCGCGGATCTGCGATCCGTACCTGGCGTCAATTTCCGAGCGCGTCTTCAGTCCGCGATCCAGACGGAACAAATCCCGGTACAGGCGCTCGCGTATGGTATTGAGCTGATACCGGTCGAACAGAAAAAACAGGAGAGTGGGTATCAGCGATGCCGTGGCAATGAACCCGACCTGCAGGAGGCGTGCAAATAGTTCCGGAGAGGGGGGCTCCCTCAGAAGTCTGGCACCATCGCCAAACCAGTAGACCGATGCGGCCGGAAGGCCCAGGCCAATCGCCAGAATCACGAGCAGGCTGAGCATCTGAGAAAGAAATCTCAGAACCAGTCGAGACAAACCCTTCAGGTAGATGGCCGCGATCGATAGCGTCAACACGAGAAGTGCGGCTCCGGTTGTCCATACCATCAATTTCCAATGCCACGCATCAATCCTTTCGAATGGCGAAGCCGCTGCGGAAGCGAAGCTGCAAACCGTGAACATGGCGACACTGGCCCCAGCCCCAATGCCGACGAGCTTGTCTACCAGCTCTCGCGGCGGTTCGGCCCATTCGCTGATATTGCCGGCAAGTTTTGCTTCCGAAAAGTCAAAGCCGGAAAGATCCTCTGTAGCCATTTGTCGAAGTTCTAGGGGCGCCAGATTCAGCCGGCGGTCGTCCGCGCCGATTATCAGGAGAGGCCGGGGAGTGTCATTCCGGAGACTGGTGGTAGTGCTCGGCATCGCAATAGTTTCTTTAGCGAACTTCAGGCGAGGCCATTGTAGCGCGGCTGCAGATTGCCGTCATGAATTCTGATCCACCGAAAAACTACTTGCCTTATCTGACCCCAGCTTAGGATTGCTTCCAATGCGCCGGCTGTCGGACGGATTCGGCTACAGCGCAGGAATTGCTGAGTTCCATCACATGGAGGTGAGGGATGCGAAATCTTCCCAGTGTCTGCCGATTCGTTCCGATCTTCACTTTTGCAAATCTGGTCGTCATGCTGACCTGCCTGGTTTCAACGACGTCTGCTGCATTCGGACAAACCCCGGAACTCGCGCCCAGTTCGATGATACTGCGCAGCAGCGCCGACGCGAATGAAGCGTTGACGAACCCCGCTCCAGGCGCGCCGCTACGCCTCGAAAGCAAGGCCAATGCGATCGACCTCGGCGGGCTATCTCTCGACTTCGCTCATTCCACTTCCGCCAGGAATATTTCGCCACAGGCGAATGAGGGAATCGGAGCCCGGAGGTTGGACATTCGGAATGAACAGTCCCATTTGTCGCTGCTCATGATGTCGCTATATGCGACGACGGCGCTGACGCAGATCCTGGATGTGCATTCGACGTTGAAAGCAATCCATTCCGGAGGTGTTGAACTAAATCCAGCATTGGCGGGTCTCACATCGCATCCAGTGGCGTTCACCGCCACGAAAGCGGGAGCTGCCGCTGGACTGATTTACGCCGGACACCGTCTCTCCAAACGCAACAAGATTCAGGCGGCGATCATGCTCATCGCGATCAACTCCGCATACGCCGTCGTGGCCGCACACAACTATCAAATTGCCCGCAAGCCGCAATGATGGCGCCAACTCTGAAGACTCGCAGTCGCTGCCTCATCACGGCAGCGTGAATGTTGCCGCATTTGACACTCCTTGCGAGTTGCGCAAGGCGATCGACATTGTCCCTTTGACAGTCCCGCCCTCAATCGTGAAGGGTATGCTCAGCGTGCCCATGCTGCCAAACGTCACGTCGCTGGCGAACCAGGCATCGAACGCCGGCTTGACGTCGAACGTTATCGCCGATCCGGAAACCGAGCAGCCCGTGAGCGTGCCGCAACTCGGCTTTATCGTCGGGGTCACGTTGAACGTAATAATCAGTTGCGTCACCTCCCGCATCGTCGACATGAACGTGATTGCCGTCGTGAAGCCACCCGTCTGCGCCGTTATTTGAGAGGCCTGAATCTGCGGCGCCAGTTTGGGAATCGTCATGTTGCCCCCGCTAGCCGGTGACGGGAAGGCGACTTGAATGGTCCCCGACGTCAACGTTCCACCGAAGGTGAGCGTTCCCGCCACCGTGCCGGTCTGGAAGCCAATCGGTCCAGGCGCCGTTGAACCCGCAAACCTGGCTTGGGTAGTATTGGCGGCGACCGTAAACGCCACCAGCCTTCCACCGGTCGCGAACTGAATCGCCGGATCGTCAACGGGAATGGCCGCCGTGGAGCTGAACACTAATGTGAGTATTCCGTTGACGTCGTGCGGAAATGCCGTTGGGATCGTCAACGCGAGAGTCGCCTGTTGTCCGGCGGCCAGCGGGTTCGGCGTAAACGTAAACGCTGGCACTGGCGCGGCCACCACCGTCGTTATGTCGGTCCCGGTGTTATTGGCGGAGTTGAGATCTTCGGTTGTGGAGACCGTTGCGCTATTGATAACGCTGGCCGCCGCGGAGTTTTCCACGGCTACCGTTAAGCCGATCGTCGTGGACGCGGCAGCGGCCAGCACCGCGGAGCGCGTGCATGCGACCGATTGGCCGGACGCCGCACAAGACCAGCCACTTCCGGACCCGGATACGAAGCTCAGGCCGGAAGGCAGGGTGTCCGTGACCGTCATCGCGGTGCCCGTGGAAACCAAGCCGACATTCGAAACGAGCAGCGAGTAGGCCTCGCTGAATCCGGCGCCAAAATTTCCGGTGTGCGAACTGCTGACCGTCAAATCCGGAAACGGATCGGCAATATTGAATATAACCAGGAGGCTCGTGCCTCCGACCGTCGTTACTGTAACGCTCCGCGGCGATGTGACGGCTGCTGCGTCCACGGTGAACAAGGCCGTCATCGATGTGGCGCTGACGAAGGTGACATTGGTCACCACGACGCCGGTTCCGCTCACGCCAACGGTCGTCCCGCCCGAAATGAAATTTGTTCCAGTCAGCGTCACGCTGCAGGATGTTCCTTTCACGCAGGCGTTTGGGGAAATGCTCGTCAGTGTCGGAAGCGGCGGCAGTACCGTCCATACCACTGAGCTGCTGGTACCGCCACTTGTCGCCACGCTAACGTTGCGCCCGCCCAGCGTCGCCCCGGGCGCGACCGCGAACGTCGCGGTCATAGTGGTTGAGGTGAGGACGTCGATGTTGCTCGCCGTCACGCCGATTCCACTGATGACAAGGGTGGTCGTCCCACCTGGAACAAAGTTCGTGCCGGTAAGCGTTATGGGGATATTCGTGCCTTGGACGCCTGTGGACGGAGTAATGCCGGTCAGAGTCGGAGCGGGCGGCAGCACGGTGAACAAACCTGTGTTGACGGCGCTGGTCCCACCGGTGGTAGTGACCGTAATGCTGCGCGGACCCAATGCCGCGGCGCCAATGGTTAGCGTCGTCGTAGCAAGCATTGCGCTGGACACTGTCGGCGCGGTCGCTGTGATATTCGCACCCGCGTCTATGGTCATTCCGGCTACGAAATCCGTGCCCGTGAGGGTAACCAGCAAGCTGGTGTTTTGAACGCCGGTCGCCGGCGCCACGCTGGTCAGTGTCGGAACAGGCGGCACGACCGTGAACGTCACTGGATTGCTGGATCCGCTGGCGGTCGTGGCGGTGACACTATGGGCACCAAGCGTCGCCCCGGCCGCGACCGCGAAAGTCACGGTCAAAGAAGTGGAGCTGAGGACGTTGACGTTGCTCACCGTTACGCCGATTCCACTTACGGCAACAATCGTCCCGGCCGGAACGAAATTTACACCGACAAGCGTCACGGAGACATTCGTGTTTTGGTTGCCAGTTGGCGGATTCACGCTGGTCAGAATCGGAGGAGGAGGCAGCACGAGGAACAGCCCCGCGTTGACCGCGCTGGTGCCACCGCTGGTAGTGACCGTCATACTGCGCGGTCCTAACGCCGCGCTGCCAATGGTTAGTGTCGTCGTAGCGAGCGTTGCGCTGGACACTGTCGGCAGAGTCACTGTGATGTCGGCGCCCGCATCCACCGTCATTCCAGCAACGAAATTCGTGCCGGTTAGGGTTACCAGGACGTTGGTGTTTTGAATGCCGGTCGACGGCGACACGCTGGTCAGCGTCGGAGCAGGTGGCAAAACCGTGAACGCCACCGAATTGCTGGTGCCGCTGGAGGACATGGCGGTGACGCTATGGGCGCCGAGCGTCGCCCCGGACGCGATCGCGAACGTCGCGGTCAAAGACGTCGAGGTGGTCACGTTGACGTTACTTACCGTGACGCCGTTTCCATTCACGGCAACGTTCGTCCCGTTCGGAACGAAGTTGGTGCCGGTAATGGTCACGTTGACGTTCGTATTCTGAACGCCAGTCGTCGGAGTTATGGTGGTCAGTGTCGGACCGGGCGGTTGAACCGTGAAAGTCACCGGGCCGCTGACCCCGCTGGCAGTTTCGACGGTGACAACATGCGCGCCCAACAGGGCATCGGCTGCGACAGTGAAGGTTGCAGTCATGGAGGTGGCGCTGGCGACATTGACGTTACTGACCGTCACGTCGACTCCATTGACGGCGATCGTCGAGGCTCCTGTGACGAAATTGGTTCCCGCAAGGGTCACGTTTACATTCGTACCTTGAATTCCGTCAATGGGGGTTACGCTGATCAGCGTCGGAGCAGGCGGTGTAACAGTGAACGTCGCCGCGCTACTCGTGAGGCCGGCAGCGGTAACGGTGATGTTGCGTCCACCCAGGGCAGCGCCGGAAGCCAGAGCCAGAGTGGCCGTCAGGAAATTCGCGTTGGCTACCTTGACGTTGCTGACGCTCACGTTGGTTCCGCTCACGGCAACGGTCGTGCCGCCGGAAACGAAGTTGGTTCCGGACAGCGAAACGTTGACGCTCGTGCTTTGAGCGCCGCTGCTCGGGCCAACCGACACCAGCGTCGGCGCCACCGCGGCGCAGGACGGCGCATTAATGTGGAGTGTGATATTGCCGACGTTCGTCGCGGACTTCCCCCGAACGCGAATCTGAAAAACCGTGCCGGCAGCGACCGGAATTGAGGTTGGTCCGGGAGACGTGCTCGGTACGCGGCTCGTGGTCGAGCCATTTCCGGTGTTGTCGTCGCTTGCAATGCGCGTCAGCGACCCCAGGCTCGGGCCGGTGAACACTCCGAGTACCGTGTCAAAGCTGCTTCCGTTCGTATCGATGAACGATGTGGGCTGCGTCACGGTGAACGTGCAGGGTGCCGTCCAGGTCCACCACGCGCTGGGTAGTCCGGTCGTGAAATTGATTAGGTCGTCGGGCTCCCCCGGTTCGGCAGTAAACCCAAAGTTGGCTCCGGTCGTTGTGATGCTGTTTCCTGCCAGGGTGATCCGATTAGCGAAACTGTCATTAGTGGTCAGGACGCCAGTTGCCGTGAACTTCACCGAATTACCCGCAAACGTACCCGTAGCCGTGGCCGTCAGCGCGCTCCCGCCAGGAGCAATGATCCAGCTTCCAACCGTTGCGATCCCGGATGCATTCGTCGTCTGCGTCGCCCCCGTGAGACTGCCGCCTCCGGACTTTACGGCGAAAGTGATTTGCACGCCGCTTATGGGATTTCCATCCTTGTCCCGAACGACCACGGATGGAGCAGGAGAAACGGCGGTGCCGGGCACGCCCGACAAACTCGTTGAGGAGTTTGCCGAAATCGACTGGAATGTCAGTCCTTCGAGAAATGCCGTGATGTCGTCTTCCATGGCAACGGAAAGTGCAATCCCGCCGATTGCCACACCCGCGGGAGAATTATTGAACGCAGCCGACGTGTAAAAGTCCACCGCTTGCTTCACGGTGTTTACCGACGCATCGTGAAATAATGGAGCAAGATTTTTGACGTTGAACAATTGCGGCGTGCTGAACTTGCGCGACCCGCATACGCCGACGGTCGGTTCACAGGGGAGGTTATCTACTGCGGGTCCGTTGATTGGCTGATTGACCACACCCGTGTTGAAAACTCCGTTGATTCCTATCGGCTGATCGAGAATGGCCACCGTTGTCTGGGCCAGGACCGGTCCCCCATGGCACTGCGAGCATTTGGCCTCGCCGAAAAAGGCGTCACGTCCCCGCTGCTGGGCCGCAGTGATGGCGAACAGATTCAAATCGAATTTACTCGTGCCGCTTCCGGGTGGGAGCTCCTGGGTTTGCATGAACGCTTCGATGGCGGCCGTTTCCGCAATCGTTGGCAAACGGAAGTCCGGGTTCGTCCCGCTGGCATTGCGCGCCAGCGTCCTGGGAAAGTGCTGCTGAACCGCGTTCGTCGCAAATGTCCTCAGATCCGGGATATCACCGCCAAACCCGAAAGGTCCCGACCGGCTCAGGTTCAGCAGATGCGGCGATTTGCGAAACACATTCGGATTTGGAAATCCGTCGATGTTCTCCAGGATCAGGGCGCGGCCCTGCGGAAAACCCGGGTTCACGCTCGTCCTCATCCGAAGGGGAGATTCCAGGTTGTTCAAACTTCCCGCCGTAATACTTGCAACAGTTCCGGTACACGAATTGGTATCGCTCACGGCCCCGGACAGAATCGGACTTCTGCCGCCATAGACCAGGTATGTCGTCGGCGAGACTCGTGTCAGTACCTTGGCCTTGCCTCCGCCGCCCGTTGTGATGATTCCCCGCAGCTCACCCGTGCATGGAGCGGGACTGGCCACCTCGGCGGTTAAAACCAGAGTGTTGAGATTGAAATCGAAGCCGGCGTCGAAAAGCGACGGCGCGATCTCACCGATAAATTGCGGGTCAAACGTTGTCGCTAGGGTCGTAAATCGGGATGTGATGTTGTCGGGCTTGAGCCCAAAGCTCTGATTCGCCACGTGACACGAAGCGCAGGTCCGCCCATTTCCAAGGAACGAATCGTTGCTGAACAGATTCTCGCCCTGCGCGGCCTGGCTCAGCACCGGCATCGTGAACGTCCCGCCGGCAATGTTGATCGGCGTGGGCGTCGTTGCAAGCGTGAAATCGGAGTTGCGGTCCGTATCGACCGTCGAAATAAGGCTCACCGTATTGACAACCGACAGTGCAGGAGCTGGGGGACCTGCGGCAACACCAGATTCATTGCTCTCGGTAGCCCCGGTGAAGCTGCCATACGATACGCATTGATTTCTGGAAAAAACTGTATTTAGCGGATTGTTTTTGAAGCAAACCTTTCCACTGATCGGGTTCAACAGTGGCGGCATGATAATGTCGGGAGTCGGCGCTCCGGGGAGATCGGCAAACTCCTGGGTCGCGATCAGCGTCTTGAGAGTTCCGTTGGTTGGGGGATTGTGCGGAAACTTGAACTTTCCGATTTCCCGCCCGGTCGCGTCAAAAAATACCAGCATGGCTCGCGACTGGGTTTCATTCGTCCCTCCAGAAAAACAACTGTCGTCATTTGCACCCGCACCCGGTGTCGACAGCGCCATCTGAGGTCCCCAGCAGTTCTGACCGCTCTCTTCCTGTACGACAACGATGAACTGCACTCTGGGATTCCCATTCGCTCCGGCCATAAGTTCGTGGATGTGTGTGTCATGGTTGGTCGCACGCAGGCGATGAGCGGACATGAGAAACAAAACGCACACCCCCACGATCGCGCTGCGACGAGCCAATTGGACTATTCTCCTTCTCACTTTGGGGGTCACTTCGTTTCCCGCCATGGCGGAACAAACAGGATGCGGTCGTCGCCCGAGCTGGCGTCCAGCAGGAAGATCGTGGCATCGAGCCGCTCCGTCAGCCGGAACAGCGAATCCCTCAGCGGAGCCAGGCCGCTGATCTCGCAATTGCAACGCTTCTCTCGCAGAACACGTCCGAGGGAATCCAAAACCGTCACGGTTCCCGATCCGATATTGGCGACATAGATTTCATTGCGATCGGACACCGCCACCCCAACTGGTTCCGACACTCCCTCGTGGGACGTCGCCAGCAGTTGCCTCACTGTGGACGCGCGTGCGTTCCAGACCGCGTAGACTACGTTGGCCCGCCGGTCGGCAACGATGATGGCGTTACCGTCACCCCGGACTGTCAGCCCGCCGATGGAATCCAGCGACATCAGATACCGGGTCGAGAAGTCCTGCGTCCAGCCATAAAGCGATTCCTGTCCATCCTCTGCAATGGCGAACGCCAGTACCGTCCCGTCGTCGCTGATGGCAATACGCGTGAGCGGCAAGCCGAGAGCCGAGAGGTCGACGCGTCGAGAGACTTTCGGCGCAAGCGGAAGCCCGGTCACTACCAGAACGGTCCGATCGGCAGCGTAGTAGAGGGCCGCCGCAGATCCGTGCTGGCTGGCTCCTGCCTGGGATGGGCGCGCCGGAGCTTCCGGAACTGCGCGAACCGAAACAGGACTTGATTCCATGTCCAGCATCAGAATCTCGGAACTTTCCTCCGCGGACGCGATGGCCTGGCGCGGACCAAGCGGTAACACCTGGGATATGGATATGCCGATCTCGACCGGCGCGCCCATCGTTGAATTGCCGAGCATTCCCTGGAGCGGCTGCATCTTCCCTGTGCCACTATTGAACAGGAAGCCCAGAACCGGTCCCGCCAGCGCGGATGGAAGCTGCCCCGCCACAGCCGGAGCTATCGGGAAGAGAGCGCTGGCTCCCACCACGAACTGGAGCAACAGCGCATACAACGCAAGCGGTTGCTTAACTTTCATTACGGCTGTCCGATGGTCGGCGGACCCAAAGTGATTACGACCGGGGCGGACTCGACCGCTGGCTTCTTTGTGGCAACGAACCCCGCCGCGGCAGCGGCGCCCGCCCCAGCGATGACCACCCAGAGCCACTTATGGCTCTTGCCTTTGGCGGGAGCAGTCTGCGGGCTGGGCGCCGGCTGCGGGTTGGCCGAAGGGCTGTTCTGAGCGGAGCTCGGAAGCGGGGAGGCATCGGTCAATCTTAGAATTGAGTTGAACGCAACCCGCTTCGGCAAAGGACGAGAAGTTGGGGCGAGCGATACAATTCCAGGAGCGAAGCTTCGGACGCCGCTCGGCGGATCAGGCAGGTTTTTCTCGACCGACCCACTGGAAGCCACTCCGATCACAGCCGCCACCTTCTGGTCTTCCGCGGGAGAAGTTCCGTCTGCCAGGACGCCGTAGTTCTGCGCTGCCTCGGCGCTCGACACCATGCCCGACTGCGTCGCCAGCAGACAAGCGACGACGACGATGCTCGTTATCGCCTGTCCACGCCTGAAATTCGGCCACCACCGGTGATTCCGCCTCCCTCGCATATACCCTCCACAAGCTGAATGCCCAACTATTCGCTTTTGAGTTTTCGGAGCCTAACACACGCATGATTCATTGAGTAGACGTAAACTCAGGACTTCTGCCAAACCTGCGAGACCCCGCTCAAATCGCTTATACTTTCCCGCTGATGAAACTAACGACGACGGAAATTATCAAGTCTGCGCAATTTGATTCCACTGGCCTGATCGCGGCCGTCGTGCAGGATGCGACGACTCGGGAAGTCCTCACCGTTGCATACATGAATGAGGAAGCCCTGCGCCTGACTCTCGAAAAGGGCGAAACTTATTTCTGGAGCCGGAGCCGGAAAGAGCTGTGGCATAAGGGGGCCACGTCCGGAAATTTTCAAAAGGTCCGCGCGGTCAGTCTCGATTGCGATAACGACGCCGTTCTGGTGGAAGTCGAACCGATGGGTCCGGCTTGTCACACAGGCTCCTATTCGTGCTTCGGCGTGGAAGCGCGTTTCGGCGGAACCATTCAGCAGCTTTACGACCTTGTCGAAGAACGCAAGAAGACGCGGCCCGTTGGAAGCTACACGGCGAAGCTTTTCGAAGACGGTCTTGATAAGATTGTGAAAAAGCTCGGCGAGGAAGCCGTCGAGACCGTCATTGCAGCAAAGAATGACTCCAGCGAACGGATTGTCGAGGAAACGTCGGATCTCCTATACCATTTGATTGTCACCCTCGTCGCAAAGGGAGTGACTTTGGACGAAATCAAGAGCGAACTTGTGAAGCGGCACCGGTCCGGCCGGAAACACTGAAGACACGAGCAGATCATGCAACCCGATTTCAACGAAATTCAAAAGCTGCGCGGGCAAGGCAATGTGATTCCGGTCTACAAATCCGTCATCGCGGATTTCCTGACCCCAGTCTCTGCGTATCTTAAACTGGAGAAAGACCGCAAGTACGCCTTCCTGCTCGAAAGCGTGGAAGGTGGCGCCACTCTCGGCCGCTATTCCTTCCTTGGCTGCGATCCGTTTCTGGTGTGCCGGTATTCCAGGGGTCAGCCTGCGAACTTCATGGCGACTCTTCGAGAAACACTCAAACGGTTTCGTTCTGTGACGCTGCCGGAACTGCCGCCATTTACGGGCGGTGCGGTGGGATATTTCGGCTACGACATGGTCCGCACCGTCGAAGACATCCCCGATACGACGACAGACGATCTGGGCGTCGACGACGCGGTTCTGATGTTTTACAAAACCATACTGGCCTTCGACCATCTCAAGCATCAGATCCATATCATTTCGAACCTGCTGGTTGATGAATCCAAAGCGCCACTCGAACAGCAATACCGTGAAACGACCGAAGAGATCCGTCTGATCGAGCGCATCCTGCGGACTCCCATCGAAATGCCCCCTCTCTCTTCGGGTAAAGAGGCGACGGCAGTGCGCTCGAACATCGAAAAGGACGCATATTTGAAGTCCGTCGAAACAGCCAAAGAACATATCGCAGCGGGCGACATCTTCCAGGTGGTGCTCTCTCAACGATTCGAAGTCGACCTGAAGATCTCGCCGTTTGAAATTTACCGGGCGCTCCGGATTGTGAATCCCTCACCGTACATGTACTTCCTCAAGATGCCGGAAACGGCAATCGTGGGTTCATCCCCGGAAATGCTGGTGAAGATCCGCGGACGTGAAGTTCAATATCGCCCAATCGCCGGCACGCGGCCGAGAGGGCGAACCGACGCCGAGGACGAAACGTTCGCGCGCGAGCTTCTCGCAGACGAGAAGGAACGCGCGGAACACATCATGCTGGTCGATCTCGGCCGCAATGATCTCGGGAGAGTTTGCAAGTATGGAAGCGTCAAGGTTGAAGAGCTCATGACGGTCGAACGCTACTCCCATGTGATGCATCTGGTGTCGTCGCTGCGCGGGGAACTTGTGGATAACGTGGATTTACTGGATACGCTGATGGCATGTTTTCCCGCCGGCACCGTTTCCGGAGCGCCCAAGGTGCGCGCGATGGAAATCATCGACAAGCTCGAGACGACGAGAAGAGGCGTCTATTCCGGGGCCATCATGTATGTGGACTTCAGCAACAATCTCGATTCCTGCATTGCGATCCGCACGCTGGTTGCGCGCGGCCACAAAGGGTACGTTCAGGCAGGCGGCGGAATCGTTGCGGACTCCATTCCGGAAAACGAATACCAGGAAACGGTGAACAAGTCCCGGGCATTGATCCGGGCAATCGATCTGGCGCTGCGGGGCTTCGAACTATGATTGTCGTCATCGATAATTACGATTCGTTCACCTACAACCTCGTGCAGTATCTGGGCGAGATGGGAGAAGAACTGCGGGTATTCCGCAACAACCGCGTCACTGTCGAAGAAATCGAATCTCTGGAGCCCACGCACATTGTTATTTCTCCCGGACCCGGAATTCCTGGAGATGCCGGAATCAGCGAGAAGGTTATCGAAAGTTTCCACAAGACCACTCCGATTCTTGGCGTGTGTCTGGGCCATCAGGCAATTGGCGAAGTCTTCGGCGGAAAAATCGTCCGTGCTCCATCCCTGATGCATGGCAAGACCAGCCCGATTTTTCATGACGGCAAAACGATATTCAACGGCGTGCCACAGCGATTTCCCGCCACACGCTATCACTCGCTGATAGTCACCGATATCCCTCCGTGTCTGGAAGTCAGCGCCGAGACAAAGGAAGGTGTCGTCATGGGACTACGGCATCGGGAGTATCCGGTTGAAGGAATCCAGTTTCACCCGGAATCCATCCTCACGGTTGTTGGGAAACAGCTGCTCACGAATTTCGTACGGCGCTGAAATGATCACCGACATCATCAACAAGCTCGTCGACCGCATTCACCTGAACGAGGTTGAAGCGCGGCATGCCATGGAAGAACTCATGGCGGGGCGTGCAACGGATGCTCAGGTGGCCGGATTCCTGACGGCACTCCGCATGAAGGGAGAAACCGCGTCGGAACTTGCAACATTCGCGCGGGTCATGCGGGAGCACGCGGAACCAGTGTGGAATGGCGAAATACCGTCGGTTCTCGACACCTGCGGCACCGGCGGCGATCGCTCCGGCACATTCAATATTTCCACTGCCGCGGCATTTGTCGTTGCAGGCGCCGGAATCCACGTGGCGAAGCACGGCAATCGTTCCGCCAGCAGCAAGTGCGGCAGCGCCGACGTGATGGAGGCCCTCGGGGTCGACATTCAAATGCCTCCAGTACTGCTGCGCCAGGCAATTACGGACGTTGGCATCGGCTTCATATTTGCGCAACGCTTCCACACTTCGATGAAGCACGTCATGCCGGCTCGAACTCAACTGGCGCTGCGGACCGTATTCAACGTCATCGGGCCCCTTTCGAATCCGGCTTTGCCGCGATTCCAGGTGGTTGGCGTGCCGTCAATGGTGGCGGTAGACTTGGTGGCGCACGCCCTTCAGAATCTTGGAACCGAGCATTCGTTTGTGGTCTACGGGAAGGATGGTGTCGATGAAATTTCGATCAGCGCGCCATCGGAAATTCGCGAATTGAAGAACGGTGAAATCAAGTCCTACACCATCTCTCCAGAAGACTTCGGAATATTCTCCGTTTCCGCTGCGAAGATTCAAGGCGGAGATGCCGCTGCGAATGCCGTCACCATCGAAGCTGTCCTGCGTGGAGAACGCGGTCCAAAGCGCGATGTCGTTCTCCTCAATGCAGCTGCTGCACTCGTCGCCGGCGGAGCCTCGGAGTCGCTACAGAAAGGCATCCGTTTGGCGGAACATTCCATCGACAGCGGCGCCGCACACAAAAAGCTGAACAGTCTTCGAGAACTATCGAAATGAAAAGCCTCGATCCCTCGCACATCCTCTCGAAGATCATCGATGCAAAGAGGCTGCGGCTTCACAACACCAAACTCCGCGTACCGGACGCCATTGTAAAGCGGATGGCTGTCGCTGCTCCGCCTTCGCCTTCTTTTGCAGGAGCCCTGCAGAATTCAAAGAAGGTCCGCATCATTGCAGAAGTGAAGAAGGCATCACCATCCCGCGGGGTCTTCAAGGCGGACTTCTCGGTGGAATCGCTGGTGAAGGCCTACACTGCCGCCGGCGCCAGCGCAATTTCCGTCGTGACCGAAGAGGATTTTTTCAAAGGCGATCTCGCCTGGGTGAGTGAGATACGAAAAGCATCGCCGTTGCCGGTGCTTCGCAAGGATTTCGTATTCGATCATTTTCAGGTTTATGAAACCCGGGGCGCCGGCGCAAGCGCGATACTGCTGATTGCGGCAATGTTGAAGCAGGATGAAATGAAGTCCTTCCTCGAACTGGCCCGGGAAGTGAAGCTCGATGCCCTGGTGGAAGTCCACGACGAACGCGAGGTCGACGAAGCTTTGGAGGCCGGCGCGGAAATCATCGGAGTGAACAATCGCGATCTGAAAACGTTCGATGTAAATCTGAGTACGTCGTTCCGTCTGTCTCGCAGGATTCCCGACGATCGGATCTTCGTTGTCGAAAGCGGAATTCGCGGCAGGACCGAAATCGATGAGCTGTTGGACGCCGGCGCAGACGCATTCTTGATCGGAGAGTCTTTGATCACGTCAAGCGATCCCGGTGCATCTCTTCAGGGACTCCTCGGCCATCAGGTAATGTTGTGACCCGAGTCAAGATCTGCGGCATCACCGATCCGGACGACGCGCGGGACGCCGTGCTTCTGGGTGCGGACGCCATCGGGTTGAATTTCTATGATGGAAGCCCTCGCCACATCGATGCGTCGCGTGCAGCGGCAATTATCGAATCGCTGCCGGCATTTGTCAGCATTGTCGGCGTCTTCGTCAATCACCCGAATCCGCAGGGTCTCGAGGATTTTGCGCTTTCGCTTGGACTTCATGCTGTGCAGTTGCATGGCAATGAATCGCCGGACTACTGTTCCATGATTCAACGGGTGAAGGTCATCAAAGCAATGCGAATCGATTCCACCTTTAAAGTGGAGTCGCTTCGCGGCTTTGGAAACCGAATGTTTCTGCTGGACACCGCCACGCCACTGAAATTCGGCGGCTCGGGACAGATCTTCGATTGGAGTCAGGTCTACGGCGCGAATGCCTTTGGCTCCATCGTGATTGCCGGAGGATTGAATCCGGAAAATGTCGGGGAAGCGGTCTCCAAACTGCATCCCTTCGCTGTCGACGTATCCAGCGGGGTGGAGTCTGCTCCCGGAAAGAAGAGTTACGACAGAATGCGGCGGTTTATCGAAGCCGTTCGACGCGTCGACGTCGCTTTATTAGGTGAAACATGAAAGGTCATTTTGGAAATTACGGCGGCCAGTTCGTTCCCGAAACTCTGATGTATCCGCTCGAGGAATTGGAAACGGCCTATCAGTCCGCACAGGCCGATCCCGCGTTTCAGGCGCGCCTGGATTACCTGTTTCGTTACTACTCCGGACGGCCGACGCCTCTCTATCATGCCGAACGGCTGACCCGGGCGTGGGGCGGCGGAAAGATTTATCTCAAGCGCGAAGATCTGAATCACACGGGAGCGCACAAGATCAACAACTGCCTGGGACAAGGTTTGTTGGCGCAGAGAATGGGAAAGAAGCGCATCATCGCCGAGACCGGCGCCGGACAACACGGTGTCGCCACGGCAACGGTATGCGCACTCCTGGGACTGGAATGCGATGTCTACATGGGCGAGGAGGATATTCGCCGGCAGGAGCTCAACGTCTTCCGAATGCAGTTGCTCGGCGCGCGCGTGATCCCGGTTTCGTCTGGCAGCAAGACTCTCAAAGACGCAATTAACGAGGCGATGCGCGACTGGGTTACCAATGTCCGCACCACGTATTACATGTTGGGATCCGTTTTGGGCCCGCATCCCTATCCTGCAATGGTGCGCGATTTCCAGTCCGTGATTGGACGCGAGGCGCGCATGCAGATCATCGAAGCGGAGGGCCGTTTACCCGACGTCCTGATTGCATGCGTGGGCGGAGGCAGCAACGCCATGGGTTTGTTTCACACGTTCGTGCCTGAAGCGAGCATCCGTATGATCGGCGTCGAGGCGGGTGGACGCGGACCTCAGCTTGGCGATCATGCCGCGCGTTTCGCCGGTGGCGCGCCGGGCGTCCTTCACGGGACCTTCTCCTATATTCTTCAGGATGAAGACGGACAGGTGGTTCCGACGCATTCGGTTTCGGCCGGACTCGATTATCCCGCCGTGGGACCGGAACATGCGGCGATGCACGACACGGGCCGCGTCGAATATACCTTCATCAACGACGATCAGGCGCTCGACGCATTCCACGAGATCAGCCATCTGGAAGGAATCATTCCCGCGTTGGAAAGCGCCCACGCCATCGCGGAAGCGAAGCGGTTGAAGGCGAGTCCCGAAACGCTTGTCATTGTGAATCTCTCCGGCCGCGGAGACAAAGACGTGACTGAGGTGGCGCGTCTAATGAAATTGAAACTCTAGTTGGGCCGGCGAGTCGATGATTGCCGTATGGAAGAACGATACTTTGGTCCAAACCCGTTGGTGAAGGTCAGAACGGAGGTGGACATTGAGAATGTTTCCGAGGATACCGCTGGTCACGGATGCAGGTCTGCCCGCTGTCGCGGCTGTTCAAAGTTTGCGGTGGGTGGACTTTACTTGTTGCATAGGCATCACGGAGCAAGGTGCTTCACAACTGCGACGCATCTGGCCCGACCTCGTAGCATTTTTTACGTGGTCTGTCGAAAGACCCATAACGAGTGCCCAACGATGAAACCGGCGCAGAGGGCTACTTCGGCGTCCGAGAATGCCACTAACTGGGCGAGCGTCTGTCGTGGGCAAACGCCAAAACTCGGATTGCATCGGACATTTCAAGATATAGGGGTATTCGGGGCCGTGCTACTCGAACCCCGATTTCAATTCAGAGTTCGGGGTTCGAGTAGCACGGCCCCGAATACCCCGAACCCTCAATTCAAACTGCACCGTGCGACATTCTCCGTGCCGCCTCTCTTTCAATCTGCCGGTCGTCCCATTCCGGATGGAGCGAGCAAAGATGATAAATCGGCATGCGCCGAGCGCTGCCGAACATCCGGCTGGCAATCTCCAGACGCTGGGCTCCGGTCTTTTTGCCGCGACTTCGTCACTGACAACTTCGATGTGGAATGTCGAGAGATGCGCCTTTATGAAAACGATGTTCCCGTCGCGGATCGCCTGGAAAAGCTCTTCGTCAGCGCCGAGTTCCACAGCTGGAAGAAGAAACGCGCAAGCTACTGCGAAGATCGTGACTGAAATCAGGAGCGTGTGGAACAGATTGAGGCGCATACGGACCTCTGGAGTGCGATGCTATGCCACATTACTCTGCAACACTATGAATATAACCTACGGGAATTGGGCTCAGAGGCGCCAGACTTCTGTCTATCTCGTGTGGAGGATGACTTCAACGGCGCCTTCCGCATGCGTGACGACAGCCGTTTGACTTTAACCCAAAGAACTGACGGAACATTTTTGACCTGGGGATTGTTGTGGAACTACGACGCCGACTACTCACCATTCTCGCAATCGGCGTCCTGGCGGTGGGCAGCGTCGTGGATCGGGGGGAGCGTCTCATGCGCTGGAAGCCTGAACAGAAGGGAAAGCGCGAGGTGGTAGATTATTGATTTCTGATCTACCACCCCGGCCTTCGGCCACCCCTCCTGTTTCCAGGGGAGTTCTCGCCACGTGATTTCAGTGTCCGTCTCAGTCGTTGTCCTTATCCTTTTCCTTATCTCCTTCCGGCAGGATGGTGATTGTACCGATGAAACACGCGACTGTACTGTACGTGCACGTGAACGTCCCGAATTCGACATGTACCGGGGCGCCGGCGTGCCAGCCTTCGGTGATGGCACCATCAAGCACGCCAACGGCCGGTGCCAGGACGCGCGCCTTGCCGTGAATCAGCGCACTGAACGAATGGCGTGGGTCTTTGCCAATAACGTTATAGCGAACTTCGAAGTGTCTAAATTCTGCTGGGAGCGGAGGCGTTTGGGCGGGGATCAGCGGAATGGGGACGTTTTGAAATACGGACGCCTCGAAGGGAGATGTGGGATCGTTATCCACAAATCCGGTAAACAGAACGCTGGAACCAGGAATAGCCCATTTCGTGAAGGGAATTACTATTGGACGGTCGTCGTTTGACTTAGCCGATGTGGTCTGGAGTAGCGGCGTCAACATGATGGCGGCCGTGATGGCGACGAGCACTACGGTCGAGATGCGTACTTTGTTGGTGATCATAGAGTCTGTCCTTTCGATTGTTCGGAGTATCCAGGTCTTCCAGTACGATTCGGTGCCGGTGACTGGAAGTGAGTCATCACTGGATAAAGCGTGAACAGAACGGAAAGGACGTAACGCTCCGGGAATTATTTTTTGACTGGAAAGTGCAGAGCTTCGACCGGGTGAGAAATTCGCTTGGTGCTATACTCCCCGCCAACTTGACCCCCACATCACAGCCGACGAAGAGTCGATTGAGACCACCTGCATCTTGCGAAGTGACCGAACTCCTGCTGGCATGGCGCGCGGGCGACGAGCGGGCGCTCGACCAGTTGCTTCCGGTGGTTTACCGGGAGTTGCACCGAATGGCGCGCCGTTACATGGCGGCAGAGAGCCCGGGCCACACACTTCAGGCTTCGGCGCTCGTCAACGAAGCGTACCTCCGGCTGGTGGATGTCCGGCAGATGCGGTGGCAGAGTCGCGCGCACTTCTTCGGCGTGTCCGCCCAGCTGATGAGGCGCATTCTGGTGGATTTCGGGCGGAAGCGTCACTACCTCAAGCGGGGAGGCGGTGCGCGGCCTGTCGCGCTGAACGAAGAGCTGGACATGGCTGCGGCACAAACAACCAATCTGGTTGCATTGGACGATGCCTTGAACGCACTTGGGGAAGTGGACCCGCGCAGGGTGCGCGTGGTCGAGTTGCGTTTCTTTGCAGGCTTGACGGTGGAGGAGACAGCGGAAGTCTTGAATGTTTCTTCCGACACCGTTGTGCGGGATTGGAGACTCGCCAAAGTGTGGCTTCATCGGGAACTTCGAAAAGGCGGTACGGAATGAACGAGGCAAGGTGGCGTCAACTCGAAAGCCTGTACAACCAGGCTATGGAAATGGATGAGACGAAGCGGACGGCATTTCTCCGTGGAGCCTGTGGCGGCGATGAGGATCTGATGCGCGATCTGGAGGGACTGTTTGCGGAAGAGCCGAAGGCAGCCAGTTTTCTGGAAAAGGCAGCCATGCTGGAAATCGCGCATGATTTCGCTGCCTCATCCTGGATTGGCCGGCAGCTCGGCAATTATGAATTTCTGTCGCTGTTGGGCGCTGGAGGCATGGGCGAAGTCTATCGCGCGCGCGATGCGAAGCTGAAACGTGACGTTGCCATCAAGGTTCTTCCCGACGCGTTTTCCAGAGACCAGGACCGGATCAGCCGTTTCCAGCGGGAAGCCCAGGTCCTCGCCTCTTTGAATCATTCCAACATCGCTGCAATCTACGGTCTCGAAGAGGACCACGGAATTCACTTTCTCATTCTTGAACTGGTCGAAGGCGAGACGCTCGCGGATCGAATCCGGCGCGGGCCGATCCCGATTGAAGAGGCCTTGAAGATTGCTCTCCAGATCGCGGAAGCGCTCGAAGCCGCACACGAGAAGAATGTCGTTCATCGCGACATCAAACCGGCGAACATCAAGGTCACCGCCGGCGGAAAAGTGAAGGTGCTCGATTTCGGCCTGGCAAAAGCGCTTGGCCCCTCATCGGGAGAGGGGCTCTCGAACTCTCCCACCGTGAGCATGGCCGCAACACTGCAGGGCGTCATCCTGGGCACCGCGTCGTATATGTCGCCCGAGCAGGCGCGCGGCCAGGCCGTCGACAAGCGTGCGGATGTCTGGGCGTTCGGTTGCGTTCTGTTTGAGATGCTGAGCGGGCGCGGGACGTTCGGCGGCAAGACAGTTTCCGATATTATCGCCTCCGTACTGAAAACGTCACCGGACTGGAACAGCCTTCCGGCCAACCTTCATCCACGCATTCTGCACCTTCTCGAGCGCTGCCTGGAGAAAGAACCTCAGGACCGATGCCAGGGGCTGGCCGACGCGCGGTTCGAGATCAAGAAGGTGCTGGCGGATGCTGCCGGCGGCCCGGCTAAGCCGGCGGCGGAAACTCGGGCGAAGTTGCGATCCAGGACTCAATGGATAGCCATCATCGCGGGTGCGGCAGTCATTGCTTCAATTTTGATCTGGTACCTCAAGCCAGGCACACCGGCGTCCTTTGAAACCTCGTTTGTCCCCACGGAAGATCAGAAGTTTGCCCCTGATGGCCTTCAGACTTCAAATCTGGCGATCTCCCGAGACGGAGAGTTCGTCGTCTACCTCGCCGATAGAAATATTTATCTTGGTGCGACCGCGAAGATGGCGGCGGCGCAGCCGATCCCAGGCGCGCGGGGCGACGGCCCTTTGGGTCAGCCTGTTTTTTCACCGAACCATCAGTGGGTCGCCTATCTGGAGGTAAACAAGAGCAACACCGCCAACTCCATAAAGAAAATCCCCGTGAGCGGAGGAAACCCTGTAACGCTCGTCAAGGAATCTGGCGTTCGCTATAGGAATCTGAGTTGGACGGCAAATGACACGATCCTGTTCGCAACGACCGAAGGTAATATCCTGGAGACCCCAGCGGCGGCAGCCGGAACGCCGAAGCTCCTGATAAAGGCGGTCGATGGCGAAAGACTGG
>Ga0134122_10000887_pt1 | contig 21026 bp, 22 predicted proteins | sample KB302_FD_96461 | JGI IMG/M metagenome (GOLD analysis project Ga0134122, IMG submission 96461) | Terrestrial soil microbial communities without Nitrogen fertilizer from Kellogg Biological Station, Michigan, USA - KB3-0-2 | ecosystem: Environmental > Terrestrial > Soil > Unclassified ... | reverse complement strand
CTATGATCTGGGATATATCGACTTGGAGCAGAGAACCTTGCAACCCATCGACAACCCGTTCGGGCCCAGGTTGTCACCTATGTCTTAGGTACGTTTTGTTACCCATGTGTCCGGGCCGGACAAGGCTAAGTCTGGTGCCGGCTACAGGATTTGAACCTGTGACCCCCTGATTACAAATCAGGTGCACTACCGCTGTGCTAAGCCGGCCTGCGCGACGCCCCACCGAGGGGCTCATATAAAAGACGTTCGTAGTCACCTGCAACCTGGAGCGCAAGTGGCTCGCTCAGATTTGGCTCAAATGAGGAGCGCGCGCTTCAGAGCTTGCCCCGCGTCCAGGGGCGTTACCCCGACCATTCGTCTTTGGCCGCCGACGCCGTAGGGCGAGCCGACGCTCGAGCAAGCGCAGCACGGCGCGCTCCTCACCGGGCAGGCACGACCCACCGCATCCGCCTCCTGCACGTTCAATGGCTGGAAATGATCCCTCTAGGTAGCAGGCGACAATTTCGGGATGAACGTAGCACTTCCGGCAGATGGTCGTCGTGTTGCGGAGGCGGCTTGCGACTGCCTCAAAGGCGCGGCGCAAGTTTGTCTTTGCCTGAGTCTTGTTCGTGAAAGGTCCAATGGCGCTAAGGGCCATGGCCGCTAGCACCGTCCCCGCCCAGGTGCGGAAATCCTTGGCGGACACGTCCGAACCACCAATCTCGCGCAAATAGGCGTTCACATCCGAGGAGTCGACGGAGCGACAAACACCTGCCTCGTCTACATGCTGAAAGAGATGTTGCCCGGGAAGATCCTGGATTGCCCGCACGATGCGGGCGATGCGGCGGTCTTTCACCCGCAACCGCCAGGTTTTGCCGCTCTTGCCCTTGAAGTGAAAGCGCAGCTCCGAGCCCTCCACGTCGAGGTGGGTGGAGCGAAGCGTCGTCAGACCGTAAGTCCCGTTCTCTTTGGCATACTCACCGTTACCAACACGGATGAGGGTCTTGTCAAGCAGACTGACAATCGTCGCCAACACCTTCTCGCGCGGTGCCCCGCGTTTGCTCATATCCTTTGCAACGCGCGCGCGTATGCCCGGCAATAGGCGGGCAAAGTCCACAATCCGCTCAAATTTATTCTGATCACGCACTTCCCGCCAATCGTCATGATAGCGATACTGCTTGCGGCCGCGCGCGTCCCGTCCGGTGGCCTGAATGTGGCCGCTGGCTTGCGGACAAATCCATACCTCGGTCCAGGCTGGCGGCACCCCGAGCGCGCGAATGCGCTGCAAGGTCCCCTGGACTGAAATGCGCCTGCCGCTGGCGCCGTGATAGCAAAATCCCGTGCCTTTGGCCGACCTGCGAATGCCGGGCTCGGTATCCGAGACATAGATCAGGCCGGCTGCCCGGGCCTGCGCCTCATGCGGCTCGGCCGTGCGCGAGGGTTGCGACATGCCGGCAGAACGCGGACCAGCGCGGCAACGTTCCAGCCAGGCGTGAAACTCTAACTGAGCCGCAGCGTTGTCTTCATGTCCTTCGGCCGCACGACATGCACCAAGAAGATCACGCCCCCACGTTGCATATGGATCAAGGCGCCATGAGTGCACGCCCTCGCCCTGCCCGGCGGAACCCGGCGATTAACCTTCAGGATGCGTCGGACGAAACCCTACTCGGCCTGCGGCTGCGCGACCTGCCCTTGCGGCTCGACAATACGCTGATGGCGCGCCGTGTGACCCGGTTGCACCGCGAACTTGCCGCCCGCAAGATTGTTGCACTCCCGCACGTGTGGCTGTCGGAGGAGTTTTTTACCCCCGATCGGACGCTCGGCTTTGCCATCCCATTCTATCTCGCGCACCCCCGATTGATGCGGCTTGAGCGTTCGCAAATGCTGGAGTGCGAAGGTGCCGGCGAGGCCGAGTGCCGTCGCATCCTGCGGCACGAGGCTGGACACACCCTAGACGAAGCCTATGCCTTGCACACACGCCCAGTCTATCGGCAACTTTTCGGAAACCCGCACAAGCCCTATCCCACGAGCTACAGCCCTCGCGTCGATAGCCGGGCCCACGTCGTCAACCTCGCGGGTTGGTACGCGCAAAGTCATCCCGTCGAAGACTTTGCCGAAACCTTCGCGGTCTGGCTCAACCCCTACACGGACTGGCGAACGAACTACAGGAATTGGCCCGCGTTGGCGAAATTGGAATACGTCGATGCGGTCATGTGCGAGATTGCCGATCGCGCTCCGCCAATCTCGAACCGGGCTGAGGTTGAGCCTCTCACCGGCTTGGGGCACACGCTCAAGGAGCACTACACCGCAAAGCGCGCTCATTTCGCTTGGACCTGGCCGGCAAACTACGACCAGGACATGCGCCGAATTTTTTCGGACGATCCGAAGGATGCGGGTGCACCGCTGGCGACGCGCTACTTGCGGCGCGTCCGCGGCCTGCTCAGAACACGCATTGCCGAAGGCACGGGAATTCATGCCTATGTCATCGATCAACTGCTCCGACAGATGATCGCGCGCGCGCAAAGTCTTGGCCTGCGCGTCGTCGATTCCCCAGACGCCACCATGGAGAAGCTGCTCGTCATGCTGACGCTGCAGACAGCCGGGGTCCTGCACGAGGGATTACCAAAGGTTTCACTATGACGACGGCCGCGGCAAGGACACTGCGCATTCTATTGCTCACTGATGAGGGGCTCGTTCCCGACCGGCCTCGCAAGGAGCTCAACGGGCGCGACGCAGAACTGCGCAAGACGGAATACGACGTCATTGGTGGCCTGGAAAAGCTCGGCCATGAAGTTGCCTTCGCCGGCGTGGGTGGCGAACTTTCCGTGATCCGGCAAGCCATCGAGGAGAAGAAGCCGCATATAGCCTTCAATCTGGTCGAACAGTTCGACAATCTACCGTTCTTTGATCAGCACGTGGTGAGCTATCTGGAACTGAAAAAGCAGAAGTATACCGGCTGCAATCCGCGCGGTCTGACACTGGCCCGTGACAAGGCCCTCACCAAGAAGATCCTGGCTTACCACCGCATTGCCGTGCCTCGCTTCGCAGTCTTCTCACCGCGCAAAAAAATCGTGCTGCCGTCGCGGCTCATTTTTCCGATGTTCGTAAAGTCGCTGACGGAAGAGGGCTCGGAAGGCATTTCGCAGGCCTCTTTGGTGCGAGACCCCGAGAAGCTCATCGAGCGGGTAGGGTTCATTCACGAGAAGACGAACGCTCCAGCACTGGTGGAGGAATTCATAGAAGGCCGGGAGATCTATGTCGGCTTGTTCGGCAACGAACTATTGACGGCGCTACCTCCCTGGGAGTTGACGATCAGCAAGAAGGACACCCCGGTCATTGCGACCGACAAGGCAAAGTGGGATCCTCAATACCAAAAAAAGATCGGCCTAAAGACAGGTCCAGCGAAGCTCGAGGAGTCCATGATCCGAAAGATTGAAAGCACCTCCAAACGCATCTACCGCTTGCTCAATTTGACGGGATACGCGCGCCTCGATTATCGCCTCAGTGAAGGTGGCCGCCTCTATCTCTTGGAAGCCAATCCCAACCCACAGATCGCCCGCAACGAGGACTTCGCCGACTCTGCCGAACATGCCGGCATGAAGTATGAAGAATTGCTCCAGAAGCTCGTCACCCTTGGACTGAGCTACGAACCCCGCCCCTGAGCCGCCGCCGCCCCCGCCAAGCGTGTCCGGCCGGGGGGCCTGGGCCGCCGTCTCCGCGCAGGCGCGCGCCGTAAGGGCGCGCGCCCCGCGACACCTCCCCGGCCGCAATAGGGCCCCCCAGGGGGTGCGGGGGGCCGATGGCCGCAGATGAGGGCGGGCGGAAGCCCGGGGTGCGCCAAGCTTGGGCGTTACAGGCTGCTCGGCTCGGGTGGCGAGCCCAGAAAATCGGCTCCGGTCGCGGACTTGGGAGCCGGGGTCAGCCTCGGCAGATCGACTTCAATCGCCACCGGATGAACGTTTGTTAAGGCAATCGACGAACCCCTCGGCAGCGGGGATTTTGTACGCCGTCACAGTCCGCAACACGATTCTATGAAGGTCTGATGACAGAATCATTGACTCTCACTCGAGAGACAAATATGTGACCGCCACTGACCCGGCTGACGGCGCGGCACCATCACCGAGTGCGGGTCAAATTCGCGGTTCTTGGATCTCTTGAAGGGGGCGGTCATGGAACTTCCGAATTACGAGCTGGTGCGCTATCCGTCTGGTCAACTCATTATCACCAAGAGCGATGCGAAGAGCTCGTTCCGTGACGTCGTTGGCGTCTACACCAACGAGGTCGAGGCCCAGCGTGCGCTGGAGCGGCTCAACGGCCAAGCGGGCAGCGCAGAGCCTTCGGTCCACAACACCGCAACACTGCCGAGAGTTGCATAGCAAATCCCCCGATTTGCCCGGTTGAAAAGCCGGTGACGGAGTTAGGATACGCGCGCGAATCAGTTTTGGATCGCGCGCGTTTCTCATTCACGGCAGCACGTTCGCTCCCCCAAGTCCTGCCCTCCAGCGGAGCCCGACATGTCCCTCACCGCCCACGAGCCGACCGCCGGCATCTATCTGCTGAGCGACCACCTCGATGCGGCATTGGCCATGGGCGAGGACCTGTTGACGGAGAAAGCCCAGCTCGCCGAACCGACGCAGCATCTGACGGTGAACCGCCTCGCGTGCCAGAATCGCGACATCGCCGAGTTTCTGAAAAACGTGCGCACCCTGGAGCTTGCCATGACGGCCCGGCTGCTGCAGGCGCGCAAGCGGGCGGAGGACCTGAAGCGCGGCGAGCACCGGCTGCGGCCGCTGATCGCCCTGTTCGCGGCCGGTACCGCCGCGCTCGACGACGCGGCGGCAGAGCTGGGAGATACCACCCAACACGATTTCGAAACCGGTGACGTCGCCAGCGCGTTCCTGCGCAGCCGTGGACTGATTGCCCGCGATGCCGCCGGTCTAGAAGGGTTGTCCCAACTCGCCGTGAGCGAGGACTACCTGATCGCCGGCCGCATTCGCCTTGGAACGCTGCTGGACCTGGTAGCAACGTTTCTCGATACCCTCGACCTGATGTTTGATCTTTACAGCGAGCCGAAGCGGGGGCACGGTGCCGAGCTCGTCACAGGCGCGCACTGGTCCCCTTTTGCCGGCGACACCACGCGATAGCAGGGCCTGGCCCGCCCGCCTCAGCCCGTGATCGGTATGACCCTGTCGACGAGGATCTGTTCGGTGCTGAGCTGGCAGCGCAAAGCGATGGCCTCCACGCCGGCGGCCCGAGCGGCATCGAAGACGGCCCCGTAGTTGGCATCGACGTCGCGGGCAAGCGCTAGCTTCTTGGCATCGCTGCGCTGGATCAGGAACAGCATCACGGCTCGATGACCCGCGCGCACCATCCGCATCATCTCGACCAGGTGCTTGGTGCCTCGCGCCGTTACGGAATCTGGAAATTCGGCAAGCCCATGCCGACGCGAGAGATGGACGTTTTTGATTTCGACGTAACACAGGCCCTTGGTTGCACACTCCAGCAGAATATCGATGCGGCTGTTTTCGCCGTATCGGACCTCGCGCCTGAAGGTCGGGTAACCAGCAAGATATTTGATGCGGCGCGCGGTCATGGCTTCCGCAACCAACTTATTGGGGTGTTGGGTATTGATGCCCACCAGCGTCGGGCCGTGGCCGAGGTCGGCCTCCACCATTTCCCAGGTAAAGCGATATTTGCGCGTTGGACTGTCGCTTTCGGAGAGCCATACGGTGGCCCCCGGCGACGTCAGCCCCAACATCGAGCCCGTGTTCGGGCACGTCGCCGTGACCGTGCGGCCGTCGTCAAGACGGACGTCGGCAAGAAAGCGCTTGTAGCGCTGGATCAGGGTGCCGCGAATGACGGGAGTGGGAAAGCGCATGGCCTGCGCTGATAGCACGGCGCCCGACCGTGCTGCAGGATGAAGTTTTGCTCCTCCCCTGCGCTCGACGCGCCCTGCGCTTGCGGATCCTTACGAGTTTGCGGTTTTCGCAGAGGCTGGGCCGGGGGCTCTCGGTTGGCCTTGGCCGAGGCCCATTTGGCGGAAAGGACTGCCCGGCAGGAAGCACTGTTTTTATCACCCAGGGGCCTGGTCCGTCGGCGTCCTGGGCCAGGGCCCTGAAAATGTGGCAGCCCCGCCGGGCCCGGGTGGCAGATCCTCGTTCACGTCTCAGGGGCAAAACCGGCCGATGGCCAAGGGTTGGCGGGGCGGCCAAGGTGCCCCCTCCGGCACCGCCCCCCGGCAAACGCAGGCCGACACACCTGCCCGCCGCGGCGGGGGTCGGCAATTCGCCTTTTCGACCGGGACGGCAGTAGCGCATCACATTGATTAGAACCGCGCGCTACGCGCGTGTGGCGGTTCGATCCCGGTGGCGGCATAGTATACTGCGGCGAGAGGGGCCGCCGGGTTTTACTCCAGGGCGGCCAACGTGGAGCCTGATCCGCTCGAGGATGGCGGTTTTCGCGCGTAGGTAGCGTCGCGGTGCAAACGAGAATGACGATCGGTCCCGAGCATAGTCTGCCCTTTGGCTGCTACGAGCCTACAGCACTCCAGTCCTATCTCATCGCCATCGGGCGTAGGTTGCCGCGCAACTGGGCCGGGCGACGCATTGCTTCCCTGATCCGTTCCTTCTTGAAGCGCTATTCGGGCCGCCCCATCGACGTGATCCGGCTCGGCAGTCGGATGCGGCTATACCCGCGGAGCAACTCCAGCGAAAAGCGCCTGATGGCGACACCGCAGTTTTTCGACGCGGTCGAAATGGCCTTGCTCGAGACACGGCTTAGCGCCGATTTCGTCTTTTTGGACGTCGGCGCCAACGCGGGAGCCTATACCTTATTTGTGGCCAACCGGGTTGGCCGCACCGGCCGGATCATCGCGGTGGAGCCCCATCCCACGGCGCTGGCCCGGCTTCACTGCAATCTGGCGCTCAATGGGATCGACTGGGCAAAGGTTGTGCCGGCAGCCCTTTCAGATCACAATGGCAGCGTGAGCTTGTTCATCAACGAGCGAAATATCGGCGGTTCTTCGATGCTTGCGGGCCGCAGGCCGGACCTGGCGACGCGATCGATCGAAGTAGAAAGTCGCAGCCTGGCAAGCCTGGTCCGTGAAGAGGGATTGTCCCGCATCGACGCCATCAAGCTGGACGTGGAAGGTGCGGAAGATCGCATCCTCGTGCCCTACCTCGCCCAGGCGCCGCGCCCCTTGTTGCCGCGTTTCGTGATCATCGAGGACAATCGCTCCGTCTGGAAGGCGGATTTGTTGGGCCTGCTTGAGCGCGCAGGGTACGTGACAGAAGCCGCACCCAACGCCAATCTTGTTCTCAGTCTGCAAAGTAAAAAACCGGCGACGGAAGCTCTCCATGGACCATGAAACGGCAGGTGCCAGCCGCACAATTGTCAGTGCCGCGTTGATCGTGATCGGCGATGAGATTTTGTCTGGTCGCACCAAGGACAAGAATATCGGCCATATCGCCGACCACCTCACCGCCATCGGCATCCAGCTCAAGCAAGTGCGCATTGTTCCCGACGAGGAAGCGGAGATCGTGGCCGCGGTCAATGCGCTGCGCACGCGCTATGACTACGTGTTTACGACCGGCGGCATCGGACCCACCCACGACGATATCACCGCCGATGCGATAGCCAAGGCCTTTGGCGTTGGCATCGATGTCGACGAGCGGGCGCTGGCCCCGATGCGCGCCTACTTTGAGCGTCGCGGCGTGGAGCTGACGCCCGCCCGCATGCGCATGGCGCGCATTCCCTTTGGCGCCGTGCTGGTGGAGAACAGCGTCTCCATCGCGCCCGGCTTCATGCTGGGCAACGTCATCGTGATGGCGGGTATCCCCAATATCATGCAAGTCATGCTCGAGGCCGCCACCAAATTTCTCAAGACCGGCAAGAAGATGCTGTCTGCCGCCATGGATTTGCATCGGCCGGAAGGCGAGATCGCCGATCTCTTTGCCGCTTTGCAACAGCGCTATCCCGACGTGCCGATGGGATCCTACCCGTTCCAACGCGACGGCAAGCCAGGCACCCAGCTGGTGCTGCGTTGCACCGATCCCGCGCGCCTGTCGGAGGCCGAAAACGAGCTCAAAATTCAGCTTGCAGCGCGGGGTTGGATCTAGCGTCCTGCCTCGAACGCGTCCTCGCTCGGCGGCCGCAATCGCAAGGCGGCGCGTTTCCAAGCCTCGGCTCGCAAGACAAGGCCCGATCAGCCCCCATCCTCCTCGGCCACGGCGGCCAAGGGCGCATCGATGGTGCAAACGACGCCGCTGGAGGCATAGTCGATTTTGACCTCACCGTCGACCTGCACGGCCAGCGCACGCTCGATCATAAGCGAGCCGAAGCCTTTGCGTTCCGGTGCAGACACGGCGGGGCCTCCACGCTCCTGCCAGCGCAATCGGAAGCGATCGGCATCGATGTCCCACACGATCGTTACACGTCCGCCGGCAACGGACAGCGCACCGTACTTGATCGCATTGGTGCACAACTCATAGATGCCCATCGACAAGGCCACCGCACTCTTGGGCTGCACGCGCAAGTGCGGGCCAGCGGCAGAAAAGTGGCTTTGCTCGACCATGACGGGTTCAAGCGTCGACACGATGAGGTCGCGCAAAGTCACGCTGCGCCAATTCTCGGCAGTGAGCGCCATGTGCGCGTTGCCCAAGGTGCGCAAGCGGGCCTCGAACGTCTGGCGCGCATTGGGCTCCACATCCCGAAAGGTTTGACCGGCAATGGCCTGAACCGTGGCGAGCGTATTCTTGACCCGATGCTCAAGTTCGCCAAGCAGAAGGTCGCGCTGCGCTTCCGCCTTTTTGCGATCAGTTATGTCGCGAAACACGACGCCCAGACCGTCCCCCAAGGGGAATAACCCATAGGATAGCCAGCGCCCGGCAACGACCACCGAAGCGGTTTCGGATCTCACGGCCTTGCGGGTCGCCATCGCCTGCAGGAAGAGCCGGCCGAGATCTGTTTCACGCGCCCCAGGAAACAGCTCCCAGAGGTTGCGCCCGAGCACCTCCGCCGGCGCGCGGCCAAAATGGCGCGCCGCCTCGCTGTTGAAACGCCGCACGCGCCAATCGCGATCAACCGCGTAAAAGCCTTCGCCGATCCCTTCCAAGATAAGGCCAAGTTCGGCCTCTGAGTCCGTGGGCGGACGGGGGAGTTTGGAAATGGTCACGCCGAACTCGTTGCGAGGCACACGTTCATCGCTGGTGGACAGCACCGCTGTGGTCACGCCGGCACGGCGTGCCTGGTGGGTTGGAGGGAAGGGCACTTAAGATAGCGTCGACGGCGAGTATAGCATCAGAGCCTGGCAGCAACGACAACCTGGATTTCATATTACAGTTCAAAGCGTTATGCCAATGACGGTCGCCGCACGGAACGGGCCGCCTGAGCCGACGGAGAGTTACCTGGGGTTGCTCCCGATGGCGCCTAGGCGGCGTCCCCTCGCATCACCTTCTCGGCGCGATTGGGATAGATAACCGCCTCGGCATGGCGGTACATCAAGGCGATCTCGGAGGCGCTGCGGTAGAGCGGGCTCGTCCCCCGCATGGCGGCCAGATGCTCGGCCTCAATGTTGCGCCGGATTTCAGCCGTCAGCGAATTGAGCCGATGGTAGGCCTCCGAAATGGTCCGTCCCAGGGCCGTGATGCCATGGCCCAGCAGGACCACCACGTTGGTTTCGGCGATGAAGTCCTTGACCGGCCCAACGTCGGCCTCCACGTCCACATGCGCCGGCACGTAGTAGGGAGGCTTGCCCAAAATAAAGGGCATGTCGAGCGAGAGCACTTTGACCTCGCGAAAAGCGCCGGAGCTGAAAAAGGCAATGGTCGCATCGTCATGCACGTGGATGACCGCGCCAATGTCGGACCGCAGGCGCAAAATCTCGCGATTGAGGTTGTGGCCGATGCTGGTCATGCGCGAGCCATAGAGCAGGCGGCTGGTTGGAATTTCCGTGATGACGATATTCTCCATGCCCATTTCTTCGAGCGAGATCTCGGCATGCTTGGTGTAGGCCACGCCGTGCGGGTGATCGGGATGCGTGGCCCGGATCGCCATATTGCCGAGAGTATTGTGGACGTAGCCGCGACCCGCCACGAGACGGGCGTAGCGCAAGAATTGTTCACCGATCCGGGAATCGAAATGGACTGGGCTCGCCATGGGCTGCTCCTTGGCTAGGCTCGGCGACCGGCGCTTAGGCGGAGGGCAGGTCGGTAAAGGCCGGCTGCCGAGGAGGTGGCCGTCGCAGAAGGCTGACAGCACGGACCCGTCAATGCAAGGGCTAGGCGCCGGAGGCGGCGGGAAATCCCCTACGGCGGCGCCCAGCTGCCAGGCGATGGCGGCGCCGCGGAGGCGGCGCGCGCGGGCCCCAGCCCGCGTCGGCGCCCAGCAAAACAGGGGACCATTAGCTTCAGCGCGAGACGTCGAAACGGTGGGCGTCCAGTCCCAAGAGATCCCAGGCCTTGCGCATGTGCGGCGGCAGCGGGGCGGTCACGTCGATCATCGGCTGGCCGGGGACGGGATGCGGGAGGACGAGCCGGCGGGCATGCAAGTGCAGCTTGGGCTCGATGCCGCTGTCGGCCAGCACCCGGTCGCCTTGGTATTTGCCGTCGCCGACGATGGGATGGCCGATCAGCGCCATATGGGCGCGCAGCTGGTGCTGGCGGCCGGTGACGGGCTTCAACGACACCCATGCGACCTTGTGCGCGACACGATCGATAACGGAATAGTGCGTCGTCGCGTGCATGGCCAGATCCTGCTCGCCCGGCTCGGCCTTGCGCACGCGATCACCATCCGGGCCGGCGGCCTTGACGAGCGCCGCCTCGACCTTGCCCTGCGCGGGTCGCGGCACTCCCTTCACCAGCGCCCAATAGGTCTTGGCCGCCGAGCGCGTCTGGAAGATGCGGCCAAGTTTGGCCGCCGCGTGGCGATGCTTGGCAACCAACAACACCCCGGTGGTATCGCGGTCGAGCCGGTGCACGAGCCGAGGCCGATCGCCGAAACGATCGGCCATGCCGGCGAGCAAGCCGTCGATATGGCGTTTGGTGCCCGTACCGCCCTGCACGGCAATGCCGAACGGCTTGTCGAGAACCAGGACGTGCTCGTCCTCGAATAAAATCAACCGCTCGATGAAATCCCGATCCGCCTTCGACAACCCAGGCGGAGGCGTGAGCGATGGCCGGCTGGCACCGCTGCTGCGCACCACCTGCGGCACGCGCACCTGCTGACCGGCGGCAAGGCGCAAATTCGCCTGTGCGCGTCGGCTGTCGACGCGCACCTGTCCGGAGCGCAGCAGCTTTTGCAGATAACTGTAGCCGACCTCGGGAAAATGCAGGCGGAACCAGCGGTCGAGACGCACGCCGGCTTCATCGTCTTTGACCAGGATGGTTTCGAGGGGCGCACTCACGTGAAGAGCGACCGCGTGAGCCACAACCCGGCATAGAGCGCCGCGATCGACGGCACGACCGAGCCGAGGAGGTAAAGGCCCGCGGCGAACCGCTCCTGCTGCCCGACCAGGCTGGCGAAATCGAGCGCAAAGGCCGAGCACGTTGTAAAGCCGCCCAAGATGCCGGTAGTGATGAACGTGCGCAGATCGAGCGAGCCCTTGACCTTCAGCGCCTGCACTTCGACGGCTACCCCCATCAGCAAACAGCCCACGACGCCGACGCAGAGGGTCGACCAGGGAAAGCCGCGGCCGAGCCAACGCCAAAAGCCGACGTCAATGACATGACGCGCCCCAGAACCCAGAGCACCACCGAGCATGGCCCAGAGCAGAGGTTTCATGGCTGGCCGTCGGTCAAGAGGGCGTCTCGGCCGGCTTCACGAGGCGGCCCCCGATCATCCAGCCCAGCCACCAACCGATTAGCAGGGCTATGAAGTTGGCAGCCATGAACACCCCGTCCTCCAGGTTACCCACCTCGTCTGGGCTGCTGAAGGTGAATTGGTCCACCATCATGCTGGCCAGTCGTGGACTTACTAAAATCGTGGCGAGCGCCGCCACCACAACGGCGCCTGCCATGGCAATCAGATAGCGCATGCTTCCTCTCCGGGCTCCTCAAGCCTGAGCCCAAGCTACCTCACCTCCCAGAACCAGACTTCCTTTGCCTGTGTGTAGTTGGAGTAGTAGCCGAGCCAGGAGAACCATTCCATCAGCCACTTGGTCGAGGAGCGATAGCCGTTCCAAACATCGATATGGTCACCTGTGGGTGTCGTCTCGCCGTGGCGCTTCCAGTAGTCCTGGATGTAGATAATGCCCGTGCGGCCGAAGATCTTAGGGTAGAAGTGCGAGGCCTCAGTGCCGACGATGCGCTCGACTTTTCCCACACCGGCGATCGATGCAGCGGCAAGCCCGCGCGCCAGCTCCGCGGCACGGATGTAGTGCATCTCCTCGGCGGCATGCACGTTGCAGGTGGGCTGGCGCAGCAACCCCGGGGAAACGCCCGCCAGCTTCAGGCAAACGCCCATGCGGATCGAACACTGGTTGCCGAACACGGGAAACCCCGGAGGGACGAACAGACCTTCCAGATTGGTCAGACCTTGGGGAGCGACGCAGGGATATTGCGTGGAGTTGTTGGCGGGGTGGCGATACCACAGGTCCTTGAACGCAACCATCGTGATCTCCGCACTCTCCGAGCTGGGTGGCGAGGCCTTCGCGGCTGTCTTTCAGGAGGACGACTATAGGCGATCGCAGCCGCCACTGCCAAACGCGCCAACCCGACGGCGACCCCAAGCCTAGCGGCGGCGCGCCCGCAGCTTCTGCCATTGCTCCAGGCGCTCTTTCAGCTCGGCCTCGAAGCCGCGGCCGTCGGGGGCATAGAAGCGCTGGTGCGCCATGCCGTCGGGGAAGTAATCCTGGCCGGAGAATGCCTCGGGGCTATCGTGATCGTACTGATAGCCGGCGCCGTAGCCCTGCTGGCGCATGAGGCGGGTGGGCGCGTTCAAGATGTGCTTGGGCGGAGCCAGGCTGCCGTGCTGCTTGGCCGTCTCGATCGCGGCACCGAAGGCGACGTAGGCGGCGTTGGATTTGGCTGCCGTTGCCAGATAAATGACAGCCTGCGCCAGCGCCAATTCGCCCTCGGGCGAACCCAAAAAGTCGAATGCGTCCTTGGCCGCAAGCGCCTGCAGCAGCGCCTGCGGATCGGCGAGGCCGATGTCCTCGATGGCCATGCGCACGAGCCGCCGGGCGATGAACAGGCGATCCTCTCCGGCATCGAGCATGCGCGCCAGCCAATACAGGGAGGCGTCCGGGTCGGATCCGCGCACCGCCTTGTGCAGGGCGCTGATCAGGTTGTAGTGGCCGTCTCGCGATTTGTCATAGAGCGGCGCCCGGCGCTGCAGCAGCTTGCTTAGTCCGGCGCGATCGAGCTGGGCCGCTGCCGGTGCGACGGAGCCGATCAACTCGTCGGCCATGTTCAGGGCCGTGCGACCATCGCCGTCGGCAAGGGCCTTCAAGGTTTCGCGCGCCTCGCTGTCGAGCGGCAGCGGCCGGCCTGCTTCGGCCTCCGCCCGGCACAGTAGCTCCTCGAGCGCGGCCTCGTCGAGCCGATGAAAGACGAGAACCAGCGAGCGCGACAGCAAGGCGCCGTTGAGCTCGAAGGAGGGGTTCTCGGTGGTCGCACCCACCAGCGTAATCGTGCCGTCCTCCATAATGGGCAGGAAGCTATCCTGCTGCGCGCGGTTGAAGCGGTGGATCTCATCGATGAAGAGCAGCGTACCCTCGCCCAACGTGCGCCGGTTGCGGGCGCGATCGAAAGCTTTGCGCAGATCCTGCACGCCCGAAAAGATGGCGGAGAGCTGCTCGAAGGCGAGCTTACTCTCGTGTGCAAGCAGGCGCGCAACGGTGGTTTTGCCCGAGCCGGGAGGACCCCACAGGATCATGCTCTGCAAGCGGCCGCTGCGGAGCATGCGGCTCAAGGTCCCGTCCGGCCCGATTAGATGATCTTGGCCGACAACGGCGTTCAGCCGCGTCGGGCGCAATCGATCCGCCAAGGGGCGCGGGGCACCTTTTTCCAGACCTGCCGCTTCGAAAAGATTTGCCACACCTCAGCCGGAGAGCTGGAGTTGCAGGAGCTGATTGCCGCGCTTGACCACGACTTGCCATACGCGCGGCCGTTCTTTGAGCTGAGTTTCCAGGTCGCCGATGGTGTCGATTTTCTCGCGACCGACCTGGACGATGATGTCGCCGGTGCGGAAGCCTAGCCGCGCCGATCGCGAGGCCGGCTGTACCGATAGGATCACCACACCGTCCTCCTCCTCGAGGCCGAGCTCGGCCGCTGTCCCGGGCAAGATATTGGCGACGCGCGCGCCATCGAAAGGATGCGTCCCCGACAAGTTACGCACATCGTCCCGACTGGCTTTGGGGGGAGCACGCACGTCGAGCGCGACCGTCATTTTGCGACCCTTGCGCACCACATCCAAGCTGCATTTGTTGCCGATCCCTCGGGTCGTCAGCCGATAGTAGACGGCGCGCGGATCGGGGATTTCATAGCCATCCACGGCTACAATCACATCACCCGACTGCAGGCCGGCTTCCGCCGCCGCGCTCGGCTCATAGACCTTTACCACCAGAGCCCCGGCGACGCGCTCAAGCGCCAGGGCCTCGCCGAGTTCGCGCGTTACCGCATCGAGCTTGGCCCCGAGCCAGGGCCGCTCGAGCTTGCGGCCGGAAATGGCGCTGTCGACGATCACCTTCACCAGATTGGATGGAATGGCAAAGCCGATGCCGTGCGATCCCCCCGACCGAGAAAATATTGCCGTATTGATACCAAGCACACGGCCGGCCATGTCCACCAATGCGCCGCCGGAATTGCCAGGGTTGATGGCTGCATCGGTCTGGATGAACACCTGGGCCTCTGACTGGGTGACCTCCGTGCGGCCAAGCGCCGAAATTATGCCGCTGGTAACCGTCTGGCCGACCCCGAAGGGGTTGCCGATCGCCAGCACCAGGTCCCCCACTTCGGCGCGGTCGGAATCCTCAAACTCGAGGTAGGGAAAACGGCCCTCGGCGCCCTCGATCTTGAGCACGGCAAGGTCCGACTTTTCATCCTGCAGGACGATCTTGGCGTCGAATTCGCGCCGGTCCGCCAGGGCCACTTTGATCTCGGCCGTGCCGCCGACCTTTACCACGTGCGTGTTGGTGACGATGATGCCGTCGGGGTGCACGATCACGCCCGACCCCAGGGAGTTCTGGATGCGCTCCTGCGGCAAGCCGAAACGCTCACCGAACAGCCGACCGAACAAGGGATCCTGGGCGAACGGGGAAACGAAGGTCTGCACCCGGGCGCGCACGTAGACATTGACGACCGCCGGGGCGGCCTTTTTGACGATCGGGGCAAAGGAATACTGCGCCGCTTCGCGCGACGGCGGTGGCTCACGCCGCTGCGCAGCCGCCGGCGGCGGCGCGGGCAGGATGGCAAGGCCCATCAAACCCACAAGGACGGCCCGACGGGCGTTCGCCAAACCGCTCATACGCTTCCCTTTTCGCTGCGTTGCGCCCCGACACATATAACGCACCGGTGGCGACCTTTGGAAGGTCGCCGCGGGCCCGGGCCCGTGCCCCAAACGCATGCTATAGCGCGATTCTTGGCCCCCCAGCGGCAACCGCGGGCGCGATCGACCCCCGGGGGCGGCCGGGGGGCCGTGCGGCTGCCATGGCCTCGCTCAGGGCCCCATGGCGCACGTTGCTAGCCAGACCCTTTTTCTAAGCGCTACCGGCCGCCTGCCGGTGCGTCGGTCCAATGTCTCCTGCCCGTAGCCGCGATCAGATTGGCACTTGATCAGGCATTGGCCTGCTCGGCCTTCATGGCCTCGGACCGTTCCTTGTCCTCTTTGCCCTTCACCAGTTCATCGCGGTCGACCAGCTCGATGACGGCGACGGCAGCCGAATCCCCGTAGCGGTAGCCGGCCTTGAGGACCCGCGTGTAGCCGCCGGCGCGATCCTTGTAGCGGGGCGCCAACGTATCGAATAGTTTCTTGACCATGGCCTCATCGCGCATGCGCGAGGCGGCAAGGCGCCGGGAGTTGAGATCGCCGCGTTTAGCAAGGGTGATGTATTTGTCCATCACCCGCTTCAAGTCCTTCGCCTTGGCCAAGGTCGTGACGATCTGCTCGTGGCGGATCAAGGCGGCGGCCAAATTGGAGAACATGGCTTGGCGGTGGCCGCTATCGCGGCTGAAGCGCCGCCCCAGCTTGCGGTGTCGCATATCAAGTCCTTTGCGTTGTTGGCAGCGAGGTTCTGTGGCCTCGCGTTGTTCAGGCAAAACCGGTGACGCACGCATTCATCGACGCGCGCCGCCCATCTCAATCAATACTGATCCTCGAAGCGCTTGGCCAGGTCCTCGATATTGTCGGGCGGCCAATTCGGCACCTCCATGCCCAGGTGCAGACCCATGCTGGCCAGCACCTCCTTGATCTCGTTGAGCGACTTGCGCCCGAAGTTTGGCGTGCGCAGCATCTCCGCTTCGGTCTTCTGGATGAGGTCGCCGATATAGACGATGTTGTCGTTCTTCAGGCAGTTGGCCGAGCGTACCGACAATTCCAGCTCGTCCACCTTTTTGAGCAATGCCGCGTTGAAGGCGAGCTCGGGGTGCTTGGCGGCGTCCTCGATGGCCTTTTTGGGTTCCTCGAAGTTGATGAAGACCGCCAGCTGATCTTGCAGGATGCGCGCCGCCAACGCCACCGCGTCTTCCGCCGTGACCGACCCATCGGTCTCGACCGTCATGGTAAGCTTGTCGTAGTCGAGGATCTGGCCCTCGCGGGTATTCTCGACGCGGTAGGAGACCTTCTTGACCGGGCTGTAGAGGCTGTCGACCGGGATTAGGCCAATCGGGGCGTCGTCCGGACGGTTGCGCTCGGCGGGAACGTAACCCTTGCCCATGCTTGCGGTGAACTCCATGCGGATCGCGGCGCCCTGGTCGAGGGTGCAGATCACGTGATCGGGGTTCAGGATCTCGATATCGGAGCTGGCCTCGATGTCGGAGGCTTTGATCTGGCCCGGTCCTTCCTTCTTCAGCACCATCCGTTTGACACCCTCGGAGTGCTGCCGCAGGGCGATCTCCTTGATGTTGAGGATGATGTTGGTCACGTCCTCGCGCACGCCAGGAATGGAGGAAAACTCATGCAGCACCCCGTCGATATGCACGGTGGTGATGGCTGCGCCCTGCAGCGACGACAGCAGCACGCGCCGCAGCGCATTGCCGAGCGTCATGCCAAAGCCGCGCTCGAGGGGTTCGGCGACGATGGTCGCCACCTTGTCGCGCTGCCGTCCGGAAGCCACTTCGAGCTTGGTCGGCTTGATCAGATCCTGCCAGTTTTTTTGCAATACGTTTGCCACGGGGAGGCCTCACACTCTTTCTAAAAGCTGACGAGCCGCGAGCCGATCCTCGCTGTAAGGCTCATCGTTCCAATCCAATGTTCTGGCGCGTCGCCGCCGCGACGGCGAGCTAGACGCGCCGACGCTTGCGCGGGCGGCATCCGTTGTGGGGAATCGAGGTCACGTCGCGGATCGACGTGATCTGGAAACCAACCGCCTGCAGGGCCCGCAACGCCGATTCACGTCCCGAACCCGGGCCCATCACTTCGACCTCGAGGATCTTCATGCCGTGCTCCATGGCCTTCTTGCCGGCGTCCTCGGCCGCCATCTGCGCGGCGTAGGGTGTCGATTTGCGCGAGCCCTTGAAGCCCATGGTACCGGCCGAGGACCAGGCGATGGTGTTGCCCTGGGCATCGGTGATGGTGATCATTGTATTGTTGAAGGTCGCGCTCACGTGCGCGATGCCGGAGCTGATATTCTTGCGCTCACGTCGGCGCGGTTTGGCGCGGGTCGCGGTCTGCGTCTCTTTTGCCATCGATCAAAGGGCTCCAGGGGTCAGGGTCATGTTTGCGGGCCTCCGGCGCGCCAGGCCAAGCTCGGGGCCAGGGACGCGCCGCCCGGCTAAGCGGTCGTCTTCTTTTTGCCTGCAATCGGCCGCGCCTTGCCCTTGCGCGTGCGCGCATTGGTGTGGGTGCGCTGGCCGCGGACGGGCAAGCTGCGGCGATGCCGCAAACCGCGGTAGCAGCCCAAATCCATCAGGCGCTTGATGTTCATGGCGACGTCGCGCCGCAAGTCACCTTCCACCACGTAGTCGCGATCGATCGCCTCGCGGATTTGCAAGACCTCCGCGTCGGTCAGGTCATTGACCCGGCGCTTGTCGGGAATGCCAACCTTGCTGCAGATCTCCTGCGCGAACTTCGGACCGATGCCGTGAATATATTGAAGCGCAATGACGACGCGCTTCTGCGTCGGAATGTTAACGCCTGCGATACGAGCCACGCTGATGATCTCCTGAAGGATCGCACCCTGCAACGCGCCCAAGCCGTTGCCGCAAAATCGGACCTGAACAACGCTCAGAAAAACGCACACAAATCGGCTCCGGCGACGGTGCACCGGACCCGACAGCTGCGTTCTCAGTCCCGAAAGTTGGGGACCTTGTAGCCGAGCCGCCCGGCATCGTCAACAGCCTCATGGGCGTTCCAACTCCGCCTCAATGGCGGCCGCGACGTCCTCGATCGAGCCCATGCCATCGACGCTACGCAGGTTGCCCTTGCAGTAGTAATAGCCAATCAAGGGTGAGGTTTCCCGGTAGTAGACCATGAGGCGCCGCCGCACCGTCTCGGCCGTGTCGTCGGGCCGGCGCAGGAACGCGGTGCCCCCGCACGCATCGCATTTGCCTGGGGTCTGCGGCGGCTTGAAGCGGTCATGGTAACCCGCCCCGCAGGCGGCGCAGGTAAATCGGCCCGCGATCCGCTCGACCAACTGATCGTCGTTCACTTTCAGCTCGATGACGGCATCAAGTTTCAGCCGCTTGCGCTTGAGCACGCCATCGAGGGCAGACGCTTGTGCCAGGGTCCGGGGAAACCCGTCGAAGACGACCCCAGCCTTGCAGTCGGCTTGGCTCAGCCGCGCGGCGATGATCTCGATGACGATGTCATCGGAGACCAACTCGCCACGGTCCATGATGGCCTTGGCCTTGCGGCCGATCGGGCTTCCGGCCTGCGCGGCCGCGCGCAGCATGTCGCCCGTTGAAAGCTGGATCAGGCCATGTTTGGCGGCGATGGTTTTGGCCTGAGTGCCCTTGCCCGCCCCCGGCGGGCCAAGCAGGATCAGGTTGATCATCGCCGGGTTGCGCCCCTGAGCTTGGCCTTCTTGATCAGCCCCTCGTACTGGTGTGCCAGCAGGTGGCTTTGCACCTGCGCCACCGTATCCATGGTGACGCTGACCGCGATCAACAGCGAGGTGCCGCCGAAATAGAAGGGCACCGCGGCATAGGAGATCAACAGCTCGGGCAGCACGCAGACGGCCGCCAGGTAGATGGCTCCCACCACGGTAATGCGGGTCAAGACGTAGTCGATGTATTCGGCCGTCTTGGCGCCGGGACGGATACCCGGCAGAAAGCCGCCGTATTTGCGCAAATTGTCGGCGGTGTCCTGGGGGTTGAAGACGATGGCCGTGTAGAAGAAGGCAAAGAAGACGATCAAGCCAACGTAAATGGCAAGATAGAGCGGCTGGCCGCGGCCCAAAGACGCCACGATCGCGTTGAGCCAGTCGGGACCGGCACCCTGGCTGAACTGCGCAACCGTGATCGGCAGCAGCAGCAGCGAGGACGCGAAAATTGGCGGTATGACGCCGGACGAGTTGAGCTTCAAGGGCAGATGCGATGCATCGCCTTGGAACATGCGATTGCCCATCTGCCGCTTGGGGTACTGAATGAGCAGCCGCCGCTGGGCCCGCTCGATGAAGACGATGGCCGCAACCACCCCCAGCATCAGGGCCAGCAGGGCGATGAGCAGGGGCCAGGCGATGGCTCCCTGGCGCGACAGCTCGAGCAAGCCGGCGAGCGCGCTCGGCAGGCCGGCGACGATCCCCGACATGATGATGAGGGAGGTGCCGTTGCCGACACCACGGGCCGTGATCTGCTCGCCAAGCCACATCAAGAACATGGTGCCGCCGACCAGCGTCACCACCGTCGAGATTCGGAAGAACCAGCCGGGATCAATGACAACAGCGCCGGCAGAGCCGCGCGAGCCCTCCAAACCGAAGGCAATGCCGTAGGCTTGGAAAGATGCCAGGGCCACCGTCAGGTAGCGGGTATACTGGTTGATCTGCTTGCGGCCCTGCTCGCCCTCCTTCTTCAGTTGTTCCAGGGTCGGGACCACGCTCGTCATCAGCTGCATGATAATCGAGGCGGAGATGTAGGGCATGATATTGAGGGCGAAGATCGCCATGCGCTCAACGGCACCGCCGGCGAACATGTTGAACATGCCGAGGATGCCGGACGATTGCGCCTTGAACGACTCCGCGAACGCGGCCGGGTTGATGCCGGGGATCGGGATGTAGGTGCCGAGCCGATAAACCACCAGCGCGGCCAGCGTGAACCAGATGCGCTTCTTGAGATCCTCAGCCTTCGCGAACGCCCCGAAATTCAGATTGGAAGCAAGCTGTTCGGCGGCCGAAACCATGTGATCTCTCCCTGCCCTTGCCGACGGCGGTTCGCCCCGTGCGGGCGGGCAATTTCAAAACATGGGGGTCGGGAAGCTTCAACGCAAGCAGGACAGCCGACCCTGAACCTCCTGCTCCGGCCTTCGCAGCGCCAGCGGCAACGGCCTCGACGCGCGGACCCTAGTCCTCGCTGGCGGCCGCCTTCGGCTTGCCGGTCTTGGCCTTTTTTGCCGCCGATTTCTTGCGCTTGGCCTCATCGGCGGCGAGCACCTTGCGCTCGATCAACGTAAGCGACCCACCGGCCTTCTCAATCGCGGCCTTGGCGCTTGCCGTGGCGTGATTGACGGTCATGGCAAGTTTGGCTTTGAGCTCCCCCTCCCCCACTACACCCACGACATCAAGGGCGCGGCGCACCAACCCCGCCGCAAGCAAGGCGGCCATATCGATCGGCTTGCCGGCGTCCAGGCGGCCACTGTCTACGGCCTCCTGCAGACGGCCGACGTTGATCTCGTTGTAGTGCTTGGGGTTCAGCTTGTTGAAGCCGCGCTTGGGCAGTCGACGGTGCAAGGGCATTTGG
>Ga0134122_10000886_pt1 | contig 21029 bp, 10 predicted proteins | sample KB302_FD_96461 | JGI IMG/M metagenome (GOLD analysis project Ga0134122, IMG submission 96461) | Terrestrial soil microbial communities without Nitrogen fertilizer from Kellogg Biological Station, Michigan, USA - KB3-0-2 | ecosystem: Environmental > Terrestrial > Soil > Unclassified ... | reverse complement strand
TCGGCGGCACGCTGTCGGGCGGCGAGCAGCAGATGCTGGCGCTTGCACGGGCGCTGATGGCGCGGCCGCGGGTGCTGCTGCTCGACGAGCCGTCGCTGGGCTTGGCGCCGATTCTGGCGCGGCAGGTTTTCGAGATGATCGGCACGATCAATCGCGAGAAGAAGACCACCATTCTGCTGATTGAGCAGAACGCGTATCAGGCGCTGAAGCTCGCCGATGTGGGCTATGTCATGGTCAACGGCCGGATCACCAAGAAAGGGCCCGGGGCGGAATTGCTTAGGGACACCGAGGTGCGCGCGGCGTATCTCGACGGCGGCGTGTCGGCGCGCGCGCGGAGCTTCCTGTGAGCGATTGGCTGAACCTGACCGACCAGCAGCTCCTCGGCACGACCTATCCGGTGTTCATCGGCGTTACGCTGATCTTCATGTGCGGCTGCGCGGTTTTGATGGGACGCGAAGTGGCCCGCGCCTGGCGTCCGGCGGAGCAGATCGTTCCCTACGCGCTGCTGCTGGGCGTGGCGGACCGGCTGGTGATCTTCGCGATGTTCGGCGGCGAATGGCGCTCGCCGAGCGGGTTTGCGATCGATACGGGGTTGATACTGTTCGCCGCGCTGATCGCGCACCGGCTGACTCTCGCGGCGCAGATGGTGCGGCAATATCCGTGGCTGTATCGGCGGTTTTTACTGTTTGGGTGGCGGAAGCGGTGAGGGTGAAACGCTTATCGTGGCATATAGATCGCGACCCCCACCCAATCCGGCTTCGCTGCTGCGCAGCTACGCCGGATTGATCCCCCGATCAAGTCGGGGGACAAGCTCTCCCCGCAGGGGGGAGGTGAAACCTATGCTAATGTGTCGTCGCATTGAGAAGGTTTTGGTTCATGCGTTTGCATGCAGTATCGCTGCTCACCGTAGCTATCGCGTTCGCCACAACGGCGGCGCGGGCGGATATTACGATCGGCGTCGCGGGGCCGATGACGGGAAGCAATGCTGCGTTCGGCGAGCAGTTCAGGCGCGGGGCGGAAAAGGCCGTGGCCGATTTGAACGCCAAGGGCGGCGTGCTCAATCAGCGCCTGCGGCTGGTCATCGGCGATGACGCCTGCGATCCCAAGCAGGCGGTCAGCGCCGCCAACGATCTCGCCGCCAAGGGTGCGGTGTTCGTCGCCGGCCATTATTGCTCCAGCTCGTCGATTCCGGCGTCGGACGTCTATGCCGAGTCCGGCATCGTGCAGATTTCGCCCGCGTCCACGGCAGTCGAGCTGACCGAGCGGAAGCTGCCGAACGTGTTCCGCGTCTGCGGGCGCAACGACGCGCAAGGGCCCCTCGCCGCCGCTTATATCGTCGATCATTTCAAGGGCAAGCGTATCGCCATCGTTGACGACAAATCGACCTTCGGCAAAGGCGTCGCGGACGAATTCCGCCGCGGGCTGAATGCGAAGGGCGTCAAGGAGACGCTGAACGACGCCATCGTCGCGGGCGAGAAGGATTATTCGCCGCTGGTGACCAAGCTGAAACAGGCGCAGGCCGATGTCGTCTATTTCGGCGGCTATCATCCGGAAGCTGGACTGATCGTGCGCCAGATGCGCGCGCAGAACGTGAAAACGATCCTGATCGGCGCGGACTCGCTGGTGACGGACGAGTTCTGGGCGATCACGGGGCAGGCGGGGGAGGGGACGCTGCTGACGTTTACGCCCGATCCGCGGCTGAACCCGGCGAACACGCCGCTGGTGCAGTATTTCCGGGCGCAGCGCTACGAACCCGAGGCGTACACGCTCTATACTTATGCCGCGGTGCAGGCCTGGGCGCAGGCAGCGACCAAAGCGCGCTCGACCGAGATGGCGAAGGTGAGCGCGGCCCTGAAGGCGAACCAGTTCGACACGGTGATGGGCAGGATCGGCTTCAACGCCAAGGGCGACATCGCCGCGGCGGGGTACGTCATCTATATCTGGAAGAACGGCAAATACGTCTACGCACAATAGGCGGTGTGCGGTGCGCCGCCTTGTATGCGGCGTAGCGCTCAAGTAATAATTCTTACCTCCGCTGTCCCACTTGAGGGGAGCTGCGATAGCGGGCCCGTAGTGCGTGTGAATGGCGGGGGCCTCATAGCAAGATTGGTTCAAGGCGGCGCAGTGGTTTCGCTATCGCGAACGGGCGTCGTCGAAGGCGTTTAACTTCATCGATGCGAAGGAAGCGCCGTTGCGATGGGAACGCAGGTATCTTCGGTGAACGAACTCCCCGACGTGGCAACGCCGCCTGGCGCCGGCGGACTTCTGGCGACGATATTGCAGGGACAATGTGTGCCTGCGCTTATCGCGCGGTTTGGCTTGCGATTGTCGGAGGCGTTGGGGCGCCCGTTCTCATTTGGCGGCAACGTGATCGTGGCGCGTCACTCCGATGTCGCCGAAGTCCTGGCCAGGGATTTGGATTTTCTGATCGCGCCGATCAACAAGGATCGGATCGATGCGGTCAACGGCCACTTCGTTCTCGGAATGGATCGCAGTGCCACGCTCGACCTGGAGCGGCAGGCGCTCTACAGCGCGCTGCATCAGGTCGACATGGGGAAAATCCGCGCCCAGGTGGTGAGCGAGGCCGATGCTGCGATTGCGCGCGCCGGGACCGGGCCCTTGGACGTGGTCGGCGCTTATGCCCGCCCGATCGCCGCGCGCACCGCAAAAGCGCTGTTCGGAATCTCAGGCTCCGACGAGCGGCTCTTCATGGATGTCGCCCGCGCGATCTTCGCGCACACGTTCCTCAACGTCACGAACGAAAAGACGATCGAGGATCGCGCGCTGAGAGCCGCGGCGCTGATGCGTGCCTGGTTCGTGGACGAGATTGCGCGGAGGCGCGCAAGCGGCCAAGCGGGCAGCGACATGATGGGCGGGCTCATCAAGGACAACACGCTCGATGATGACGGCGTGAGGAGGACGCTCGGAGGAATGCTGGTCGGCAGCATCGATACGACAGCGACCGCGGTGGCGAAGATCGTCAAGGTGCTCTCGCGCGACCGGGATTTGCACGACAACATGAATGAAGACGTCGGCGATCCGGAGAAGCTTAATGGGTGGTGCCGCGAGGCCTTGCGCCGCTGGCCGCACAATCCGGCGTTGTTGCGCCGCGCCGCCGCGGACACGACTCTCGACACGACTGAGATAAAGGCCGGCTCGGTCGTGGTCCTCTTGATCCAGGCGGCGATGTTAGATCGCTGCGTTTTTCCGGAGCCGAAGGAACTCAGACCGGATCGGCCGCCCTCCGCCTATCTGCATTTCGGCGGCGGTCTGCATCCTTGCGCAGGACGGATGGTCAATGAATTCCAGATCCCGCTGCTCGTGCGGCAGTTGCTGGTGCGCGGGGTCGGCCGCGCCGGCCGGGTCAAGTGGGCCGGGCCATTCCCCGACCGGCTCGATGTCAGCCTGGGGGGGCGCCGCTGATGACGCACGCCCTCGTCACCATCATCTCCAAAATCGACGCCAACGCGGTTGGGCCGCTGGCGGAGCTCATCTCAAAGCTCGGCAATCCGGCGCGGGATGACGTTCGTGCCAAGCTCGATGTGCGGGACGGAGATTCAGGAACGCATTTTGCCAGCCTGCACGCACTTCCGTCGGGCCATGGCGACCACGGATATCTGGTGCTCGAATTTTCCGCCGACGGCAGCGAAGAGGAAGCGCTCGCGCGGCTCGTCAACGCGATCGGGGCCGAGCTGGAAGAGATATTCAAACAGTCGCTCGACTGGGACGGCGCGGAGAAGCTGTTGCCTTATCTCCAGCACCGCATCGTGCGCATCGGCCACGGCTATTTCAACACTCCGGGCGTCACCTTCACCGGCACGCCGGGCATGAGCGTTGGGCGCATCTGGAAGGAATGCAAATTGGCGGCGCGCAGCGCCCAGATTCTTGCGGAGCAGCCGCCCTACATGCGCCCGATCGATCGCTTGGGCGACGTGCGCGATAAACTGCGCAAGGACACGGACAATGATTACCGCTGGGCGCTCGAGCCGCCCGCGGCGCCGCCATTGGAGCCGCCTCCATCGTCGATCATAAGCCTCGTTTTGCAGGCGATCCCGTCGTTCTTCGCGACCTATCTGTGGCCGTTCGCAGTGGGTGTGCTGCTGGTGGCGCTGTGGGTAGGGATCAGAGCCTGGTCATTGTCGGAAGGTTTTTCGGCTCTCGTCATGACCGCGATCGGCGCGGTCATTGTCATTCTCCTTATCGCTTTGGGTCTGTATCTGCTTTTGCGTTACGCCGAAAAGCGGGACTGGGTCGACGAGCGCGCGGCCGATCGCGCCACGCTCGAGGAGATCCTCAGCCGCGAAAATCATTATGCGCAGAACCATATGGTCTCGGTCACGCGCCGCAAACCCGGACTCGTCCGTTGGCTGGCGATCCGCGTCGTCTTTTGGATCGTCACGCAGTTCGTGGCGAGGCTTTACCGCCCCGGTTTTCTCGGCGATATCGGCTCGATCCATTTTGCCCGCTGGGTCACGGTGCCGGGCACGCACGATTTTCTGTTCTTTTCGAACTATGGCGGCAGTTGGGAAAGCTACCTCGAGGATTTCATCACGCGTGCGCATTTCGGCTTGACGGGGGTTTGGTCGAACTCGGTCGGGTTCCCGCGCGCCTCCAATCTCATTGAAGGAGGGGCGTCCGACGGCGAGCGCTTCAAGCGCTACGCGCGGCGCAGCATGTTGCCGACGCCGTTCTGGTACAACGCCTATCCGGCTATTACGACGTCGCATATCCGGCTGAATGCCAGCATCAGGCGCGGACTGGCCGGCGCGTTCAGCAACGACGAAGCAAAACGGTGGCTCGCGCTGTTCGGCTCCGCGCAGAAGCCCGACTCCACGCTCGAAAGCAACGAGATTCAGAGTCTGGTCTTCGGCGGCCTTGGTTTCATGCCTTACGGCTGCTGCATTTTACTTGAGCTCGGCGACCGGCCCGACGAGGCGCAAAAGTGGCTGGGGCCATTGTTGCCCGATATCGCCTTCGGCGACGGCCGGCGCTTCAAGAGCGAGACGCAAGCAGACGCAGTGATCCTGGCGGCGCTTGGCCCGGGAGCGCTCTCCAAATTGGGGCTGCCCGAGGAATGCGTGAAGGGTTTCCCCGCACCTTTCCTGAACGGCATGGCGAGCCCGTCGCGCGCCCGCGTTCTTGGCGACGTCGGCGACAATGCGGCCGACAATTGGTGGTGGGGCAAGAGCCCGCCCGATGTTGCTCTGCTTGTCTATGGTCCGTCGGCCGAGGCCGTTGCGATCCTCGAGGAGAAGATCAACAAGCTCGCCAAGGATCACAAACAGAAAATTCTGCGCAAGATCGATCTCAAGGAAATCACCCAAGACAAGACCGAGCCTTTCGGCTTCGTCGACGGCATCTCGCAGCCGACGATCCGCGGCACCTATAAGGGTATGCGGCTGGCAGACGAGATCCACATGGTCGAGCCGGGCGAGTTCGTGCTGGGCTATCCGGACAATCGCGGCAATACGCCGCCGGGACCGGTTTTGTCGCCGCTGCACGATCCGCACAATCGCTTGCCGATCCTTGTACCCAACGATGACTTCGCCACCAACAGCGTCAACGCGCCGCGCGATATCGGGCGCAACGGCAGCTTCCTCGTCATTCGCCAACTTGAGCAGAATACCGACGACTTCAGCCAATATTGCGCCAACGAAGCCAAGCGTTTGGCGCATCGCATCGGCCCACCCTACATCGTCAGCCCGGATCTGATCGCCGCGAAGATGATCGGGCGTTGGAAGGACGGTTCTTCGCTGGTCCGTCATCCTTATATGTCGGGCAGCGACGAAATGTATCTGAGGATGCAGTCCACCACGTTGGCGCGGGCGAAGACCGATCCCGCGAACAGCACGCCGATCCAGCCGCCCGCCAGACCGAGCCCAAAGGCGGACAACGACTTCCTGTTCGGCGACGAGGATCCGGAGGCGCTCCGTTGTCCGTTCGGCGCTCATATAAGGCGAGCCAATCCGCGCGACAGTTTCGATCCCGGCTCGAAGGAGCAGATCGACATTTCCAACCGCCACCGGTTGCTCAGGGTTGGGCGCTTTTATGAACCCGAAGCGGGCAAGAATCGGGGACTGCTGTTCATGTGCCTGAACGCCGACATCGATCGCCAATTCGAGTTCGTTCAGCAGACATGGCTCGCCAGTTCGTCGTTTCACGGCTTGGTCGGCGAGCAGGATCCCGTGATCGGCGGCGGCCGTACCGACGCCACCGGTTTCATGATTCCCACTCGTGACGGTCCCGTGCGCTTGAACCCCCTGCCGCGATTCATCACGACAAGGGGCGGCGGCTATTTCTTTTTGCCCGGAAAACGCCTGCTCTATTTCCTCGCTGGAGACACGTAGCGAGCCTCCCTCTATCGAGTTGCAAGAAAATTGCGCCGACGGCACAATGCGCAAAATTGGGAGTGGCGGGCGCTTTACCTGCCCAATATAGCCAAATGCCGCTGTCACAAGCGCTTTACGACGAGCTGCGTCGGCGGCCCCTGAAGCCGTCCCGCGGCATGCGGGCCAACCTCATCTCTGGGGTGTTGAACTGGCCGCACCTCGTAATGGTGCTGCTGCAGCGCGTGTTGGCCTTCCTGCAGCGCTTGGTCGATTACGGACCTTTCGTGTTCGTCAATACGCGCCGCGATGTGATCGAGGTCATGGAGCGCGACCAAGACTTTCCGAGTGGGCCGGTGGTCGGACCAGCAATGGTATGCGGCCCGTTCGTCCTCGGCACCGATCGGGGAGCGCTGCGCAGTGCAGACCTCGAATTGCTTTGGGAGGCGTTCTACGGCGTGACGGACAAACCCCTGCCGGGCGGCGGGACCGCGGGAAGAACGATCGCCCAGCCCCAGAATGAGGCGCTGTTCGCGAACATAAGGACAGCCGTCGTGGGCATCATCGCTGCCGCCGAAAGCCGCGAGAACGGCGAACTTGACCTCATCCAGGAGGTGCTCCGCCCGGTCTGTGTCGCGATCGTCCAGCAGCATCTTGGCGTCGGACCGCCCGACGACAAATGGCTCAAGGTGCTGTGGGAAATCCTGGAAACTCTCGCGCTGCGCATCATTCTTCCCGATGCGGTGGATCTCAACAACACCGAAGATCCGATTTCCGCCGATCTTGTCTGGGCCAAGAGCACGTTGAAGACGGCGATCAACGAGGCGATCGACCAAGCCATCAGAGCTCCCGGGTACAACGGGACGATCGTCGAGCGGATGTATGCCGTGCTCGTTCGCAAGGCGCCGGAGCTCTCGCGTGCAGAACTTCGCGGGACGATCTCTCGAAATGTGGCGGGACTCGCCATCACCGCTTGTCATCCGATCGCAAAGGCGGCGGCTCACGCGGTCGATATTATGCTTTCCAGTGAAACGGCACTGGATGGCGCTACCGCCGCTGCGAAGATGGCCGACGAGGATCTTTTCTGGGGATTCATTCTCGAGGCGCTGCGCTTTTTCCCTCTGTTTCCGCTGCTGACACGTGCTTGCCCGCACGATACCGCAATCGGTCATGGAGCCCTGCGCAAGGTTCGCGGCGGGCAGGCCATCCAGGTCGGGCTCCTGCCGGCGATGTTCGATGCCAAGGCCGTGCCGTCGCCGCAGCAATTCCGCGACGATCGGCCGCCAGAGGATTCCATGGTTTTCGGGCGCGGCATACACGCCTGCTTCGGTTTTCAATTCGCCCGAAATGTGCTTGTGGCGACGCTGATGCCGCTGTTTGCCCGCGGCATCGTCCGCGCACCGGGAAGGGATGGCAGACTGCGTTTCGATCTTCTCGTGCCGAAATCCTTGACCGTGAAGTTGCTGCCGGCGAACGCTTCAGCCTGACCGATCGAATTCTTCACCTGCTGCCGCCAGACCAACGGCGGCGTTCGCGACTCTTCCCAACGAAGCCAGGTATTCGAACGCCCGGCGCCCCGGGATAAAAAAGTAACCCGCGCCTCTCACCGTCACCAAAGCCTCGCGCTGGTTCTCTCTCAGGAATGGCCCCATGCATTTGACCCGCAGGGGACCGCTCGGGGTGGGAATCGTAAAGACGCTCGGTTCCGGAGCGGCGCCTAGAATCGGATCGATTTCGTTCTCCAAGGTATGGAAGCTCTTTCCCAGGATCCAGTTTTGCTGGATGAATTCGAACTGGCGCTCGATGTCGCTGTTGAGGCACATGAAGACGAGCCCTTCTCTGCCGTCTTTAAGCAGGTAGGGTCTGCCGACGCGCAGCACGCGATGTCGGTTGCTGACCGCAAGTTCGGCAGCCCTACGCGCGTCATCATCGCTCGGTTCCAAGCTGTCGCGCGGATTTGAGCGCCGCACATGCGCGCCGAGAGGGCAATTCGCGCCGTGCGGATCTTCATCGAAGAGGAAATCATTGTCGCGCGGAGGCAGGCCCGACCGGTCCGGATTACGGACCAGGGAACTTCCGCTCTTCCAGCGTCCGACCAATCTCGGGCCAACCCAAATCGGGAGTTGCGGTCGTCTGACGCCGGGCCTTCTGGGATGCGCTGCGATCTCGTCAGAAGCCCGCTCAAGAAAATTGTAAAACGCCGGTACATCCTGCTCGAGCTGGCGAACGACCAGATAGGTCCCATTGTAACCGAGATCATGCCTCGCGTCGGCCGGCGGCACGATGTCTGCATCCCGCTCCGGACGAGGATCCATCGCGACCGCCCGCAGCACATCGTGCGGATCGGAAAAAGCGGAGACCGAGGGCGAGGGCGGGAAGTAGCCGAGATTGTTCGGGTAGCCGAGAACGAACTCGCCGGCAAACACGAGGTGATGGTCCTCCACGTTTTCGCCGCGGTCCTTCAAGCGACGGTACCTCGGAGCTTCGCGAATGATCGGCTGCGAGATGCCGTCGGCGAAGCCGAACGGCTCGTTGAAGCCACTGTCCTTGTCACGGGGCGGTTTGAATTCTATCCCATAAATGTCATGCCCAAGCCGTTCTGCGGGCAGAAGCGTGTTGTCGCGGAGAGTTTTGAAAGCCTGAGCGGAATCCCAATAGAGGAGCAGGACTGCATCGACATCATGTCCTCGCCGGCCCCACTCCCACTGAGACGGATGATGCGGCCCGGTATCGCTCAGTACTGCCGATCGCGATGGAGCGGCGGCGCCCTCCTGGAAGGCTACTGGAAATGTTGCGAGATCCTTGGCCGAAATGCCCAATTTGTGGATCCCGCTGGAGGAAAGGCCGACCACGACCGCTCCGTGCTCGCCCCTTGTATCGCCATAGCTGACCCAGTCTTGGATCGCGGCCAGCCACTCTAATCCGCCGGCGCGATCGGCAAATGTGATGAGCAGCGCGGCGCCATTGGGTAGAAAGCTCAAGCCGCCGAAAACCAATGTCGAAATGTTGTCCACCTCCAGGGCGCGCGCTGGTACGTTTTTGCTGGCGCGGTTTCCGCCCGGATAGTCCGCGAAGCCTACTTTCGGAGCCTGCGGTTCCGGCGCCGGCTGGTCACCCCCCACGAGTTGGGCAACCGCCAGAGGCGCCTCGGCAACAACCGCCGTTTCGACAACAGTTTCTTGAGCAACAACCTCCCCGTCAGCAACAACCGTCGTCTGCACAATCGTCTCAACAACCGTCGCCTCGGCGACCGGCTGGGGAGCAGGCTGAGCCGGCTTTGGTTTCGGCTTGGCGGCCATTCCGAATGCGGCGAGCCAACGAGCGGCCCCCGCTTCGGAGTTCACCTGTGAGATTCCGTTTCGGATCTCGGCATTCCTGCGGATCCGGCTCATGGTCAAGGTTTCATACGCGCTGTACCAGAACAATGTCGGATATTGCTGCCGCCGAATCCACCGCTTGAGCCGGTCGCCGTCCTCGGCACCTTCCAAGATCAGGCTTTTGGTTCGCGGAAATCCTTCGGTGTTGCTCCAGATCATGGTCACCCCTCTTGGGGTGCGCACGATGAAGTCCTCAAGATAGCTTTGCCAGGCTCCGTCGTAGTTCGACAGGAAGACGATCTTTCTGGCACCCGGAATGAAGATCCAACGGGCAAAGTGAATGACGCCGATCTCCGTCAGAAAAGTCGGCCTCGAGAAGTACGTGGCAAGTGTTCCCGCGAGCCAAAGTCCGATGCGAAGCGTGAGATACCGCAGCCATCCCGGCTTGACAGTGGAAGCCGCCGCAAGGTGGCTTTGCGCGCACCAGCCTTCGCGTTGCATGAAGCTCGCGATCGATTCACGATCCGGCTCCATGTCCACGGGTTTGTCGCGCTCTTCTGCCCTCTGGAATCGTTTGACCAGCACAAATGCGAGGCCGGCTTCGGCAACGATGAGAAGGAACGTTACCTTCGATGCGACCGTCACATTGTTGGGCAGCCAGGTGAGGATGAAGGTGAGCGCGTCGATAAGCACCACAAGCCAGAGGAAGTTGAGCAGAAGCGACCCGAACACCGGCCTTGCGAGGGCAAAATCGCGATGTGTGAACGCCGGCAAGGCGGCAAGGCCGATCATGAGCAGCACTGCCGCCAACGCCGCAAGCCAGACATTGGTGTAGTACCACAGGAGGAAAAAGGCGGCCGCCGCGCCCAGCACCATGAGCCACAGCGAATTCTGCAAAGTCGCCGTGTATTTTTTCAGCACATCTTCGTAGTCGGGCGGCCTTGGCCCGAGAATATCCGTCGGTGCCGGAAAGAAAGCCCACTTCCAGTGTTCGCGCGACCAGAGGTGGTCGCGTACCCGGTTGAGCGTCTGAAGCGGCGTTTCAAGGGGCTCGTCGCGAGGGGGAGTGTCGATGATCTCCGCGATCCTCTTGGCCAAGCGCCCCTCATCGCGAACTTGCGCGACGGACATCGCGGGCGTGCCGTCGAAATTCAGGCCGGGGAGCTCCGCCCAGCCCTGCCCCACCTTGCAGTGGTGACGCTCGAGAAAGGAACTCAGCGTCTCATCCGGCGGAACGGTAAGCCCGGCGCACAACAGGACGTTGTCCAGCTGAGGGCGAAGCGCGCTCGCCAATTGCTCGAGCACCGAACCCACGGTGCCGTCAGCGCTGACTTCCATGATGAGGTGGCTTGAAGCCGCGCTGTCGTCGCCGCGAACAACGGACATGCTCATGAAATGGACGAAACTTCCGCGGTCGAGAATCCCCTTGATGTTCGGATCCGGGGGATTGCCGAAATGCGTCAAACAAGCTTCGACGCGCTTGTCATGGGCGCGGTCAAATGGAATCACCACTGTGACGAATGCATGTAACATCGGTTGCCCCCCTTAAGAGCGTCGCCGACAGCTCAATCCTTCACGGGTCGAACTCCACAATCAGATGTTGCGGAAACGCGCCAAAACGGGTCAAACGCCCGGCCTCTCCGCTTGCCGCGCGGAGATTTTCCTTCTTCAAGAGCGGCTTCAGTGTCTGCGTGATCTGCGCCTTCGCCAGGAGTACGCCGAGGCAGATATGAAGGCCGTACCCGAAGAGCATGTAATCGTTCGGATCGCGGTCGGGATTGAATTTGAGCGGATCCTTGACACGGCGTCCGTCGAACATCGCCGATAGCGTTCCGGCCAGAACTCTCTCTCCCTTGAAAATCCGTTTCTCACGTTGGGTCCCGACACAGATGGCCGTGTTCTGAGCGCATCTACGGAATCTTCCAAGGCCGATCCCGCCGGCGAGACGCGATGTCTCGATAAGTATGCGAAACAGTCTTTCGTCGTCGTCGGCGCGCGCTGCATCCTGCGCCGCTGCCTTGACATCATCGCGGCGCATCAGAAACTCAAGCAGATGGCCCGCGGCCATCGTGTTGGTCGGGATGAACCCCTGGACCATGCCCATGATGCTGGCGCGGATTTCTCCGTCGCTCAGACCGTTCGGATCCGTGCGCTGCATCTCGAGCAGACGCAATATTATGTTGTCTGGCGGGGTTCCCGCCCTGGCTGCGGCTTTTGCTTTGGCAATCGAGGTATCGAGCACCGCGCGAACGCGCTCGGCGGCGGCGAGTGCCGCGCGCCTCCACGGTTTGAAATTTTTGGTATCTATGAACAAATACTGACTGAGCGCGAACGTCCAAAGCGGGAACACCGCACGAGTCTCGTCATCGAGCACGACCCCGTAATACTGCTCGCACAAAATCCTCGGCACAAGCGTCATCAGATCTTGAACGACGTCGAGGCGGCCGCGCGCACGATCGACGATGATTTGTCCCAGTTCAGCGGAACGCCGCCCGAATGCGGGGACATCCTCGCGCCGGAACGCTTTCATCAGTTGGGTCAGGACTCGCCGGTACTCGGGACCTTCATCCATTCCCAGCAGGAAGTTGAACCCGCCGGTAACAAGCTTGTGCTTCTCGGCGAGCTCCATGCGAAAGACGTCGTCGCGACGCAACACTTCCTGCACATCGTCGAATCGCGTCACGGTCACGAGGCCGCCCACCCTAAGAACCGGGAAGAAAGTCCTCAGGAACCTTCCGTACTTGAGAAAGAACACAGCAAGGGCTTCTTTGAGCGATGGCGGCAGCGCCACGTCGTTTGGATCAAAAACCCTTTTGAAGGGGGCAACGCCGCCGCCCACAGGCACGCCGGCCTCGGCCACCGCCGTTTCGTCGGTAATCATGGAAGCCCCCGTAGATCACCTGAAGACGCAACGCCGCAACGAGCACCCAACGTTCGACATTATATCAATTGATCGAGCAAAGCCCTCGCCTCTTTCACATCGGGCGTGTCGAACCCCTCACTAACCGGTTTATAGGCTCCCTGAAGCACCCGGCGTGCCTCGGAGCGGACGCCCCGCAGATCGAGAAGCCGCGCCAAGCCCGTAGCGGAGCGCAACCGCCAAAGTCCTGCCCCGCGCCTTTCCGCCGCCTTCAATGCGGCGCGGTAACTGGCTTCCGCCGCCTCACTGTTGCCGAGGGCAAGAAGAATTTCGGCCCGCACCCGGTGTACCTCGCCGTCATCGCCGTACGCTTCGGTCGCCTCCGCGAGCCGTGACGCCTCGTCGAGGTGCTCCAATCCGGCTTCGTATTGTCCGGCGCGAACATAGGCTGAGGCGAGCCAGCGGTGGATATCCGGTTCGTACAGCCGCGATCCCGACGCCCAGTGGAGCGTTAAGCCGTGCTTGATGAGCTCAATGCCGTTTTGCGGCTCTCCAAGTTCGCTGGCCGCCCAACCCCGGTAAATCTGTAGGAATGACCGGTAATAAAAAAGGGCGTGCTCCTCGTTCAGCTTCTCGAGTTCGTCCAGTGGCTTGATCACGTTCTCGGGCGCGCGAAGCAGCAATTGGGTGAGAGAAAAACCGGCGAGTGCGTGGGCCATGCTGATGGCTTGCGACAGCTCTCGCGCCCGCGCAAGATTCCTCTCGCAGGCAGCGCGAGCTTGATCGGCGCAGCCGAGATAAGCCAGCACGAACGATAGGTAAGACAGCATCAATACCTCCACATCCCAAAGCGCCAGGGATGCGTAGGCAGGCTGATCGGCGCGATCGTAGAGTGCCAGACCGCGCTCGAGATGCGCGCGCGCCTCGACAAATTCGCCGCGCGCAAAACAGGTGATCCCGGCGCTGCGACAGCCGAGCACGATCAAGATATTCTTCTTGCGCGCCTCGCCGAGCGTCAGCATTTCCTGGGCGCGTTCTTGCGCTACGCGCAGATCACTGCGCATGAGAGCGCAAACCCACTGACCATTGAGGACCCCCGCAAGCTGCGGAGGTTCTCCCAGCAGATCGCAGACGCGGCGTGCCCGCTCTACGATTTGGATTGTCGCTTCGGACGTGTAGCCAATTGTCGTAAAGAACGATCTCGCCAGAACGACGCAGAGGTCGAGCTCGAGCCGGTAACGCGGCTCGCCCTGCGGAAGCTCACCCACCATTTTGAGCCCGCGGTGCAGCCAGTCGTTGGCCTCCACATTGGCCGAACGTCCCAGCGCATATTGGCCCGCCTTGAGCCAATAACTCGCGGCCTCCTCTATCATGCGCGCTTCGCTGCAGTGGTGCGCCAAAACGTCGGGATGGAGTTTTTCGCTCTCGGGAAAATCCTGCTTCAAGACGTCGAAGATTCGGCGATGCAATTTCGGCCGCATATGCCGGAGGATGGAATTGTAGGCGGCTTCCTGCAGCAGCGCGTGCTTGAACAGGTAGGTCGTCTCGTGCGCAGTTCCGCGACGTTGCAGCAAGCCGGACTCAGCAAGCTGGTCGAGCGCTGCTCTCAGCTCCCATTCCGGTTTCTCAGCGATCGATTTCAGGAGATCGTAGGAAAACTCGCGCCCAATCGCTGCTCCGATTTGCATGACGGCTTTGGCGTCGCTAAAGCGTTCAAGGCGCGCCATTAATGAAGCATGCAGCGTCATCGGTACGTCGATACTCGCTGGGCCGCCAATTTTACCGGGCTGGTCGTTCCCAGCCTCGATGACAGTCTGCGTCAACTCCTCGAGAAAGAGCGGGATGCCGTCGGCGCGCTCCAGGATTTTCCGGATCACGCCTGGAAACAGCGCACCCCTTCCCGCAATCGCCTCAACCAACTGTACGCAATGGGGGTGGGCCAACGGAGTGAGCGCGAGCTGCCCGATATAGGAATCCGACTCTTTCGCGGCCCCTGACCAATTATGCACGAACTCGGGCCGGAAGGTGACGATCAGGAGCGCCCTCAGCGCCGGCATGCGCTTGATGAGAAGCTCAAGCAGCTGCAGCGTACTTGGATCGCTCCAATGGGCATCCTCGAATATCAGCAGAAGCGGTCGTTGTGCCGCCAGGAAATCGAGCTGGCGCAGGAGCGCTCTGATGGTTTTTTCGCGGCGCCGCTGGGGTGTCGGGGGGAGTCGGGGATCGTTCCGGTCGGCGATGAGCGACAGGAGGTCGGCGATCAGGATCGAATCGTCCTCGTGTGTCGGCCCAGGGGCCAGGATTTCGCGCAATTTCTCCAGCTTGCGGCTCGTCGTATCGTCGCGCGCAATGTGCGCCACATGCTCGATTTGAGTGATGATCGGGTGAAACGGCGAACCTTGCTGGATCGGGGAACAAAAATAACGGAACCGTGTATGGGGCACATCCGCCAGTTGTTTGGAAAACATCATGGTGAGCCGCGACTTGCCGATCCCCGGCTCGCCGGAAAGCAGCACCACTTGGCCGTGGTTATGCTTCGCTTGCTCCCAGCGCTGCGCCAAATATTCGAGCTCTTGCTCCCGGCCAAACAGCGGAGTCGTGATCTTTCCGCGCAAGGCTTCGAAACGACTTTCAGTGGCGGTTTTGCCGAGCACTTCGAAGGCTTGAACGGGTTGCGCAAAGCCCTTGAGGCTTAAACGTCCGAGGTCGCGATATTTGAATAGACCGGCCGTCAAGCGCCGCGTTTCGCTTGAGATGACAATAGAACCGGGTTCCGCCACGGTCTGTAGCCTGGAGGCGAGGATCGGAGTCTCGCCGGTGACGTCGAACTCGATGGCACCCCGCGCCTGAATTGTCTCACCGATGACCACATGGCCCGTTGCGATGCCGATGTGAAACCGCGGACGATAATTGTCGATCAACACGAGTTCATTAGCGCCTTCCAGGATCTGCAGGGCGGCGTTGATGGCGCGCTCTGCATCGTTTTCGTGCTGTTGTGGAAAGCCGAAGTAAATCAACGCGCCATCGCCGAAGCCTGCAGCGACGAAGCCACCGCACTTGTTGGCGCAATTGCTGACCAGTTCCTGGCATGAGCTGTACACCTTGCGCATTTCTTCGGGATCGAGCCGCAAGGCAAGAGTCGTCGAGTCCACGAGGTCGCAAAACATGATCGTCAGCAGTCGCCGCTCGGCGGCCGGTCCTGCGCGAAGCTGGGGCGCGACGGGGACTGCCGGGCGCCGACCGGTAGACGACCCCAACGCGAAACCGCATTGGGAGCAGAACTTTGCCTCCCGGCTGTTCTCCTTGAAGCAAATTGGACAACAATACTCGCGGGACACCATATCCCCCACTATGACACCCGTCCCGGCTTGTTTCGGCCGTCAGTCCTTAAGTTCATCATACCACTCCCGACTCATCTTCTGCGCTTAGGCTTAGGCGCAAGTGAATCACTGCTGCGGCGTAAGCCGTAAATCGCAGTCAGGCTTCGGAACATTTCCCGAATTGATTGTCGGTTGTTTCTTCCACTGTCTGCCAAGCGCGACCAGCCTAACGGCACGACGCAGCATTTCGCGCCTCCAGTCCTGGTCTCTCGGCGGATAGTCATCGCTGCCTCCATATCGCCTCAGGAAATCCCTGAAATTCCCGCCGATCACGCCCTCTTTCTCGTATGCATCCACGATTCCGCCGAGCGTCTGTTCGATTTCCGCCATTGCCACCAGGAATCGCCGCCAGCGATGTTCGTCCATGTTGAAGTCGGGCCCAGCGGGAAGCGCTCCGGCCATTTCGCCAAACCGAACCAGTCGGTCGAACGTGGGCCGGGGCATTTTCAGATTGAATCCGCCTTCGTCCGGCTTCAAATGAACGTGCACGATGCGCTCGCGATAGCCAGGCAGGACGCTCTGCAGGTTGTCCTGCCAGTTCCTTGCGCAATCCAGCAGCCGTGAGACGAACCCAACAATTCCGCTGATCGGCAGAATTGGAAGATATTCCCCCTGAGCGGGGTCCGTCGCCATCTCCACCCGTATTTCCTTTGTCCCATCATTGTGTCGCGCGTCCGAATAGTCGTCGAAGGAGATGGCAAAGGTCGGACTGTTCGGCCAAAGCCGATCAAAAAAATGAATCGGAAAATTGCTGGTGAGGCCGCCGTCGCTGAAAAGGCAGCGCCTCGGCTGGTCAATGCCGTGTCTGAGTGTGAGATCGCGTTTGTAAAGAGGCACTGCCTGGAAGATCCCCGGCAGGCTGAGACTGAGTCGTGCCGCGACGATGATCGGCAAGTCGGCCGACTGCGGGAAAGCGAACAGGTCGGTAGGACAGTCTGTCCAGCCGGGAGGGACCGGCATCTGCTGTTGGTTCCTGCACAGCTCCTCCATAACGCGCGGGGGAAACAGCCTGGCAAAGTCGGCTCTGCTGAAAAAGTGCTGGGCGCATTCGGGACCCTCGCGAAACGGCAGCTGATAGGGCCGCGACATGGACAGATCCGACGTCATCATCGCGAGCTCGATGTTGCGTCGCTTAAGATCTCCAAAGCTCAGCGGTCGCCCGGGAACGTCGTTTGCATCGACATTTCCCGCCACCTTGTCGATCGTATCCGCCAGCCAATCAGTGAGCGCAGCGTTAGGATTTCCTGGAAGGGTTTGTCCCGAGCACAAGCCGAAGTTTGCGGCCGGAAGCGTTTTGGTGATCGCACAGCTGAGCCGCAAAGCGAGAAAGAACAGGGCGCCAAGCACTGCCGAGAGCACGCCGAAAGCCAGCCAGCCCTCATCGCGCGAAAAAACGGCAAAGAAAATGACCAAGAGACCCGGCAACGCGCCGCAAAACATTATTCCCGCGTATCCACGCAGGGCGGCGACGATGACAGCGAACACCCCACCCAAGCTGGTCTTTTTGGTGAAGGCGGCTATCACCATGTCGAACACGGGTTTTAGCTTGGGTGTCGGCTGAAACTTATCGAAAAGATGATCCGCGACTTGCCCTGGAATGGCGGCAACGCGCAAAAAGCCACCAGTCTCACGGGCGTACTCGCCCGCTGCGGCGATCGCTGCTCCTATAGCGCCGGCCGAAGTCCCCCCGATACTGCCGAAACGGTAGTGCTTGGCCAGCTCGACGATCGCGCTCGGGTAGACGATGTCGCTCACGTTCCCGCCCTTCAACACAAGGTCGCAAGGCGGTTTACGGCCCATGAATTCATCTTGCGTCATGAGTTGTCCTTCCCTTGCCGAGGGATGCTCGGATTTCCTCAATAGGCGAAGCGAACTTCAGCGCCGATCACGCGGCCTTCGTTCAAAGTACGAAATGCTCCACCACCGAGCGACGCCGGCAGCGGTGCCACAACGCCGTCGGTTACCGTGTTGAGAAGATTTCTTCCGTATATGGACGCGGTCCAGTGGTCGATTGAAAGCGAGGCACTGGCGGTTAGATTTCGTATCGGAGCGAGGTAGGTCGAGTTGCTGTCGGTATAAGGCGCGCGGGAGCGGTACCCGTAGTCCGAACGAATCTGAAACGTATATCCGCCAAAGGCGTGCGTATAAGCCGCGCCGAAACTGTAGCTCCATTTCGACAGGCGCGGGATGGTGCGCCCGAAGTCCGAGGGACCAACGCCGCCGCCATCGAGATCAAAGAGCACAGAATCGTATTTGCCCTCGGTGAAACCCGCGTTTGCGTTGAGGACCAGTTCATCGGTCAATGCGCCAACAATTTCGGTCTCGAAACCCTTGATCGTTGCATCGGCTGTGTTCTGAGTGACCTGCACGATTCCGGCGATGGGGTCGGTCTGATTGACGTCGCGCTGCATGTGCTTGACCGTGGTGTAGAACACGGCGCCGTTAAGCCGCAGGCGACGCTCGAACCAATCGCTCTTCGCTCCGAGCTCGAACGCGTCCAGCGTTTCGGGATCATAGGGACCGGGAGCAATCGTAAAACTGCTGCTGCGAACATTATAGCCGCCGCTTCTAACCCCCTTTGTCCACGTGCTGTAGAGGAAGACGCGTTCATCAGGCTGCCACTCGACGCCGAGCTTGGGAACGAAATTGTCCCATTGCTTGCTGCCGGGCGCGCCGGGAAAGGATGGGCCTGGAAAGTTGTATACACAGGTCTCGGAGTTGAAATTGCACCGCGAGCCCGCAGTTGATGGAAAGAAGGTGGCGATGAGCGCCGACTTCTTTTCGGTCGTGAAACGTCCGCCGGCAATCAACCCAAGTTCAGGCAGGATATGGTAATTGGCATCGGCGAAAACGGCATAATTCGTGACGTCGACCTTGCCGCCCAAGGTAGAGTCGATGACACCGTTAAAAAGCCTTCGTCGCTCAAGGTATGAAAACGATTGCGTAAAGTAGTACAGACCGCCAGTTACATCGAGGCGATCAAAGAACCTTCCGGCAAAGCGCAGCTCATCGCTGAACTGATGCTGGTCGAGCTTGTCGAAACCATCGAACCGCGGCAAAGGCTGAGCATCGGTGTCGTTGGAAGCCGCCTGATGGAGGTTGCGGTAACCGAACAAATTCGTAACCGTACCCGGACTTATGTGCCAGTTTGTTTCGGCCGTGACGGCTTCCCAGTCCTGCTTGTTGTAGCCCGGATTGTCGAGGCTCACCGTGAAGCCGCTGAAATAAGCCGGGTTCTGGGCGACCGCACCCTGGTCGCGGGTTGCGCCGCGCTCGTAGATCAAGGTTGCGTCGAAATTCTCGTTCGGCAACCAAACGATGGTCGGCCGCACAAAGCTCGTTCGTCTCGCGCCGAAGCTCCGGCCGTCGAACTCATTCTTGAACCAGCCGGAATCATTGTCGTGATAAGCCGTGATCTTGGCGCGGAATTGACGGCCGATCGGGCTTTCCACTGAGAGCGCGTAGATTTCCTCAAGACCGGATTCGATATTGACGCGGCCGCGCACGGCAAACTTGTCGCCCGGCCGGCGCGTGTTTATGAGCACAGCGCCGCCGGTTGTGTTGCGTCCGAATAGAGTCGCCTGCGGTCCGCGCAGAATTTCTACATCTTCAACGTCGAAGAGATCCAACACCGCTCCAGCCGACTGGCCGAGATAAATACCATCGACAAACACTCCGACGGCAGGTTCCGTCGAGGGAACGGACGTATTGATGCCAAGACCGCGAATAGAGAAGTTCGCGTAGCCCAATATGGTTCCTGCGTCTCCGAGCGTCGTGTTTGGCACGGCCGTGGTCAAATCCTGCGCGGTTCGGATGTGCAGGTCATCCAGTTGTGGGGAGCCGAAGACCGAAAGTGCGAGAGGGACGGTTTGGGCGTTTTCGGCAACGCCGCGCTTCTGGGCGGTCACGAGCACATTCTCAATTGGCTGAGTATCGTTGACGACCTGCGCATAGGAGGCGCTGGCAAGCAGCAGAGTGCTCGCCGCTGTTCCAAGCGCGCCGGTCCGCAGCGCAAAGCTTCTCCGGCTTCGATCGGTCTTCACGAAGTTCATGCATCCCCCCATAGTCCACCGTCAGACTCCGCGGCGACGGCGCGGCGGCGGTTCTGTATCTTTGCGCCGATGCCCAAAAATGTGTTTTTGGTTTTCCGCCGGGCAAACGCGCCGGTTGCGTTAAGCAACGGCCGCGGGCTGGCTGCGAATCCAAAAACGCCGCAGGCAGAGCGACGTACTCTTTGAGTGATACAATGATGAGTTGGTTTAGGCTGTTGCCGGTATTCTTGTTTGCATCCTAGACCAAACACATATGATTGTCGAACCATGCGTGACCCTATGGATTCGCCCTGCGATACTGATGGTCCGTACCCGGATTGTTTGCCGGAACCGCCAGAAAATTCAAATAGTTGCGGTATGATGTGGCCTGCATGGCGGAGCTGACGCGTCCGAGCGCAGCTCGATGGCTGTCCGTAAGTTGAACTGAAACCCATCATGGTAATCCCGGTGGCGCGTTTGTGAAACTCACGGGACCAGTCGGGTCTGCCCCCGAACCCGTCTAGCTTGGATATGCAGGCAGGATATTCAGCCGAGCGAAGTGGATCAGCGAGATGCGTCACGCTCAAACTGTGAGTTTCACCACAGAGAAGCGCCGGCGCGCCTCGCTTTCGGCGACAGGCGATCTCCTATCGCCGTATTGACTGCTGCAAGCGTGCCAGATCGACGATCATCAAGGTTCGTCTGCCGTGGCGTATGATTTTCATGTCCGAAAGCGCCCGCATCTCCCGCGTGACCGCTTCGCGGTGCGTTCCGATCCGGTTGGCGATCTCCGCGTGTGTCGGCGCATTGCGCACTTCGATGCCTCCACTGCGCTGCTCGCCTTTTTGGGCGAGCCGCAGCAGCTCGCAATGGATCCGGGCCTGAACGTTGAGCGCACTGAGCTCAAAGACCTGTTCGGTGAGGCGCCGCACGCCTGAAATCAATGCTCGAGCCAGCCAGACGCCGGCCGCGGGCGAACTCTCGATGCACTTCATGAAATCGCCCGCCCGCATTGCGGCCATCACGAGGTCGGACGAAGACACGATGGTTGCCGAGCGCGGACCGCCGTCGAGAACCGCGATCTCCCCGAACATGTCGCCTGGACCCATATTGTG
>Ga0134122_10000884_pt1 | contig 21044 bp, 12 predicted proteins | sample KB302_FD_96461 | JGI IMG/M metagenome (GOLD analysis project Ga0134122, IMG submission 96461) | Terrestrial soil microbial communities without Nitrogen fertilizer from Kellogg Biological Station, Michigan, USA - KB3-0-2 | ecosystem: Environmental > Terrestrial > Soil > Unclassified ... | reverse complement strand
CGCGAACGCCGGTGACGCGCTGCCGCTGCGGGTGACGCTGCTGGACCCGTTCGGCAACGTGGACGCCGCGTACGCGGGCACGCTGGCGTTCACCAGCGGGGACGCCCGCGCCACCCTGCCGGGAAACTACACCTTCGTGTCCGGCGACCAGGGGGCCCACGGGTTCAGCGTGCGCTTCGGCACCACGGGCTCGCAGGCGGTGACGGTGAACGACACCGCGGCGTTCATCACCTGCACCAGCGGCGCGACCACGCTGTCGCCGGGGGCGGCCTCGCAGTTCGTCATCTCGTCCATGCCGAGCCAGGCGCTCGCCGGGGTGGAGCAGGCGTTCAGCGCCACCGCGGAGGACTCGTACGGAAACCTGGCGACGACCTACGCCGGGCCGGTGACGGTCTCCAGCACGGACCCGGCGGCGACGTTCCCGACCTCGGGCGCGTTCTCCAACGGGGTGGCGACCTTCGGGGTGGCGTTCCAGACCGTCGGCGGCCAGACCGTGGTGGTCACGGACAACGCGACCAGCTTCTTCGGGCGCGGCCCCGCGGTGACGGTGCACGGCCTGAAGTACACGGCGGGCGGCACCGGCGCGGAGACGTTCCAGCTGGTGATGGACCCGGCCTCCAGCGCGGCGCAGGTGACGCTGCGGCTGGTGGCGCAGGCGGGGGCCACGGGGTACTCGGCGGGGTTCAACATCCCGGCGGACGCCTCCCGCGCCCAGCTGGTGTCGATCACCCAGGGTAACGCGCTCAACCCGGGCTCCTCCCCAGCGGCCATGGCGGCCTCGCTGTCGGGCTCCGGGCCCATGGCGAACGTCCTCACGGCCGGCATCTCGCAGAAGGCCACCGACACCACCGCGGACGCGACCATCGCCGCGGGGCAGGTGCTCTACACGCTGGTCCTCAGGCCCACCAGCATCACCCCGGGCCTGATCTTCGACGGGGCCCGCGGCGGCGTGCGCGCGGCGGTCCGCGACTTCGAGGGGAACGAGCTGGTGTCGCAGGACAACTTCGCGGTCGGGAAGCTGGAGATTCAGTAGCTCCCCGCCTGCACCTGAGCTGACCGAGCGGCGCTCACCGGACCTCCCGGTGGGCGCCGTTCGCGTCTGGGCGCCCACCGGGCGTGCTATGAGCCGCCTGCGCATGTTCACCGGCCTCGTCCAGGACGTGGGCGCCGTCACCCGCCTCCACCCGGGCGGGATGCTGGACCTGTGGATCCATACCGCCCTGGGCGCCCGGGACTTCGCCCGCGGCGAGTCCATCGCCGTGGACGGCGCGTGCCTCACCGTCGTCGAGACCCGCGGTGACGAATTCCTCGTCCAGGCCTCCGAGGAGACCCTCCGCCGCACCACCCTGGGCCGGGCCGCCGCCGGCACCCCCGTGAACCTGGAGCGCGCGATGCGGCTGGGCGACCGGCTGGGCGGCCACCTCGTCCTCGGGCACGTGGACGCGGTGGGCGAGGTGCGCTCGCGCGGCGCGGAGGGGGACGCGCTGGTGCTCGCCTTCTCCCTCCCCGGTCCGCTGGCCCCCTTCTTCATCGAGAAGGGATCCGTCACCGTGGACGGCGTCTCCCTCACCGTCAACGCGCTGGGCGAGGACCACTTCACGGTGGCGCTCATCCCGGAGACGCAAGCCCGGACCACCCTGGGGAAGAAGCAGCCCGGGGACCGGGTCAACCTGGAGGCGGATCTGATCGGCAAGTACGTGGCCCGGCTGCACGGGTTGAGGCAGTCTGCGGGTCAGGCGCCCGGCGGGCTCACCGCCGAGGCGCTGGCGGCCGCCGGATTTGGCCGCCGGGAGTAGCGGGTGAAGATGGCTGCGCGCCGCGACAGGCAGGACAGCATCGCGCTGGTGGAGAAGGCGCTGGCGGAGATCCGCCGCGGCCGGATGGTCATCCTCACCGACGACGAGGACCGCGAGAACGAGGGCGACCTCGTCATGGCGGCGGAGAAGGTCACCCCGGCGGCCGTCAACTTCATGGCCACCCACGCCCGCGGCCTGATCTGCCTCTCCCTCACCGACGAACGCCTGCGCCAGCTCAACCTCCCGCTGATGGTGCAGGACAACACCTCGCCCTACCAGACCGCCTTCACCGTCTCCATCGAGGCCGCCCGCGGCGTCACCACCGGCATCTCGGCGAAGGACCGCGCCACCACCATCAAGGCCGCGGTGGCCCCGGACGCTCGCCCCGGCGACCTCACCCGGCCCGGCCACATCTTCCCGCTGCGCGCGCGCGAGGGCGGCGTGCTGGTCCGCACCGGCCAGACCGAGGGCTCCGTGGACCTCGCCCGCCTCGCCGGGCTCTCCCCGGCGGGCGTCATCTGCGAGGTGATGAACCCGGACGGCACCATGGCGCGCCGCCCGGAGCTCTCCCGCTTCGCCCGGAAGCACAAGCTCCACATGCTGTCGGTGGCGGACATCATCCGCTACCGCCTCCAGCGCGAGCGCCTGGTGAAGCGCCTGGACAGCCGCACCGTCACCCGCCCCGGCGAGGGCGAATTCACCGCCATCGCCTACGGCAGCGACGTGGACCCGCTGGTGCACGTGGCGCTGGTGAAGGGCGACGTCTCCGGCTCCACCCCCGTCCTCACCCGCATGCACCGCGCGTGTCTGGTGGGCGATCTGCTGGGCAGCTCCGGCTGCGACTGCGGCGCCCAGCTCCGCCAGGCCTTCTGCCGCATCGCCGAGGAGGGCCGCGGGGTGGTGGTGTACCTGCAGAAGGACCAGCCGCCCGAGGCGCGGCTGTTGTGCACCCACGTCTCCAACGAGGAGAAGGTCCCCGGCCACAAGGACCAGACCCGCCTGCGCGAGTTCGGCGTGGGGGCGCAGATCCTCCGCGACCTGGGGCTGCGCCGGCTGCGCCTGCTCACCAACAACCCCAAGAAGATCGTCGGCCTGGAGAGCTACGCGCTGGAGGTGGTGGAGCAGGTCCCGCTCTCCTCTCCCGCGCCCACCACCCAGACCATCGCCGCCCGGCGCGTTCCCGCGCGGCGCCGCAAGGTGTAAGGAGCCAAGCGACCATGCCCCGCGTCTACGAAGGCCACCTCACGCCGCCCAAGGGCCGCTTCGCGCTCTGCGTGGCGCGGTTCAACGGCTTCATCACCGACGAGCTCCTCAAGGGGGCCCAGGACGCGCTCCTCCGCCACGGCGTGGCCGACGACGACATCGACGTCTTCCGGGTCCCCGGCACCTTCGAGCTCTCCGGCCTGGTGCGGAAGCTGGCCGAGTCCGACCAGTACGCCGGCCTCGTGGCGCTGGGCTGCGTCATCCGGGGCGGCACCCCGCATTTCGACTACGTGGCCTCCGAGGTCTCCAAGGGCGTGGGCCAGGTGGCCTTCTCCGCCCGCTGCGCGGTCACCTTCGGCGTGCTCACCTGCGACACGGTGGAGCAGGCGGTGGACCGCGCCGGGGTGAAGGCGGGCAACAAGGGCGCGGACGCCGCGGTGGCCTGCCTGGAGATGGCCAACCTCCACGCCAAGCTCCCCGGCGCGCGGCCGGTGAAGCTCGCCACCGTGACGGGGAAGAAGAAGTAGATGGGGGCCCGGAGCGTCGCCCGCGAGCGCGCGCTGCAGGCGCTCTACCAGTTGGAGGTCCAGGAGACCGAGGTGTCCGACGCGCTCGACGCCGCCTTCGCCGCGGCCACCTCCGAGCCCGGCGCGCCCACCGGCAAGCCCGACCCGGAGTCGCGCCGCTTCGCGCAGGAGCTGGTGGAGGGCGCCCACGGCCACCGCGAGGAGATCGACGCGCTGATCGAGACCCACAGCCACAACTGGCGGCTGGACCGGATGGGGCAGATCGACCGCAACGTCCTCCGCCTCGCCATCTTCGAGCTGAAGTACCTGGCGGACGTGCCGCGCAAGGTGACCATCAACGAGGCGGTGGAGCTGGGGAAGCGCTTCGGCACCGAGGCCAGCTCGGCCTTCATCAACGGGCTGTTGGACCGGATCGCGGCGGAGCTGGGGAAGGCGTGAGCGCCCAGGTCACCACGCACGAGGTGGGCTTCGAGCCGCTGGACTCGCTCCCCGGCGTGGACTCGCTCTGCGTCTTCGTGGGCGAGGACGAGCGCCCGCTGCGCGGCGCCGCCGGCTTCCTCGACTGGCGGCTGGGAGGCGCGCTCTCGCGGGTGCTGGTCTCCGGCTTCTTCGTCGGCGCGCCCGCCGACACGCTGCTGCTCCCCACCGGCGGGCGGATCGCCATCCCGCGCGTCTTCGCCATCGGCGTCGGCCGCTGGCAGACGCTCACCGAGGAGGGCCTGGCCGCCGCGATGAAGACCGCCGCCCAGGTGCTGGACAGGGCCCGCGCGCAGTCCGTGGCGCTGGAGCTCCCCGGCGCCGGCGTCCTCCAGGACTCCGCCCGCGCCCAGGCCCTCAAGGGGTCCTTCCTCCCCGCCTTCGCCGGCGCGCGCGTGGCGGTGCTCGGGGAGAAGGGATTGGGGAAGATCCTCTAGTCCCGGGCGATGTCGGGTGGAAACATCCGTCATCACTGCAAAGCGTGGGTCCGGACGGCCCTCAGGGAGTGTCCGGAATCTGGTAGGATCGACTGCTCTCTTGCAGGGCCTTGACCCACGCGAAGGGCCGAGACCGGATGGGGTTCAAAATCCTGATCGTGGAGGATTCGAAGGCGTCGCGCGATTTCATCGCGTCCACGGTGGAGTCCATTCCGGAAGTCCAGGCCATCACCACCCACAGCGGCTTCGAGGCGCTCAAGCTGCTCCCGCGCCACCGCTTCGACCTGATCATCACCGACATCAACATGCCCGACATCAACGGGCTGGAGCTGATCAACTTCGTCAAGAAGAACCCCAACTACCGGGACACGCCGCTGTTCATCATCACCACCGAGGGCCGCGAGCAGGATAGGGAGCGCGGCCTGGCGCTCGGCGCGGCGGAGTACCTGACCAAGCCGTTCGAGCCCCAGAACCTCGAGGGACTCCTCAAGCGGTACCTGAAGATCGCCTGACGTGCCCGAGGGACCGTGAAAGGGCCGCAGGAGTTCGTCGCCGAGGCGACCGAGATCCTGGACGCGCTGGGCCGGGACCTCCTCTCTTTGGACCAGCACCGCGGCGAGGACCTGCCGCCCGACGTCCTCAACTCCGTGTTCCGTTCGGCGCACACGCTCAAGGGGCTGGCGGGCCTGTTCGGCGAGGAGCGGATCGCCCAGCTGGCGCACCGCACCGAGGACGTGCTGGACCGGCTGCGGCTGGGAAGGGCCGAGCTGACCAACCCGTTGCTGGACGCGCTGATCGAGGGCGTGGACGCGTTCCAGGCGCTCCTGGCGGAGTCCGCGGCGGCGAGGAAGACGGACGACCTCACCGAGCGCGCCGCGGCGCTGGCGGACCGGCTGCAGCGGCTGGGGGCGGAGAAGGCGGCCCCGGCGCCGTCCGACCCGCTGGATCAGGTCGGGCTGGATCCGGCGGTGCGCGCGGTGCTCACCGAGTACGAGGAGCACCGCCTGCGGGAGAACGTGAAGAAGGGCGTCCCGCTCTACAAGGCGCGCGCCGAGTACGGGCTGGAGGACTTCGACGAACGGCTGACCGCGCTCAACGCCGTGCTCAAGGAGCGGGGCGAGGTGCTGAGCACGCTGCCCTCGCAGCAGCCGGGCAAGGACACCGGCATCGCCTTCGACCTGCTGGTGGCGTCCCGCGAGGCCCCGGCGGCGCTGGAGGCGCAGGCGGCGAAGCTGGGCGCCACGCTGAGCGGGATCGAGGTGGCGGCGCCCGGCGGCCCGCGCCCTCAGCCGGCGCCGGCCTCGCCCCCCCCCCAGGAGACGAAGCAGGAGCGGGAGAAGCGCGAGGCGCGCGAGGTGGAGGAGCGGATCGAAGGGTCGCTCCGCTCGCTGGCGCAGACGGTGCGGGTGGACATCCGCCGGCTGGATACGCTGATGAACACGGTGGGCGAGCTGCTCCTGCTCAAGACCAACCTGCAGCGGCTGGCGGACTCGGCGCTGGCGGGGGGGGCGCACGCCATCTCCAGGATGTGGGGCCAGCAATTGCAGCGCGAGACGCGCGCGCTGGAGCGGAAGCTGGACGACCTGCAGGAGGGCCTTCTGGGGGCGCGGATGGTCCCCCTGGGCCAGGTCTTCGACAAGCTGACCCGGCTGGTGCGGCGCATCGCGCGCGAGGCGGGCAAGGAGATCGACTTCCGGGCGGACGGCGGCGAGGTGGAGTTGGACAAGCTGATCGTGGAGGAGCTGTCCGACCCGCTGATGCACATCATCCGCAACGCCATCGACCACGGCATCGAACCGCCCGCCGGGCGCGCGGCCGCCGCCAAGCCCCGCCGCGGGAAGGTGGCGCTGCTGGCCTCCTCCCGCGGCAACCAGGTGGCGATCGGCGTCACCGACGACGGGGCCGGCATCGACGACAAGCGGGTGCTGGAGGTGGCCATGCAGCGCGGCCTGGTCACCCCGCGCGAGGCGCGCGACCTCTCCCCGCGGGAGATCCACAACCTGATCTTCCTCCCCGGCTTCTCCACCGCCCGGTCGGTGTCGGAGCTCTCCGGGCGCGGGGTGGGGCTGGACGTGGTGAAGACCAACATCTCCAACCTCTCCGGGCTGATCGACGTCACCTCCAGCGCCCACGAGGGCACCACCTTCACCATCACCCTGCCGGTGACCCTGGCGATCATCCGCGCGCTGGTGGTCTCCGTCTCCGGGCGGACCTACGCGGTGCCGCTCAACAGCGTGCTGGAGATCGTCTCCGTCCTCCCTTCCGAGCTGCGGACGGTGGAGCGGCGGGAGATGATCCTCGTCCGCGGCCACACCATCCCGTTCGCCCGCCTGTCCCGCATCTTCGGCCACGGCGAGCGGCCGCTGCCCCGCCTGTTCGCGGTGGTGGTGGGCCTGGCGCACCACCGGGTGGCCCTGGCGGTGGACGAGCTGGTCGGCCAGCAGGACATCGTCATCAAGCCCCTGGGGCCGCGGCTGTCGCACGTGCGCGGTTTCGCGGGGGCCACGGACCTGGGGAACCGCCAGACGGTCCTCGTCCTCGACGTGGGCGCGCTTGTCGAGGAATGCGTGAATCCGGACAGGCGGGCGGACTTCCTCTAGGCCGGACGCCCGCGGGGGCCGCGGGGGCCTCCGGGCATTTGCGCAAAGGGCCCTCGGGCGGCAAGCTCGCACGTTGCTAGACCATGGCCTGGTCGGTGCCCTGCCCCGAATGCGGAACGCAGAACGAGCCGGACGGCTCGGGGGCGGTGCTGTGCTCGCGATGCGGGTTCTTCTACAGGGCCCCGCTGGCAGGCCCGGGGGGGCGCCCCCCGCCCACGCTCACGCCCACCTTCGGCGGGATGGGGGAGATCGAGGCCCACCTGACGGAGATGGGGATCGCCTACCAGCGCGTGTCGGAGTCCTCCATCCAGGTGGTCCGGCAGATCGGCCCGCAGACGGTGCACGTCACCGTCGACGCCGCGCGCGCCATCCGCATCCTCTCCGCGGAGGGCGTGAAGAACCTCACGTTCGCCGACTCCGCGCAGGCGCGCCTGCACTTCGACCCGGAGTGGAAGGAGCGCTACGACTTCGACCTGGCGCTGGAGGACAAGACCTTCGCGCTGATCAACGCGGCGGCCAACGACGAGCTGGGCGACATCTCCGATGACCTGCCCGCGCCGCCGCCGGCGCCGGCGCCGGACGCCCAGGTGACCCAGAAGGTGATCGTGGCGGCGGATGCGGGCGCGCCTGCTCCAGCGCCGCTGCCCATCACCAAGCCCTCGCTGCCGCCGACGCCGGTGCCGGTGCTCGGCTTCGTGAAGCAGCCCAGCCAGCCGCAGGGGATCCCGCGGACTCCCAGCTCGCCCGGCCAACCGCTGGGGATGCAGCGGACGCCGAGCGCGCCGCAGGGGCTCCCGCGGACCCCCAGCTCGCCGGGCCAGGTGCTGGGCGCGCAGCGGACGCCGAGCTCGCCGGTGGGCGTGGAGCGCACCGACACCACGCCCACGGTGCCCTCGCAGAAGCCGGCGCAGATCGCCGCGTCCATGCTGGACGCGCTGCGGGGGGGGCCGGACGAGGAGCCGCAGTCGCTGGCGGAGATCTCCGCCATGCTCCCCAAGCGGGCCGACACGCCGCCGGTGGTCACCGACCGCTCCGAGCCGATCACCCAGGACGTGCCGCTCCCGTTGTCCTCCGTCATCGTGCCCAGCACCCCGGACGGGAAGCCGCCGGTGCTGACCCCGGTGCGGGCGAAGGAGGACGACGCGCCGCTGCTGGTGCCGTCGGTCATCCTGCCCAGCACGCCGGACGGGAAACCGCCGGTGCTGTCCCCGGCCGGAGAGGGCGCGCCGCCGGTGCCGGCCTGGCGGAGCACGACGCCGGTGCCAACGCCCCTGGGCGCGGAGCCGCCGCGGCCGTCCGGGCGCGTCCACATCGCCAACGGCGTCAGCCGCGACGTCATCGACGGCCCCATCGGCGCGAGCGCGGAGGTGCCGGAGGCCGCCCCCGGGGACATCGAGCCGGCGCCTGAGGACCTGCCGGCGCTGGAGCCGACGGCCGAGACCAGGTCCGAGGACTCGTCGGTGATCGTCACCGAGCCGGCGATGGCGCCCTACCATCCTCCCGGGGAGTCGCGCCGCCCGCCCAGCGCCGAGCCCGCCAACCGCCCGCCGCCCCCGGTCCTCCACCGCTTCGACGAGCCGGCCGTCGTCGACGACACCACCCGCGTGCCCATCGCCCCCCGCGCGATGGCGGCCCGCGCGCGACGCAGCGGCATGGTGTGGGCGGCCCTCCTGGGCTTGGCCATCGGCGCCGCCGTGGGCCTGCAGGGCGCCGCCCCCGCGCAGATCGCCGCGCTCCTCCCTCCCACCGCCGCGTCGGAGGTGCGCGCCGGTGCGCAATCGGCGCGGGGCGGTGACGTGGACGGCGCGCTGGCGCACTTCCGCCGGGCGACGGAGCTGGATCCGAAGTGGGCGCCCGCCTGGAGGAACCTGGGCGTGGCCTATGCCCTCAAGGGCGACCAGGTACAATCCGCCGAGGCGTACCGGAAGTACCTGGAGCTGGAGCAGGACCCGGAGCTGGTGCGCCAGGTCCGCTCGCTGCTCGGCGACAAGTAGGCCGTTCGGAGGGCGTGCCGCATGGGTCGAATCGTGGTGTTCCTCATCGCCGGAGCGGTGGGCGCCGGCTCCGCCTGGGCGTCGCGCGCCATGCGCACCTCGGAGGCGGACCTGCTCCCCCTGGTGGGGCCCACCTCCCGCGCCGCGAGCCTGGACGAGCTGGAGCCGGCGCCGTTGGCCGCGCCCAGGGCCGCCCCGGTCGCCGCCGCTCCGCCGCCGGTCGCTGCTCCGACCCCGGCCCCGGCTGCTCCTGCTCCGGAGGTCTCCTGGAAGATCGCGCAGGCCCAGAGCGTGCTTCGCCTCACCCCGGACGGCGAGTGGGTGGACGTGTCGCCCGGCGCGCCGCTGGCGGTGGGCGACCAGCTCCGGACCCGAGCGGACGGAAAGCTGGTGCTGGCGAGCGCCTCCGCCGGGCAGATCTCCGTGGGCCCGCTGGGGCGGGTGGCGCTGCGGGCGACGCCGGATGGGGCCGCCCGGCTGCGCTGCTCGGACGGCGTGTTGACCGCGGCGCCCAAGGGTGGCGCGGTGGCCGTGGAGCTGCGGGCCGGTGACGCGCTCGCCGAGGGGACCTCGCCGTTCACCGCGCTCTGCGGCGCCGACCGCGCCTACGTGTTCGCCGCCGGCGGCCACGTGGAGGTGTCGCGCGGCTCGGCGAAGGCGAAGCTGGACAAGGGCGAGGTGGCCACCATCCCCGCGTCCGGCGACGTGGCCAAGCAGAAGCTCCCCTCCGCGGTGGAGCTGGCGGTGGACCCGCCCAAGGAGCAGGAGAAGGTGGCGGTGATCAGCGGCCACGTCTCGCCCGGCACCCGGGTGCAGGTGGGCGAGGTGAGCGCCGAGGTGGACGGCAAGGGCCAGTTCTCGGCGCGGTACCCGCTCAAGGTCGGCGAGAACAAGCTGACGGTGCAGGCCACCGACCTCGCCGGGCACGAGAAGTCCCTGGCCCTGGCGGCGATCACGCTGGCGCCGCCGCCCAAGCCCGCCGCGGCCCCCAAGCTGACGCCGGTCAAGCCGCCGGCCGCCGGGCCCACCAACGGGAACAAGTCCAAGGGCGGCTTCACCTGGGGAGGGAAGAAGTGACGGCGCGCGGAGCCGGGCTGGCCCTGGCGCTGGTGGCCGGGGCGGCGGGGGCGCAGCAGAAGGCGCTGGTCATCTCCGCGCCGCCGAACATGGTCCTGGGCGAGCAGGACAAGGTGCAGGTGGAGCTCAAGCTGGGCGGGGTGCTCGCGTACGGCACGCAGGTCCGGACGCACGCCTCGGTGGGGCAGCTCACCGACCTGGCGGCGGGCGGGCGGAGCATGGTCGGCGTCTACCTGCCGCCGTCCCAGCTGTTCCCGCAGGTGGCCATCCTGGGCGCGGTGGCGAAGGTGGACGGCAAGACGGTGGTCGCCTTCCAGCCGCTGCCGCTGTTCGGCGTGGGGGACATGCCGGTGCAGGGCAAGAAAGGGCAGATGCTCACCATCAAGGTGGGCCCGCTCACCTTCGGCCCGGTGAAGGCGGACCGCGCCGGCCACGCCACCGTCCGGATCCGCGTCCCGCCGGGGTACGACGCCGCCATCGCCAACGGCAAGCGCATCGAGCTGGGCGAGGCGCCGTTCAAGCGAATCCTGGCGGTGGCGCTGGACGACCAGGTCGCGGCGGACGGCGCCTCCACCACCGGCATCCAGGCGATGGTGGTGGACAAGTACGGCAAGCCGGACCCGCTGGCGCGCGTGTTCGCCCGCGTGGACCGCGGGAAGGTGACGCCGGTCAACCCCATCGGGCCCGGGCTCTACGCCGCCACGTACACCGCGCCCTCCGAGGTCGGGAACGGCGCCGACAAGGTGATGATCGGCGTGGTGGGCGAGGAGCTCTCCCGCGACACGGTGGCGCTCAAGCTGGTGCGCGGCGCGGCGCGGAAGGTGAACGCGTGGGTGGAGCCGGCCGCGTACGAGGTCGGCTCGCCGCCGCCCATGGTCTGGGTGAGCGTGGCGGACGCCGCGGGAGCGCCGCTGGATGCCAACGTGGAGCTGAGCGCGGACATCGGCCGCTTCGGGCCCACGAGGAAGACGGGGCCCGGCAAGTACGTGGCCAACTTCACGCCGCCGGACCAGTTCGGGGGGCGCAAGGAGATCGCCATCACCGCCACCGCGGTGACGCCGGGGGCGGGCCCGGTGAAGCGCGAGGTGGCGCTGGGGCTGCGGCCCGGCAAGCCCAACCAGGTGGTGGTGGTGAACGGCAAGTACGAGGGCGTCGCCGACGGCCACTCCCCCGTCTCGTTCACCTTCCACGTGCTGGATCGCCAGGGCAACCCGGTGCCCAACGCGCCGGTGACGGTGAAGGCGGACACCGGCGCCACCGAGCCGCCCCAGCCCACCAGCGACGGCTACACCGTGCGCTACGTGCCGCCGGTCTCGTTCGAGCCCATGGGCGCCAACGTCACCATCCAGGCGGAGGGCAACGCCCACGCGGTGCTCCCCATCCACCTGGCGGCGTCGGAGAACCTGGTGATGCTGGGCGCGCGCGCCGGCTACGAGACCAACCTCGGCTCGCTCCAGACGCCGACCCTGGGCGTGGACATCGGCGCTCGGATGATGTTCCTGGACCCGCACGTGTTCGCCACCCTCGAGGTGAGCGCCACCTCCACGCTCCCCGGCCAGACGTTCCCCTCGGATCCCACCATCTCGTCGTCGGTGCTCATCCCCAGCGGGTCGCTGCAGGCGCAGTACCGCATCCCCGTGGGCGACTTCATCATGTGGGGCGGCGCGGGGCCGGTGCTGGGCGTGGTGTTCGGGCGGATCCAGCAGGAGGGGTTCCCGGAGCGGTCGGAGCGGTTGCTCGCGCTCGGCGCGGAGGCGGCGGCGGGCTTCGGGTACCGGTTCGGGAGGAGCACCGTCGGGATCGACGGGCGGTACCGGTACATGCCGGTGAACGGCCTGGTTGTCCAGGGCGCGGCGGGTGGCGTGCTCGCGTCGCTGCGGTTTGACATCGAGTTGTGAGAGAGTGAGGCCATGAGCACGGCCCGTCGCATGCATCGCCTCGCGCCCATGACCAAGAGGAATGGGCGAGGGGGCAGGGGGAAGCAGCACGTCGTGGACATCACGCCGATCATCCTGACTGAGATCAGGGAGATGCATCGGGATCTGGCCACGCGCATGGACAGGCTCGAGGTCCGGATGGGTGGACTGGAAGGGCGCATGTATGGACTCGAGAACGAGTTCGGCGGGTTCCGGGACGACATGGGTGGATTCCGGACTGACGTGGAACGCCGGTTGAGTGCGCTCGAATCAGCCGTCTTCCACAAGCAGTGAGCCCCCCCACCTGGCAGGAGCGCATCCCGGAGGGCGAGGCGGCGCGCCTCGAAGTCCTCGCTTCGCAGCTCAACGCCATCCAGAAGCGCCGCGCGCAGAAGAACGGCGGCGTCACCCGCGCGCTGCACGCCAAGGGCCTGGGCGTGACGGCGGAGCTCACCGTCCTCCCGGACATCGACCCGCGGGCGCGCGCCGGCATCTTCGCCGCCCCCGGCACCTTCCGCGCCTACCTCCGCTACTCCAACGGCTCCGGCCTCCGCCAGCACGACAAGGTGGGCGACGTCCGCGGCCTGGCGATCAAGCTCCTCGGCGTCCCGGGCAAGAAGATCATCCCAGCGCTGGAGAACGCGCCCACCCAGGACTTCCTCCTCGTCCAGAGCCCCACCACGCCCTTCCGCAACGCCGAGGAGTTCATGGCGTTCGTCCGCGCCGCGGAGAGCCCCGCCACGCTGCTCCCCAAGGTGCTCTTTCACTTCGGCCCGCTCTCGGGCCTCCGCCTCATCCGCAAGCTGGTGGCCGGCGTCTCCCGCCCCGTCCCCTCCGTGGCCACCGCCCGCTACTACAGCGCCGCCCCCATCCGCTGGGGCGACCAGGCGGTGCACCTCGCGCTCACGCCGCACGCCGCCTCCCCGGCGGAGGCCCGCACGCCCGAAGGCCACGACGGCATCGGCGAAGAGATGACCGCGCGACTGGCCGCGGGCCCCGTCACCTACGACTTCCAGCTCCAGTTCTTCAAGGACGAGGCCAGCACCCCCATCGAGGACGCCTCGGTGGAGTGGAAGGAAGCGGACGCGCCCTTCGTCACCGTGGCGCGCCTCACCATCCCCAAGCAGGACATGCGCTCCCCGCGCGGCCAGAAGATCGCCGCCTTCGTGGAGACGCTCTCCTTCGACCCCTGGCACGCGCCGGTCGAATTCCGCCCGCTGGGGAACATCATGCGCGCCCGCAACGCCGCCTACCGGATGAGCACGCACGAGCGCAAAGCCGTCCCGGAGCCGGACGGCTCCGAGCGCTTCGACTGAGCAGGGGCCCTCGCCGGACCCGCTACGGCGGCGGCACCAGCTCGGACGAGTCGAGCACGCTGGAGACCGTCAGCCCCAGCGAGCACGGCGCGCTCCGGTTGCCCGCGGCGTCCTGCGCGCTGGCGCTGAGCACGTAGTTCCCGTTGGGCACCACCTGGCCCTGGTCGTTCTTCCCGTCCCACACCTGGGTGTCGCTGCCGTTCGTGGTCCGCACCTTGGACAGCGTCCGCACCAGCGCGCCGGTGGCCTCGCTTCGCACCTGGATCCGCCAGCTCTTGAGCGCCGTGTCGTCGTTGAGGTTGGCGGTGAAGGTGCTGGTGTCATTGGTGGCGTCGCCATCCGCGGAGAGCGCGGCGGGCGACAGTGAGGTGCAGGAGACGGTGGGCGGGGTGTTGTCCGCCACGAACCCGAAGCAGGTCAGCGCATCGTCGGTGGGGCTGCCGTCCGCGGCCTGGTTCAGGTTCCCGTCCAGCGGGTTGTTGGCGGTGTCGTGCAACCCGGTGAGCAATCGCAGCACGTAGCTCTTGGTGAGCACGTCCATCGCACTGGTGGGCGCGAACAGCGCCGCGTTGTTGGCCGCCAGGTAGGAGACGGTGCCGGTGACGGTGGCGCCGGTGGGGTTGGCGCACGTCCCGCCGCCCACCTCGCGCAGGGTGACGTTGGCACCGGTGAAGGTGGCCGCGCTCATCGCCTTGGTGAACGTCCCGCCCACGCGGGTGGGGTTGACCGTGACGCGGCCCTCGGGCGTGGTCTCGCTGACCTGCGGCAGGGAAGTGGACCCGGTGAAGGTGGTGGTCCCCCAGCCGCGCGCCTGGCTGTTGTTCTGGAGCACGCTCTGGGCGCGCACGTGCGCCAGGCCGCCCACCTTGTCCGAGCGGACGGTGAAGCTCACGCCGAACCCGCCCGTCACCCCCGCCTGCGCCACCTGGATGCCGGCGGTGGCGCCGTCGGCGTCCGGGTTGGTGATCGTCCCGCGGTCCGTGTCCACCAGGAAGCGCATCCCGGTGGTGTTGATGGCCAGGGTGTTGTTGCAGTCGCTCAGCGCCTGCGAGTTGAACGTCACCGTGCTGGTGCCGTCCGCCGCCACCGTGGCCGGCGTCGGGGTGAGCGTGATGGGCCCGGACGGGAACACGCCCGCCGCGCTGACGAACACCGGCAGCGTCCTCGACGCCAGGCAGCCCCTGGCGTCCGTGGTGGTGTACGTCACGTAGTACGTCCCCGCCGCCGCGTACGTCTTGGTGGGGCCGTTCTGCCCGGACGTCGTCCCGTCGCCGAAGGCCCAGGCGTTGTTGCAGCTGCCGCTCGGGCAGGTGACGGTGCTGTGGCTGAAGGTGAAGGACGACCCGGTGCACCGGCGGTCGTTCGTCGCGTTGCTGGAGATGGACGTGAAGGACGGCGGGTTGGACACCGTCACCACCATGGAGTCCGAGGCCCGGCACCCGTCGCCGTCCGTCACCGTCACCGTGTACGTGGTGGAGGCGGGCTTGGGGCTGGCGGTGGTGTTGGCCAGCAGCGGCTGCAGGACGTTGGTGACGGGCGTCCACTCGTACGTGTAGTTCGGGTTGCCGCCGGACGCGGTGGGCGTCCCGCCCAGCTGCGCGTTCTGCTGGCAGTTGATGGCGCGGTCCGGGCCGGCGTTGACCACCAGAGTGCTCACCGAGCAGCTCGGAGACCGGATGGCCAGCGGGAGCGACGTGGTGCGCTGGGACGTGTCGGCCGGGGTGGTCGAGGTGGCGTTGTCGTTGAACGTCACCCAGCCCTGCCCGGTGGCGCGGTAGCTCCAGGAGAACGTCGCGTTCGCCCCGTTGATGAGGTTGAACGAGGCGGGCGCGGGCCCGGAGAGCAGCGCCACCTGCCCGGGGCCGGCGAGGATGAAGTCGGACGGCGTGATGGTGCTCCGCGTCGCGCCGCTGCGGTTGACCACGTTCATCTCCACCGTGAAGGTGTCGCCCACCGCGACCGTGCGCGGCTTGGTGACGATGCTGGAGGTGAGGCCCGCGGTGGCGGCGGTGAGGATGTTGGTGGTGTTGGAGTTGGAGGCGGCCGAGGAGACCGGCGCCCCCGAGTACGCGTCCGTGCCGGCGGCGTTGCCGTTGAGGCGGACGGTGCCCGCCACCGCCCCGGACGTGCTGTAGGTCCACGCGAAGGTGAAGTTGCCCCCGCCGGGGATGGTCGCCGGGGAGGAGGGCGAGCTGAGCAGCTGCAGCGTCACCCCCGTCACGGTGGGTGCGAGCGAGGACGGCGCGACCGCGTTCGCCGGCGCGCCGCCGGTGTTGGTGACCAGCATCGTCACCGAGAACTGGTCGCCCACCACCGCCGCGGCGGGCGCGGTGATGGCGGAGGTGAGCGCGGCGGGGCTCACCACCGGGGCCACCGCGGTGGAGGAGGAGGCCGCGCTGATCGCCAGGCCGGAGTTGGCGTCCGTCCCCGCGGCCCCGGCGGCGAGCTGGAGCGACCCCGTCCCGGTGCCGTTCTCGGTGAACGTCCACTGGAAGGTCGCGCTGGAGCCCCCGGCGATGGTGGCCGGGGTGAGCGTGGTGGACGTGGTGGCGTTCGCGCCGCCCGTCTTGACCTGGTTCGGCGGGTTCGGCGACGGCAGCACCGCGTTCGCGGCGGCCTGGCCGCTGTTGGTCACCACCATGGTGGCGGTGAAGGACTGCCCGCGGCTGAGGTTGGCCGGCATGGTGAAGGAGGTGACGCTGAGCGCGGCCGGCTGCTGCACCGTCGCCAGCGCCGACGAGACGGACGCCGAGGAGAGCGCGGCGCCGCTGTTGGCATCCGTCCCCACCGCTCTGCCCTGGAACCCCAGCGTGCCCGTCCCGGTGCCGTTCTCCCGGTAGGACCAGGTGATGGTGGCGGTGGCCCCGCCGGCGATGGTGATGCCGGTGTGGGTGGTGGTCGTGGTGGCCGCCGCGCCGCCGGTGACCACCGCGGTGAGCGGATCCGGCGACGGCAGCACCGCGTTGGCCGCCGCCTGGCCGGTGTTGTTCACCACCATGGTGACGGTGAACGTCTGGCCGCGCGACAGCAGCGCCGGCAGCGTGAGCGAATTGACGACGAGGAAGGCCTTCGTCTGCACGTTGGCGGTGTTCGACGACGTCACCGGGGCGGAGACGGCCCCGCCGCTGTTGACGTCGGTGCCGCCGGCGCCCGCGGAGAGCGCGATGGTGCCGGTGCCGGTGCCGTTCTCGGTGTACGTCCACTGGAAGGTGGCGGTGGCGCCGCCCGCGATGGTGGCCGGGGTGAGCGCGGTGCCGGTGGAGGCGTTGGCGGTCCCCGTCCTGGACAGCGTGGGCGGGTTGGGCGAGGGCAGCACGCCGTTGGCGGTGGCCTGGCCGTTGTTGGTCACCACCATGGTGGCGGTGAAGGTCTGCCCCTGGCTGAGGTTGGCGGGCAGCGTGAAGGACGTGACCTGGAGGTTGGGCGGCGTCTGCACCGTCACCGTGCTGGAGGTGGAGGAGGCCGCGTTCACCGTCGCGCCGGAGTTGGCGTCGGTGCCGGCGGCGCCCGCGCTGAAGCTCAGCGTCCCCGCCCCGGTGCCGTTCTCGGTGTACGTCCACTGGAAGGTGGCGGTGGCGCCGCCGGCGATGGTGGCCGGGGTGAGCGCGGTGGAGGTGGAGGCGGCGGCGCCGGCGCCCTGGGTCACCGTGGGCGGGTTGGGGTTGGGCAGCACGCCGTTGGCGGTGGCGCTGCCGTTGTTCCGCACCGTCATCGAGACCTGGAAGGTCTGGCCCCGGCTGATGGTGGAAGGCACGGTGATGCCGGTCACGCTGAGCTGGGCGGGCGCCTCCACCGTGGCGGTGTTGGAGTTGAACGGCGCCGCCGTCACCGTCGCGCTCGAGTTGGCGTCGGTGCCGGTGGCCCCCGCGGTGAGGCGGATGGTCCCCGTCCCCGCGCCCGCGGTGTACGTCCACTGGAAGGTGGCGCTCCCGCCGCCCGCGATGGTGGCCGGAGTGAGGGTGGTGGCGGTGGCGGCGGTCGCGCTCCCGGTGGGCGTCAGCGTGGGCGGGTTGGGCGAGGGGAGGACGTTGGAGGCGGTGGCCTGCCCGGTGTTGCTCACGGTGATGCTCGCCGTGAACGTCTGGCCGGAGCTGATCCGCGCCGGCAGCGTGAACGCGGTCACCGACAGCGCGGGCGCCGTCTGCACCTGCGCCAGGTTGGTGGAGGTCGCGTTGGCGCTGACCGGGGCGCCGGAGCCGGCGTCGTTGCCGCCGGCGCCGGCGGTGAGCGTGAGCGTGCCCGTCCCGGTGCCGTTCTCCAGGTAGCTCCAGGTGAAGGTGGTGCTCGCGCCCGGGTTCAGCGTCTGCGGGGTGAGCGTGGTGCCGGTGGTGGCGTTGGCCCCGCCGGTGGGGGTGAGCGTGGGCGTGGTGGGCGACGGGAGGACGTTGTTGACGGCGGTGGGGCCGGTGTTCTGCACCGTCATGCTCGCGGTGAAGGTCTGCCCGCGGGTCAGGGTGCCGGGGATGGTGAAGGCGGTGATCCGCAGCACGCCCGGGTTCTGCACGGTGGCGGTGTTCGAATTGACGCTGGGCGCGGTGAGCGCCGCGCCGGAGTTCACGTCCGTGCCGGTGGCGCCGGTGGAGAGCGTGATCGACCCCGTGCCGTTGCCGTTCTCGGTGCAGCTCCAGGTGAACGTGGCCGTGGAGCCGCCGGCCACCGTCACCGGCGCCGGGGTCCCGGTGCAGGTGGCGTTCGCCTGCTGCGTCTTCGACACCGTGGGCGGCGACGGCGACGGGATGACGCTGGAGGCGGTGGCCTCGCCGGTGTTGGTGACCACCGCGGTGGCGGTGAAGACCTGCCCGCGCGAGATGGTGCCCGGGATGGTGAGCGTGGTGACCAGCAGCGCCGCCGGCGTCTGCACCGTCGCGACGACCGAACCCACCGCCACCGCCGTCACCGCCGCGCCGGAGTTGGCGTCCGTCCCCGCCGCGCCCGTGGAGAACTGCAGCGTGCCGGTGCCGGTGCCGTTCTCGCGGTACGCGTAGGTGAAGGTGGCGCTGGCGCCGCTGGCGATGTTGACCGCGGTGAGCGCGGTGCTCGTCGTGGCGCTGGCGCCGCCGCCCTTCACCTGCGTGGGCGGGTTGGGCGAGGGGAGGACCCCGTTGGCGGTGGCCTGTCCGTTGTTGGTGACCACCACCACCACGTTGAAGCTCTGGCCCCGGCTGAGCGGCGCGGGCACCGTCACCGACGTCACCACCAACTGCGGCGGCGTCTGGACCGTCACCGTGTTGGAGGTGGCGTTGGCCGCGCTCACCGCCGCGCCGGAGTTGGCGTCGGTGCCGGTGGCGCCCGCCACCAGCGCCAGCGTCCCCGGCCCGGTGCCGTTCTCCGTGAACGTCCACGTGAAGGTGGCGTTGGCGCCGCCGGCGATGGTGGCCGGGGTGAGCGTGCTGGAGGTGGTGGCGTTGGCCCCGCCGGTGCCGGACACGCTGGGCGGGTTGGGCGAGGGCAGCACGCCGTTGGCCGCCGCCTGGCCGCCGTTGTGCACCACCATGGTGGCGGTGAAGGTCTGCCCGCGCGACAGGGTGCCGGGGGCGATGACGAAGGAGGAGATGCTCAGCGCCGCCGCCTGCTGCACGTTGGCGGTGTTCGAATTCGCCGCGGCCGCCGTCACCGTCGCGCCGGAGTTCAGGTCCGTCCCGGTGGCGCCGGTGCTCAGCCGCAGCGTGCCGGTGCCGGTGCCCGTCTCGGTGTACGTCCAGGTGAAGGTGGCGCTGCCCAGGCCCGGGATGTCCACCGGGGTGAGCGAGGTGGAGGTGGTGGCGTTGGCCTGGCCGGTGGTGGTCGGCGTGGGCGGGTTCGGGGACGGAAGGACGTTGTGCGCCGTGGCCTGGCCGTTGTTGTTCACCACCAGCACCGCGGTGAAGGTGGAGCCGCGGCTGATGTTGGCCGGGAGGACGAACGAGGAGACGGCCAGGGCGGCCGGCGTGTCCACCGGGATCTGGCCGGAGCCGGCGCCGGGGGCGGTCACCGTCGCGCCGGAGTTGGCGTCGGTGCCGGTGGCGCCCGTGGTGAAGGTGAGCGAGCCGGTGCCGGTGCCGTTCTCGGTGTACGCGTAGAGGAAGGTCTGGCTCTGCCCGGCGGGGATGTCCTTCGCCGCCGGCGCCGAGGAGGTGGTGGCGTTGGGGGTCCCCGTCTTGGACAGCGTGGGCGGGCTGGGGTTGGGCAGGACGCCGAGCGCGGTCGCGTCGCCCTGGTTCGTCACCGTCACCTGGATGTTGAAGGACTGCCCGCGCGACAGGCGCGCCGGCCCGCTCACCGTCACCTGGAGCTGCGCCGGCGCCTGGACCGTGGCCACCGGGCTGTCGAGGGCGGCGCCGGTGATGGAGGCGGCGCTGTTGGCGTCCGTCCCCGCCGCGCCGGCGTTGAGCTGGAGGGTGCCCGTGCCGGTCCCGTTCTCCGTGTACGCCCAGGTGAAGGTCGTCTGCCCGCCGCCGGGGATGGTCTGCGGCGTGAAGGTGGTGGGCGTGCTGGCGTTGGCGCCGCCGGTGCGGGTGAGCGTCGGCGGCCGCGGCGACGGCAGCACCGACGAGGCGGTCGCCTGCCCCAGGTTCTTCACCACCATCACCGCGTTGAACCCCTGCCCGCGCGACAGCGTGGTGGGGATGGTGAAGCTGGAGACCTGGAGCCGCGCCGGGTCCTGCACCTGGGCCAGGTTGGTGGAGGTGGGGTTGGCGAAGACGTCAAGGCCGGTCACCGCGTCGGTGCCGCTGGCGCCGGCGGAGAGCTGCAGCGTGCCGGGGCCGGTCCCGTTCTCGGTGTACGTCCAGGAGAAGCTGGCCGAGTTGCCGGGGGTGATGTCCACCGGGGTCTGGCTGGTGGAGGTGGCCGCGCCGGCGCCGCCGGTGGTGGTGACGGTGGGCGGATCCGGCACCACCTGCTGCGCGGTGGCGCCGCCGTTGTTCAGCACCTGCATGGTGACGGTGAAGGTCTGCCCGCGCGAGAGGGAGGTGGGGATGGAGAACGAGGTGATGGTCAGCCCGGACGGCGCCACCACCGAGGCCACGTTGGAGGGCGTGGTGGGCGCGTTCACCGTGCCGCCGGTGGTGGCGTCCACGCCCGTGGCCCCGGTGGAGAACGAGATGGTCCCCGTGCCAGTGGCCGTGTAGCTCCACACGAAGGTGGCGGTGCCGTTGGGCGGGATGACCGCCGGCAGCACGGTGCTGGTGGTGGTGGCGCCCGCGCCGCCGGTGGTGGTCAGCGTGGGCGGGTTGGGCGTGGGGAGCACCCCGTTGGCGGTGGTGCCGCCGAAGTTCTGCACCGTCAGGCTGGCGGTGAACGTCTGCCCGGTGGTGAGCGCGGACGGGATGTCGAAGCTGGTGATGCGCAGGTCAGACCCCGCCTGCACCGAGGCGGTGTTGCTGGTGGCGGAGGCCGACGTCACCCGCACGCCGGAGTTGGCGTCGGTCCCGGCCGCCGCCGCCACCAGGGCGATGGTCCCGGTGTCGGTGCCGTTCTCGACGTACGACCAGGTGAAGGTGGCGGTCCCGCCGCCGGGGATCGTCGCCGGGTTGACCGAGGTCGAGGTGGAGGCCGCCGCGCCGCCGGTGAAGGTGGCCGCGGGCGGGCTGGGGACCGGGAGGACCACGTTCGCGTCCGCCTGGCCGATGTTGGTGACCACCATGCTGGCGGTGAAGGTCTGTCCCCGCGCGATGATGCCGGGCACCGCGAAGGAGACGATGGAGAGCTGGGCCGCCGTCT
>Ga0134122_10000883_pt1 | contig 21059 bp, 17 predicted proteins | sample KB302_FD_96461 | JGI IMG/M metagenome (GOLD analysis project Ga0134122, IMG submission 96461) | Terrestrial soil microbial communities without Nitrogen fertilizer from Kellogg Biological Station, Michigan, USA - KB3-0-2 | ecosystem: Environmental > Terrestrial > Soil > Unclassified ... | reverse complement strand
GATAGAGTTTGCGCATAGCAAAATTGTTACTTAAGGCTCACTTGGTCGAAATCGAGCTCCACCGGAGTTTCGCGGTCAAAGACGGTGACGAGCACGGTGACCTTGCCTTTGCTCACGTCCACGGCATCGACCTTGCCCTCAAAGGTGGCGAATGGTCCCTTCATGATCTTCACGATATCACCGACGTTGAGATCGGATTTGAACTGCGGCTCATCTTTGCCCATGCGGCTCTTCACCAAGCCGAATTCTTCCGGTGTTACCGGTACCGGAATATTGCCGGAGCCGACGAAGCCCGTAACATTTGGCGTATTGCGCACGACATACCACGAATCATCGGTAACAATCATGTCGACCAAGACATAGCCCGGGAAGAGACATTTTTTGATCTCGACCGGTTTGCCGCGGCGCATGATGATCTGAGTTTCTTTTGGCACGCATATTTCAAAAATTTTATCATCCATGCCGAGCGTCTCGATGCGCTGAATAAGCGCTTTCTGCACGGCATCTTCATAACCGGAATAGGTATGAATGGCATACCAGTTGCGCCCCTGATCGGGCTGACGCCCGCGCCAAGCGGTGGTTTTTCCCGGACCAGATTCGATTTTTTCTTCTAGATCTTTTTCATGCGATGAGGTGGTTTTTTGTGAACGTGGCATAGGGTTTTAAGCGGCAAGAGAAAAGAAAAGCTGATTTAAAAGCGCATCAAACAGACCAAAAAACAATGCGCCGACTAAGACAAAACCGATGGTGATAACGCTCAGGCGGATCGCTTGTTTTTGCGTGGGCCAGGTGACGTTTCTGAGTTCATGGATCGCGCCGCGGAAATATTCGGAAATCGCAGACATATTTTTTAAAAAGATTACACCAAAAAAGAGCCAAATTGCGCCAGGATTGTAGAAGTTCTTGCCGCGAGTGGCAAGGGAATTTTATAGGAGACAGAAGGCAGAAAGGAGAAAACAGAAAGTAGTAAGTAGTAAGTTGTAGGTAGTAAGTTGTAAGTGAATTAAATTCTATTCGTTATTAAAGCAATTCGTAATTCGTCATTCCTAATTTTTAATCTATAATTCAAAAATTCAAAGTTTTTCAAAACATCGAATTGCGAATATCAATTTTCTCATATGAATTCCCATGAAACCACTGTATGCGGGCATCTCGTCGCCACCAGGTGAGTTGGCGCTTGGCATAATTCCGAGTATTTTTTTGCAATATTTCCCAAAATTGCTCTTCCGAAATTTCGCCCTGCAAAAAGCTCACGGCTTCGCGGTAGCCGTGGCTCAGCATCGCCGGAGAGGCAAGCGAAATGTTTTGCGCCATCAGGTTTTGCACTTCTTTGAGAAATCCCTGAGCTTTCATCTGGGCGCTGCGGAGCGCGATTTTTTTGTAGAGCGCCGTGCGTTCTAACGTGAGGGCGATCAACAGGCTTTCATAGGGGCTTTCTTTTGCCTGTGCCAGCGCAGATTTATTTTCTCCTGTGACCATGGCGATTTCGAGCGCCCGAATCACGAAGCGGGTATTCTTCGGATCAAGTTTCGCTGCGGCGAGCGGATCGATCTTTTGCAATTTTTCCCACAGCGCTGACGGCACTTCTTTTTCCAGTTCCGTCCGGAGCTCAAGTTGCGGCGGAATTGCTGGAAGAGTGAAGTTTTTTGTTAAGGCGTTGATAAAAAGCCCAGTACCACCGCAAATGATCGGCAAATTTCCGCGCGCCAAAATTTCCGCGATTTTTTGTTCCGCCAGCGGTCGCCAGATGGCGACATTGCTCTCGGCTTCCGGTTCTAAAAAATCAAAGAGGTGGTGGGGGATGCCGCGCATTTCTTCGAGCGTCGGTTTTGCCGTGCCAATGTTGAGGTATTTATACATTTGCCGTGAATCGGCATTGATTACTTCTCCCTTGAATTTCAACGCCAATTCTACTGCCGCAGCGGTTTTGCCACTGGCGGTCGGACCCGTCACGACGACAATTTTCGGCTTTTTACTGGAGCTGGCGAGAAAATTTTGGAGTGTATCGAACAGCATGAATTATAAAAAATGAGAACTGAAATACCTTTGACGCTCAATCGGTAGCGAATTGTAGACTTAAAATTTAAATTTTTAAATTTCTGGTACAAGTTTTTTGCTGAAAAAAACGACAATCCGTATAATTTCGCCACGGATTTTTATTTTTTCCATGAATATCGAACAGGAAATTGCTGAAATCAAGCAGCGCAATAGAAAAGTAGAAATTGATAAAGCTTGGGAGCGATCAGCCTTCAGGAGAGTTTTCTTGATGGCGCTCACTTTTGCTGCCGCTTTTTGCTTTTTCTTTGCTTCCGGGGTAACGCAGGATATCAGGACGATGATCATCTCAGCATTGGTTCCGAGCACCGCCTATCTCATTTCCACTTTTGCGCTGCCGGTGTTGCGGAAGTATTGGGAAAAACAGCGATGAATGGCAAAAAACAGTTTTTTTGGCAGGAGTTTCCCTGGGTGGATCCGCTGACCGCCTGGAAAATCCTGACACCGCTCGCGCCGATGTTTTTCTTTTCCGGCGTCACCGTGCCGGAAGCAAATGGTGGGAAATATTCCTTCCTGCCATTTTCCCCTGAAAAAGTTCTTTTACCGCGCCGCGGAACGGATTTCTTTGCCTTTTTACAAAACAATCTTGGGGAAAAACGAATATTGCCAAATAACGTTCCTGAAGTTTTTATCCAATTTTCCGGTGGGATCGCCGGATTTTTGAGCTATGACTTTGCGCACGAATTGGAAAAATTTTCCTATAATAATGAATCGGGGCTGCCCATTCCGCTGGGCTATTTGGAAGTTTTCGAAAAACTGTTGGCATATGATCATATTTCTGGAAAATTATTTCTCGGCGGTTGGTTCTTCGAAGCGCCGGAAGCGCAACGCTTTTTCGATGTTATGTCATCCCGCATCTTTGCTGCCGAAAACTTCGGCGAAGAAAATAATTCCCTGAGTCCACTTCTGTTTACTCCAGAAATCTCTCTTGCTGAATATCTCGAGAGCATCGCCAAAATTCAGCAGGAACTGCGAATGGGGAATTCCTACCAAGTGAATTTTTCCCAGAAGTGGTCAGCACGAAGTGGCGTGAGTGATTTTGAATTCACGCAAAAACTGGTCGCCGCAAATCCCGCGCCGTGTATGTATTTTCTGGAGCGCCCACAATTTTCGATCCTCTCCTGCTCACCGGAGCGACTTTTTTCCTTGTATGAGAATACAATTTTTACTCAACCGATTGCCGGCACCAGGAAACGCGGGAAGACCGAGCAAGAAGATGAAATTCTCGCTGAAGAACTCCTGACTAACTCCAAAGAGCTCGCCGAACACACCATGCTCGTCGATCTCCTACGCAATGATTTTGGGCGGGTGGCGGATTTCGGCACGGTCAAGGTGCAAGAATTCGCGCGGATCGAAAAATATGCCACCGTGATGCATCTGGTTTCCGATATCGTCGCGCAAATTTCGCCCGAAAAATCGGCGCTGGATGTGCTGCGGGCGGTTTTCCCGGGCGGCACGATCACCGGAGCGCCGAAGATCGAAACCATGGATATCCTGGGACGCTTGGAGCGCTCGGCGCGAGGAGCTTACTGCGGCAGTGCCGGCTATGTCTCTTGGAATGGCAATGCCGATTGGAACATTCTCATTCGCACGTTGCAACGGGTGCAAGAGAAGATTGAGCTGCGCGCCGGCGGGGGAATCGTGATCGATTCCAATCCGGAAGCGGAATACTTCGAAGCACGGCAAAAAGCGTTGGGAGTCATCAATGCCCTCGGAGAGATACGAGAATAGAATTTTATCAAAAAATATTTCTCACTGCGCCATCATTTTCAGGTTTTTATCCTCATCACGAGCAACTCTCCAGAGTTGTCTCGTATCTTTCTCTACATCTTTTTTATAAGTGATTTTCCCATCATGCTCTTTCTGCGCGAATTTTTTTATATCAACTGATAAATCTGAGTCAGACCTTCAACTTTTTTTAGAGAACACCTGAAGCTTAAGGGCCTTCCCAAAGAACAATTTTGGAACGAGAGCGGAAATAGAAATAAAAAAGAGCAACTCAGGAGAGTTGCTCCCGAAATTAGGATATTTCTCATGATTTCAAGGAAAGATAATTTTTGATTTAAGAAAATATTACTGCGCCATCATTCGGAGATTTTTATTCTCCACCGCTCCGGAAAGTTTGTTTTCTAAACCCAGATTCTCAAATTTTCCCTGAAGCTGCAGCAGAAATTGTTCCCATGACGAGAGGGGAACGTCAAAAGAAACCGCTTGAACTTGAGAAACTTTCAGTTCTGCGGCGATTTTTTCTAAAGTTTCGGCGAAAGAACTCACCGTCTCATCCGCGAGACCATTTCGTACCGCTTGGGCGCCGGAATAGACGCGTCCATCGGCGAGCGGGCGGAGTTTCTCGACATCCATTTTCCTTCCCTGCGCTACCGTTTTTAAGAATCGCTCATAACTTTCCTGAATGAGGGCAGTGAAAATTTCCCGCTCCTCAGGTTTCAGATCGCGGAAGAGACTGCCCATATCTTTCAGATCTCCTGAAGTCAGGGTACGCACCTCTACGCCAATCTTCTCAAGTAAATCGGCAATTTTTGGCAAAAAGATAATGACGCCGATATTCCCGGTCAAGGTGCTCTCATAGGTAAATATTTTTTTGGTGACGCTGGCGATATAGTACGCGCCGCTCGTGGCACTGCCTTCAAAGAGCGCGAATACCGGTTTTTTTTGCTGAATTTCCTGAATGAGCGCGGTGATTTTTTCAGCGGCGAGCACCGTGCCGCCCGGAGAGTCAATCCTCAGGAGAATAGCGTGTACCTCGGGATCTTCCGCCGCCGTGTGGAGCAGGAAGATGGCGTCGTCGGCAACCACTCCTTCCGAAAGATTTGCCAGGGCGCTCGGGGCATCGCTGATTTCTCCAAACAGCGAAATGACTGCCACCTCCGCGGCAGCGGGATTTTTGTTCGTACTGCCAAAATAGCCGTCAAAATAATTCTTTTGTAAGCCATTTTCTGAAGTAAATTCTCTGCTACTGCCGAGCAACGCTGAAAATACCAAGAAGGCGAGCACAATTTTGGCACCGGTCCAGAGCGCATCAAAAACCTTTTGCGAAGTAGGTTTTTCGAGGATCACGCGCATCGGCACCTCTTCGCTACTAATAGCTTCAGAATTTAAAGTTTTTTGACGCGGCATTGAGTAAGTAAAAAGTTATAAAGTTTGTAAAGTTATCAAGATGAGGCATGAGCAAGGATGCTTAATTTTCATTTTTAAAAAAATTTGAACATAAAAATTAAAAATTCCTTACTGAAGAATTCTATTGTGTGAAAAAGAGCAAAGGTCGATCTCTTCTAAAGTTTAGGCAGCGGTGAGCATCTTGATCGCCAGTTCAACCCCAAACGGAACGCGCAGACTCGAGAGCGCTTCGATGGTTTGCGGTGTGGATTCGGTCACATCAATAAGCCGCTTATGGGTGCGAATTTCATATTGCTCACGCGAATCTTTGTGCACGAAGGTGGATTTATTCAGGGTGAATTTCTTGATCTTTACCGGCAGTGGAATCGGTCCGGCAACTAAAGCGCCCGTGCGGAGAGCAGTTTCTACGATAATCTTGCAGGCTTGATCCAGGATCGTGTGATCAAAGCTTTTCAAAGTGATACGGATTTTTTGTCCGGTGAGGACAGGGGCGGCTTTTTTCGTTGCCATGGATGTGAAGGGTCAGAGAAAATAATTTTCTTGACCTCTCTTTCAAAGAAAAAGAGAGGTGCAGAAAGCTATTTCAAAATCTTGGTGACGACTCCGGCACCGACCGTGCGACCACCTTCGCGGATAGCGAATTTCGTCTGCTCGGTCAGAGCGATCGCAGCACCGAGTTTTACCACCATCTTGATATTATCTCCCGGCATCACCATTTCGACACCGTCCGGGAGAATGATTTCCCCGGTCACATCGGTGGTGCGGATGTAAAACTGCGGTTTGTAGCCCTTGAAGAATGGAGTGTGGCGACCACCTTCATCCTTGGAGAGGACATACACTTCGGAATCGAATTCGGTATGCGGAGTGATGCTGCCCGGCTTTGCCAAGACTTGTCCGCGTTCGATTTCTTCGCGCTCAATGCCGCGGAGGAGCACCCCGACATTGTCTCCGGCTTGTCCCTGATCGAGAAGTTTCTTGAACATTTCGACGCCGGTGACGGTCACCTTGCGGGTGTCTTTGATCCCCACGATTTCGATTTCATCATTGATCTTGACCACGCCTTGTTCGATACGACCGGTCGCAACCGTACCGCGACCTTTGATGGAGAAGACGTCTTCCACCGGCATCAGAAAAGGCTTATCGAGGACACGAACCGGATCAGGAATGTAGCTGTCGAGAGCGTTGGCGAGTTCGACGATACATTTCGTCGCCTCGGCATCTTTCGGATTTTCGAGGGCTTTGAGGGCAGAACCACGGATGAACGGAATGTCATTCCCCGGGAAGTCATACTTCGTGAGCAGTTCACGGAGTTCCATTTCCACGAGCTCAAGGAGCTCCGGATCATCCACCATGTCGACCTTGTTTAAGAAGACGACGATATATGGCACGCCGACCTGACCGGCGAGCAGGATATGCTCACGGGTTTGTGGCATCGGACCGTCGGCTGCGGAGCAGACGAGGATCGCACCGTCCATCTGAGCGGCACCGGTGATCATATTTTTGACATAGTCGGCATGCCCCGGACAGTCCACGTGAGCGTAGTGACGCTTTTCGGTTTCATATTCCACGTGTGAAGTATTGATCGTGATACCACGAGCTTTCTCCTCAGGAGCATTATCGATTTGGGCAAATCCCTTGGCGGCATTCGTTCCGCCATACAGATGAAAAAGTACCGTGGTAATAGCGGCAGTAAGAGTGGTCTTACCGTGGTCGACGTGTCCAATCGTTCCCACATTTACGTGCGGCTTCGTGCGCTGATAAGTAGACATAAAGAGAAATAAAAAATGAGCTGAAGAAAAAAAGCAGGCGGAATTGTAGCAACGGGGTTCCGGTGTGTCAAAACTTTTTCTTTTAAAAACCTTCTGTGTTACAAATGGAGGGTATTTTATTTCCCCACTTTTGTTTCTCATAAATTTTTTGCGGCGCATTTTTTCACAAAATTCTTTGGTGCGCCAAGTCTGGTATTTCGTGAAAGCCGTGCCGCCGCTCTTGATCTTTCGTTTTCCCGCGCACTCGTTACAGTTGGTCGGCATCACCGGCACGGATGGCAAGACGAGTACGACCGGCATGATCTCTTCTATTCTGAGTAGTGCAAAAGTTTCACACCTCAAGATTTCCACGGCGACGATTCTCATGGGCGACCAAGAATGGGAAAATCCGACCAAGCGCACGACGCTCTCGCCCTGGCAGACGCAAAAACTGTTGCGGCAAGCAGTGAATGCTGGAATAAAGACGGCCATACTCGAAGTTTCTTCCCATGCACTGGTGCAATTCCGACTCTTTGGCATGGAAGTAGCGGTCGCTGGAATCACCAATGTGACGGAAGAGCATCTCGACGATCACGGCGGTTTTGCGAATTATGCTGCTGCGAAGAAACGCCTGTTTACGAAATATCTCGCTCATCACGGCACGGCGGTACTCAACGCCGATGATCCGACGATCGCGAGTTGGGAAAATGATATTCCGCAGCGGAAAATTTGGACGAGTGTGCAGGACAAAGCAAATGCCGATTTAGCGGCAGGCGAGATCAGCGCCAATTCGGGAAAATTAGAATTTGTATTAAATGGAGGAAAGATTACGCTGCCGCTCACAGGTGAATTTCAAATCGCCAATGCGCTGATTGCGATCGGCGTTGCCCGTTCCATGAGCATTTCGGAAGAAAATATCAAAACTGGTCTGAAAAATTTTCACGGCACGCCGGGGCGACTGGAAAAAGTCGAATACGGACAAAACTTCGCTATTTATGTCGATGACGCGCTGACGCCGAATGCGATTGCCGAGGGACTGCGATCGCTCCGTGTCCAAACTCCGAGGCGGCTCTGGGCGATATTTGGCTGTTGCGGCACGCGCGATAAGGGTAAGCGCCCAAAGATCGGGAAGATTGTCGGCGAACTCGCTGATGCCGTGGTGCTCACCGATGACGAACCATACACGGAGTCGGCAGAGGAGATTCGCGAGCAAGTGAAGGGAGGAGTGCGCGAAACGAAGCTGTGGAATACAGAAAATTTTCAGGAAATTCCCGATCGTGCTCAAGCGATCAGATATGCACTGGAGCAGGCTGAGGCAGGGGATACGATCTTTCTCTTTGGTATGGGTTCGTACACTTCACGCAATATCGGCGGAAAGGAAATTCCGTGGAGTGATAAAGAGGTAGTAAGACAAATATTGAATTTTTGATTATTTAAGCTTGAGTCTCTTCCAACCATTCTTGTAGGCGCATTAATTCTTGTCTGTTAATTAAATCCAAATTTGATAGTTCACCTGGCACTCTTGGCATTCCATCACGGAAAATATCTACAGCTTCTAATCCTGGTACTACATGATTACCATCTAAATGCAAAGGAACTGCCATTTTTGGTAAGCTACCATCAGGGAATCTACGCATAAAATTTTAATTAAAAATAATTGACGTAAAATTAATAACATGTAAATTTCACCTTGTCAAACATTATGCACTTCCAACAAATTTTTACCGCTGAGGATCCACTCATTCTCGCTTCGGAGAGTCCGCAGCGGGTGGAGATTCTCACCATGATGCAGATTCCTTTTTGTACCGTAAAAAGTGATTTCCCGGAAATTCTCGATCCCGCGCTCTCACCTGTGGAGACGGCAGGGCTTTTTGCCAAGGGCAAAGCGGAGAGCGTCGCGAAGAATTTTCCGAACTCTTTTGTTGTCGGCGTCGATACGCTTGTGGTTTCAGCTGATGGAGAGATCCTCGGCAAACCGAAAGATGAAATTGAGGCGCGACGAATGATCGCGCAAAAATCGGGGAAGATGGAGACGGTGATCTCTGGGATTTGTCTCGTCACTCCGACGCAGACGATTGTGCGCCATGAAATTGCGGAAATTCATTTTGCAGTTATTACTGCAGAAGATATCGAGTGGATGCTCGCTTGCAATGAATGGCAGGGGCGAAGTGGTGCGATCTCAGTGGAGGGTCGCAGCAGCGCTTTCATCGAGCGCATCAATGGAAATTTTTGGAATATCGTTGGATTTCCGATCCCTACTTTTTTGAAAATGCTGAAGCAAGTGGTAAGTGGTAAGTAGTAAGTAGTAAGCAATTAGTCTGTTAGTTTGTCATACCCGACTTTTTTAAGCGTGATTCTGAGCGAGGAGATTCGCCGCAGGCGGATCGACGAGTCGAAGAATCTCACTTTTGCAACACGCACATTATGGCAGCGGTGCTGCATCGATACGACCAAGAGATCCTTCGACTCTCCGCCTACGGCGGATCGCTCAGGATGACGGGCGCACTTAACAAATGACAAAAGCTATTGGTTCTTCACGAATTCGAGAACTTCTTGAGCATGACCTTCGGGTTTTACATGGTTCCAAACTTTCAGAATTTCACCATTTTCATCAACCACGTAGGTCGTGCGCGCGATGCCCCAGGACTTTTTGCCGTACATATTTTTCTCGACCCAGAGTCCGAGCTTGTTGATGAGATCTTTGTTAGGATCAGAGAGCAGAAGAAAGGTCAGCGCATATTTCTCGATGAAGCTGCAATGCGACTCGACTGAGTCAGCGGAGACACCAACGACTTTTGCACTATGTTTTTCAAATTCCGGAGAGAGTTCGGCAAATGCTTTCGCCTCCAGTGTGCAGCCGGGAGTGTCGTCTTTGGGGTAAAAGTAAAATACGGTTTTCTTCCCTTGGAAATCTTCCAAGGTGTAGGTGGTACTGTCATTGCCAGTGAGAGAGAAAGAGGGAAATTGTTGTGGAGTCATAGAATTTTTGGTAAAAAATCATTATAGAAAAAATCCTAAAAATTCTAAAAAGTTTGCCCTTGACTTTAAATAATTTAAGAGTTTAATTGTAGTATAATTTTTAATCTATTTTTAATTTAGCTATGCAAGTTAGGGAAAATTTTTACCTTGAACCTAGTTCGAGAATACCTGAAGATCAATTAGAGGAGATATATTTTGAAGGTGCCGATCCAGCTGATTTAAGAGAACCCAAGGAAGATTTAAGAGGGGTATTACCTATTGATAGAATTGGCTATGATCCTACAGATGATCTTACCGCCAGAATTGATGCAACTAGAGCTAATGGTCATGAGATTTTTAGTCCGTCATGGGGAAATAAAAGAATTAATCATCCTAACGATGCTGCTGATGGACAAGCACATTCTACAGCTGTTGCGGCATATGAACATGCATTAGTTATTCACGGGGGTGATCAATTTCTTGCGTTAGAAGTTTATGCTGAAGCTTATTTTAGAGCATTAAGAAATTCAATCTCAATTCCTACTCTGAGAAAAATATTCTCTGAGCTTTTACACGAAAGGCTTCGTGGATCAGAGTTTCTTGAAACATCTAATGGATGGGGAACAAGTTTTGATTACACTCGACATCCTAGTAAGCGCCAACTTCTTGTAAATCGCCAACTAGATAGAAAAAGAAAAATACAAGAAAGGTGGTCATCAGCTTTGCGTCGAGATATTGAGAATTAAAATTTTAGAAAAACCTTTTGTTTATTAAGAATAGAAGCTATATTTGCTGTGATTTGCTGATGTTCAAAATATGTTCTCCTCCCGCGAAATCCGCAAAAAATTCCTCGAATTTTTTCTGGCGAAACAGCACAGTGAAATCCGAAGTTCTTCGCTGATTCCCGCGGCGGATGATCCGACGGTGCTCTTCACCACCGCCGGAATGCAGCAATTCGTGCCCTATCTCATGGGTGAAGCGCATCCGCAGGGTAAGCGCCTCTGCAGTGTGCAAAAGTGTGTGCGCACGGTGGATATCGATGAAGTGGGCGACAACCGCCATCTCACGTTTTTCGAGATGCTCGGCAATTGGTCGCTCGGTGATTACTTTAAGAAAGAAGCGATCGCGTGGAGCTATGAATTTCTCACCGAGCACCTGAACATTCCGAAAGAAAAAATCTGGGTCACGGTCTTCGCGGGAGACCAAGATGTGCCGCTCGATACCGAGAGCATGGCGATTTGGGAGAGCCTTGGGATTCCCAAAGAGCGCATCCTGCCCGTCGGTCCAAAAAAAGGGAGTAAGAAAAATCGCGGCGATAACTTCTGGGGTCCCGCCGGGAAGAGCGGTCCGTGCGGACCATCGACTGAAATATATGTCGATACGCTCGCTACAAAACTCAAAAAAGGTGAAAACCCGGTCACGAATGACGAGCGCTTCCTCGAAGTTTGGAACGATGTCTTTATGGAATATTTCCAAGATGAACACGGCAAGCTCACGAAACTTGCACAAAAAAATGTCGATACCGGGATGGGATTGGAGCGCATGGCAATGATTTTGCATAAGACGCCAACTGTTTTTGAGACCGATGCCTTTGCGGCAATTTTCACTACAATTCAAAAAATTACCGGGGAAAAATATCCACCGTTCTCTGGCGATAATGATTCACAAAATCCCGTGACAAGAGCGATGCGCGTCATCGCCGATCATGTGCGCTCCGCGACGCATATCATCGCCGATGGCGGTATGCCATCCAATGAAGGGCGTGGATATGTGCTCCGTAGACTTATTCGTCGCGCAGCGCGTTTCGGGCGCAAACTCAATTTAGAACAACCGTTTTTGACCGAAATTGCGCAGGTCTACCTCCGCGCAGCGCGGGAGTTTCATCCCGAGCTGGCCGAGCGCGAACAACTCATTTTACAAGCGCTCAAAACCGAAGAAGAAAAATTCCTCGAGACGCTCGAACGCGGCGAAAAACTCCTCTCGGAAATGCTCGCATCCGCCGGGAAAAAACTGACGGGTGCAGCCGCTTTTCAGCTTTTTGATACTTATGGATTTCCATTTGATCTCACGAAGGAAATTGCGGCTGAGCAGAAGGTCCAAGTCGATGAAGCGGGATTTCACGCCGCCATGGCGGAGCAAAAAGCGCGGTCGCGCGGCGCCAAAGGCGATTTCTTTGAACGCAGCAGCACTCGCGATACCTTCGCAAATCTGCCAAAAACAATTTTCTTGGGGTACGAACAGGATCATGCTTCTGCCAAAATTTTGGCGTTGGAATACGCCGAGCGCGGACAAGAGGGCTCGCATCTCATGGTCGAAGTCGTGCTCGATCAGACGCCGTTTTATGCCGAGTCGGGCGGACAGGTCGGAGATACCGGCCTGCTCAGCGGTGAAAATGGCATGATCAAAGTTCTCACTACCAAGAAACTCCCGAATGGAGTCTTCATTCACAATGGAGAAGTGATTCAGGGCGAAATTCGCGTCGGCGAAAAAGTGGAAGCAAAAATCGATGCGGAGCGCCGCGAACAGATTCGCCGCCATCATTCGCTCACACATCTCCTCCATGCCGCGCTGAAGAAAGTCCTCGGCGCGCACGCCGCGCAGCAGGGTTCACTCGTGACACCACAACTGGCGCGCTTTGACTTCTCCCATCCGAAAGCGGTCAGCGCTGACGAACTGCGCCAAATCGAATTCACGATTGCTGCCTGGGTGCAGCATGCTTCGCCGGTGGAGGTGACAGAAATGGAACTCGCCGCCGCGAAAGCTGCCGGTGCGGAGGCGCTCTTCTCCGAAAAATATGATCGCACAGTGCGGACGATACGCATGGGGAAAGTCAGCTTTGAGCTCTGCGGCGGGACGCATGTGCGCAACACCGCCGATATCGGTGCGGTACAGATCCTCTCCGAGGGGAGTGTCGCGAGCGGCGTGCGCCGGATCGAGATCGTCTGCGCCGAAGCGGCACAGAAACTCCTCTGGCAGGAATCCGATACGCTGCGCGACATCGCCGAACGTCTGAAGGTTCCGGTGGAAAGCATCGCCGAGCGCCTGAAAGCACTCTTTGCCGAAAAGAAAGAACTCGAAGAAAAACTGCAAACTATCCAAAAGGAGCTCATTCGGTTTGAAGCGGTGGACTTTTTGGACATGGCGACCGAAATTTCCGGCATGAAAATTATTTGTGAACCGGTGCCCACCGGTGATGTGCAGAAGCTTGGACTCCTCGTCCGCGAACTCACGGCAGAGGGCATCGAACTCGCTCTCCTCTTCACCCACGACGGTTCAGTCGCCGTCAGCTCACGCGGGAAACTCTCGGCGAAAGAAGTGCTGCAAAAAGTCTTGGAGTTCGCCGGAGGCAGCGGTGGTGGCGGGCAAAATTTCGCACAGGGCGCCAAAATCAACCTCGAAGAATTCCGGACGATTCGCGAACTCATCCAGAAATTCGTGAAACGTACATCGTAAAACTTGAATCGTAAATCGCGATAGCGCGAAAATTCTCTGTGCTCAACGCGGTGTTTTTCACCGCGTTGCAAAAGTAACACTAAGGTGAAGAACACCTTCGTGAGCGTGAAGGAATCCTTTTATAATATACAGTTTTCTGCTACAATTATCGGAATATATATATATGAACTCCGCATCTAGAACTCTTGAGGCTGTAAAACTTTTTCGGAGAGAAGCTCCAGAAATGATAAGACTAGAAATTCCTCAGCTCCAAGGTGTTATCCACCAGCTAGTGAAACAATTAGAAATAGGAGATGCAGATCAAGGAGAGGTTGAATTATCGACAGCAGTAACTGCGATTCAACAAATTGAACATGAGTGTCGAACTAAAGTAGCTTCAGTTTTCGAGACAGTAGTGAGAATCAATAGTATCATGTTGCAATTACAGCCGTATTTGGAAGGGAAACCTCCTCGGTTATTCCCAAGTACATTAATTCAATATTCTAGCACTGGAAACATACTTTTCCCATCTCTTTCAAACGAAGAAATTTTAATTCTCCAATCAGGTTGCGATTCAACAGAAGAACTTCAAGTATTATTTTCTTATTTTGAAAAGCTATTGGCATTTCACCATTCCTTAGCTGTTCATGGTTATTTTTTGAAAAATAGGAAGACCAAGTATATGAGGATAGTTCAAGAGATGATTTCTAAATACGAAGAAGTACAAAAACACTTAGGAAATCCACAAAAAGCACCTATTTTTTTAGGGCAGATAACGGGATTAATAGCGAAATATGAAAAAGAATTTATGGACACTGCTCAGCACTCCCTACCTCAGGAAATACAACCAGTATATACCCCAAAGTTTTCAGATTCTTTTATAAATACTTTGGGAACAATTGAAATAATGCGATTAGCTTGGAACTATCTAAAAGAACAAATCCTTCAGGAGAAGCTAGATCGCAGCCTACTAAATATTATTGTAAAAAACCTCGGAATAAAACCTAAATATCGAAAAGAAATATCCTCTTCTGATGCTACTCCTCTAGGACTCATTTCATTTTTAGCGACATCTTTTGATTTTGATCGTCTTGCTTTCATTCCTCGAATTTGGGAATTTTACAAAGATGATGTTGAGGCTAAAAAGATTTTACAAGTTATGGAAATTCTACTCCAAGTATTATTTGGAAGTGCACCAAATATGTTTGAATTCAGCTAAAAATATATTGAATAAATTTTGTGTTTAATGCAGATACTCACGGAGAATTTAGCTTGGAATTTATAGCTAACTCTTCACCGCTAGAGTAATATTTAGCTAGTTTTTTGCTGATTCATGGAATTTCTCGTCCTCACGCTTTTTCCTGAAATGTTCTCCGGACCGCTCACCGAGAGCATTTTGAAACGCGCGCAGGATGAGAAAATTATCAGCGTGGAGTTGCAAAATATTCGTGAATTCGGTCTTGGAAAATATCGTCAGGTGGATGATGCGCCGTATGGCGGGGGAGCGGGCATGGTCATGCGGGTCGATGTCATCGCCGAAGCGCTGCGTGCCGCAAAAGACAAATTGCCCCATGCAAGAATCGTTGCCTTTACGCCGCGCGGGGAAGTGCTCTCGCAGGAAAAATGTCGCGCCTTGGCAACAGCTGAGGAGCCGCTCATCCTCCTCTGCGGGCATTTTGAAGGGATCGATGAGCGCGTCTATGAAATGTTTGTCGATGAAGAGCTTTCGCTCGGCGATTTTGTCCTCACCGGTGGCGAGATCCCGGCAATGGCGCTCATTGACAGCGTCACGCGGCTCCTCCCTGGAGCACTGGGAAATGATGAGAGTAGCAGCGAAGAGAGTTTCTCAGAAGCTTTTGGCGGACGATTGGAGCATCCGCAGTACACCCGACCGGAAGAATTCGAAGGGCTCAAAGTCCCGGAAGTTCTGCTCTCCGGGCATCATGCGGAGATCGAAAAATGGCGTCTCCAAAATCTGCAGGGGTTTACGCCGGAAGAAAAAATGATCTTCGATCTGCGCCGCGAATATTTTTCACCGCAGAAGCCGTGGAAGACCAAGCTCTTTTCGCTCCGGACGCATCTGCCGGAAGATCTGGAGTATTGGCTGGAGTGGCTCAATGATGAAGAAATTACGAAGTATTTACCGTTTGAACTGCCGTACAGCGCAGAAGATGCCAAAGGATTTTTTGCGCAGTGTAACGAAACTTTTGAGGGGCTCTTTCTCACGATTTGCGATCGCACGACCAATGAACCGATCGGTCACGCTTCGCTCGAATTCTCAAATGACAAAAAAACTGCGGCGAAATTTGGCATTTACCTCGGTGCCAAAGAGCTCTGGGGACAGGGCTATGGCAGCGCTGTAGTGGCAGCACTCCTCAAAATCGCCTTCACGCTGCTGCAGGTGGAAAAAGTAGCACTCACGGTTTTCTCAGAAAATCTCTCGGCGATCAAAATGTATGAACGCGCCGGATTTCGCACGATCGGCGAAGCCCGAAAAGAGATTAAGAAAGGTGAAACTTTTTATGATGCACTACTTATGGAAATTTTGCACGAAAAATGGGAAGAACAAGGCAAGAAAGATGAGGTGACGCAAAAGTTTCTCGACCTGCGTGGGGATTTTGCGATTTAATGCAATTGGCTCATATCAATGCTTAACAAAGATCCTATTTCTTGCTTTTCATTATGAAATGGGCGTCCAATAAAAGGTCCTTTCTCAAGTAATCCAAGCCTACGATTATCGTTTGAAGGAGGTAAAATTGTCATATGGTTAGCGCTTGAAGATATTTTGTATCTTTTTACTACTCTGCCGTCTGCGCCTATCTCTCGCAATTCCCAAGACTTTTCTTTGCCGTCAAGAGATCTATTAGAAACTAAATATAATTTTTCATTAAAATAGAAAATTCCATATGGCATCCCAGATTGTTCCACCATTCTGAATCTCTGCTCGGGTTCAAAAGTCTCTTCACGCGTAAATTTAGGAAGATGATATTCTGACAAAAGAAGATTTGTTGTTTCTTGTGTTTTATAGTCTATTACAAAAATGTGAGGATTTTCTGAACGAACTAAGAAATAGCCTTTTTCTCCAGAGGTTGCGACTGACTGATGGAAATATTCTTCATAGTATTCTGCAGTGGTACCCACTGGAGTTGAAAGAAATATTTGCGATCCATTCGCAGGGTTTTTTAAGGAAATTTTTACTAAAGCAAAAATACTTTGATCGTTTTCATCTACTACAATGGCTGAAGCAACTATTGTTGATTCATCAAGGACATCGAATGAAGAAAGTCTTACTATTTTTCCAAGAGATGTGCTTGTTTCTATTTTTATCGAATCAAGATTTCCATCGGTATCCAAAATTACTATGGACCCGCATTTATTTTTACTCCTAAGGGCTATACAAGGAACGTTCGGAACTGCTGTGTTATTAAAAAATACTTTTCCTTGAAATTGGCGAGCCATTCTGGGAAAAAATTCACGACTATCCTGTGATTTTTTAATTAATTTCCCATCCGGAGAGTACGTCCAGAATCCTCCTAAATCAGTTGCTGAAATTAAAATTTCCCCATTATTTCCCCAAGTTGCATGAGGTCCCCAATTTGGCGATGGTTGTAATTCCAATCTTTTATCAGTAAGGGGTTCAGCCACTCTAACTGGTGTATCAATCGGAATGTCTTCAGTGTTAGTAAACAAGCTCCCTGTGTTTAGGTCTGCAAGTTTATTCACAGCATTATCTGGAGCAATACCAAATCTTAGAGCGAGTTCTGCAAGTGTTTCTCCTTTTTTAACTCTATGAGATATATTAGATCCATCTTGCCATTTAAGTACTGTTCCAACTTGCAAACGAGTAGGGTCAGTGATCTCTTGTGCAGTTTCTACTTCTCGCAATCTCTTCCATTCTTCAAACGAACGACCGAGCCATTTGGAAATTTCCCCTGGAGTATCACCTTCTTGCACATGATATCCCGTTGGAGCTTGTGCAGGGAAAGAAAGTGCTGTACTTGTTGCGGACGGTTTTTCTGCATTAGGAGTGCGAAAGTTTTTTGCTGGTTGGTTTGTAGCTGTTGGATCCGCACATCCTATGGCGATTGCCAGCGCCAGCAGACTAGCAGATTTGAGATCTGTTCTGGGTGTTGGTGTATGTTCTGCTCTTCTCTGTCGTTCGGGAAGGTCTGCCAATCTCATGGAAGAAAATAAGTTAGATATCAGTTATCTAACCTTGCTTTTATAGAAAAGTCAAAAAATTTACTAAAACCGATCTTTCTCGTTGATCATCGTCCGAAAGAGCGTCGGGACGATAAAGAGCGTTAAGAGTGAAGAGAGCGTCAGTCCAAAGATGACCGCACTGCCGAGTGCCGTCCAGCTCGCATTGGAAATGGTCACCGGGATGAGCCCCAAGATCGTACAGATCGAAGTGATGAAGATCGCTTCCAAGCGCGATTTGCCGGCATCGATGATCGCCTCTTCAAACGGGATGCCCGCCTTGATATTCAGATTGATTTTATCGATCAGGATAATCGCGTTTTTCACGACAATTCCGAAGAGCGCCAAGACGCCGATCAGTCCTGGAAAACTCAAAGGGATCTGCGTGAGCGCGAGTCCCAAGAAGACGCCGATCAAGGCGAGCGGGAAAGTGACGAGCACGATGAAGGCTTTTTTAAAGGAATTGAATTGCACCACCAGCGTGGAAATGATGAGCAGTGCCGCGATGACAAGCGCACTTAAAATTGAATTCACCGATTCCACATTCTGTTCATTTTCACCGCCATAGGCGATCTCATAGCCTTCGGGCAGCGGGTAACTCGCAGCGACTTTTTGTTGGAATTCACTCACGATGGCGGCGGCATTGGCATCCGCGTCGGCGCCGGCAGAGAGCAAGACGGTGCGTTTTTCATCGATCCGAGAGATCGCTTCCACGGCGGGCTTGAGCTCGACCGTTGCGACGTCTTTCAGAAAAACCGGTTGGCGCAAACGATTCAGGACCTGGAGATTTTGAATGCTCTGCAGATCTGGGATTTTCTCGGCAGCGAAGCGCGCCATGATCTTCGTATCGTTGCCATTTTGCAGCACGGTGCTGACTTCCAGTCCGGAGATCGCCGTGCGCAGCAAGCTCGCGACGCTGAGGGCATTTACATCAGAGAGTTCCATCTTGGCGGGATCGAGCGTGAAGGTGTATTCCGCCGGCGCTTTCTTGAGTGAGATGGCGATATCACGCACCCCGGAAATACTCGCTAAGATCGGACGCAAATCATTGGCAATTTTTTCCAAAGTGGCGAGATCTTCGCCCTGAATGCGCGCTTCAAAAGCAGCTCCTACCGGCGGTCCACCGGCCTGCGCCTCCACCTTTATCTTCGCGCTCTGAATGTCCGCCAAGTCATTGCGGATTTCTGTAGCGATATCAAAGGAGGGAATGTCGCGATCCTTCGGATCGGTCAGTTTCAGCGTGATGGAAGCGAGATGCGAAGAGCTCGTAGCGCTGGAATTCACATTGCTAAAATCCGTACTCGCTCCGACCAGCGTGGAAAAATTGATGATCGCGGGATTTTTGAGCAGGCGCGCCTCAACCGTCTGTACGATTTTATCGGTTTCCGAAAGCTTGAGCCCGATCGGCGCTTCGATATTGATCGAGATCAAATTGCTGTCCTGCGCCGGAAAAAATTCCGCCGGCACGATCCCTAAAATCGGCAAAGCCATGGCGGCGAGAAAGAGCACCAGAGTCGCACCTAACGTCTTCCAGCGGCTTTTTTTGGTTTGCAGCACGCGGCGCAGATATTTTTCATAGATCGGCAGCAGGCTCTGAAAATTCACGATGCCATGGAGCAAGCGACTCCAGAAGCTGCTGTCTTCACCGCTGCCTTGGGTGCGCAGTTTTTTGCGAATGAGCTCGTCGTCGAGCCATTCTTTTTCCATGAGTTCGGCATTGGCCCTGAGCTTTTGTTTCCCATGTTGCAGCACATACCATTTCCGGAGCAAGAAAATTCCGATGATGCTGAAGAGCACGAGCGGAGCGGTCCAGAAACTCAGATGCGTGACGCCATAAATTATAAAAATGCCCAGAGCGATGATTATGCCCCAAAACATTTTCTTCGTGAGCCGGATCCGTTCCAGCACCGCTGCTAACGGATGATTGATCATGAGCGCGATGAACAGCGAGGAAATCAGCGTCACCGAAACCGTGATCGGAATCGATTTGATATATTCGCCGATAATGCCGGTGGACATAAGGAGCGGCAGGAATGCCCAGACCGTAGTGAGCGTAGTCGTCGTGAGCACCACTTTGAAATCATTCAGTACCAAGAGCACCGCTTCCTCCGGCGTAAATTTGCCGGTTTTCAGATACTGTTTCGTCGCCGATACCACGACGATGGCGTCATCCACGAGCAGCCCCAATGCCAAGAGCAGGGAGAGATTGGAGAGGAAATTCAGTGAGATTCCGGCGAAGAGCATGACCCCAAAGGTCACGCCAAAAACGAGCGGCACCGCGAGTCCGGCAACGAGCGCTTCTTTCACTCCGACGATCAAAAAGAGCACCGTGAAGACCAAGGCGATGGTCAGGAGAAAATCATGTTTGAGCTGGTCAAAATCCTCACGAATGATTTCCGCGAAATCCACGGTCGTGTCGTATTTCACTCCCGGGTGGAGCGCGACGATGCGATCGGTGATCGCTTTCGCTTCATCCAAGGTGTCCAGCACCGAGCCGCCAGTTTTTTTCACGAGATTCAGCGTCAGGGAATTTTCCGGTGTTGAACCGTTGAGCGAAAAGCGCGAAAACACGGTTTTCTTAATCGCGTTCTCACTCACGGTAGCAACATCTTTCAGATACACGATCGCGCCGTTCGTGCCATGCGTAATCGGAATAGCTCCGATCGCCGCGGCAGTGAAAAGTCGGGCATCAGCGCGCACCGGATAGATATATTTTTCACCCTCAAAATTTCCGGCGGGGAAAATGTGATTCGTTCCACTCACTGCCTGATTCGCTTGGTCCAGACTGATATTGAGCGCCGTAAGTTTCTCGGGATCATAAGCGAGCTCGAATTCGCGTTCATCGCCGCCGGAAATATTGATTTCGCGCACGCCGCTCAATTTCTCGACTTCTTCTTGAATATCTTCGGCAATTTTTCGCATAGTAAAACCATCATATGGACCGGTCATGGCGATCGTCCAGATCGGCGCATCATCGACCGAAACTTCGCGCACCACCGGATCCTCGGCATCGACCGGGAGCTCGCGTTCAGCGCTCGTGATGGCATCGCGCAGTTTGCGAATCGAGTCATCGAGCGGCTCTTTGGCATCAAATTCCACGGTAATTGCCGAGAGCGAATTGCGTGAAGTGGAAGTCACTTGTTTCAAACCTTTAAGTCCGGCGATCACGGTTTCCAATTTCTTGGTTACGAGTTCTTCCATGTCCTGCGGTGAAGCGCCGACATAGAGCGTACTCACGACCGCGATCGGGATTTTTACCTCGGGGTTCGATTCGCGCGGCAAAGCATTATAGGAAGAGCTGCCCCAGAGCGCGATCAGTGCGATGAGTAGGAGCACCACCCGAAAATTGGTCACGAAAAAATTGAGCCAGGTTTTGCGGAGTTCCGGACGAAACTCCAGCTTTTCGAGATAGAGCGAGTCCGATGAGACGTGTGCGTTTTTTTTCATTACAGAGCGGGCGTTATGGAGGCATCAGTTGCTTCAGGTTCCTGTATTTCCACCTCCGCGCCATCTTGTAAGAGCTTATTCCCT